>Ga0302046_10005893_pt1 | contig 10756 bp, 6 predicted proteins | sample RVTome_11_FD_200261 | JGI IMG/M metagenome (GOLD analysis project Ga0302046, IMG submission 200261) | Soil microbial communities from uranium-contaminated site in the Upper Colorado River Basin, Wyoming, United States - RVT147D111 (version 2) ... | reverse complement strand
CACACGGGACGGTGAACTGCTCCGGAGGTCCGGAAAGTCGCCGGAGGGGAAGGTATTAGGTTCCCTCGGGCCTCACGAGGCCGTCGTCTGCAGCTCGGTCCGGGACGACGTGGACTCGACCTGGGCCCGCCAGGAGCGGGCGTAGCGTCCGTTCAGCGCGAGGAGCTCGTCGTGCGAGCCCGACTCGATCACCTGGCCGTCGTGCACCACGTGGATCAGGTCGGCCCGCGTCGCGATCGTGAGCCGGTGGGTCACCAGCAGCACTGTGCGGCCGCTCGCAAACTGCCGCATGCGCTGGTACCAGTCGGTCTCCGCCCACGAGTCCATGGCGCTCGTGGGCTCGTCCAGCAGGATGACGTCCGCGTCGCGCATGAAGGCGCGGGCCAGCGCCATCCGCTGCCACTCACCCCCGCTCAGCTCGGTGCCCCCCGGGAAGAACCGGCCGAGCAGCGTGTCGTAGCCCTTCGGCAGCCGCTCGACGAAGTCGTGCGCGCCCGCGCCCCGGGCGGCCGCCTCGAGGCGCTCTGTGGCTCCCTCGGCCTCGAGGTTCCCCAGGGAGATGTTCTCGCGGGCAGAGAGCTGATAGTTCCCCGGCACCTGGAACATGAACGTGATCGTGCGCCGGAGCGAGTCGAGCGAGATGCGGCGGAGGTCGGTGCCATCGAGCTCGACGCTCCCGGACTCGGGATCGTAGAAGCGCGCCAGCAGCTTGAGCAGCGTGGTCTTGCCGGCGCCGTTCTCCCCCACGATGGCCGTCACCTTGCCGGCGGGAAAGAACGCCGAGAAGCCGGTCAGCGACGGCGTGCTCACGCCCGGGTAGCGGAAGCTGACGTCTCGAAAGCGGATGCCGGTGGTCAGCCCGTCCGGCGCCGGGACGGCGTCCGGCGCGTCGACGACCTTCGACTCCAGGGCGAGGAACTCGAACAGATTCCCCACGTAAAGGCTGTTCATGTAGATCTGTCCGAGGCTGCCGAGCAGCGTCTTGATCAGCCCCTGCCCGCGCTGGAACGCCTGGACGAAGAGCGCGAGGTCGCCCAGCGTGACCAGGTTCTGGTAGGCCCGATAGACCATCCACAGTATCGCGCCACCCGAGACGGCCAGCGCCAGCAGCTCGGCGCCCATCCTGGCCCGGTACTGCTGCCAGAGCAGGCCGAGCCGCTCCCGCTTGAAGGTCGTGCGATGGTCCTCGTACTGCTTCCGGAAGCGGGCGCCGAGGCCGAACAGGCGAAGCTCGCCCGCGTGGAACGGCTCGGTCATCACCGTCTCGAAGTACTGGATCCGCCGGCGGGTGATCGTCGATTCGTTCCACCACCGGTGGTACTGGCGGCTCGCGCGCACCACGACGTAGAAGGCCGGCAACGTGCTGACCAGCAGGGCCGGCGGCAGCCACCATCCGTACGGCAGGATGATGGCCGCCATGGTCACGAGCGTGATGCCGTTCTGCAGCACGCTGCCCGAGCTCTCGAGCAGGGCCAGCGGACGGCTCGTGGCGTCGGTGCGGGCGCGATGCAGATGGTCGTAGAAGGCGGACATCTCGAAGAACCCCATGTCCGCCGACATCGACTTCTCGTGGACGAGCCTGGCGATGTAGTCCTGGATCTGCTCCGACTGGACGGCACGGACCCACTCTCCGCAGAGCTGCAGGACCTGCGTCAGGAGCAGCACGGCCCCGATCAGCAGCGCCAGCACGAGCACGGGCTGGAACGCCTCTGCCGTGCCGGCGTCCATAGCGGCTTCCAGGCCGTCCACCAGCGGCCGTGAGAGCAGCACGGTCGCGCCGGGCAACAGGCCCTGCACGATCAGGAGGGCGATCCAGAGCAGCGTCCAGCCCCGCGTGGCGGACCAGAGCAGGTTGAAGGTCCTGGCGACGTCCTTGACCTGGGCGGCCGCGGTGCGGGGCGCCGCCGATGAGAATCGTGTCACCCTGCTCGAGCCACGCGTGCGCGACGAACGTGCCGCGCTCGTCACGCTTGACGCCGATGCGAAGGTTGGAGGCACATCCACGGCGCCCCAGCAGCACGTGGGCGGCCAGCGCCTGGATCAGACAGGTGCCGACGGCCGGCCACTGCCGGCCGACGGCCTCGACGGCCCACACGGCCCGCCTGGCCGTCCGGAGGCCTTCCGGGCCGGCCTCGACCTCCGGCCTTCCGCCAGCGGCAAGCCGCGAGAGCAGGCCGCGCAGCGTGGCAAAGGGCAGCACCCACAGGCCCAGACGTACGCCCACCTGCAGCAGCATCGCCTGGAGCACGAGGACCTGGTCCCCGGCGGGCAGGCGCAGGAATCTAGACAGCCGACCCACCACCGCCGACTTCCACGAGACCGGCGCCGCGCATCCGCTCGACGAACGCGACCACGTCCCGCTCGCAGGTCTCGGCGTCGACCTCGTACTCGGCCATGATCGCGTCGCGGATGGCCACGAGCGACGCGGGCTGTTCGATGGCGTTCCAGATCGCCGCGCCGATCTGATCCAGCCCATAGTACGTCCCGGAGTCGAGGTCGAGGATCACGACCTCTCCACCCATGTCGCAGGCGATCTGCTTCTCCGAACGCCGCACCACCGTGCTCGCGTCCACGCTGCTGTCTCCCACCAGGTTGTTCGTCTGCATCATGCCTCGAGACCCGTTCACGACCGCAGGAGCCCCCTGACGAATCGCTTGAACGGGCCGAATCCGTACTCGCCGGCCAGCCGGAAGGGCCGTACCACGTAGTGCACCCACCGCAGGGACGGCGGCAGAGGCAGCGCCTCGACGTCGCGCGAGGTCGGCGCCAGGTATCGCTTCGCCTGCGACGTCGCCAGACGGAGGCGATCGGCGGGGCGCTCGCGCAGGCGCATGAAGAACTGCTCCCGCTCGCCCAGGCTCAGCTCGGCGGGGCTCGGGCCGAACATCCAGCCCTTCACGTCGCCTGCGAGCGCTGTGAGCGCCGGGTCGTTCTGACACACCTCGCGGATGTCGGCAGGCGGCTCCGCGTCGAGCAGCTCGGTCGCCAGCAAGACGCCGAGCAGCAACATCCGCTCGCAGCCGAGCTCCGACGCCTCCTGGCGCAGACGGCTCCAGTCGAGCGACGGTCCGGAGCGCACGATCTCGGCGATGTCACAGATCCACCCGAGCCGCTCCCACCGATGCTTGGCGCCGTGCACGCACAGAATCAGCAGCAGGTCGGCGTGCGCGAGCGTCGGCACGGCCCGTCCCGCGACCGTGCAGGTCTCGAGGTTTCTCCAGAGCCACTCGGGCGGGATGCGAACCGGATCCCGCTCGCTCGTGATGCCCCAGTGAATCTCCAGATTGACGCCCCGCTCGTCGTGGAGAAGCGTGATGTCCTTCTCGATGCCGATCGACGCGCGGAGCCGATCGTCGGTCGACGGCTTCTCCGGCCGATAGCCGCGCCCGACCAGCAAGGCCCTGGCCGCGACCACATCCTGTGCCGGCACGATGAGATCGAGATCGGCGTACTGCCGGAGCGACGGGTCGCCGTACACAGAGGTTGCGAGCGCCGGCCCCTTGTACGGGATGGAACGGATGTCGTGCGCCCCGAGCAGCTCCACGATCTGCAGCAGCTCGCCCGTCAGGAACAGCGACCGCCGCGCGTTTCGCTGGACCGCATACCGGAACCGCTCCTGGATCGCGGGAGGCACGAGATCGCCGGCAGTCCCGGCGAGATTCCGATGCACGAGTGGGAGCACGCGGTGCTGGTGGGCGGTCCCGAGCACGAAGTCCCAGTCGACATCCTCGCCGCTCAGCGCCCGTACTCGCTCGACCGCGCCGCCGTCCCTCGCGAGCCGCGCACCCGCCAGTAGCAGATCCCACTCCCGGGACCGGGCTGGCGCTGGCGACGTCGCGTCAACTGCCTGCATGGTCTTACCAGAGACGACCGCGGCTCCCTGCCTGGAGCGAGCCGGGGCCCTCGAGGCCGTCCGGGGAGGGTGCGGACGGATCCGCCTTCCGCGAGATGCGGCGGATCCGGTACGGCGGGCGTCCCTGGCTCTCGTGGTAGATCCGGGTGAGCAGCTCCGACATCAACCCCATCATCAGCATCGACATGGCGGTCAGGAACATCATCATGCCGAAGATCACGAAGACGTTGTTGTTGAGCATGACGGGCTGGCCGTACTCGGTCAGGTGGCCGAGCTTCTGCACGACGGCCAGGGCGACCGAGAGAAATGCCACGGCGAGCGTCAGCCCGGCAAGCTTGCCAAAGAAGTACAGCGGCTTCGTGAGGTAGTCGCCAAGGAACTTCACGGTCACCAGATCGAGCATGACCCGAAGCGTCCGGCTGATGCCGTACTTCGTCTCACCACTCACCCTCGGACGGTGATGTACGACCTCCTCGGCCAGCCTGGCGCCCCGCCACTTGCAGATCGCCGGCAGGAAGCGGTGCATCTCTCCGTAGATCCGGATGTCGCTGATGAGATCGCGCCGGTACGCCTTCAGCGTGCAACCGAAATCGTGGATCTCCGGGCACCAGGTCCGCGTTCGAATCAGGAAGTTGGCGCACAGCGACGGAAGCCGACGGCTGAGCCACTTGTCCTGCCGATCCTTCCGCCAGCCGCTCACCACGTCGTAGCCCGGCGGCTCGTCGAGCCGCGCCACGAGCCGCGGGATGTCGTGCGGGTCGTTCTGGCGGTCACCATCCATCGCCACGACAACCCGGCCTCGAGCCAGGCTGAAGCCGGCCGCGAGGGCCGCCGCCTGGCCGAATCCTCGCGCGAACTCGACCACCGTGAAGCGCGAGTCGTCGCCCACAGCGTTCACCAGCTCGCGGACCGTGCCGTCCCCGCTGCCATCGTCCACGATGATGACCTCGTAGCGCAGGCGCTCGCCGTCGATCACCGACCGGACCTCGTCGCACACGGGGCCCGCGTTGGTCTCCTCGTTTCGCATCGGGATGACGATGGAGATATCCACGGTTTCCGCCGGTGGCGGAAAGGCCTCCACGGAGGAGCGCGTCGGAGTCGGCATCCTGGTCTGTGGCGTCATCTTCGCCCCTTCATGCTCCCGAAAGGGAACGCGGTCCGCTTCGCCCCTGGGTCACACGAAAAGGAACTGGGGGGCAACCCACCCACCCCCAGCACCCTCGTACCACCACTGAGCAAGGAGTTGTCCGGGCCGTCGACAACACATTAGTCATTTATTTTCAATTGCTTACAAGCATGAGTGATGTGGCATCTGGCTAGAAGTCTGCCTCCGGAGGGACTTTAAGCCAGTTGTGTACAGTTGTTTGGGCGCCGGAGTCCACCTCAGCCGTTTGACGCCGTCCACCCGCGACCCTCCAGCTTCGACCACGTTTCGAACTGGAAGAGTCTCCACAGCGGCCCCGACACGTCAACCTGTCCCGCTCTATGCCGTTCGAGATCCCGTCGGACCACGTCCAGGTTGTAGATTCCGCGTTCCCGCGCCTCGCGCGAACCCAGGAGATCCTGCATCGGCTCGTACAGCTCGCCAGCGAACCAGCTCCTCGTCGGCACGGGGAACCCCATCTTGTCCAGACGGGTCCGCGCCATCTCGGGAATGCGCCCGCGCATCGACTCCCGCAGGATGAACTTCGTCCATGGACCCCGCAGCTTCCAGTGGGCGGGCAGCCGGAAGGCGAGGGACACCAGGCGGTAGTCCAGAAACGGCATCCGTGCCTCGATGGAATGCGCCATCGAGTTGCGATCTTCGATCCGCAGGTACAACGGCAGCGGCGCAAGCTCCATGGCACGCTTCAATGCGGCGTGCAGCGAGCCGTTGGCGCCCATCCAGAGGTCCGCCGGCAGTTGCGAGGTGAGCTCGGGCGTGAACCAGGCGTGCCGGCGCAGCGCGCTCCGCTGTCGCTGTCGTATCAGGGTGCCCGCCAGTGGAAGCCCGCGCACACGGGCCTTCACCCCCCCTGCCAGCAGGCCCGTGAACGCACTCGGGGCGCTGCCTCCATGGGCACCATGATAGGTGCTGACCTCCCGCCACGCGTCGATGAGACGGCCCTCCATGACGAGTGCGTGCCAGTGGTCGTGCAGGAAGTTCGGGTATCCGGCGAGGTACTCGTCCGGTCCTCCACCGTTGAGCAGGACCTTCACTCCCCGCCGGGACGCCAGGCGGGAGAGCTCGAAGGTGATCACCGTGTTGATCGAGTGCACCGGCTCGTCCTGGTGCCAGAGCACCTGCTCGAACGTCTCGAGCAGCCGCTTCGGATCCGGATGAAACGGCACCAGCTCGAGTCCGGTCCGCCTGACGGTCTCGTCGATGTAGGCGGACTCGTCGAACTCCTTCGCCTGGTAGGTGAACGCCAGCAACGGGCCGGTTCCGCCCGCGGCCTCCCTGAGGCGCGCGATCGCGAAGGCGACCGACGTCGAGTCGAGGCCTCCCGACAGGAGAATGCCGACGGGCACGTCGCTGCGGAGACGGAGCCGCACCGCGTCGTCGAACGTGTCGCGAAACGCGCCGGCAGGATCCGGCTCGACGGCCGAATCCGCGTCGGGGAGACACCAGTACCGCCACTGCTTCCAGGCGCCGTCCGCGTCGAGCTCGAAGGCCGTACCCTCGGGTACCGGCAGAATCCCGGCGAAGAACGTCTGGCTGCTGTCGAAGCCTTCCCGCATCAGAAAGGCCGACGCGGCCGTCCAGTTCGGTCCGCCGCTGTAGCATCCCGACGCGCGAAGGGCCTTGATCTCGGAGCCGAAGTACACGTGGTCCTTGGTCCGGTGGTAGTAGAGCGGCTTCTTGCCGAACCGATCGCGCGAGCCGAAGAGCACCTGTCGGCGGCGGTCGTAGATCAGGAACGCCCACATGCCGTTCAGCCGCTCGAGGCAGTCGCGACCCCATTCCATGTACGCGTGCAGCAGCACCTCGCTGTCGCCGCTCGACTGGAAGTGGTGGCCCAGCGACTCGAGCTCGGCACGAAGCTCGACGTAGTTGTAGATCTCGCCGTTGAACACCATCACCAGGTTGCCGTCCGGACTCGCCATCGGCTGGTGGCCGGCAGGAGAGAGATCCAGAATCGACAGCCGCCGGAAGCCGAGCCCGATGGAGCGCTCGACGAAGGAGCCCTGGTCATCCGGCCCCCGGTGGCGCAGCACGCGCGCCATGCTCTCCACGACCTGGGGGTCCACCGGAGCCCCATTCAGGCCGACGACGCCAACCAGTCCGCACATGCTCAGATCACTGCCTGGCGGACCGATGGGCCGGTGACGGCTCCAGCGGCAACTCCAGCAGGAGCTCACGCCGAACGGGATTGGTGCTCCAGAGCTCGGGAACAGTGGATAGCGTGACCTTGTAGAGCCTGAGGCTTCCCGCGGCCGGCCGCTCCGCCAGGCTGGCCTCCCACATCCGCGCGAGCGCCGCGACCTTGACCACGCGGGCCTCCTCCGTCTCCGCCGCGAGGATCTGGTCCATCAGTCCCAGCACCCTGGTCGAGCGGAAGCCCGTGTCGACGGCCCTCTCACCCGCCGGCGACAGCACCGTCATCTCGATCAGCTCCCTCTCGGAACTGTCGTTGATGCCCTCGAACGTGGGGTAACAGGCGAGCGGCCAGGCGGAGACCACGTGGGCCGCCCCGAACAGGACGTTGCCGCAGAACAGGAAGGCGCCGATGCCGGTCACCGCACGGAGCCGCATGCCGGCTGGTCGCGGCACGGAAGGGGCCAGTACGGGCCGGACCAGGCTGCACGTCCTCGAGTCGGCCACGCGCCGATACACGCGCTCGCCGATGAAGGGGACCGGCCAGACGTAGAGCAACGGCAGCACCGGCCACAGGACCGGCAGCCGGCCGACGAGCTGCCGGTACGCCTCGAAGCCTTTCCACGCGCGCCGTCCCCGAACGGCGTGCATGTCCGCCATCAGCGCGTCGGCATCCAGCCATCCCAGACCGTGCGCCACGACTTCGGGCCGGCTGCCAGCATCCAGGTAGCGCACGCGCCCGAGCACATCCACCACCCGCAGGCAGGCGATGGTTCGCCGGCACAGACGGCATGTTCCGTCGTACGGCACGACCAACTCGTCCCCGAACATCGCGCGGCCCACGCGGCGGCAGATGGCGTGCCAGTCGAAGAACGCCACATAGCATCGCACGAGGGAGTCGAACCAGATCTGCATGAGCACCCTGGTCATCGTGTGGAACGCGAGCGCCTGCGCAACGGCCAGGAGGCGTAGCCTGGGGAAGAAGATCAGGAAGATGAACGACAGCTCGAACGCGATCGTCCCGGCCGCGCCCGCCTGGTACAGGAGCGGGTAGCGGTCGATTCTGAAGAAGGGCGTCCAGTCTCCCACCTCGGTCCACCTCGTGTACATGATGAACCTGAGGTTGTCGCTCAGCGCCCAGTCGATGCCGGCGCTCCACCACTTCCAGAATCCTGGAAAGAAGTACATGACGCCGATCAGCAGCCAGACCAGTCGCAGCGGCAGCGCGTAGGCGCGCGACTCGCCCGGGGGCTCCACGTTGCCGCTGTCTGCCCCCTTCCAGGCCCGACGCAAGGCATCGATCGACAGGGCGTCGCCACATGGACTGGCCGCCAGGATCGCGGCAAACCAGAGCAGGTGGTGGTAGTGGTTCACCTTGCCGAACAACTGCGGCACGCCGAGCACGTAGAAGCCCAGCACGACGACGACGACCGCCGACACTCGCGTGTAGACGCCAAGCATCGCCAGGACCGACGAGAGCAGCAGCAGGCGCGCTGCTCCTTCCATGAGGTCGGGGCCGACCGGCAAGGACGCGAGCAGCCAGCCCAGGCCAGCCGGCGGAACGAGGAACTCCCGCGGCGTGCGGCTGAGCCCGACGAAGAACTCGACGTTCACCGACGCGAACACGGAGTAGAAGAGGGCGATGCGAAAGACCGCCAGGTTCAGGGGGTGGCCGACCGCTCCGAAGAACGCACGAAGGATGCGCCCCGTCGACCGGCGCATGAGACCGGCCAGCAGCGCCAGCTCCGCCATCACGCACACCAGGAGGATTCTGGAGAACAGGAGGCGGCCGAGCGTGACGTAGTGGTCGGGGGTGCCGTACGGCCGGCTCGCGCGATGCCGCGCGATCAGCTCGTTGAGGACCTCGAGCGAGTGCCCGTCGTACGCAGACTGAATCAGCGCGTTGCCGAACAGGAGGTAGACGATCGACCCGAGCCCGATGGCACCCCCGCCCGCCCACAGGGCCATCCAGGCCAGTTGCGTGTTGTCGTCTCCCCTGGTCAGTGCCGGCATCGGCATGGATGTGTGTAACCTACTGTGCGGCTGCCGCGAGGGGCTGTGACCAGTGCAGCACCGCCATGTCCGCCGCGCCGGGCACGGGCTCGGCGAGGAAGCGGTCGCGAACGAACTCCACCACGTCCGGCGGGAAGGACGACGTGCTCTCGAACCGGTTCTGCTCGGTCACGAACCAGCCGGCCGGGTGGGCCGCCACGACCTCCCGCAGCCCGGCCAGGTCGACGATGAGCGGCGCTCCCGCCGTGTACTCGATCAGCGTCCCGTCCTCCCGGCGCAGGTCCTGCGCGAGCATGAGCTCGAGGTCGTCGTTGTTCAGGAAGTACTGCGGAAGCGTGGCGCCGTAGTATCCCGAGAGCAGCGCGCGCGAGGTCACGATCACCTCGCCGGGCCCTGACCGCTCCCCGATGAACCTCATCGCGGCCTGCCAGCTGTTGTGCCGTACGCCGACGTACTGGATCACGTCCGACTGGTGCAGCCGGAAGCCTTCCCTGAGCTCGGGCAACGCACCGACGAGAAAGGCCACACCGGCCGCCGTCAGCATTCCGGCGAGCGGGCGGGATCCCAAGCCGACCGACGTGTCGGCCCATGCCACGAGCCCGCGGTAGAGGAAGGACACCACCGACGACACCGACACGCCGAACGGCACGAACATCAGCGGCATCACCTGGAACAGGTACCGGTCGCTCTTCCAGGCGAAGAGGAACGTGTGGAGCACGAACGGCACGCCGAAGCAGGCCACGATGTACAGGGTCGCCTTCCAGTTGCGCGTCAGCGCGAACAGCACGCTCCCCAGGAAGGTCCCGAACACCACCGGGTACAGCTCGGCGAACCTGTACGCGTAGAACCGCCAGTTGGACACGTCCCCCTGGGCCCACGTGGGCACGTAGCTGACGGCCATCTCGTACTGCCCGCGCACGCCGCCCAGGTCGAACGCGAAGACGACCGCGCCGCCCGCGAGCAGCAGCGCCGCGGCCGCACCGTACTTCCACGCCATCCGCCTCGGCACGCTCCTCATCAACGGCGTGACCAGACCCATGCACAGGACGTACGCCGTCGGGCCCGCCATGGCGGGGGCGATCAGCGGGTGGGTCTGCAACGCCAGCAGCCCGAGAGGTACGGCGAGGAGCAGCAGCCACGGGCGCATCTGGAGACCGCGGGCCCATTCGGCCAGACGGCCCGGAACGCCGCGGGGGCCGCCCGGCGCCGCCGTCTCGAACGCCTCGAAAAGCAGGAAGACGATCGCGAGGTAGAGAAGCTGCAGCAGCGCATACATGCGCGCTTCGCGCGAGAACGCCACCTGCATCGGCGCCACCGCCGTCACCAGTGCGGCAACGAGCCCGGCCGCGTTCGAGTACCACCGGCGGCCGATCAGGAACACCAGGCCGATCGCCAGGCAGCCGAACACGACGCTCGGCAGCCGGGCCGTCCACTCGTCGACACCGCCGAACAGCTCGCCGCTCCATGCGATCGCCGTGGTGAACGGCAGCGCCCGGTCGTACCGCTCCCCGGACGGCAGCAGCGGAGGCTCACCCGCCATGAGCCGCTGGGCGGGATAGACGTGGAGAATCTCGTCCACGTCGAAGTCAGGA
>Ga0302046_10005892_pt1 | contig 10756 bp, 8 predicted proteins | sample RVTome_11_FD_200261 | JGI IMG/M metagenome (GOLD analysis project Ga0302046, IMG submission 200261) | Soil microbial communities from uranium-contaminated site in the Upper Colorado River Basin, Wyoming, United States - RVT147D111 (version 2) ... | reverse complement strand
GCTCCTTCCATGCCCTGCAAATGAAGGAGTACGGCACCAATGTTGTAGCGGGCGTCACCCCGGGCAAAGGCGGCGAATGGGTTCATGGTATCCCGGTCTTTGATACAGTCAAGGAAGCCGTCAACGCCACCGACGCCAATACCAGTATCATCTATGTACCGGCTCGCTTTGCCGCCGACGCGATTATGGAGGCGGCGGATGCCAATATTACGTTGATCATTTGCATCACCGAAGGTGTGCCGGTGTTGGATATGATTAAGGTGCAGAGTTTTCTCAGCCAGAAAGAGTCGCGCCTGATCGGCCCTAACTGTCCCGGGTTGATTACGCCGGGTGAGGCCAAGGTTGGCATTATGCCGGCCCACATTCATAAACCCGGCGGCGTGGGGTTGGTTTCCCGCAGCGGAACTCTGACCTATGAGGTGGTTCAGGCTCTGACCAATAAAGGCATCGGCCAGAGCACAGCGGTCGGGATCGGCGGCGATCCGATTATCGGCAGCACCTTTATCGACATGTTAAGGCTGTTTGAAAGTGACCCCTTGACGGATCAGGTGGTTCTCATCGGCGAAATCGGGGGCACCGACGAACAGAAGGCCGCCCGTTTTATCGCCGAGCATATGACCAAGCCGGTGACGGCCTTTATCGCCGGGCGCACGGCCCCGGCGGGCAAACGGATGGGGCATGCCGGGGCGATTATCGAAGGCGGCGAAGGAACCGCCGCGGAGAAAGTCAAAGCCTTCGAAGCGGTCCGGGTCAAAGTTGCTACCCAGCCGGACGAGGTTGCTGATATCGTCGCCCAACAAATGCAGTAGACACACCGAGGGTTTGAATTCGAGCCCCCTGGCTCAACCATCGACCTGGAGAAGAACACGGATCATGAATTGAGCGAACCCAACTTCGTTCACGGCCATGATCCGTGTTCTTGTTGCCGTGTTTGACCTTGAACAAGCAAACGTCGCTCAAAAGGATTGATACAACGTTATATCTCGACCGGTGGGTTGCCGTGGTTCGGGAGCGAGTCGTTGGGGTCGGCCTGACGGCGGAACAGGCCTTTCGGGCCGCCAAGCGAACGCGCCCCAAAGACAAGCCCCGGCTGTTCTACATCGATACTGAAGGACATGCCAAAGAAACGGATACAGTGTAAAATAGTCACTGGGCCAGGTCAATATGGAATTGGAGCTTGAAACGGGGTGGCTGGATCAGCACCCGCTCTTACGAGGCGTCATCAATATTCTACAAAGCCAACAGATCGAAGCTTATCTGGTCGGCGGGGCGGTTCGTGATTTGCTCTTGAGCCGGGACAGCACAGTCGACCTTGATTTTGCCGTGCCCGGCGATGGCCTGGCCGTGGCGCGCCAGGTGGCTAATATAATGGAAGCGGCGGTTTATCCGCTGGATGCGGAGCGAGGCACGGGCCGGGTCGTTATTGATAGACCGGAGACGTTTGGGGTCCAAAAAACCTATCTTGATTTTGCCAGCCTGCGGGGGGAGACGCTTGAGGCAGACTTGCACGATCGTGATTTTACGGTTAATGCGATGGCGCTCAGTGTAACCGATCCGCCCCGGCTCATTGATCCCTGTGCAGGCCGGCGCGATCTGGAAGCCAAAATGATTCGGGCTGTTTCGGCTGTGGCTTTTCAGCACGATCCGGTGCGGGTGCTGCGAGCGGTGCGGCAGGCGGTCGAATTGGGGTTTTCAATCGAAGCCGAGACCGAATATTATCTGATACAAGCCGCCGCCGGGCTGGTCAGCGTGTCTTGGGAACGGCAACGGGATGAGCTGGTAAAGTTGCTCAACTCTCCCCGCCCCGGTCAGGCCATCGAATTGCTGCGCCGTTTTGGGTTGTTACCCTATATCTTGCCCGAGGTCAAGGCCATGGTTGGCGTCAGCCAGTCAGCGCCGCACTACCTGGACGTGTTTGAACACACCAGGCTGGCGCTGGATATCTGGGCCGACATGCAATCTGAGTTGGCCGATGTACCGGCCAAGGCGCAGGCAGGGGTTCGAGCCTATCTCAATGAGGATCTATCGGGCAATTTAACGCCTCAACTCCTGCTGCCCCTGGCCTTGCTCTGGCACGATACGGGCAAGCCACTCACACGGACGATCAATGGAGAGGCCCAAGAGCGCATCCGCTTTTTGGGACATGAGGCGGAAAGCGCTAAAATGGCCCATAGCAGAATGAAGCGGCTTCATTTTAGCAACCAGGCCATCGGCTTTGTGGAGAAAATCGTCTTGCACCATATGCGGCCATTGCTGCTGGCTAACGAAGGCAAACTCAGCCGTCGGGCGATCTATCGCCTGTTTCGAGACAGCGGTAGCAGCAATTTTCAGGCCGGGGTGGCCGTGGCGCTGCATGCACTGGCCGACCACCGGGCCACCTACCCACCGGGCCAGGGTCAGGCCGAGGAAGAACGGCTGTTGGGCGTTGTGCAAACATTGATCATGGCCTTTTTCGAGCAGCGCGAGCGGGTGATCGACCCCCCACCCTTGCTGAAGGGGCGAGACCTGATTGACAGGTTCAACCTGCGAGAGGGACGTTTGATGGGCTTGCTGCTCAATCGGCTCAAAGAAGCCCAGGCGGCAGGCCAAGTGCAGACTGAGGCGGAGGCCGTGGCCTTCATCGAGGCCGACCAGGACTTCATGGCTTATCAAGACCGGACGGTAATGGATTGAAACTATTGAACCAAAAACTTGGAGGAGGCGACTCCACTTTTACATACGACTATGGCTAAACTCACTATTTACGAAGAATTTGATGAAGAAGAAACGATCATCGAGGATTTTGATTTAATCGCCCAGCGTATCTTGATCGGTTCGGGGCCGGATAATGGGCTGGTGTTAGAAGCGGCGGATGTCGCCCCGGCCCACGCCAGCCTCGAACTACGGCACGAGCAATGGGTTCTGCAAGATTTGGGCAGCGCCATTGGTACGCATGTCAATGGACAGGCGGTTGAGGGTCCGCTGCACTTACACGACAATGATTTGATTGCGCTGGGCAGCGTCAAGATCCGGTTTCATACCGACGAGGCTGACGTGGTGAGCGAAGCGGTTGAGGTCGAAGAGAATCTGCCGGCGCCCGAGGTACACATCAAAGGCCGCATCTGGTTTGCGGCCATCGCCGGCACCACCGTAGCGATTATCTTCATTATCCTGCTCATCCTTATTGTGGCCGATTATCTGGGGCTGCTGCGGCTGGCCAATCTATTGCCATGGTTTGGCTGATTTCGGCCCTAACCCCCGGCATATATCGCCAGTACAATTTGCGGCGTGATGTTAGCCTCGATAAAGGCCGCTACCAACAGGAGGGGAACCACCAAAAAGACGAGAATTTTGATGAAGTTGGCCAGAGTCAATAAAATACCCTGACCGATGTCCAGGCCAGCGGGGGGCGAGACCATGCCTGCGCCAATCCGCAAGGCAAAGGTCATACCGATGAGAATCGCCGGAATTTCAAGGATGCCATGTGGGAGTACAAAAGCCGTCACAAATAGCCAGGGGTTGTAGCCCATCTGGACCACCTCGGCGATAAGAAAGCTGACCAGGCCGCCGTTGATGAGCACCAAAAAGAGTGTCAGGGCCCCAAAAGAAAAAAAGCTGATCAAGCCGCCCAAGAGCATCACGCGCAGATTGTTGAAAAAGATAAACGAGGTACTAATCTCAGGCAAAAGCTGAAGCTGTTGGACGTTCTTAAAGGTTTCCGCCGAAACATGCTCCAGGGGGAAGGCCTCGGGCGGAACCGGGAATTGTTGGGCAAAATTTATACCAATAACGATCGCCCCTGCGATGGCAATTAATATGATCGCAAACGGCAGCGTTTGCTCTTTCAAAAGTTGCGGGATATCGTGCCGGTAAAAGCGAAGCAGGCTAAATTTGGCGGCTTCATGATTCGTTCGCTTGCTGGCTAATTCGGGTGGCCGCAGGAAGTAGCCTTTGAAGTCACGCAGCATATTCTTGAAGCTAATCTCATCCAATTCCTTTGATAGAATTTCCTCTCGATTAAAGATACGCAGACCCATCCGCACCAGAATGATATTGACCACTAACAGCGCGGCGACAACCCACCACAACGCGTTGTATTGGGCATAGAACATAATGACGCTCTCCACCTGGATCAGCAGCGCCATCGGGATAATGATGAAGCTGGCCAGCAGATTGGCCGCCCGGACACTGGTCGTTTGGCTGGACACGACGACGGCCCCCGAGACCATGACCAGTGCCTCGACCGTCGTCAATACAAACATCAAGATGGTCAAATCGACAGCCGGAACCCAGGGCGGGCTGGTCAGCAAGCGGCTAATCAGAAAGACCGAAATCCCCAGATAGCTGGCCCCTAACGGCAGCAGCAGCGAGGACAGCATTTTGCCCAGGTACAGTTCGAAATCGGTGACCGGCATCGACAAAATTGGCTCGATGCTGTTACGCTCTTTTTCGCCCACAAATGACTCGAGCGCGATAATCAAGGAGAACGAAATGGGGAAAAAGCCAACGATCATCAGCAGGAAGGGGTTGATGCGTTCAACCAGAATCGGGTCGGTGAACTGGGAGACCCAATTGGTCGCCCAACGCGAGGTAAAATCCATCAAAAAGGGGAAGATCAAGGTCAAGATAATGATCGGCGAAATGATGCGCCAATCACGCAGGCTGTCGCGGATTTCTCGACGGGTAATAATCAGGGCCATGCTCAGGCTACTGCGCTCGATGCGTGGTATGACTTCGACTGTCATTCGTTTTTCCTCCTACCCTAGCTTTTCTGTTGATCGCTTTCCACGATCCGCAGGTAGACTTCTTCCAGGCTGCGGGGGACTTCGCTCAAGGTAATCACCGGCACCTTATTTTGGGAGAGCTCGTTTAAGAGCCAGGGGTTGAACCGGGCGGGATCAGACACCGTATATCTGATCCAATTTTGGCCGTGGGCGATGACCTTAACCTGCTCGCCCAGCTTATTGACCAGGCCGTTGAGCGGTTCAGCCAGACAAATCTCCATAATGGACTCACCCAAAAGCTGCTTTTTGAGTTCAACCGGCGTCCCCAGAGCGATGATTTGGCCGTGGCTGACGATGGCGATGCGGTCGGCCAACTGTTCGGCCTCGGCCAGGTTGTGGGTACATAAAACGATGGTCCGCTTTTCCTGCCGCAGGCCGGCGATGGCATCTCGAACCAGTTTGGCGCTGTGAGGGTCCATAGCCGAGGTCGGCTCGTCCAAAAACAGGACGTGCGGGGCGTGCAGCATGGCTCGTACCAGGGTCAGCTTTTGCTTCATGCCCTTGGAATATTGGCCGAGGCGTTTATCGCGGGCTTCCCATAGCTGAAACTGCTTCATGTATGTCTCGCTGCGGCTGCGGATCAGGTCGACCGGCATCCCCTGCAATTCACCAAAATAGCGCAGGTAATCCAACCCTTTCATGCGCAAATAGAGGCCAGGAAATTCGGTCAACAAGCCAACGAGCCGGCGCACCTCTCTGGCATCATCGATGGTATCAAAACCAGCGATTCGGGCGTAGCCTTTGGTGGGTTTGAGAATCGCGCCCAGCATGCGGACGGTGGTTGTTTTGCCAGCTCCGTTCGGTCCCAATAGGGCCAGCACCTCACCCTCGGCTACATTCAATGAGATTTCATTTACGGCAACAAAATCGCCAAATTCCTTGGTTAAGTTTACGGCCTCGATCATCATGCGAACACCTCAATAGCTTGCCAGAGCCGGACCTGGTCCAGACTTGATAGCAACAACGTTACCGGATTGCGACTCCGCAAAGTGGGTAGTTGATCCTTAAATCTCGCTCCGACAATTCGGAGGACATGCGGGGGTGAAGTTCTTCGTCTTTGAAAAGTGTAGCCTGAAGGAGAAAAGTTGTCAATCGGGTTAAGTTTTATGGGGTAGAAAACTAGATCACAAATTGAAGATCACTAACAGAGCCACAAACGAAATAAGGCCAAACTCCCACAGCGCTCGCTGCGAGAGCGCACCCTGGAGCCGCTGTTGAGCCAGACCAACCAGCACGTAAAATACCAGGAGTAACAGTAACCCCGCATGCAAGGTACTGACGCGCCAGTAATTCAAGGCCCAGGTTATTTGGCCCAGACTCAAACCGATGATCACGGCGAACAGCCAGGTGCGTGAGATCGCTTCCGGTTTGTGGCGCAGCAGAGGCAAAGCCAACATACCACTGATCAGTAAGATGCTGGTGGCGCTCAAGGCGCCCCGGAAACGAGGATGATAAATGGCGATGAACAGACCCAGCGCCAGACCATAACTCATGAATTGCTGCCATAAGCGAGCCCAATTGAATGGGGCAGGCCGATTCAACCGGACTGACCGACCAGAGGACACCCCAGGCAGCGCCAGGTGACACTCGGCAATCAGGGTCAACCACAGTAAGATCCCAACACCCAGTAGGGCGATGGCCCAGGTCACAGCATTTGGCGCCAGCCCTAACGTTTGGGTCGCAAAAAAGACCAACAGGCCCGGCAGCATCCAGAACGTCGCCAGATAGTTCAGCCGTTGGTCCGATAAACCCGGATGATCGCGGACCACGGTATTGGCTCCAGCCATGGCCAGCCCGGTTAACAAGACGGCCATCAACCACTGTCGCGGCGCGTACAGGGTCAGGGGCGAGCCAAACAACATCAGGGTGGTGATCCGCGCCGGAAATTCAAGTACAAAATAAAGCGCCAGGCCAATCAAGGTCAGGCTGACCACGGCGCTAATACGTTCATTGATAGGCATAGGCTTATAGCGAATGGCGCGTAAAGAATAAGAAACGCCAGGTGCTGATTGTAATCGTTCATTTCAGTCAGTCAAATCAATGGTTGTTAAATCCGATTCACAAGATATAATTTAGTTAGGTCGTGTTGACATTTTGGGTCATGTCATTCTGAGCTCCCGTAAGGAGCGAAGAATCTCCATTTTCGTCGTGAATTCAGCAACCAACCTGGAGATTCTTCGTCGCTTCAGCCGCTTCGCTTCCTTCGTTCCTCAGAATGACATGTTCATTGAAACATCAACAGACCCTATGGAGTTTGTAACGACATTGCAGCCCGGTAATTCTTTGATGTTAACGCGACGGTCTATCCATCTACTCATCATTGTGATAGTCCCCTTGCTGCTCTTTTGGCGATGGCTGGTTAAGGGGGAGGTTCTTTTTTGGGGAACCACCCTTTTTCAGTTTTGGCCATGGCACTCACTGGTCAAATCGAGTCTCCTGGCCGGCGAGTGGCCGCTCTGGAATCCTCTGCTGGGCAACGGCACACCCCTGCTGGCGAACCTGCAAAGCGCGGTTTTCTATCCGCTCAATCTGATCTATTTGATGCTGCCGATTGAACATGGGTTGACCTTTTCGATTATACTGCATCTGACGCTGGCCGGTCTTTTTATGTATCTTTATACCCGAATCATCGGTTTGGACTCCTTTGCAGCGCTGATTTCAGCCCTGGCTTATCTGCTAAGCGGCTACCTGGTCGGACGCACCCAGTTTGCGCCGATGGTGAACACAGCGGCCTGGCTGCCCTTACTGCTGCTGCTGGGCGAAAGACTCGTAGTACGGCGAACCTGGCTCGATGTATTATGGCTGGGATTCGGTTTGGCCGTGCAGTTGCTGGCCGGCCACGCCCAGCTTTGGTTTTACACCCTCTGCTTGATTGCCGCCTATGTATTTTTTAGAAGCTGGCAGCAAGCCCGGCAGCGGATCAAAAACAAGTCGATGACCTTGTGTGGGCACATCAAAAATGATTTTCAGGTGTTTGTTCAGGCCGGCTGGCGGCTGGGGCTGGCCATCGGTCTGGCGCTACTGCTGGATGCAGCCCAACTGCTGCCCACAGCCGAATTCACCGCCCAATCACCCCGTGGCAGTGGCGCGGAACGCACCTTTGCCTTGACCTACTCGTTTTGGCCCTGGCGGTTCGTCACCCTTTTGGCCCCGGACTTCTTCGGCCACCCGGCTACGGATAACTACTGGGGCTACGCGAACTATTGGGAAGATCATGCCTATATGGGCGTTTTGCCCGTCCTATTCGCGTTGACGGCGGCCGGGCATTATTTCAAGCAACATTTACGAGGACGCTACGGGCAACACCGGCCTCCGGGCGAAATAAAGACCGCTCCGGCTGCTGCTCTCCGGCCAACTCAGCTCAATCCACCCGCTCGCACCACAGAACTCAACTCAACCTATCAACATGTCGTTCCCTTCTTTACCGGACTGATCCCGATCAGTCTTACCCTGGCTCTGGGCTGGAACACGCCTGTTTACCTGTGGGTGTTCGATACGATCCCCGGTTTCAGCTACTTTCAAGCGCCCGCCCGGCTGCTGATCTGGTATACGACGGCGCTGGCCATATTGGCCGGGATTGGAGCCCAATCGTTTTTTATCACGCCCCGCAGCCGTCCCAACTGGCGGCGCTTGTTGGTGGCCTGCATCGGTATCACCTTAGCCAGTCTGGCCGGTAATCTTTTGATATCCGGTCGCAGTCTTACATTCTTGACTGGAACCGCCAGCCTGAGCATCTGGCTTGTTCTTTCAATCATGCTTTTGCTGGCCTCACCGGATCAAGATGATCAAACCGGCCAACCACTGCGCTCGCCTATCTGGGAATGGTCGGTCATTATGTTGGTCGCCGTCGACCTGCTGTGGGCCGCCCTGCCCTTAATTCCGACCCTGCCTGCGGCCGTATTCAGGCAGCCCCTCGCCAGCGCCGAATTTTTGCAAGCGCAGCCGGGGAGCTATCGTTATTTCGTCACCGACCCATTCGATTATGCGACCAAGTTTGATCAATATTTTCGCTTTGATCGCTTTGGCCCGTTACAGGTCGAGCACTGGCAGAAACTGCGTGAAACCCTGGCGCCTGATATCGGTGTTTATGCCGGCCTGCTATCGGCTAACAACGACGATCCGCTGGTGGTGGAGCATTGGCGGCAACTGACCGATCTGCTCAAGGGGGCAGACCAGGCCCAACGTGCCCGCCTGTTAAGTTTAATGAACGTGGGCTACGTCATCGACCGGCCCGAGCAGACCACCTGGCCCACTGTTTACGATGATGGGTCGGTCGCCATTCAGCGTGTCCCTCAACCGCTGCCACGGGCCTATTTTGCATCACAGATTTACCCGGCCCGGGATCAGGCCGAGGTCATCGCCCGATTAAGCGCGCCTGATTTTGATCCTTACCAAGAACCGGTTATCATGGAGAGTGGTCACGAAGATTTAGATGTCACGGGTGATGAAATCCAGGGTAGGGCAAACTCAAGTTTGTCTTACCGGCCTGGCAGCCATAAAGCCGGGGCCACCGAGATTATGCCTGTGTTGACCGGGTCAGATCGTCCCGCAACCTCCGCCGCTTCTATTTCGAAGGGTGGATCGGTGATGGTCGACGAACAAGGACCGGGGCGGGTGCTGCTGACGGTCGAAGCGCCGGCAGCTGGCTTCGTTGTTCTGACCGACACCTTTTATCCTGGCTGGCGCGCCGAAGTTGACGGTCAGGTCACCCAAATCTGGATGGCCAACCTGGCCTTTCGAGCCGTCGAGGTCGAGCCAGGGGCTCACACCATCTTATTTAGTTATCGACCACACAGCTTTACCATTGGCCTGTGGGTGAGTAGCATAACGCTGGTCGCCGGTATTGCAGCCGGTATTTACCGGGCCGGTATTAACCAGATGAAAGATCGACATTGATTATCTCAATCATCTTATTCGCTCTACTCGGCTGGCTGGTTGGCATTGCCATCAATCACGCCGCCGACGTTCTGCCAACGCGCAAAACGCTGTTCCAGGGACCCCGGTGTTCAGAATGCGGTCATAAACACCCTGTCACAGCCTGGAGCGCCTTGCTGGCCTTAGTAGGCAATCACCGGGCATGTCATCAATGTGGTCACTCGCGCCCAGCGTTCAGCCGTGCTGTCATGGTCGAACTCATTACACCTGCTTTATTCATTATTCTACTTTGGCAGACGGGGCTTTCATACCGTCTGGGAGCGGTCTTACTTTATACTGCCATCCTGATCCTGATTACGGTGACCGACCTGGAACATCGTCTCATCCTGAATATCGTCATTTTACCTTCAATCGTTGTCGCTATCATTTTCTCATTTTTTTCGCCGCTCTCAGGTTTTTGGCACTTTGGCGATGGTTGTAACTCGCTTCTGTATGGTATCTATACCTTGTTGCTACGTGCTCCGTCTACGTTCTGGGAAGTTGCCTTTATCGGCGGCGCACTCGGCTTCGTTATCAGTTTCTGCGCCTGGCTATTTGCGGTCTTACTGTATGGGCACGGCGCCCTTGGTCAAGGGGATGTCACTCTGTCTGCCTTTTTAGGCTTGATCGTTGGTTTTCCCTATATTCTGCTGACTTTTCTCTTTACTGTTTTGTTGGGTGGTATCGTCCCTTTACTGCTCATTCTGGTTCGGCGAGTCAATCGCAGGAGTTATATTCCCTACGGACCTTTTTTAACCATTAGCGGCTGGCTGATGTTGACCTGGGGAAATGAGATATGGCACTTTTATTTTTGTTAACGATGGCGTTTTGAGGAGGAGTGGTAATATGAAACAAATACGCATGCGCATCTTGATCGAGGGTCGTCTACAGGGCCTGAACTTTCGTTATAATACCCAACAACTGGCCAAAAAACTCGAGGTAGTGGGGTTTGTACGAGCGCTCTCAGATGGGCGCATCGAAATAGAAGTTCAGGGCCCGCAAGAAAACGTCGAAAGAATGCTCGCCTGGTGCCAGCAGGAGCCACAGAGCAGTAACATCCGAACGATTTTGTATCGTTA
>Ga0302046_10005891_pt1 | contig 10756 bp, 7 predicted proteins | sample RVTome_11_FD_200261 | JGI IMG/M metagenome (GOLD analysis project Ga0302046, IMG submission 200261) | Soil microbial communities from uranium-contaminated site in the Upper Colorado River Basin, Wyoming, United States - RVT147D111 (version 2) ... | reverse complement strand
GCCGTCGTGTAGCCGTTGCGACTGACCAGATCGCGCAGCTCGAGGATCGTCAGCTCGGACATCCATACGTTGTCCGCCAGCGCGATCGGGCGCACCATGTCGTAGCTCCACGGCGCCGGCACGCGCTGATCCGGCGGCCGTACGACCGTTGGGCGTGGCTGGCCGCGCTGCTGTGCGGCGAGCGGCGTGACGGTGGCGAGCAGGGTGAGGAACACGATCATGACGTCAGTACGGCGTTGCATCGGAAACCTCCGTTCTCGACCTTTGCCGGGTCGGTCCGACTCGTCTGGTTCGCGCGGCATGGTCGGCGTGGTCCACTGCGCTGAACGACCCGGTGCCACTCGTCGCCACTGCGCCGGTGCCATGGGGAATGAACACGTTCGACGCCGTTTCTGCAATGAGCGGGTCGGCCGGTTGCGTGCACTCGTGGAGTCAGTGTGAACGGACCGGTCCGCGAACGGGTAGCAGTGAGGCGCGCGCCGCGTGCCCTGCGCGGTCCCGATTTCGCCAACGCGTTCGTCAACGGAGCCCATGAAGCGATTGCTGCCAGCTGTTCTGCTGCTCCTTTCCTGTAGTACGACGGCATCGGCACCTGAAGCGGGTGCCCACGCCGTCGTGATCGGGAGCGAGACATCGTTCGGCATGTGCGTCGGTTATTGCCGGTCCGAGCTGGCCATCGACAGCGCCGGTGCCCGGCTCACCTACAGCAGCCGCGACGCCGCCGGACACCCGCCTGTGACACACACGATCGCGCTCACGCCAGCGGTGTGGCGAGCGCTCGTCGAGGGCACGGATCGCGCGACATTCGCCCGACTCGATTCCGTTTACGGGTGCCCGGATTGTGCGGATGGCGGAGCGGAGGTCATCGAGCTGGAATGGAGCGGTGAGAGCCAGCGGGTCATCTTCGAATACGGCCGGCCGCCTGAGCCGATCCAGGCGCTGCGCGAGAGGATCTGGCAGCTGCGCGGCCGCTTCCCGGAGCCACACGGGCAATAAAGCGCGCGCAACGCGGTGACTGCGCCGTCGCCGGCATCGCCTTGCCGGACAGCCGGCCCACAGCTGTCGAGCCGGCCACGACATCCCTGCCGGACCGGCTCCATCGCGAAATTACGTCAGTGCACGGTTGGCGTACACGTCGCGGAGGCCTGGCCGCCACCGCGATTGCCGCCGCCGCCACCACCAGCCCGGCCGCCCCGACCGCCGCCCTGGCCTCGTGCTGCGAGACGCTCGCGCTCACGCTCCTGTTCGCGTTGCCACCACTCAGCATTGCGCTCCTGAACGAGTCGGTTCATTTCGTCGCGCGTGCGGTTCGCGACATTCGCACGCACGGGCAGGAACCGGTCCTCCGGAATGAGGCGTGAGATCAGCTCGTAGAGCGTGGGGTCTACCGCTTTCAGGCCAGCACGGTCACGGCCCCCGTTGCCGACGTACCACTCGAGACCGACGGCCCAGTACTCATTGAACGTATTGCCCGCGTAGCCGCGCGCGGTCTGCAGGCTCGGCCGCCCGTCACTGCCGCATGCGGCCTTCGCCGCCTTGTACGAATCCACGATCTCCTGGAACCAGCCGGGATCGGCATTGCCAATGCCCGCGCCCATGATGCCGTGCGCAAACTCGTGAACGCAGATGTTCGTGCCCCAGTACCGCGTGTTGTAGTAACCGAGCACGTTCTCTTCCGCGCACGTCGTGAACGTCCCGCCCATGCCTCGCGCGCGCGGGTTCCAGTAGCCCGGCGCCGACCGGTAGCCGAGACCGCCCTCCGCGAAGTACGATGCGCGCTCACCTTCCGTCAGCCGCGGATCCAGATACTTCGGCACGATCCACCCGCGCTGCTCCGGAACGTCCATCGTGTACTCGGTCTCCGCCATGATCCCGATGCGCGCACCGTGCGCGATCATCGTTTCACGGATGTCCGGACGATGGCCCAGCAGGTAGTTCACCTGGTCGCGCACGATCGCCAGCGCCGCGTCCGCCACCTTCGCCGATGCCAGAATCGGATACCCGTTCGCATCCGCGTACTTCCGGTAGAACGTCGTGTCCAGATCGAACCGCTCGACGATCTCCGGCGGCGGCCGCGTCACGACGTAGCTCAGGTAATCCTCGACAATCGGCTTCGGCCGATCCGCCGCCAGCGCCGGCGGCCGGTGCGGCGCCAGCTCTGCCGGCGGCGTCCAGTCCGGCGGCCAGCAGTCCGGGATCCGCGGCCGCGGCGGATCCACGACGCCACCAGCTCGTGAGCCGGCGCTCGTGTCCGCCGCCGGCACTGGCATCGGCCACGGACACTCCATCATCGCCGGCCGCTCCCGCGGCAACGCTGGCATCGGCCCGAGCGCCGCGATCAGCTCACTCAACTGTCGTGACATCGCCAGCACCTGCGAGCGTAGCGCCAGCAGCGCCAGCCGCTGTGCCTCCTGACCCTGCACCGCCTGCGCCTGCGCCGCTTCTGCCGTTACCGATTCGACCTGCGCATTCACGGAAGATCCGGTCGACGAAGGCACCCCTGACGCCATCGCACGCCCCGCATTCGGCGCAGCCGAAGCCGCCGCCCGACCCGCCGCCGGCATTGCCGCCACGTCCGCCACAGACACGGCCGGCCCGGCCAGAGTGGCGTCCCCCGCCGGACTGTCCGGCTCACCGGCGGGCACCGGCTGCGGGCCCGATGCGTGGACGCACGCGAACGCGACGGCGCTGGCCATGACCAATGCGACGGCAATCGGGGATCTGCCCATGGGTCCCTGCCTGTTCGTGTGTAATCCGTTGTGGCGAGGAGATTGGATACAATATACGGCGGCCCGCCTCGCAGGGCGAGATCGGCGAGCCGACTACGCCGCCAACACTGCGACGTGCGGATGAGGACGACTCAGCGCACGACGAAGCGGACCGTGTCGACGAGCCAGGGCTGGAGTGGCACGTGTGCGGCGTCGCCGACGACGGTGATGAGTCGGTGCTGGCCGGGCTGGACGGCCTCGAGTGTGAATTCGGTCGCGCCCGTTCCCATATGGACAATGAAGTCTGGCTCGGCGGGGATGGGGAGATCCGGAGGCGAGATGTCGCGGTCGAGGAAGATGTGGTGGTGACCGCTGTTGGGTGTGGTATCGCCGGCTGCGACGACGGTGAACCCGGTGGCGAGCAGCCGTACGGTGACGGCCGGACCGTCGATGGTGTCGCCGTCGGCCGGTGTAACGATCTGGACGGAGCGAGCGGGCGCCGGGTCCATGGCGGCAGCGGCGGGCGGCGCGTCAGCGGTTTCGGTTTCGCCGGCGCAAGCGGCGAGGGCGAGTATCAGGAGCGACGTCGGAAAAGCGCCAGGTCGAATCACGTTACCGTCCTGAACGGGTCCACGATCGATTCCCGGGGAATGATACGAGGATAGTGGTGTCGTGCAATGTCGGCGGGAAGGTCGTCTGAGAAGAGCCAGCGGAATCATTGAGCGGACTGACCTCGCGGCGATTGCGTCGACGAACTCGCCGACGCGATCGCGGGCGATGCGACTTCGAGGAACTGTCCGGATACGCGCGTGTGGAATCCGGCACAGTGAGCGCCGGCGGCCCGACCTGGGGTGTAGCGTCGGCAGCCGCGATCAGAACGCGATCAGAAGGTGATCTGCACGCGCGTGCCGGCGTACGCGATGTCGCGGGTCGCGCCATCCGGCAGCATGATGACGCGGAACGCGCGCTGTACGGCCACGTTGGTCGAGCCGGCGGGAGCGCCCGGCTCGAGCGTCAGCCGTCGGGCGGCATCATTCCACGTCATGCGCGTCCACGTGCCGCTTCCATTCAGGTAGTCCTGAGTGATGCCGTCGTCGTCGTAGAGCGTGAATTGGCCGTTCGCACCACGGTAGACGCGCAGCGTGGTGGGTTCGGCCACCGGTTGTGCCGTGTACTGGCGGACGGGATCGAACGGAATGATGGCGCCGGCCCGGACGTGGATCGGCATTGTCGCCAGATCGACGTTGCGCGTGATGGTGCGGCCACCGCTGACACGCGCGTTCGTCCACCAGTCATACCAGTCACCCGCAGGCAGGTAGACCGCACGTGCTGTGGCGCCCGGCTCGTACACGGGCGAAATGAGCAGGTCGCGGCCCCAGAGGTATTGATCACCGACCGCGCGCGCCCGTGCGTCGTCCGGATAGTGCAGCCAGAGCGCGCGCATCAGCGGGAGCCCGCGGTTGCGCGCCTCCCACGCCAGCGTGTACGTGTACGGCATCAGCTGGTAGCGCAGCTCGGTGTACTGCTTCGCGACCGGCTCGATGGCCGGGTTATTCAGCTCGGACAGCGGGATCGTACGGCCTTCCGGTGGTGCTGCATTCGTGTTGCTGTACTCGAGCGGCCCCAGTTCGGCGAGGCCCCAGCCCCAGGGCAGGCGTGTCCACCACGTGCGGCCGTGCGAGCGGAACGAGCCGCAGAACGCACCGAACTGGAACCAGCGCGCGTACAGCTCGCCGGTCAGCTCGTTGCCGGGATAGAAGCCGCCGATGTCGGAGCCCCAGTACGGTCCGATGCTGAGCGAGTAGTTGAGTCCGACGGCGATCTGCGCTTCGAGTGTCTTCCACGATGAGTTCGTGTCACCCGACCAGACCCAGCCGCCCCACTGCGCGATACCCGGATAGCCGTTGCGCTGCAGACTCCACGGCCGCACGTCCGGCCTGGTCGACAGCATGCCCTGGTAGTACAGCTGATGGCGCTTGATCCGTTCGAAGAGATTGAACCAGTCACCTTCGTCCGGCCAGAACGCGTCGATTCCTGCGTTCACCAGATCGACGTGTTCCTGCCAGTAGCTGGCGATGTGCGAAGCATCGATCGTCTCGCCCGGCGCCGGCGGTATCGTGCCGTGCACTGTGGGCAGCCGGTCACGGTCGAACGGCACCATGTGCACGACGACTTTCACGTCACGCGCATGCATGTCGGCGAGTACGTCGCGACCATCACGATGGAAGACTTCAGGATTGAACTCGAATGATGGCTGGCGCGTGTTCCAGCCGCGCGGTGTGAAGCCAGTGCCCAGATAGATCACGGCATCGAGCGGGATCCGCTTCGAGCGGAACGTGTCGACAATGCGAACCATCTGCGCATCGTCCTCCAGCGTGCGGTGCGATTGCATGTAGCCCAGCGCCCACTTCGGCGGCAGCACGGCCGGGCCCGTGATCACCGCGTAATCCTGCATGGCCAGCAGCGGATCGCGCGCGTCGAATACGAAGACGTCGAACAGGCCCGGCACGATCGCCTCCACCGGCGGGATGCCCTTGCCCGCGTCCTGCTGCTGGTTGCGCTGGTTCTGCGGCACGCTGTCGGCGGCCGTCGGTACGTACGGCCGGAACACGCCGCGCCGGGGATCGCGCAGGTCCACGTGCACCCATGGCCATCCCACGAACAGGCCCCAGCCCTCCGTGCCCACCAGCATGGCCACCGGATTGCGCGATCCGTACATGTCGCTCTGCCAGCGCGGCTCCATCGTGTCGAGACTGCCGCGCCGGTCGAACTGCACGCGCTGTTCCCGCCAGTTCGTGCCTTGCTGCGGCCGCGGCCCGCCCTCGCCCATGCCCAGAACCGGCGCATCACCCACGTCGAACGACACCGTGCCTTCGGGCTCGAAGATCAGGCGCTGGACCGGCTCGCCGGTGGTGCGCGTCACGATCACGGTCAGCGGCGACGTTCGTATCTCCACGTTCAGTCCGCCCACTGTCCTGCGAACAGGCGAGTCGACACTGCGCAGCCGGATCACCGGCGCCGCGTACGTGCGCTCCGCAATCGCAGGATGCCGCGGAAAATCCTGCGCGAAGCTGATCGGCTTCAGCGTGACGCGGATGCTGTGTTCGCCCGCCGCACGGACATCCAGTTGTGCAGGTTGACCGGCGGCCGTGATCTGCTGTGCGGCCGCCGCATGGGTCGCGGTGGTCGACCCAGCGAGAGCGAGGATAAAGTATGCAAATCGCATGGACGCTTTCCTTTCGCGGTGGCGACCGAGCCTCACGCGTTCACGGAACGCATCGATCAGCGGAAAACCGAAGCACCCCGGACTGCGACGCCCGGGGTGCATTCGAACGGACGTAAGTAAGCGGCGCCCGCCGCGACGGTGCCGCTCCCGGTCAGCGTGCGCCGGCCAGGTCCCTGACTGCGCCGGTGAGCATGCGCAGCTTCGCCTGATCGGAGGAACCGCGCACATCACTGTCGAGCTGTGTGGCCAGCTGCGTGAGCGCGCTGCTGCGCTGCTGGCCTGCCAGCCGTTGCGCGCCGGCCAGCTCGCTGCGAACTGCCGTAATGCGGGCGGTGCTCAGGCCGCGCGAGCGCTCCAGCTGATCGACGAAAGCGCGGGCGATCGCGAAGCTCGGCGGCCACACGATCTGCGGCTGCTCCTGGGCATTGAGTACATCGAAGCGGACGGTGTTCGCCGCGTCGATCTCGTTCTGTGAGAGGAACGCGCTGGGCGTCAGCTCGAGGATGTCCAGGCCGCGCTTGATCTCGGAGCTGATGAGGTAGCCGTTGTACCAGTAGACGGACCAGGAGCCTGCGCTCACCATGCGCGTCGGATCGAACGGTCCGCGATCGAAGAAGGCGATCTCGAACGGCCGTGACGGATCGGTCCAGTCGAAGATCGAGATACCGCCCTGGTACCAGCCCTGCACCATGACGTCGCGACCGGGGATCGGGATGAGCGAGCCATTGTGGGCCACGCAGTTCTCCAGCTCGGTCTGCGCGGCGGGCATCTTGTAATAGCTCTTGAAGTTCATCTGATTGTCATCGATCGTGAAGAGCGCGTTCGCGCCCCACTCGTACCTGTCGGTCACGCGACAGCGCGGTGCACCACCGCCGCCCCATTCGTCGGTGAACAGCACCTTCGAGCCGTCGTTGCTGAACGTGGCCGAGTGCCAGAACGAGAAGTTGGTGTCGGCCACTGCGGACAGGCGCCGCGGATTGGCGACGTCGCGGATGTCGAGCAGCAGGCCATAGCCGCGGCAGGCACCGCCGGCCAGCCCGATCGCAGGATAGACCGTGATGTCGTGACACTGCTCGGGACCGGTCGGCGGGTCACCACCGCCGCCACCACCGCGCAATGCGCGCTGGCCGCCCGCGCCGCGACCGCCGCCGGCAGCGTCACCACGACCGCCGCGACCCTGACGCGGCGGCTCTGTGCGTCGAGGTGCAGGGCCGAGGCCATCGAAGATGCGTGGCGAGCTGACGATCCTCGCCGCCTCCGGGTTCGCCAGCGGGACGCGGATGACTTCAATACGGAAGCGCGACGAGTTCGGGTCATCATCGGGCATCAGATCCGAGCAGCCGGGCAGCTCGCTCGGCGAACGCACGCGCGATGCACCGGAAACGTAGATGTAGACATTGGCCGGATCGTTCGGGTCGCTCACCACGGTGTGCGTGTGCGAGCCGCGACACGTCTGCACATTGGCGACGTACCTGGGATTGCCGATGTCGGTGATGTCGAAGACGCGGATGCCGCGCAGCCGGTGCGTGCTCACCGAGTCTTCCACGCCCTGCGTGCCACAGTCCACACGACCCGACTGACCTTCGCCCGACACGAAGATCAGATTGCCATAGACCGAGACGTCACTCTGCGACGCCGGGCAGAGATACGCATGCTTCAGCGTGGGCCGCCCCGCATTCGTGATGTCCCACACCTGGTAACCGTTGTAATTGCCCTGGATGACGTAATTGCCCTTGAACGCGAGGTCCGAGTTCGTCACACCGACGAAACCTTCGGTGGGCGGCGAGTTGGAGACCATGCGCAGGTTCCACAAGGCCACACCCGCATCACGGTCGCCCGCGCGCAGGCCGATGCGCGGATCAGGACTGGGCGGTGACGCCGCCATGGCGGGCGTCGCTGGAGTGGTGGCCGCCATTGTCGTCGATGAGGAACTCGAGGATGACGCGCACGAGGCGACATACAGCGCGACCGCCAGCAGAGGCAGGATCGCGAGCGCGGTCCAGCGCATGGCCGGACGCCGGGGCAAGGTTTCGGGTTTCACGGCAGCGACTCCTCCTGAAGTGGTGCGGATGACTGCGTCACGAATCGTTCTCACGCACCGCCGGGCATCAGCTCGGCGAGCATCTTCTGCATGAAGTCGATCTCCGTCGTCTGATCGGCGGACACGTCGTTCGCGAACTTGAATACGATGTCGTCCTGCGCCGCGCCGGCCGTCGCGAAGAGCTGGTCCACCATCGTGATCGCACCCTCGTGGTGCTTGATCATCGCCATCAGGAACAGCCGGTCGAACTCCGGTCCCCTCGCCCGGTCCAGCGCCCGCAGCTCCCCTTCGTTGAGCATGCCGGGCATCAGCATGTCGTGCGCCATGCCGTCCATCGTCATGCGATGGTGCGTCGCGTCCGCCGCCGGCACCGGCTCAGCGCGGTCGAGCAGCCATTGCTGTATGAGCGCAATCTCATCACGCTGTGCGACGACAATACGCTCGCACAGCCGCTGGATGTCCGCCCGCGCGCCGTGCGACTTCGCCCAGCCCGCAATCAGGACCGCCTGCGCGTGATGCGGAATCATCCCTGCCATGAAGTAGGTGTCCGCCGCCGTGTGCGGGTAGCGGTTGCCGTCGATCATCGGATTGGTAACCGACGGTACGCCCGGGTCGGATGGCGGCAGCGGCGCACCCACGAGCCGCGGACCCTGCGTGGCACGGCTGCACGCTGCGACCACGACCAGGCTGACCGCGAGGGTGCCCACCCGGCTGAATCGTGTTACCGGTGACTTCACCGTTCACCTCCTGCGCGCCGGCGCGCCGGCCCCCGGATCACCCGAAGCCGCCGGGACGCACTCCGGGCGAGGCGCTCGACCTCGCGGCAATGGCTGGAACTGGCTCAGGATAGGACATGGGCAGCCCATTGGAAAGTCACGACCCGCTTGTTTCGCCCCGTCCGCGCAAACCTCGGTCCCGGCCAGCTACTCCGCCCGCGCCCGTTTCCGTTCCCCAGCCCCAGCCCCAGAAACGCCGTTGGATCCCTCGCCAAACGGTTCCGCCAACCCTTGCAACGCCAACACCTCGCCCGGTGTATGCGTCAGTCCAATGACGTTGCATCCGTGTCCCGCGACCGGCCGGGACGATGGTAAACTACCCCCGACGCGCCCAGGAGAGCACATGGTCAACCGACGCGAGTGGCTAGGCCTCACGATCGGCGCAGGTGCTGCGCTGACGCTGGATCCCCGCCTGCTGCGTGCGCTGCAGCAGCAGCCCATGATCATGCGGGCGATCCCGTCGAGCGGCGAAGAGATTCCCATCGTCGGACTCGGGAGTTCGGCGACGTTCTCGCAGGTTGCGCGCAGCGAGGATGTGAGCGCGCTGCGCGAAGTGCTGAACACGATGACGGACAACGGCGGGACGGTGTTCGACACGGCGCCCAGCTACGGGTCATCGGAGGAAGTGGCGGGCAGCCTGGCGAGTGAGCTGGGCATCACCGAGAAGATCTTCTGGGCGACGAAGGTGAACGTGGCCCGTGGTCGGAGCGGTGGCTCGGCCGACCCGGCGCGGGCGCGTGAGCAGATTGAAACATCGTTTGGTCGCCTGAAGAAGCCGAAGATCGACCTGATCCAGGTGCACAATCTGGGCGACATCCCGACGCAGCTCGGGATTCTGAAGGAGATGAAGCAGCAGGATCGCGTCCGCTACATTGGCGTGACGACGACCAGCGATGGGCAGTACGGGCGGCTGGATGAGATCATGCGGAACGAGCCGATCGACTTCATCGGCATCGATTACGCGGTGGACAACCGGGGCGTCGAGGAGACGATCCTGCCGCTGGCGATCGAGCGTCGGATCGCGGTGATGGTGTACGTGCCGTTCGGCCGTACGTCGCTGTTCCGGCGGGTCGGTGATCGGCCACTGCCCGATTGGGCCAGCGAGTTCGACGCCTCGTCGTGGGCACAGTTCTTCATCAAATACATTGCCGCCAACCCGGCCGTCACGGTCGTCACGCCGGCGACCAGCCAGGCCCGTCACATGATCGACAATCTGGGCGGTGGCCGGGGCCGGCTGCCCAATGCGGCGGCTCTGCAGCGGATGCGCGAGTTCGTCGACGCACTGCCGGCCGCACAGCGCGGCCGCCGCGGCGGCGCAGGCGGATAACGCAGGCGTGCCGGTGCGTCATGCTCGCGCCGGCTGATCGCGGGTGTCGCGTCGCATTCGCGAGAACGGATATCCGTTGCACCCGGTCCGGGGCGTATCACGCAGCGCGGCGGGGGTCGACTCGGCCTCCGCCGCGCTCGTCGCAGCGTACGCCGTGTAGCAGAACGCCCATTCGTACGGCGCCATACCCGGCAGTCCGACCCAGTCGATCCGTGTCCAGCGGCCGCCATCCCCAGCGTTGGCGGAATCGTTGCGCGCGATCAGGTAGCCTTCCGCCGGCGCCCACCGCATGATCAGATACCGTGAGGGATGCTGTGTCCATTCCCTCCTGCTGATCGTGTAGCGATTCCCGTAGTCATCGACGAAGGTGCCCAGCATCCACGCGGGCGGCTCGTCCCCGGCCACCTCGGGTGGGCGTCGCGACGAACACGCGGCGAGTGTGATGAGCGCCAACAGCGCGCCGGGCACGCCGACCGCAACGCGTCGCACGGGATGCGGGCGCGGGGCGGGGAACCGCAGCGAATTGAATGCGCGACGGCCGCGGGCACGCCCTGCTCCCGTGTTGTACCGGGCATGGCCGGTTGCGGCGACCGAACGCGCTGATACCATGCGTGTCTTCATTGCGGACGATACCTTGGCCTGCCGAACGCGGCAATTCGTGGTGTCGTGCCGCGTCCA
>Ga0302046_10005890_pt1 | contig 10757 bp, 6 predicted proteins | sample RVTome_11_FD_200261 | JGI IMG/M metagenome (GOLD analysis project Ga0302046, IMG submission 200261) | Soil microbial communities from uranium-contaminated site in the Upper Colorado River Basin, Wyoming, United States - RVT147D111 (version 2) ... | reverse complement strand
GTCGTGGCCGACGGTCGCGTCATCGGCGCCCTGGCCGTCGAGGACGAGATCAGGCCCGAATCGGCCGACGCGGTCCGCCAGCTCCACGAGCTCGGGGTGAAGGTCGCCATGATCACCGGCGATTCGCAGGCCGTCGCCGATTCGGTCGCCCGCCGCCTCGGCATCGACGAGGTGGCCGCTCAGGTGCTCCCGGCCGACAAGGCCGCCGCCGTCGAGCGCTTCCAGCAGGGCGGCCGGCGGGTCGCGATGGTCGGCGATGGCGTGAACGATGCGCCGGCGCTCGCGACGGCCGACGTCGGCATCGCGATCGGCGCCGGGACGGACGTGGCGGTCGAGTCGGCCGGCATCGTCCTCGTCCGAAGCGACCCGCGCGACGTCGTCGGCGCGATCGCGCTGTCCCGCGGCGCCTATCGCAAGATGGTCGAGAACCTCGTCTGGGCCACCGGTTACAACCTCGTCGCGATCCCCGTCGCGGCGGGCGTGCTCGCCCCGTGGGGTATCGACCTGCCGATGGCCGTCGGGGCGATCGCGATGAGCACCTCGACGATCATCGTCGCCGCCAACGCCCAGCTCCTGCGACGGCACCGACTGCGACCCGCGGCCGCCGCCGTGTAACTCGCCGGGTCCGCCCGACGGTGCGAACCGCGAGGTCCACGACCGGTCGCGATCAACCGCCGCGCAGCTGCTCGAGCGTGGGGCACGGATCGATGCCGAACCGCGCGCATTCGACGGGGGTGAAGGTTCGCGTCGCCGCGGAGCGTGCGATCCGCACGAGTTCAGTGACATCGAGCGTGTAGATCCTGACCGTGCCGTCGGCGGGCGTCACGACGAGGTGATCGTCGTCGCGGAACGCGACGCCCTGGACCTCGGAGCCGGGCACACGAATCTCGTCGATGAGGCCCCCGTCGCTCGTGCGCCAGACGCGGACCGATCCGTCCGACGATCCGGTCGCGATGCGGGACCGATCCGGGCTGAGCGCGACCGCCTTCAGCGACCCCTCGTGGATGTCCGTGGCGGGGCTGTGGAGCGGCTGAAGCGTGGCCGGGTCGAGCCAGTGGAGCGAGCCCCCGCTCGTGCCGAGGAATTCACCGACGGCGACGATCGCTGACCCGGTCACGTCGTACCCGACCGGGTACAGCCGGCCGCCACCGGCGGCGGGATCCACCCGTGCCGTCGTCACCACGGTCCACGTCTCCGTCTCCCGCACCTCGATCGCCCCGGACTCGAAGTCGGTGAGGATGAGGCGCCCCGAGTCCGCACTGAACATCGCTCCGAAGATGCGGCGCTCGCGCTCGGCCGGGCCTCGGTAGAGCAGCCGTCCATCGTCGGCGCTCCAGACGGCCACGAACCCGTCATCGTCGTGGTGGTCGGTCGCGACGATCATCGAGCCGTCCGGCGACCAGCGGATCGACAGGTTCCAGATCGCGAACGGAGTCGCGGGGAAGGGACGGCAGTCGGCGGCCCGGTCACGTGGAACGCCGAATTCCCACCTGCAGAGGCCATCGAGCTCGCGAACGAGCGCCCCCGTTCGGAGGTCGTGAATGGCCAGCGGACCGACCGTCGGCGCCGCGTACTCCTGCTTGACGAACGCCTCACCATCCGGCGAGATCGCAAGGGTCTGCCCTTCCCAACCGACGAGTGAGTAGCGGACCGCGCCGGCATCCACGTCGACAACCTGGGTAACGCCATTGAAGGCCGGGTCGTCGTCACAGGTTTCCTGGAAGACGGCCAGCCCATCCGCCACCTGCAGGCTGGTCGCCGACACGAACAGGGCTCGGCACGTCTCGATCAACCCAACCTCCGGACGCGGGCGGAGATCCACGACGGCCGCGGTGCGCGACTCTGAGTCGGCGACGAGGACGATGGAGCCGTCGCCGGATGGAACGGCCCGACCGCTGCCGATGGCAAGCCGGACTGTGAGTTCCGCGCCGGTCGTTCCGTCCCAGATGCGAAGCGAGGAGTCGCGACCGGTGGAATAAACGGCGGGCCCGGACGGGCCGAATTCGGCTGCGTAGCTCGCCCCCGCGTGCCCCGCGAACTCGCTCTGAACCCGGGCCTCGGCACCGGACACGTCGAGCACGGTCATTGGCCGATCACCCACGAGGAGGAGCGAGCCGTCGTCGTTCAGGCCGCGCACCCAGCCGGGGACCTCGGCGGCCGGCAGCTCGAGATGCCGAACACCGGTGCGAACGTCCTCGAGCACGACCGTCGCCTCGTCTCCGGCGAGATCCTCGTACGCGACGATCCGTCCATCGCCGCTCAGCGCGCCCGGACCGTCGATGTCGACCGTCAGGGTTTGATCGGTCAGCACGCTGCGCTCGCCCGACAGGAGGTCGACGAGGACCAGCGCCGCATCGTCGCGCGGGTCGACGGCCGGACAGGCATCGTCATCCAGGGCCGGCGTCTGGACGATCGCGAGCAGGTGGGTGCCGGAAACGTCGGAGACGAATCCGCCGCAGGGACCCAGGTCGAGGTGTCGGATCGGCGCCCCACTCCGCGCGTCCCACACGAAGCCGCCGACCTCGTCGGCAGCCGGCCGAGCACCCCCGGCGGCCGCGATGCCGGCGATGAGCCGTCGTCCATCCGAGGAGAAGAACGCGGGCCCGACCATGACCGGCGACGGCGCCGCCGGGTACGACCACAGGACCTCGTCCGCGTCCCGGTCGACCACCTCGACATGGTCCGCCGGCCCGTATAGCAGGCCGGATGCAGCGATCAGCTCGCCGGACGGATCGAGGTCTGTCCACAGCAGCCCGACCGTCCGATCGGCCGGCCACTGGTAGCGGTCGACGACCGAATTCGCCGCGATCGCCTCGTGGAGAACGGACGTCGCCGTCGTGGTCGGCTGGTCGGCCGCCGTGATCGAGGTCAGTGCGAGGAGCGCGGCGAGGCCCGGGTCCGTGGCGAGGACTACGACGGCAGCCTGGCCCAGCTCCCCTGCGCGGGCGCGCGAGGCCTCCCCTTCCGCGCGCACGAGCTGGGCCAATGCGACAAGACCGGCGAGGAGCGCAACCGCGAGCAGCGCACCGACGCCCGCGAGGAGCAACCGCAGTCGTCGGTTCGTCGCCCGCTGTCGTGCGACGTCGCGTTCGCCGATCGCCTTGCCGGCCGCAAGGAACCGTCGCTCGCGCTCGATGAGCTCAGCGTCGTGCGCCTCGGCCCACTCGAGGGTCGCCGTCAACCGCGCTCCTCGAAACAGCTCGGCCGGATCTTCGCCGGCAGCCTCCCACTCCCCGGCCGCGCGAGCCAGGTGATCGTGAAGCCGCCGACCTTCCGCATCCTCCTCCAGCCACGCACGGAGGCGCGGCCACTCCCGGAGCAGCACCTCGTGCGCGATCTCGATCGTTCCTTCGTCGGCCGCCACGAGGCGACTGTCGGTCAGTGCCTCCAGCACGGCCGACACCTCCGGGTCGCGGTCAGCGTCGAGGGCCGATCGCGCCGCAGGTCTCCGGACGAGGACCCCGCCGTCGCCGCGTCCGACGAGGCGGAGGAGGATCCCACGGGCGATCGCGAGCTGCTCCGGCGTGAGTCGCTCGACCGCCGCCTCGGCGAGGCGAGAGACCGACCCGCTCACGCCGCCGAGCCGCTCGTAGGCCTCGAGACGCAGCGTCCGTCCGTCCCGCCGCTGCCACAGGTCGAGGAGGGTCGTCGACAGGAGCGGAAGCGCACCCGGCTCCCGCCCGACGGCGCCGACCAGCGCGGCAGTGAGCGACGGCTCGACACGCAACCCGGCTGCGCGGGCGGGCAGGTCGATGGCCCGCGCCAGTTCCTCCGTTCCGAGCGGACCGAGCAATACGTGACCCGCTCCGAGGAGGTCCGCGAGGTCGCGGTCCTCGGCACATCGCCCGTAGAAGTCCGCTCGGACCGCGATGACAACGAGCGCACGAGAATCCGGGTCGCGCGCCAGCGACGCGACGCTTCGCATGAACGCTGACCGGTCCGCCTCGTCTCGGCACAGCGTGAAGACTTCCTCGAACTGGTCGACCACGAGCACGAGCCGGCCCCCCGCGGGCAAGGCGTCGAGGTTGGACTCCAGGCCGGCGTCCGCGGGCTGCTCCAGGCCGGCCCGCCGGAGTGCGGCTAAAACGGCTCGGTGCAGGACCGTCGACGGCGCGGCACCCGGCCGGATCATGGCCAGCGACCACTCGTCGCTGCCGGGAAGGACCCCACCGATCAGGGCGGGCACGAGTCCCGCCCTGATCACGGACGACTTGCCGCTCCCCGATGCCCCGACGACGCCGACGAACGTCGACCCCGCGAGTCGCGCGACGAGCTCCGCGACGATTCGCTCGCGGCCGAAGAAGAACCGCGCGTCGGCGATGTCGAAGCTCGCGAGGCCCTTGAACGGGCACACGACACGGCTCGCGACCGGTCGCGCCGCCGTATCGGTCGTGGAGCGACCGGCACCGCCCTCCTCGATGAGGTCGAGGCGCGCCGCGAGCAGTGCGATCTCGACGCGCGACGACGCGCCGAGCTTGCCCTTGATGTTGGCGACGTGAACGGAGGCCGTCTTCTTGCTGATGAACAGCTCGTCGGCGATCTCGCCGTCGGACCGGCTCGCCGCGAGCAGCGCGAGCACCTCCCGCTCGCGCGGCGAAAGCGGCTCGATGCCCTCGACCGGTCGCAGGCCGACGCGCTGGCGCGCGAGCTGGAACTCGATCACCTCGCTCGCCATCGCGGCTTCGGACGCGCGCAACCGGTCCCGGTCGCGAGCCGCCCTGCTCGCCGCGGCCGGGAGCCGGTCCGCCCCCCGCACGAACGATCCGCTCTGGCCTCGATGGTCCGAGGTCGGCATCCGCGCCCGCACTACGAATGGTCGTTGTCCCATTCTGGGCACCTGCGGCTCGTTCGAGCAAGAACTCAATCAAGGCGCAGGAGAGGGCCCTGATCGTCGGGGCCCTCTCCCGTCGCCTCGGATCCCGTCATGCAAGGGCGGCGCAGACGTCGATTGCTCGGCCTTGCAGGCTGTCGAGACCCGCGGCAGCGCCGTCCGTGGAGTCGGTCCGTCCCGAAACGATCCACACTCCGTCGCCGCCTCCTGCCGGGTGGAGAAGCCAGCGGCCGGCGGTCAGGAACGTGAAGGATTCGCCGACCTCGATGAAGCCGGGGCCCGCGAGCGAGACGTAGAGGGAGGCTCCGGACGCCAGGTTCGTGAGCCGAACGAAGAACGGTCCCACGAAGCGTACGACAACTGCACCGTCCGGTCGCTCCCAGACCAGCGTGTCCTGGACGCCCTTGGGATTCTCGACGAGTACGTCGAATGCGCAGAATGTACCGCCCGGCAGGAGGTGGTCCTCCGCCGAGTCGCCTTCGATCCGGTCGACGCCCGCCGCCACCAGCGGCGGCGCGAGACAGGCTGCCAGCACCAACGCCAACGGGATGGCGATCGATGCGCGCCGCATGGCCGTCATGTCGTGTCTCCCTTCGCATGGCCACTCGTGCCAAGTGACCACCTGCCGCGCATCTCGCGACCGGGTCGGCTGGGCCATGCCGGCAACGCTGTCGCTAAGGAGGCAGCGACACATCGGGGAGCTCCTTACGCAGCTCCTCATTTGAAACCTCCCCGTTGAACCGCCGCTCGCGCTGGGGCCCGTCTCCGTAACCGGCTCACAACCGGGCCTGCGCACCCCGTGCAGCGGCTGTTCGATCAGCTCGCACCCGCATACCGCGACCAACCCGAACGGCTGACGTTGTTCGTCAATCCCGGCGGTCGCGGATCGCCGGATCCGATCATTGACCGCCTCATCGACTGGCTTACGGTGGCTGTCACGCCCGATGCCGGGGCTTGACATTGGAGTGGCTCCACGGTCTACCGTCGACACGCACCGCCAGGTGTGGCGATCGAGGAGGGTGAACCCGATGCTCGAGGGATTTCCGGTCAGCGCCCGGGCGGCGACGGCAGACCTCGGTCGAGCGCGACAGTGGTACGAGGATAAGCTCGGCCTCCGGCCTGAGCTCGAGGAGGGCTACGGCCTCTGGTACCGGTTCGGCGGCGATACGTGGCTCTACCTCTATCAGACCGAGAGCGCGGGGACGGCCCGCAACACCGTCGCCGGCTGGGCCGTGCGCGACATCGAGGGGGTCATGGCGGACCTCCGCGCCCGTGGCGTCACCTTCGAGGAGTATGACTTCGGCGAGATGAAGACGGTCGATGGGATTCTCGAGATGGGCGGCGCGAAGGCAGCCTGGTTCAAGGATCCCGACGGCAACACGTACGAGCTGACCGAGAAGCCCTGAGCGACGCCCGCCCCGGCCCGCCTTGGGACTAGACTGTGACCTCGCGTCCATTGCACGTGGCCGAGGACAGGACAGGTGGTATCCCAGGCGATGCGTGGTCGCGACGCCACGCTGGACCGACCGCTTCTTCGACGCGCGACCGCTCCCGGTCCGGACGGCTCAATCGTGTCCGTGGATCCGGCATCGGCCGGCTGGGAGTACGTCGACTTCACGGCCTACCGGCTGGCCGGCGGCCGGCGCATCGCACAGGCGGCCGACGACCGCGAACGGCTCGTGCTCGTGCTCGAGGGTCACGCGTCGGTCGTCGCCGGCGCGCACGACTTCGGGGTCGTCGGTTCACGGGAGAACGTGTTCGACGGCCCGCCCCCGCCGGTCGTCCTCGTCGAGCCCGGCCTGCCCGTCGAGGTCACCGCCCGGGATGCCGCCCTCGTCGTCGTCGCCGGCGCCCCGGGCAGCACCGTCCGCCGGACCGCCAGCATCGACCCTGCGGCGATCCTCGTCGAGCAACGCGGCTCCGGCAACACGGAACGGCGGATCCACCACCTGCTCCCGCCGGCCGCGGAGGCAGGCCGTCTGATCGCGTTCGAGGTGTTCACGCCGGGCGGCAACTGGTCGAGCTATCCGCCGCACAAGCACGATACGGAGAACCCGCCGACCGAGGCGCGGCTCGAGGAGCTCTACTTCTACCGCTTCGCCAAGCCGCAGGGCTTCGCCTTCGCCCGCGTCTACACGCCGGACCGCTCGCTAGACGAGGCGATGACCCCGATGGACGGCGACGTGGTCCTCGTCCCGGAGGGCTATCACCCGGTCGGCGCGCCGGCCGGCTACGACTGTTACTACCTCAACGTGATGGCCGGCCCCAACCGCGCCTGGCACTTCACGATCGATCCCGACCACGCCTGGTTGATGGACTGGAATCCGGCGGGCCCCAGGCAACCGCCGAGCCGGGCACGTAGATCCCGAGCGGAGAGGAGCTAACCGTTGAGCACGGTCCGCGCGACGGTGGGTCAGGCCATCGTCCGGTTCATGGCAGCGCAGTACGTCGAGCGCGACGGCGTCCAGACCCGGTTCATCGCCGGGGTGTGGGGCATCTTCGGCCACGGCAATGTCGCCGGATTCGGCCAGGCGCTCGAGGAGCTCGGCGACGCGTGCGCGATGCCGTACTACCGGCCGCAGAACGAGCAGGCCCAGGTCCACCTTGCGGCGGCCTTCGCCAAGCACCACAACCGGCTGCGGGCGTTCGCCTGCACGTCGTCGATCGGGCCCGGCGCGACGAACATGATCACCGGCGCCGCCGGCGCGACGATCAACCGGCTGCCGGTGCTGCTCCTCCCGAGCGACTACTTCGCGAACCGCCTGCCGGACCCGGTCCTCCAGCAGATCGAGCACCCGGTGGAGCACGACGTGTCGGCGTCGGACGCGTTCCGGCCCGTGTCGCGTTACTTCGACCGGATCTCCCGCCCGGAGCAGCTCCTGTCGAGCCTGCCGGAGGCGTTCCGGGTCCTGACCGACCCGGCCGACACGGGAGCCGTCACGATCTCGCTCCCGGAAGACGTCCAGTCGGAGGTGTATGAATGGCCGGCCGGGTTCTTCGAGCGGCGCGTCTGGCGGGTCCGGCGGCCGGTTCCCGAGGCTGACGTCGTCGCCGAGGTCGTCCGGTTGATCGGCGCGGCGAAGCGACCGCTCATCGTCGCCGGCGGCGGCGCGATCTATGCCGGCGCGGAGGCCGCGCTCGATGCGCTCGCCACCCGCTTCCGCATCCCCGTCTGCGAAACGCAGGCCGGCAAGGGCGTCCTGCCGTGGAATCACCCCCTGAACGCCGGTCCGGTCGGCGCCAACGGTGGCCTCGCCGCCAACCGCCTGGCGCGCGAGGCGGACCTCGTGCTCGCCGTCGGGACCCGGCTGGCGGACTTCACGACCGCGTCGAAGACGATCTTCCAGGACCCCGACGTCGCGTTCGTCGGGATCAACGTCAACGCGTTCGACGCGGTCAAGCTCCGGGCCGTCCCGCTCGTCGCCGACGCGCGCGAGGCGCTGACCGCGATCGCCACCGGCCTCGACGCCGCCGGCCACGCCGGCACCGCACCCGCCTACCGCGAGCGGATCACCGCGCTCAAGGCTGAGTGGGACGAGCGGGTCGACTTCCACCGCACCCCGAGCGGCGAGACGGGCGATCTCGCCCAGCCGGAGGTGATCGGCATCGTCAACGACGCGGTCGGCGGCCACGCCACCGTCGTGTGCGCCGCCGGCAGCCTGCCGGGAGACCTGCTTAAGCTCTGGCGACCGGAGGACTCGAAGGCCTACCACCTCGAGTACGGCTACTCGTGCATGGGCTACGAGATCCCGGCCGGGCTCGGCGTCAAGCTCGCCGAGCCGGAGCGCGAGGTGGTCGTCGCGATCGGCGACGGCACGTACCTCATGCTCAACTCGGAGATCGTCACCGCCGTTGCCGAGGGAATCCGGATCACCGTCGTGCTGTTCGACAACCACGGCTACCAATGCATCAAGGATCTCCAGGAAGGTGTCGGCGTGCCGGCCTTCGGCAACGAGCTCCGGTTCAGGGATCCGGAGCGCAACCGGCTCACCGGCGGCTACGTTCCGGTCGACTTCCAGAAGCACGCCGAGGCGATGGGCGCGCTTTCGATCTTCGCCACAACCGAGGGGGAGATCCGGGCGGCGATCGCCCGGGCGCGGGAGGCGGATCGGATCACGGTCATCACGGTCCCCGTTTCGCCGGAGAAGCGGGCACCGGGCTACGAGGGCTGGTGGGACGTCCCGCCGGCAGCGGCGAGCGGCCAGGCCGGCGTCCGATCCGCGCGCGAACGGTACGAGGAGGCGCTCACCCGTCAGCGACGCGAGCTGCTGTGAGGATCGCCACCGCGATCGTCAACTGGAACAACCCGGACATCCCGGACGTGTTCCCGTGGATCCCGTACGGCGAGGCCATGGACCACTTTGTCGAGGCGGGCTACGACGCGACCGAATGGGGCCCCAGCATGCCGACCGACCCGGCGGTGATGGCGGCCGACCTGCGGAGCCGGGGCCTGACCATGGTCGGCGCGTTCGTGGGGCTGAGGCTGCGCGACACCGAGCGCCACGATGCCGAGATCGAGCGCGCGATGGGTATCGCCACCTTCCTCGCGACGATCGGCGGGACCCGCCTCATCGCCGCCGATTCCGGTGACGACCGACGCCGGGCCGCGGCCGGGCACGTCGACCCGGCGGATCGGCTGACCGACCGGCAGTGGCACAGCCTCGCCCGAGGGCTCGAGGAGCTGGGGGCGCGCCTCGCGCCGATGGGCATGGAGCTCGTGTTCCACAACCACGTCGGGACGTATGTCGAGACGCCGGACGAAACCGCCCGCCTCCTCGACGAGACGGATCCGGCGCGCGTCGGCTGGTGCCTCGACACCGGACACCTCGCGTTCAGCGGCGGCGACGCGCTCGAGATGCTGTCGCGATACGCCGTTCGAGTCCGCCACGTTCACCTCAAGGACGTCGACGGCGCCGTCCTCGCGCAGGCGCGGGCAGAGCGCTGGAGCTTCGGGCAGGCGCTCGCCGCGTTCATCTTCCCGCCGCTCGGCGAGGGGATCGCCCGGATACCGGAGGTGGTGGAAACACTCCGAACGAATGCGTACGACGGCTGGTACGTCATCGAGCAGGACACCGCACCCGGCGATCCCACGGATACGGCACGCCGCAACCGCGAGTACCTCGAGCGGCTGCTCCGTCCCGCCGTGGCGACCGGATGAGCGGCGCCGGCACGGCCGACGGCGGAGCGGACGGCGCACCCGACGCGGAGGCCTACCGCGACCTCGAGGCGCTCGCCCGGCGAGGCCGGCTCCACGTGATCGAGACCGTCGCCCACAGCGGTGCCGGTCATGTCGGTGGCCCGCTGTCCGCGATGGACCTCCTCGTCGCCCTCTACTTCCGGATCCTGCGGATCCGGCCGGACGAGCCGGCCTGGCCGGAGCGCGACCGGTTCGTCATGTCGAAGGGTCACTCTGCCATTGCCCTGTATACGGTGCTCGCGCTCCGCGGGTACTTTCCGGTCGAGGAACTCCTCACGTTCGACCACGCCGAGAGCCGGCTCCAGGGGCACCCCGATGTGACCCGCCTGCCCGGCCTCGACGCGTCGACCGGATCGCTCGGCCAGGGGATGTCCGTGGCCCTGGGCATGGCGATGGGGATCAGGCGCCGCGGGATCGACGCCCACGCGTGGGCCCTGCTCGGCGACGGCGAGCTCCAGGAGGGCCAGGTCTGGGAAGCGCTGCCGGTCGCCGCGAAGTACGGCCTGGGCAACCTCACCGCGATCGTCGATCGGAACGGGATGCAGCAGTACGGCTGGCCCCTCCGGCCGAACGAGGACCATCGCGGGGACCGGGCGGACCCGTGGGCGGGCATGGATCTTCGTCGGGCACTCGAGGCCCTGGGTTGGCGCGTCCTCGACATCGACGGGCACGACTTCGGGGCGATCCTCGGCGCGGCGGCCGATGCGCGCTCCGCTGCCGGCGGCGACG
>Ga0302046_10005889_pt1 | contig 10758 bp, 8 predicted proteins | sample RVTome_11_FD_200261 | JGI IMG/M metagenome (GOLD analysis project Ga0302046, IMG submission 200261) | Soil microbial communities from uranium-contaminated site in the Upper Colorado River Basin, Wyoming, United States - RVT147D111 (version 2) ... | reverse complement strand
AATGCCGACTCCGAGTTTCGTCGAATCAGAGAGAGGCGACCGAGGTGCGCTTCGACGATGAATCCGCCTGATATTCGCCGGTTAGGCCTGAGCCCAGAGCGGTCATGATTCGGATTCGTCCGGAGCGGGCTCGATCTAGCGTCGCGGGTCTCGCACCCCCAAGGGTGCAGCCGCATAGCAGCCTCGAGCGTCCTCCTGTCGTGCCTCGATCGCTCTCCCTGCTTCGCTTCTCCAGTCCGATGGGTTCGCTACGCGGCGAGCGCCTCTCGCGCGCGGGTCTCCTCGAAGTCCTGCATCACGGCCCACACGAAGCCGACGAGCTCGCGGGCCACGGCGACGGCCGCGATCCGACTGTTCTTGCGGTACTCGAGCTGCCGGAACCGCTTGTGAAGCCGGTGCTGAGCCTTCCAGCTGTGCGTGACCACGTCTGGCGGCTGACCCTCCTGCCGGCGGCGCAGCGGCGCTCCGAGCCTGGGCGGGTGCCGATAGCTCCACGCCGACTGCACCAGCACATGACGGCACCGGCTGTTGCCGGTCTTCGTGATCGCCCCCAACCGCTGGCGCTCGCCGCTGGAGTGCTCGCTCGGCACCAGGCCCAGGTACGCCATGAGCTGGCCCGGGCGCTCGAAGCGTCGGTAGTCGCCGATCTCGGTCACCAGCACCATCGCCGCGTGCGTGTCGATCCCCTTGAACGCGCGCAGCCGTCCGACCGCCTCCCGCCAGGCCGGCTCGAGCGCGATCTCCTCGATCCGACGGTCCAGCTCCTCGCGGCGCTGCAGCTTGTAGTCCAACAGCGACAGGTACTCGGCGTAGACCACCCGGTCCTCCGCCTCGAGATCCTCTCCACCGAGCAGGCTCCTGAGCCACGTGAAATGCCTCCCCGTCCAGTTCTTCCCCTCCCGGTACACCAACCCGCGGCGGGCCAGGAACTTCAACACGTAGTGCCGCGACTTCAGGATCTCCCGCTGGAACGTCTCCCGGCATCGCACCAGGTCGCGCACCCGCTCCTCGGCCGCCGTCGGGACCCGGATCGTCACCAGCTCGCCCGCCCGGTACAGCCGCACCAGATCCGTCGCGTCCCGCCGGTCGTTCTTCCGCCGCTCCCCCGGACGCTGCGGGATCAGCGACGGGGCCACCACCTCGCACGCGTGGCCCCACTCCGTGAGCGCACGCTGGAGCACGTAGCCCGCTCCGCTCGCCTCGTAGCACGCCTGAACCGTCCCGTCGCGGCCCACACGGTCGAAGAACCGCCGCAGCTTCCGGGGATCGTTCGGCAGCCGCTTCACCACCGTCGGCTCCGGAGCCGCATCCGGAAGCACCGCTACCATCACCGAGTCCTTGTGAACGTCCATACCGACGTACAGCTTGCTCTTCTCACTCATGGGCCGGGTCTCCTGTCTGCTGCGACCTCATGTGTCGCATGTGGCTCTGGCACCTCCGCTTGTCGGGGCGCTAACCCACGATACGCGGCGGGAGCCCGGCCCTTCCATGTTATCTAGCCCTGGTTGGCCGCCGGGCACACGTTCGGGCTCCGGCACGGAGATGTCGTTGTCAAGCAGATGAACGTGACTTCCGGCGAATCCGACCGCGTGGTACATGTTGATAGACGTGTTTCCTCGGATCACGATGGGGTCCGACGACCTGCCGTTCCCGCGAATCCCGTTGCTGGACTCGCGGAACGTGTTGCCTTCAATGCGATGACCTCCGGTGATGCTGTTAATGCGGTCTTCGTTATCGCCGGCGGCCAGACCCGCCAAGCGCCGCGTCCCGGGCCCCAGTGCCAAGCCCAGTGACATGTACTCAAAGGTGAGATCGCGAACCGTCTGATGACTGCCGAGCAGCTCCAGCGTGTTTGCAACTCACGCGCGGGTTCCGAACGCTCGACCACTCCTCGGGATTACACCCGCGCAGGGTGGTGCCCCGGTGGTGCCCCAACAGCGTGATCCGCGAAACCGGGACCTCAATGAATTCGCCGATGAGATACGTGCCCGCCGCGAACTGAACGATGCCGCCGGGCTGGACCTGCTCGAGGGCCGTGAGTATGCTCGCGCGATCGGTGTCACGATCTTCTGTCGGAGACGAAACGTACGCCGTGTCGGCGGCCACCTCCGCCATGCTCGCTGAAAAACGACTGGATCCAGCAAGCGCTTGCACCATGCAGACAATGAACAGTGCAGGGATTCCTGCGACGGCCTTCCTTGTCATCTTTGTGTATCATGGGCGAGCGCGCCGAGATCCAGGTGGCCGCGTACGACCTCCTCGACCAGAACCAGGGCGTGAGCGTCACGAACACATCGAGCTTCAACCGGACCCGGCGCGTCCAGTCGCTCGGCCGGCACGTGATGCCGCGCTTCAACTACCACCTCGGCTCGCAGGGCATGAGGGGACGGGGCGGACGCGGTGGACGGGACCGGCACTGAGAGCACGAGGCGCGGAGCCGAGCTGCCTCCTGTCCGACGACGACGCGATTGTCAGGACCAACGGCGCCGCGACGAGCGACCTCGTGCCGAGCAGGACGAAGTCGAGACTTGAGCGCCTCGCGGCATCGACCCAGATTGCATTGGCCCCCCCACGCGACCACCGCCGGCCCGCCGATGGCCGTCCCCATCCCCGACACCGGTGGACGAGGTCCCGATTCACATGGAAGAGGTTCCGACACCCGTGGAAGCCGAGGAGCCGCCCATGACCCGGGCCGCAGATGCCCGGCGAGCCGGGGACGTGACCCGACTCCTCCGCGGGATCCGGGAGGGGGATGCCGAGGCGCTCGACCGCCTTCTCCCCCTCGTCTACGAGGAGCTGCGGCACCTCGCCCGCCGGCAGGTCGCCCGAGACCGTGGCGACCGCACGCTCGACGCCACCGCGCTGGTCCATGAGGCCTACCTGAAGCTCAAGGCGGGAAAGGGGGTCCGGGCGTCCGACCGCTCGCACTTCCTGGCAGTCGCCGCCCGGGCCATGCGCCAGGTGCTGGTCGACCACGCCCGCCGGCGGCAGGCGGAGCGTCGGGGCGGAGGCTGGGCGCGGACGACGCTGACGGACGGGATGGGGTCCGTCGAGGTGGACCTGGAGGAGATCGTGGCCCTGGACGACGCCCTGGCCGAGCTCGAGCCCCGGCAGCGCCGGGTCGTGGAGTGCCGCTTCTTCGGGGGCATGACCGAGGCGGAGGTCGCCGAGGCCCTGGGCGTGTCGGCACGGACGGTGGGCCGGGAGTGGGTCAAGGCACGGGCCTGGCTGTATGACTCCCTCTACCAGGACTCGCCCCCATCGTGCTCCTCTTGAGCCTCCCCCGGGACCGGGTCTCCTGTTGAGGCGGCCGGTGGACGCTCGGCGACGTCGCGAAGCGGAGTCCCTGTTCGAGCGGGCGCTGGACGTGGAGCCCGGCGAGCGCCGGGAGTGGCTGATCGGCGCCGCGGGCGACGACGTGGAGCTTCGGATCCGGGTGGAGGCGCTCCTCGAGGCGCACGAGAGGGCCGAGGGGGTGCTCGAGCGCGCCGACCCGTTACGACTGGCTACCTCGCTGGTCGGGGCCTCGCCCGTGCTCCCGGGCGCCAGGCTCGGCCGCTACCGGATCGTGCGGGAGCTCGGCCGCGGCGGGATGAGCACCGTCTATCTGGCGGAACGGGCCGACGGCCAGTTCCGGCGCGCGGTGGCCATCAAGATCGTGCGCGCCGGGCCTTACGCCAGGGACCTGAGGCGGCGGCTCCTGACCGAGCGCCAGATACTCGCCTCCCTGGACCACCCGGAAATCGCGCGGCTCCTGGACGGCGACCTCACGGAGGACGGCCGTCCCTACCTGGTGATGGAGCACGTCGAGGGGCTCCCGATCGACGCGTACTGCGACGGGGGCCAACTGACGGTGGCCGAGCGGCTCCGCCTCTTCTGCCGGGTCGCCCGGGCCGTGCACCACGCTCACCGGAACCTCGTCGTGCACCGGGACCTCAAGCCCTCGAACGTGCTGGTGACGCCGGAGGGGCAGCCCAAGCTGCTCGACTTCGGGATCGCCAGGATCCTGGGCCCCGACACGCTCGATGCGCCGTCGCCGGTCACCCGGCCGGGCCTCCAGCCGATGACGCCGGAGTACGCGAGCCCGGAGCAGGTGCGGGGCGAGACGCTGACGACGGCCAGCGACGTCTACTCCCTGGGCGTCCTGCTCTACGAGCTCCTGTGCGGACACCGGCCTTACACGCTCGGAGGGGGGTCGCCGCGGGAGGTGGTCGAGGCGGTCTGCGGGCGGGAGCCCGAACCCCCGAGCCGGCGAGCTCGAGCCGCGGGGGGGTTCGTCTGTGTCCGGGGTGGGCGATCGGAGGCGACGCCCACGGCCGTGGCGGTGGTCCGGCGGAGTTCCCCCGAGCGTCTGGAGGGCCGGCTCCGGGCCGACCTTGACGCGATCACGATGAAGGCCCTGCGGAAGGAAGCGGCGGAGCGCTACGGCTCGGCCGAGGACCTCGCGCGAGACATCGAACGCCACCGGGACGGCCTCCCGATCGAGGCCCACCCCGGCGGACGCTTCTACCGCGGGCGGAAGTTCGTGCGGCGCCACCGGGCCCGCACCACGGCCGCCGCCGTCGCCGTCCTGTCCCTCGTGGCCGGCGCCGGGGCCGCCGCGTGGCAAGCCGCCGAGGCCCGCCGCGAGCGCGACCGCGCGCAGGTGGCCCGGGTCGAGGCCGAGGCGGCGCTCGGCCGGACCCGGGACGTCACCGGTGCCCTGGCCGAGATGCTCGAGGCCAGCGACCCGTGGGCGCCGGGCTTCCGGGACAGCACGACCGCGCGGGTCCTCCTCGACCTCGGGCTGGTCCGGGTGGACGCCCTGGAGGGACAGCCCGCCGTGCAGGCGGGACTCCTCGACGTTCTGGCCGGCGTTCACACCAGTCTGGGCGAGCTGGACGAGGCGGAGGCGCTGGCCCGCCGCTCCCTCGCCCTCCGCCGCCGGAGCCTCGGAGAGGACCATCCCGAGATAGCCGCGAGCCTCAACTCCCTGGGAAACATCGCCCGGCGGCGGGGCCGCTACCGGGAGGCGGAGGCGCTCCACCGGCAGGCGCTCGACCTGAAGGTCCGTCACCTGGGCCCGGAACACCCGGAGGTAGCTGGAACGCTGACCGCGCTGGCCAGCCATCTCTCCGGGCGTCCGGCGGAAAGCGAGGAGCTCTACGAGCGGGCGCTGGCGATCCGCCGCGCCTCCCTCGGCCCGGAGCACCCCCTGGTGGCCAGCAGCCTGATGGACCTGGGACGGGTCCGGAGGAGCCGCGGGAAGCCCGAGGAGGCGGAGGTCGCCTACCGCGAGGCGCTGGAGATCCGCCGACAGGCGCTCGGACCGGAGCACCCGGAGGTGGCCGGGAGTATGGTCTATCTGGCAGACCTGATACGAATGTACGGAGGCGAGACGGTCCGGGCGGAGTCCCTGTACCGGCGGGCCCTGGAGATGCAGCGTCGCGCCCTGGGGGAGAACCATCCCGCCCGCATGCACCCCCTGGGGAACCTGGCGGAGCTCCTCTCCGGGCGCGGCGAGCACGCCGCGGCCGAGCGTCTCCTGCGCGACGCCCTCGAGCTCCGGCGGGCCGCCTTCGGCCCCCGGCACCGCGCCGTGGCAGAGGGGTTGGGCCACCTCGCGAACGAGCTCCACCGGCAGGGGAAGCTGGGCGAGGCCGAGAGGCTGCATCGGGAGTCCTTGACGCTCTGGAGGAACGCCCTGGGGCCGGACCACTGGGCCGTCTCGGGAGCCCTCGCCGGCGTCGCGGACGTGCTCGTCGACCGGGGGAGGTACGACGAGGCGGAAGGGCTGTACCTCGAGACGCTGGAGATCCGGCGCGAGGCCATCGGCGGGGAGGACGGGGGCGTGGGTCTCACACTCGGCTCGTTGGGCCGCGTCCACGCGCTACGCGGGGAGTACGCCCGGGCGGAGTCGCTCTATCACCGGGCGCTTCAGCTGGTCCTGCGCGAGACGACGGAACGGAATCCCAACGCCCGCCGCCTCCACCGCGAGCTCGCGGATGTCTACGCCGCCTGGGGTCGGGACGAGGAGGCGCGGAAGTTCCGGGCGCTGGCGGACGGGGCCGGACGGAACTGAACCCCGGTCTCCAGGCGACCCCCCTCGGTTCTCGCCCCGACGCCTCCCGCCACGTCGGACCCTTCCGCGAGGCGGCCGCTCGCCCTCGAGCGGCGGATCCCGTGTCTGGCCACGAGCCGTTCTTGCGTAGGATGGATGGAGGGGTGTCGAGGTCGGCCTGGCCCGGCACCGGACCACGACCCCACGCAGGAGGGTTCCACCATGTACCGTAAGCACGCTTCGCTCCTCGCCGCGGCGGCGATGCTCGCCGTCGTCGGCTGCGAGACACAGGATCCCGCGGCGCCCGAAGTCCCACCCGTCAGCGCCAGTGCCCAGACCTCGGGTGTCGAGGTCGTCGTCGCGGCCGATGATCCCTCGGGGGCCGGCCCGGCGATCGGGACCGTCGTCGGCCAATCCCACCTCACCCGGAACCAGAAAGGGCTTCGGGCCAACGTGCGGACCTCGGGCCTGACCCCGGGCGACGTGGTGACGATGTGGATCACGACCTTCCAGAACCCGGACGGGTGCATCGGGGCCTGCGACAATCCGCCCGAGGACTTCCCGACCGGCCTGGGCTCCACACAAGTGGCAGCGGCCGCGATCGTCCCCAACAACGGAAAGTTGGGGCTCGCCGGGAAGCTCGACGTGGGGGACGAGGTCGTCTTCGGTGGCATGTTCGGCGGCCCCGTCGTCGAAGTCTTCGACAATCCCTTCGGGTCTGAGGTCCACCTCGTCATCCGGACGCACGGACCGCCTATCCCGGGCCGGCTCGACGAGCAGATGAGTCTGTTCCCGGGAGGATGCGACGTGAACGCCTGCGAGAACATCCAGGTGGCGATCTATCTGCCCTGACAACGGATTCACGCACAGAGGCCGCGCGGAGTCGGTCCCGCGCGGCCTTCCTGCAGATCACAGGCAGCGCCATTCGCAGGCGCACGACCCGGTTCCGGGGGTCGACTGCGCAGATCGCCGTGGGGCGACTCCGGCAGCTCGATCCCGGCCGGCGCCGGGCACACACAAGGGGGCGATCCATGCGTTCAACTCGTGCCTCGGCCGTCGTGGCGCTCGTCGTACTCGGCACACCGGCGTGCGGCCAACCCGACTCTACCACGGCGGGGATCGCCGGGCCTCAGGCCGCCGGCGCGACGGACGTTGCCGCGCTGGCCCCCGGGGGAGGCCGTCCGGCGCTCGTCGAACGCGGGCACCGGCTGTTCTTCGAGGAGACGTTCGGGGGCAACGGCCGCACATGCGGGACCTGCCACCCGACGCCCACGCTCGTGCTCACGCCGGCCGACATCGCGGAGCTGCCGCCGGACGATCCGTTCTTCGCCGGCGTCATGGACTTCGATCCCGAGATGGCGCGGAAGGGGATGATCCGCTATCCGCTGGGCGGCGCGTCGTTGTCCGAGCCGGAGGTCACGGTGTTCCGCGCCATCCCAACCGTCCGCAACCTCCGCCACACCGGGCCGTTCACGACCGACGGGCGGGCAACGACCCTCCAGGAGCAGGCGACGGAGGCGACGCTGCTGCACTTGCTGGACGGGGCGGTCGACGAGCCGGGCGAGCGGCTGCCGACGCCGGAAGAGCTGGACGCGATCGCGGCGTTTCAGGAGGCGATGACGGAGCCCGAGGACGGCCGCCTGGGTTTCGGCCGCCTCCCGGAAGCCGCGAGGCAGGGCCGGAAGCTGTTCTTCGGGAAGGCCGCCTGCACCGAGTGCCACCTGCCGCCCCTGTTCACTGACAACGATTTCCACAACATCGTGGCGGCGGAGCCGGGCGAGCCGGTGGCGGATCCGGGCCGCTGCCGGATCGAGCCGTCCTCGCCGGACTGCGGGTCGGGCGCCGCGTTCAACACGCCGCAGCTCCGGGGCGTGTCGAGGACCGCGCCGTTCTTCCACGACAACAGCCTGCCGAGCCTGCGGGCCGTGGTGGAGTTCTACAACAGCCCGCGGTTCAGCGGCTCGCCGGCCGCCGCGCGGCTGGGCATCGAGCCACTGGGGCTCACGGAGGAGGAGGTGGCGGCGCTCGTCGCCTTTCTCGAGGCGCTTTAGGGCCCCCTGCGCCGCCTCGACCAGATGCGAAGCGCCAGGTGCAGCCGCCCGCCGATCTCGACCGCGCGGCGGGAGGGGCGCGGGATCGACGGACAGGCCACGGAAACCAACGGGAAGGGGGGACGAAACTGGCGCCGAGGTCTCTGATCCTGGAAGGCCAGCCGACGTCGTTGGATGAAGTTGCGGTCGAGGAGCTCCGGGCGGGCCAGGGATAGGAAATCCAAACGCCCTCCGGGGATCGGAAGGCAAGGTAGGACAGGGCTTCTGACAGGGCTTCTGGCCGTGCAAGCAGCTGGAGATGGGGTGAGGGCGGTGGGCCTGGTGGGCCGGGGGGTGCGGTCGAGCAACCGAGAAGGCGGGTATGTCGCCATGGGAATCGGGGCCCGGAGGATGGTGGGATGGGCGGTGCGAGACGGCCTGGTGCGAGGGGCCAGGGGGGCGCGGGTGAGGCCGGCACGCGCCTCAGGCGTCCCATTCATTTGGCGAAGCCTGATCGAACTCGTACTCCGGGATGGGCTCGGGAGCCGCGAGGTCGAAGGCCGGGGTCTGGTCGAGGTCGAGTTCGGCCTGGAGAGGGCCCCGAGCGGGGGACACCCGGGGAGGTCGATGGGGGAGATCGAGATGGAGGAGGATGCGCTCCACGGTAGAGGGGAGGGTGATGAAGGAGATGATCCGCATCTCGCCGCCGCAGGCGGTGCACAGAAGAGGGAGCACCTCGTAGATGCGGGTCAGGAGCTGAGCCCAGAGCATGCGACTGGGTCGTGATCGGGGCGTAGCTGGCATGGTGCCGCTCGGTCCCGGCTCGTGGGACCGGCCCGGCAAGGCCACGGGGTGGGAGGCGTGATCGGGTGAGGGGGGAGGCTCCACGCCGACCGGGACGTCGTCGGGCACGGGCCGTCCGATCGTGACCACCGTGGACCTCAGGCGCGCGTTGGGAGCCAGGATCCCGTGGTAGCGGTGTCGATGGATGCGAGGCGGTGGAACGAGGCGGGCCAGGCGTTCGAGCAGCTCGAGGGGTGTGAGGCGAAGCTCCTGGCGACCATGCACATCGGGCTCGGGGAGCCGATAGACCAGGTGGGCCTCGACCGAGGTGAGCGCCCCGATGCCGGCGGGGGCGTGAAGCCGCTCCAGGGCGAGAGGCCCCCGCGCGCAGTACCGAACGAGCCGCTCGACACCCGCTCGGTCCTCGCCCTGGATCCGGACGGAGCCGTCGACAGAAAAGCCGCCGGTCCCCTGCCAGGTGCGCATGTTCGCCAGCGTGTCGGGGTCCAGGAGCCCGCGTCTCGTGAACCAGCGCAGGACGCGGAGCTGCACCGTGCGGGCCAGGGCTTCCGCGTCTCGGACCTCGAGTGCGGTGGCCTCGTGGAAGCGGGCCCCGTGCTCGACGTCGCCGGATACCACGCCATCGAGGGCCAGCACGTGGTAGTGGTAGTGTGGATTTAGAGAACTCCCGAAGCGCTGCGGGAAGGAGACCGCTCCGAGACGTGAGCCCTGCGGCGCGTCAGGGCTCGCCTCCTCGAGGGTGGACCTGAGCGCCCGGAGGAAGATGGCGAGCACCGCACTCGCCACCTCGGGCGTCTGATGCAGGAAGGGCCGAAGACGCTTGGGCACGGAAAGCACCCACTGCCGGACGGGGAGGTGCGGGATCACCTCGTCGGTCAGGTGCGCCGCCACCTCCGCCATGCGTCGGGCGTTGCACGACGGGCAGACGCCCCTCCCCTTGCAGGAGAACGCCAGGAGTCGGTCGTGCCCGCAGTCCGTGCACCGCAGCCGTGCGAACCCGTGCGCCAGGATGCCGCACCGGAGGTAGCTGCGGAAGTCGCGCTCCGCCCAGGCCGGCACGCCCCAGCCCATGGGGTCGGCTTCCTGCGACGAAGCGAGGAAGGTCTCGAGGTGATGCTGGACTACGGGGTAGAGCGGCGTCTCGGTGGGGCGGCGGGGGCGATAGACGGCACCGGCGGGACGATACGTCGGCGTCGCGGTGGAGCCCGACCATCGGCGGGCGGTATGGGAAGGGGACCGGGCATGGGAGGCCATATCCCAAGCCACCGGAAATCCGTGTGCCGGGACATGGCGGGATCGGCCACGCGCCGCCCTTTCCAGGGATAGGGACGAAGCAGAAGCCCGACGGTAGCCCGACGGTCATGGTCCGAGAAGGCGAGGGGACCGATCGGAAACCCATCCTCAGCGGCGGTCTAACGTCCTGCGCTTGAGCTGCGGGGGCCCTGGTGAGGCCGCCGCGACACCAGAGTGTGAACATACCTCGCGGCGGCCGAGCCGTCAGGCCCCGGCAGCTCCAAGCGCGGGTTAGGCCGCTGGAGTCACTCGTTGGACAGGGTCCAGAACTGGACGTTGGCGCCGAACGCTGGTCCGCAGCTCGGATTGTTCACGCATTGGTGACCATCCCACAGATCTACGTGGCCGGTTGCACCCGATTCCCCTGGCGCTGGGTTTGGCATGTCAACGTAGACGACTCCGGGGGTCAAGGGTGCGTTCGGCCATCCGTGTGATGTCGGCCTCCCGAGCAATGAAGGCAAGACGTTCCTGCCCATGTCATCAGCACTGCGGATGCGAGCGTCGGCGTGTTCACATCGGGGATAGCCAGTCGTTAGGGGCGGGAGGTCGTAGCCTGCTTCGATAAAGGCGTTAGAGAGACTGGGGGCGCAG
>Ga0302046_10005888_pt1 | contig 10759 bp, 13 predicted proteins | sample RVTome_11_FD_200261 | JGI IMG/M metagenome (GOLD analysis project Ga0302046, IMG submission 200261) | Soil microbial communities from uranium-contaminated site in the Upper Colorado River Basin, Wyoming, United States - RVT147D111 (version 2) ... | reverse complement strand
CGTATTGCGTAGTGCGTAGTGCGTAGTGCGTAGTGGCTACTCCCCTGCTCCCCTGCCCCTCTGCTCCTCTGCATCCGTGTAAACTGGGGCATTATAAGTCTGGAAGGGGAATATGGTCTAATTTTGGGTGTGGTTTTTTGGCCGGGGTCAGGAACTTTCTTCCTGCGAAATGGGGGCTAACTGTGCCCCGGCCAGCCGGATTAAGTCCTGGGCCTTCATTTCGAGGCCGGCCATGGGGTGGCCGGTGCTGATATTGACGTTTTCAAGATGAGCCAGGGTTTCATCGAAGATTACGGGTACGCCGTCCGGCAGGCAGAGGGGGGCCACCGCCCCCTGTACGGAGCCGGTGATCTGCTGAATCTCATCCTCGGCGGCGAAGGTTAGCCGCTTCCAATCGCCGCCCAGGTGGGCGCGGACGGCTTTCGGGTCCAGGCGGGCATCGCCCGGCAGGCAGGCCATCACATAGCGCCCCTTCTTTTCTTTGAGCAAGATCGATTTGACCATCTCTTCGCGGACGACTCCGCGCTGGGCAGCGGCGGCTTCGATGGTGAAGACGGGTTCGCTATGGGGAAGGAGGCGGTAGGGGATGTTGTGTTGGTCGAGCAGGCCGGTGATTTTGGTGCGGAAGGTTGTCATGGGAATAATTCTTGGCGTTTTGGTTATTGGATAGAGCCGTTAATGGGGAAAGTTCACATCTCATCCGCTGCTCGCCAGAGGTCTGGGAAATATTCAATCACCCGTCGCTTAAGTCCATACCCTAAATCACTTTCTGGTAGTGGTTCAAGCTGGAAAATATCCGATGACCAAATTGCTCTATCTGCAAAAGGATAGTATTTCAGTTGTCCTCCTGAGTGTCCATACCACTCAATCATTGTTCCTTCATCGTCATAACCTATTAAACGCCTTCCTCTTACTTCCCAAGATAAAGTTTCGGCGGCTGGTAGTCGAGTTGGAAATTGAAATAATTGATACCTGGCGGATCGTTTGTGCCACTGTAGCAATAAATAGAAACTCTTGCTTACGTCAACCATTCCCCCTTGCTCTAGCCCAACTTCATTGTGCCAACTTTCAACGAGATTGAGAAGAAGCTCTCCTGCCGTATTGGGGTCAGTATCATAATCATCAATACCATTTTCCCTAAGTGTGTCCCAAAATTTGCCCGATGAATTAGAAACTTCTACCGTTACTCGCCCCGTTCTTTCTACGGTTCGTAGCGTTTCACGCATTTTGCATGAGATGGCATAATTAAGTTCCGGGTCTTGGGAAATCGGAACGAGGACATCAAAAATAGCCTTGCTTTCTTGAGCAACGCCATCAAAAGCCAAAGCTACAGAACGTTCAAAATCTCGCCAACCGGGGAGACTTTTATCGGGCTCAAAAACAAGCTGCCCCATTCCATCCTGATAAGCGCTTAAGATGAGACGCAGTTTTTCTATTTGGCCGTTTGAGGGTATACTACCTGTAAATATGTAGCTCATTTGAGCTAATCCAAATCTAATTCATCTTTCAAAAGCTGGTCGGTGCTTACATCAAAGAAACGGGCTACATTAAGTACAAGTTCTGCGGTTGGTTTCTTCTTGCCAGACTCAAGTTCGCTGATATATCCGTGAGCACTAAGTCCAAGTTCAAGGGCTAACTCTTTGAGCGTCATTCCGTGTTGATTACGTAAAGTTCGCAATTTTTCACCGAACCTGTACATCCGCCACCTTTTTTGCAGTAAGAAAAACTTGACAAGTACAATCAAAAATGATAATATGTCTCTACTGGAGACAATTCTGCGATCTGAAAAGGCTGTTCAATGACCAAAAACGATGAATATAAAATAATAAATAGTCCTTTCAAATGGGTAGGAGGTAAATCCCGCTTGCGCAAGCAAATTGTCGCTTTACTCCCTGAACATACTTGTTATGTAGAGTTATTTGCCGGCGCTGCCTGGGTTTTATTTGCCAAACCACCAAGTAAGGTTGAAGTACTTAATGACATAGATGCAGAATTGGTAAACTTCTTCCGAGTTATAAAATATAAACCCGAAGAATTCATTCAATCCTTTGAGTGGGAACTTGTATCTCGTGCAGAATTTGAACGTCTTGCCAATTTAGATACTTCAACCTTAACTGATATAGAACGTGCTCATCGTTTCTATTACATTATTATGGCTGGTTGGGGCGGCGAATTGCACTATCCCCGTTTTCAAACCAGTATCACCGATGGTGGGCACGGAAATCGGCTCATTGGCGCGTTAAAATTCCTGCGAAAAAGAGTCGAACCTGTTTATGATCGCCTGCAAAAAGTTGTCATTGAAAATATGGATTGGAAAGATTGCTTTGATCGTTATGACCGTACCAAAACGGTGATGTATATTGACCCTCCATATCCTGGCAATGGCTGTAATTACCTTCACAATATGCGAAGTTGGGACGACCACTGGCAGTTAGCCAACCGCTTACACAATTCAAAATGTAAGTGGATTTTATCATCGTATGATGTGCCAGAAATTCATAACTTGTATAATGGCTATAACATTCTCTTAGTGCAGTCTTATTCAGGAATGAGAGTTAAGAAGAACGATACTTCACGAACACTTAACAAAGAAGTACTAATCACAAATTTTGAACCACCACAAGAAGAGAGTGAAGAAGTTAAGGCAGGACAACTACAATTGCTTGAGGGAGATTACCTTTATGGGAACAGTGCCTCCTAAAGCGTTATTGACCTTGTGGGCTAGAAATGATATGCCAGTTCTGCAAAATCTAGCTAAATTATAGGCCACTATCGAGGCCAATCATCTCAAAATTTGCCAATTACAAACTGCCCTTGAAAGCCTGATTAATACAGATAAGGTAACACAAAAAACTATCAGAAGCAATAAGCCAAGCAAAGTGTAAAGTAAAACCCTTATCATTTTATATTAACATAAAAGAGATCTAAGGTGCAATTACCTTACATCTCTTTTTTATTTGGAATGAATTTGCGGTTGCAGGGTAAAGGATTCGACAGGATAGCCAGTTCGCTCAGGATTTTGCAATGCCATGGAAGATCAGGCCAGTAACGCGGATTTACGACGTTCCACAAAATCATGGAGCCGGTCAGCAATATCGGTATCCATGTTGGGCTTGACATAGGCTTCAAGCAAATCCCGACAGCGGTCATTGGCCCGTTGAACTGCGTCTTTAGCCCCCTCTTGCTCCCACTGCTCGAAGGGTTGGCGCAGGCTGAGTTGGGGTAGAAAGTGGGCTTCGCGGAAGTGGCGCAGGGTGTGCTGGGCCTCCAGAAAGTGGCCGCCCGGCCCAACGGCCTCGATGGCTTCAAGAGCCAGCGCCTCCGGCGAAATCTCAAACGGTTCTACCAGGCGACGAACCATAGCCAGCAGTTCAAGGTCGATTATGAACTGCTCGTAGCTCATGGTCAGATATGATTCCAAAATGCCAAGCCCGTGCATCAGAAAGTTGACGCCGCTCAATATTGAGATGAGCAGGGTCATGGTCCGTTCGTAGTTGCTCTGGGCGTCGGGGATGGGGGAGTCGGTCAGGGCGCCGCCGCCACGACAGGGCAGGCTATAGCGCCGGGCCAACTGGGCGCAGATGGCGATGCTGAGGGCCGACTCCGGGCTGCCGATGGCGGGCGCGGCTGTGCGCAGATCGACATTGCTGGAAGCGGTTCCGTAGAGCACCGGCGTGCCGGGCCGCACAAGTTGGACCAGGGCCATCCCGGCCAGCACCTCGGCGTTGTGCTGGGCCAGGGCGCCGGCCACTGTGGCCGGGCCGGTGACGCCCGCCATCACAAAGGGGCTGATCAGGATGGCCTGGCCGTAGCGGGCGAAGGCGATCAGGCTCTCCAGCATCGGTTTGTCGTACAACAAAGGGCTGTTTGCGTTGACGCTACAGTGGGCTACCGGCTTGCCCTCTATTGCGTTCTCGCCGTCAAAGACAATCGACAGCATTTGTAGCGCGTCTTCGGCTTCGGCGCGGCCATAGACAAAGCCGGATTGGGCCGGTTTGTCGGTCAGGGTGAGGACCGCGCGCCAACATTCCAGGTGGCGCGCCACTGCCGGGACATCCTGGGCCTCAACGGCCTTGCGGGCCATGACGTGTACATCGGGCGACATCTGGCTCAGCCGGGCGAAATTTTCTACATCGGCCAGCCTCCCAGGCCGCCGCAGGCCCTCCAAATCCCGTACAAAGGGGGGGCCGCCTCCCGGCATCACGGCGCAGCTCTCGCCGCCGATGGTCAGGCTGTTGGCCGGATTGCGGGCGTGAAGTTTGTAGGCGGACGGGGCGGTCGACAGAGCATGTTCGATCAGGTCCGGCGTTAGATAGACGCGATTTTCGTTTATCCGCGCTCCGGCCTGCCGAAAATAACCGAGGGCCTCCGGGCTGTTGAAGACGACGCCGGTTCGGGCCAGAATCGTCAGCGCCGCCTGGTGGAGTTGCTCAATTTGGTTCTCGTTTAAAACGCGCCAGGGGGCTCGCGCCGACACGATAGGGCGCGAAGGCGGGTTAGCCTCTGCTTTCGATTTAGCGGTCTTTGTGCGGCGTCTTCTACGCGGTATAGGTTTTCTCCCTTGTAAATAGCTGGTTAGAGTGGGCGACCTCGCCTATCAGGGTGGCTGCCGGTTGAGGACGTAGTGCGTAGTGCGTGGTACGTATTGGTTGGTTCAACGCCTGTGAAATTAGGTTTGTAGTAGCGACTTCAGTCGCTGCTGGGACCGCAACGGCTAAAGCCGTTACTACGAACTTATGCGTTTCATCTCTGCCCCGATTACGAACCACGAACCACGGAATACGCACTACGAGTCGGTTAGGGCGCGTAGCATGTTTCTAACTGTTGATCATAATCTGGTCCGAAACGTGGGACTTGTAGATAGCAGGGTGGCGGGGCATTATTGGTTAATCGTGTCAGGGTTCGATTGATCTCCGCCAGAAGGGCCTGATTTTCGATGGAAACAGCGCCCGCATACCAGTCGTCGGTCAGATAGTCTATGATAGTCAGATGGGAGGCGCTGAGGGCGGTGACGCCGTCGACGATGGCAATAGGATGTTGCAAGGCTGACTGTGGGTCAGGCTGAGGATTAATTTCCAGACCGGGAATCGCCAACCGCCGGGCCTCCATGTCGGCCATCGACCCCCATTCTACCGCAACTGTCTGACCGGTCAAATCCTCAAGGGATTGAATGGCCGGATCGATTGTTACCAGGGCTTGCCCGGCGTTGAAGTAGTTGACCGTGTAAGCCACATCTCGCGTCAGGCGCGGGTCAACCGGCAGGCCGGATAGGAGCAGGTCAACCCGGTCAGCCTTCAGGGCATCGTAGAGGCCGTCAAAGCCGATGTTGACGAACTGAACCTGCACCCCCAAATCGGCGGCGATGGCGCGGGCAATGTCGGCGTCCAGGCCGATAACCTGCCCCTCCGCATCCAGCATCTCAAAGGGGGGAAAGCTGGCATCCAGGCCGACCCGCAGCAGCCCACGTCGCCGAATTTCTTCCAGGCCGCTGCGGCCCTGTATATTCAGCCAGACGGCCCGGCCAAGCAGAATGAGGGTTATGAGGGCCAGGGCAACGGCCATATGCTTGAGTGATAAATGACTCATTTGTCTGAAGTTGCATAGCGTTTGACTTCATCATAGATAGGCTTGGGTACAAACTCTGGCGTGACAAAGGAAAAATAATCAAGATAGGTCTTGTTCGGCCAGGGGAAACGAAAGGCCCACAGATTTATCGAGGCCAGCCAGGGCCAGCCCTGGGCCTGCTCATACGCCTGTAGAGTGTAAGCGATGCGCTGGCCCGGTTTGACAGCCCGCGTCCAGCGGGGGTGATCGTTCCAGCCCCCCTCGGTGAGGTGGAGGGGCATATCCCCGTAGCCGTTGTCTAATAATATTTGGTGCAGCAATTCCGCGCGCCGGAAGTTGACCACTTCCGGATCAGGCGCATCATCGGCGGGATAGACCCAGCCATAGGCATGAACGGCCAGGCCGTCCATTGCTTCACCCGCGCCTGCGTCGAGCATGGCTTGCAGATAAAGCAAGTCGTTCATCGCAAATTCATCGCCAGGTGGGGCCAGCGTGGGGGCCAGGGCGCCGCCCAACACCTGTACCTGGGGGTTGGCTTCTTTGGCGCGGGCGTATCCGATTTTCAAGAGTTCGGTGTAGTCTGCCGGGTCAACCGGCCGGAAGCCCCATTCAAGGGCCAGGTTTGGCTCGTTCCAGACGATGATGTAATCCACCCTGCCCCGGTAGCGGTCGGTAAAGGCGTAAACGTAATCGCCAAAGTCAGCGTATCGCTCAGGGGGCAGAAAAGAGGCCGGCGAATCGGCGGGCCGGGCCCATTCCGGCACAAAGCCGAGCCGGGCAATAACGGTTAGCCCCTGGCGGTTGGCGTGGTCAATCACCAGGTCGCTGTGGCTCCACTCGAAGAAGCCGGGCAAGCGTTCGTGATAAGCCCAGGGGAAATATTCCACGATCCAGGGTGCGCCCATTTCGCGCACCATTTGCAAGGTGTATTTGATTTTCCAGGCCTCCACTTCATCGGTCAGGCGGGTGTGAACGCCGATTTTGGGGTTGCGGGTAATGACCGTTCGCTGTGGCCCTAAGGCAAGGACCGGCAGGGGCTCAGATCGAGCCACTGTGAGCAGCATGAAGCAACAGACTATAGACAGCGCGGCAATCTGAACAGCTTTTCTCATTCGGTTGTGGTAGCGAAAAGAATAGACCTCATTCCCCCTCTGAAGCCTCAGCCGTATTCAGGATACCGGCCAGCCCTATTTTAAATCCGCAGGCTTTGTAAAATGTTGAATACTCCGGCGTGAAATCAACGTGGATGATACTGATTCCGTGAGTGTGACAATGGTCGATGGCCTGCTTCACAATCCGTTTGCCGATGCCGCGTCGCTGCCATGCCGGGTGAACGATGACGTCAATCAAAACGGCGTGGCGCACGCCGTCGCTTAAAATGGCGCACCAGCCGATGAGATAATTGTCCTCATCAAAAGCGCCGACCGTGCCCCAATATCCGGTGAAGGCGGCCGGGTAATCGCGTTCAAAGCCGCCCCAGCCGACGGCGTTGCGCAGGGCGCACACTTCCTGGTCTTCAACAGCCGGGTTAATGCGGATGTCAATTTCGTCAGGGTTCATAAACCTATGAAAATTGGTTGACACATTGTAATCCGTTTCCCCTCCCAGGCAACGTGGTGCGTAAATGGGTGGCTCTAAAGTACAGTAACCTTATGCATTTTGCGCTTGATGTCAATTTTGGGGGCGATAAGTGATCCCAGGTTACCTTTGGGATCGTTTCTCGCCCAACCGGGTAAGTTGACTTTGACAAGCTATGTGGCCGGCAGCAGCTTGCCCAAAGCCTTGATGGGGGCGACGCCTGGAGATGCCGGGGAGCGTTGGGAAAAGCTGCCCATCACCTGGCCGGATCAGGCGCATTTCAACACGGTCAATGCGCCACATAGATCGGCCTGTGAAGCGCCACGTCTGACGCCAGATGCACATTATGACCGAGCCAAATACCGTCATTGTTCTCTGGCCCCAGATTGATGGCGCTGACCTTGCCCCTGAGCACGTCGGCTATCACTTGCCGGTAACCTGGAATAGTGCCCATATCGCACCAATAAGCGCCGGACAGGTGGCCGAAAAAGGGCGCATTTCGCCGCAACAGGTATGGAAAGATGTCGTGTGAGAAATCGTAAGCGGTGTTGGGTTTCATAAGGGCCAATATGTCAGGTTCCAGAATATAAACGCCGGTGTTAATAGAATGGGTTTTGCCCTTTGCCCCGTTAGGTTTCTCCAAATATTGATGAATACGTCCCGAATCGTCAGCAACAACGAGGCCGTATTGACGGGGATCAGCAACGCCTTTGAGGGCCAGCGTGGCCAGGGCCTGTTTCCGGTGATGAAATTGAAGCAGGCGCGATAGGTCAAGGTCGGTGATGATATCGCCGCTGATGACCAAAAAGGGTTCATCGTCAAGATAAGGCTCCGCATTTTTAACGCCGCCCGCCGTTCCCAGCGGCGTTTCTTCTACCACATAGCGCAGCTTCATCCCTAGATGACGACCATTGCCAAAATAGGCTCGAATATGATCAGCCAGATATTGAACGGTGATAATGACATCGGTGATGTGATGATATTTGAGCAGGTCAAGAATATGAGCCAACACAGGTTTATTAACCACTGGCAACAAAGGTTTAGGGCAGTCCTTAGTCATGGGGAAGAGCCGCGAGCCAATACCGCCTGCCATCACAATTGCCTTCATATGTCATCTCCTCCAGGTTATTATGTAATATTTGAGGTCAGGCTCGAGTTTGGCGGCCAGTGGAACACCGACCTCGACTGACCCGGTGACCGGCTACTGGCCGGTTCCCGGGGACTGTCAGTAACATCGCGCACCGTCAAGGCCCAGCCATCGATCCGGAATCCTGTCACCATAGGGAGGGCTAACACCTCAAGGACATACAGTCGAGGTTCCTCTGTAACAATCTCCTGGTTCAGGTCTCCTTCACGAAGGGCGGCCAGTAGGGCATCAAATGACCGCCTGCCCAAATGGGTCAACGCCTCATCCATGTCCGCCTTCGACAGGAGGGTTAGATGTTCATGCCCGCTTTGATTCATCCGCACAATGCCTCCCTCAGCATCTACTATTATGATACCATCGCCGCCGATCTGTTGAGTTGTTGTTTGCTCATGGTGCTTTGTCATCTTGTTGTTCCTATTGCTGAATCCTCTCAACGAGGGTGTTAACCGCTTCCTCCAGTTCGTTGACAACATCATTAAATTCCGAGGCAACTTCAGCTTGCTCTTCGGGGGTTAGGCCTTCGATCTGCTGCAATTGTTCTTTGGCCCCGGTTAACTGCGCTTCCAGAGCCTCCACTTGTTCGTTCACATCCTCGCTCAGTTCGCCGTTTTCAACCCGGGTTGCGAGATCGTCGATTTCGTTTTGGAGTTGAGCCAGTTGGGCTTCGGCTCGTTGGATGAGTTCATCGGCATTTTCTTGAGTCGGCAGGATGACATCCGGTTGCTCGGTCGAACAGGCGGCGCTGACCATAGCAATGAATATTGACAACAGAAAGATGCTTATTAGTTGTTTCGGTCGCTCAGTCGAACAGGCGGCGCTGACCATAACAATAAGTATTGACAGAGGAAAGGCGTTTGTCAGTCGGTTCATGTCCATTTTTATCTCCTTATCTAGTTTCCGGTGCAAAACGCCGTAGGTAGGGCATAGGGATGCCCTGCTACCGGTTTCGCGCCAGGCACTAGCTCGTTTGCTCTATGCGTATTGGTTCACATCCTGTCTCTTCAGCCGATTCAGCCGCCGTCGACTGTACTCACGGTCAAACGCATCTCGTTTAGCCCATTTAATTGCCTCGGCTGGATTGGCGAACGGGACTGGCGTGGAACTAAAGGGCGGTATTACATAGATGCCATCCCTGGCTGTGTTTTTGAATAAGGTGTACCTGGCGTCATAGAACTTGATGAAGCCGATGGTGAAGTCCGGCTGGCCGTTTTCACCATCTTGACCAGGCCTAATAGTGTCGATACTCAGATCAAATATGGTCATGCTCGCCTCCTGTTGCCTACCACGGCTGAAGATAAAAATAAGGTAACGGGTAGCGCAGCCTTCAGCCTACAAAGGCTGCGCTACCCTACCGATGGATCAGATCAAGCTATTACTGGATTTGGATGGGCGCCTCACCTTTCGTCTGCATGATGGCTTGCCCGTCCTCCGGAACATACCAACTTGTCAGGACGTCACCGGCCCTTACTTCAAACTGTCCGTTCAAGGCGGTATCACTGCCCGGTGAACTCCAGGTAAACCGGTACTGGCCCGGCGCTAACGACTGGGCCAGTTGCTGCCCACTATCCAGAGCAAACGCTTCACCTTGACCAACCTCGCCACCCGAGAGGGTCAGCGTGGCCGGCAACCGGGATAAACTGCGGTTACCGGCTACCAATAGAGCTTTGCCTTCCTCAGCTACAAAGGTAAAGGTAGGCGCTTCAGCAGTCATTGACGCCGATTCCGTTGAAGTCAGGGCCGGTGTCGTTGGGGTGCGAGCTGGTGATATACCCGCGAATGTTCCGGAAACCTGTTCAGCCTCCGGAACGATCCATACGTCCGCGACGTTGCCGGACACAGCGGTGAAACTCTGGTTGAAGTCCAGGTCGCTGGCCGGCGAGGTCCAGGTCACGCGATAGTCACCCGGTTCAAGCGCGATTTCCTCAGACTGACCTGCTTCGAGGATGAACGTTTCGCCGCCTTCGAATTGGCCGCCGGACAGAGTTAAGGTCGACGATGCATTCGCCAGACTGCGGTTGCTGACGGTCAACTGTAATTGATCGGCCAGCGCAGAACGCGTGCCGGTGAAAACGCCGGTTGTTGCTGTTTCAGTCATAACATCAGGGGTTGTTATAGTGGTTGTAGCCGTGATGGTCTCTGTCGAGGTGGCAACATCCGTTGGCGATAGGCCGGTCGCACCATCGGTGATCGGTTGATCTGTTGGGGCGGCGAGGAGGGCAGCAGTATCGCCATCACCCGCAGGGACGCAGATAGTTTGACCCACTTCAAGGCTATTTGGATCGGTTATTTCGACGTAGGGGCTGTCTGCAGTCACGAGCTGATTGGTCGCGCTGACAATTTGGGTATAGGCTTCCATGTCATCATAGACCCGAATGGCAATCGCGCTCAATGTGTCGCCTGCTTGAATGATGTAGTCTGTACAGGCTTCGTCCTGCTGCATCGGAGGCGCAGCCAGAGTTGTCATGGGGA
>Ga0302046_10005887_pt1 | contig 10759 bp, 18 predicted proteins | sample RVTome_11_FD_200261 | JGI IMG/M metagenome (GOLD analysis project Ga0302046, IMG submission 200261) | Soil microbial communities from uranium-contaminated site in the Upper Colorado River Basin, Wyoming, United States - RVT147D111 (version 2) ... | reverse complement strand
TAGATCGGTGATCCACTCATCATCGGCGCTGTTCAGATTCGCCAGCCGACGAGGAGCGTGATCCGGGTGAACAATGATCATCACGGTTTCAGTCGGCGAAACCCGCAGGTCCATCACGTCCCCGGAATCGTAGGGCATCGCAACGTCAAAAACTCTCACTCCATCCCGGTAGATCCTGACATTGCCCTCGGTAAAGGCGCAGAGATATTGCCGGTCTCGCTCTATCGGGAAATCATGCAGTTTAACTTCGGACAGCCCTGTCTGGGTGCGGATGTTGAATTCACCCAAGGTTACTGTCGCAGACGGTCCGCCAGAACCAATTTTAACCAGCCGGAAATAGCGCGCCGTGTCGCCCAGCACCCGAATATCCTGGGGTGTTGTGGTTATGGTCGACAAAACCTGCCGGGTGGTCCACGCTACATCATCGTCGGACGATTGGACTTCTATCCTGCTCTCGGTTCCGGTAGACAGGCTGATCTGTAGCACATCGACATAGGGGACAATTTCTGTTGATAATAAATCGTAATGCGCAATTACAAAGGGGTCGGCACTGTCCAGATCGTTTGTGGTGGTCGCTGTCGTCCCCGCGTCCCCATCGTTGATATCAGCCGCTGTACCTCCTTCCGGCATCGTAGGGACCGTAGTGTTGCGCGTAGTCGCACCTGGCGCCTTGTCGATGAACTTAGTACCAGGGCGCCTACGTATCCCGCCCTGGGGGATCAGGATCACGTTCTCGGCTATTTCTAGGGCTTGATAGTACTGATTGAGGTCAGTACGTCCCTTGAGCAGAGGCGATAGAAACCCGGCGGTGAAGGAATTCTGGGTGGGCTTTGTCCTTGGCACGGATCAATCCCCCTGGGGTTCGTTGACCCAAGTTCCAGTTGCGGAATCAAATGTGATTATATCTCCATCGTTTGGGTTCGTTATAACTACGTCATGCAAATCATTAACAGATAAACCCGGAATGGGGCGTGCGAAAATCACCCCGCTATCCACATGCTTGCGGACAACAAAGCCCATGCGGATCGCACGGTCTGGCGGATCTGGCCTTATGTTAGTCACGGCTCCGGCTACGGATTCCGACAGCCACAACGGATCGCCTTCGTTCCACGCGGATGTATCTATGTCACGGACTAATCCCAGCAGTGTCACAAACCCAGAGGCGTTATCTTCTATGGATATCTGCGTCACAATGCCTATAGTAGAATCTCCGCTTACCGCATTCGCTTGCGGGCGGTCAATAGCAGGGCGCTCACCAGATGCGCCCGAGATGAAAACGATTTCTCCATTTAAAAGAGGCGTACCGCTTACGTTGCGACCTATCATCAGCACCTCCTGACCAACCTGCACTACAGTGTCATTTTCGGTGCCAATGTTTAATGTTTGATCGTCTTCATTCCAGCTTATTTGGCCTTCGCCAATAAACCCCGTTCCCGATGTGTCAAACTGGATTGAGGAGGTGACACTGATAGAAACGGAGACGGAATCCTTGTCCGACGATTTCACATCCAGAACAGCCAAACCATTAGCTGTGGAAGCTAGGATAATATCCCCTGCATGCATTTCCGGCCATGCGACCGAGAAATAGTCCGTTGTCTGTATATCCGCGACTCCATCTGTTGTCGCGTAGCGCCAAACAGTCCCGCCGTTGATAAAGGACCCGCGAGATAAATTGTCTAGATTGAACGCCATTAGAATCTCACATCAATGAACGGGTGGTTTTGTGGTTGCTTCTGAGGGTGTTGCTGGGAATCCATATATCTGGCCATTCGGGATTGTATGATGTACTCGTTTTGCATTTCCTGCTTTCTTGTCTCCGCATCCCGAACCGGAATGGCCAGGTCTTTAGCCAGGGCAAACTCCATCAGCTTTTCAAAATATGGGGGCCACTGGGATTCTGAAACATTAGCAATGTAGTCCACCGAGGTGATACGGGCATTTGTGAAAATCTGCTTGCCGTAAACCTGATAGTCGTAAGCGTTGGGGTAGGTTTTGATCAACACCAACATGTCAGACGGCAATTGATAGATGCGCCTGTATTCTTTGTCGGCAGGAGCATCTACCAGCTCGGACAAAACCTGCTTTCTCCGCGCAAATCCCCAGTAATGTTTGGACAGTTCAGCTTTTGCTATCCCGTCATACAAGTTACGGGAATAGACAGCCGCGTCCCGCTCCTCGTCAAGATCATTAAGCGGAAGGTCGCCCAGCAGGATCAGGGCGTTTGAGATCATGTCAATTTTTGTCGCCACTTAGATCTCCTAAAGGAGCGCCCCCCGAAGGGGGCTATTATTAGGCAGCGGCTACTGTGTTGCCCGGCGCAAGCGTAATGGTTGGGGTTGCCAAAACCCGTGCCAAAACATAGGACAGGGTTACAACGCCAGCTGAATCAATCACAAAGACAATATCTTGGAGCTTCATCTCGTCGATACGGTCAAGGAAGTAATCAGCTGCAACAATTGCGGCAACCGCATCCTCAGTGGATGCATACACCCAGACAGCGCGGGAGTCAGAGTTGGCGCCTCCAATACGCTGGAGGCCATCGGGATCAAAAGCCATGAATCACCTCCTTACGGTGAATTGTCGTAATCGACTTGAATAATGCCGCGAGGGTCACGCACAGCAGCGCCGGCCTTCATCATGCCGTTGGAGAGCCACGCGGTGCGCTGCGCGATCCAGTCAACGGAAGTCTTAAGGTCGATGCCAATGGCGAGACCAACAGCGTCACGGTGGTAAGCCCATGCCTGGGTGATATCGCCAGCCGTAGTTACCAGACCACCCTCAACCCGGGTTTCGATCACCTTGATCTTAAATCCAACATAGGTGTCAAGCTCTCCGGAAACCAGAGCACGGACGTTATTGAAGTCGATACTGGTAGCTTCCTCATCAGCCAACAGGTCTTCCAGGCCAGCAGCAGTAATCAGGATGGTGCGATTACCACCCGGTACGCCAAAGTCAGTGAGTGCGGTTGCAGCGGCACTCAGCTTGGCCACGGTGAGACCTGTACCGCCTGCCGGGACAGTGGTAGTGGCTGGGGTAGATGCTTCAAGGGCGTCAATGACGATCTGATCCAGGCGACGGCCAAGGGCCATAGCGATGGATCGGGCAAGCTCGCGCTTCTCGTCAAAATTGACTTCGGCCTGGTCGAAGATATCGGTGTATTCCGGAGCATTCCAGTTCTCCAGAACTGCCGGGATCAGGTCGTGGGTGACGTCCATCGGGGTCACTTCATCGGCGGTAGACTTCTGGTTGGCCAGGCCTTGGCCCATACGACGGAAATTGTAGGTGTCACCGACCACGTTATTACGCAGAGTCACGGTGTCACGGATTTTGCCTACGCCCTGGAATTCCTGATGAACCATATCATCGAATTCCTGCGACGCGGCGGAACTAAGAAACTTGGACATAACAAGTCCTCCGAATTGCTTTCAATTTCAGAGGTTCTTGCTTGGGTGGCCTTGGGGTTTGAACCCCGATCGGGCCAAGCGTAAACCTGGGTTCCAATCGGGGCCTCGAATGAGCACTTGCTCAGAGGGTATCCCTGCGGATTTGGCCATTATGGCCTATCTGTGGCCGAAATCAACCTACAAATGACTGTGCCGGCTGATCACCATAGAACTTCTCGTATGCCTGTTGCACCTGGCGGTTGTAGGCCGGATCGACTGAGCGCAGCAGTTGGCCGGCCTCATTGGTCTTGTTGGCCATTTCCCGGAGGGTGTCGGCTGTCAATCCTTCGGGGTTATGGCCGCCCTCACTGGGTAGTTTGGGTGGTGCTGTGGCACCTATCAGCTTGTTGACCAGCCACACGCTATCTGCGGTTGTCAGGGCATCACGGGCGCGTTGCAGGTCTTCACCCTCGAAATGGTTGTCCAGGAACCTGCCTGCTTGCTGGATCAACTGCCCAGCCTGGGGACCAAGCTTCTCCAACTCTTGCTTCTGGTCGATAGCATCAGCGGTTTCCACGTAGGTGGACAGCATCTCAATTGCTTCGCCGAATGCATCCTGGTCCATGTTTTTGCCCTTGGCCCACTCGCTGAATTGCGAGTACAAGGGGTCCTCGGGGTCCAGCTGTATGCCGCCAAGATCAGGCATTTGGTAGGATTCGGGGGCACCTTTGAAGCCGCCGAACTTCTTCTCCAGCTCGCTGTACGCTTTTGCTTGCTCAGCAACGGTCTTGTACTTATCGGCCTTGTACCAGTCCAGGCCCTCGGCTTTGCCTTTGACGCCTTCTGCAAGCCAGACTTCGCCCTCTCCAAGCTCTACAGGCTGATTCAAAATGGAGCCCGACGCTTCAGTGGGGGCAGGTGGGGTATTCGCTTCTTCGCTCATAGTATCCCTCAATCGATATGTTTGATGATTCGGTCGTTCTTCATGGGACGCTGGGGCATCCGGGATCGTTTCAGGCGCGGTATCGGCTCACCGAACAACTTGTGCAGTTGCTCAGCCGTTATCCAGTCAACATGCTTGCCGTTGACGAACACGCGGTATGCGCGGAAGTTCTCCACCCACACGAATCGGTCGATCTTGTATTGGTTGGCCAGCTTGTCCAGCCACTCCCGCTTCGGGGTCCAGCGCTCCGGGGCATCTATCTCATATGCAGGATTGGGCAATACCTCCCCGGGATTTTCCGTACTATACCCTTCTTTCGCTGGAGGATCAGGCAAGTCTACGGCGGGGGTTCTGAGGATTGCGTGGATCAAATCCTCGCGCCTGACTGATTTGGCGTCAGTCAGCTCGCGTAGGTCAGACATTTTCATGCCTTCCAAGTCTTCGCGTGTGTAGCTCAAGGTGTCCTCCTTTCAGGGCTAGAGCTGTTGGGATCTCAACATCAGGTGATGGATGTACTTCACTACTCCGCGCTCCCCGTTGTGGTACGCGGACGCGGCTTGGTAGTTCGGGTGCGTGAGGTCGATATCGTTGTCGTAAATGAACCTCTGCGAGAGGTGGGCCAGGAACTGCTCCCCGTCGCTTGTCGAGAATACCCGGTGGCAGAGCTGGGCAAGGTCCCGGGACGCTTGCTTCTTGGCTTCGATGGCCGTCTTGGCTTGCTCATCGTCGGTATCCAGGTCTTGCCAACTCATTGTACGCTCACCGGTGGTTGGCCTTGCTCCATTTGAGCCTGTTGCACCTGGGCTGCGTTGGCGGCTATCTGCTGCTTCTCGGCATCGCTCCTCAGCAACTCAGCCGGCGCTCCCATCTTCTCCGAGGCGTACTTGCCGAAGTCCTCTACCTTGAACTGTAACGGCGCCATCTGCGGGCCCGCCGTGGCCAAGGTGAATTCGTAAGCCTGCTGTACCGCAAGTAGGTCGTCAGTGTCTTGTGCCCGCGCCAAGGGCGATGTGAACTTAACCGCAATCTCTTTACCCCCGATCTGGATAGGCTCGATGATCCCCCGGCGCTGTAGGATGAACGCTACTCGCTGCAAAACAGGGATAAGGACCTCGGTTTGCAAACGCCCGAAGGCACTTCCCATCCTAGATGCCAGCTCACGGGCCTCTATCGCTATCTCAGTAGCAGAGCGCACCGGCCCAGTGGGGTCGCGCATGTCGTTGAATAGGGCCGTCTTAATGTTCGCCTGCATCCGCTCAACTTCGAACTGAGTTAGCTGTAGATCCCCGGTGGTGTCGAGTCTTTGAATTGACGGGTTTTGGCTGTTGTTACTACCTACTGGAATAACAATCCCTGGATTTATGCGGATATTGTATGGATTCGTTACACCATCATCGGTGGCCGTGTAGATCCCAGCCAGGTCAATCGCGGCTTTCTTGAGCGCGAATTCCTCAACTTTGTTCAGGGTCTTAACTGCTGGCAATACATCGAGTGCGGGACCTCTACCCCTAAGCTCACCAGACACAACCGCCCACCTGCCGACTATACGAGGCGAGGTCTTGCCGTAGTTAACATGCCAGCTAAATTGGCTCTCTCCGCTCTCCAGCACAAATGCATGGCAGACGCCTTTCTGCTTGATCACACCAAACAGCAAAGGCACCATCGTATCAGGCTTGTCTTGTATGATCCTGGACAGCTTCTCGGAGGGCTGGAACCCTGGGTATTCAGCCTCGATATTCCGGGCCTTGACCTCTTTCTTTTGCCATGTGCCGTCAATGGAGCTCTTCGGGCCTTCCTCCAGCGCTATTTGGTGCTGTGGAACAGCGTTGAACTGTATTGGTGAGTCCTCATCATCCACCTCGTCCACGTCAAGAGCGCACGTGCCAATTGCCAGGTCCAGATAGCATTCGCTGATCTGTGTCGCAAAATTCGACCGGTTGATGTAGTCGAAGACTATTTCTGCGTACTCCTCCAGGCTCTCCCTAAGCGCCTTCTCATCGACCTGGACGTTGGGCTGGCGAAGTAGGCGCTCTATCTCATCTGAGGGCGAGAAAGTGGCCCAGTGTCGCCAGATTGGGGTTATCTGCTCCTGGATGCGAGAGGCGAAGTTTTTGATTGCGACAGGGGCGGTTTCGTCGAAGATGCGGTCGGTCTTCTTCTGGCCCTGATCCTGGAATCCCTTGTCGGTGAACCGGTCGCGCTGGGGTAGGAAATACTCATAGGCGTCCTGTAGCTGGTCCTCCCATAGGGATTCCCGGCCAAATGCCCGGTTTGCGCGGTCTTTGAGCTTTTCAGCATTCCCAAGCTCTGGGGGTATCGGGAATCCCATTATCGTTGCAGCTGGCGGATACCAGTGCCACGGCCTCCACCACCACCGCCTCCACCAGAAGTACCTCCGCCACCAATGGCAGATCCGGAACCACCGGTACCTGATCCAGCCCCGGCAGGACCGCCAGGCAGGCCGGCGAGCAGGCTAGAGGCGCCAAGGCGGCGACGCGACAAAGCTCTCATTCGCCGCTCTTCCTCCTCGGTTTCCCGATCCAGGGCGACGCGTTGCCGCATTTCGGCGGAAACTTCCTCGCCGGTCTTCTTAGGCTTCTTGGGCTTTGAGGCTACCATAATGGTCCTCCAAATGTTGATATAGCTGCCAGGGTGTGATGATACGCGGATCACGGATACCCAGCAAATGCTTGGTGATTGACACACAAGTGCCCAGATTGGGCATGAGTCCGGTGGGCATGACCCGTGACTCATATTCCACAACTATGCAATCTTCGGGCTCCTGGGCATTTGAGTGGTAGATGTTCAGCTCTGTTTCCGTCCTGTCGACAACAAGTGACAAGTCCTCGGCTATCACCATGTACGCAAACACGTGGCTAAACCCGGGCCGGAGGAAGCGTTTCCACCAGCGATCAGAGCGTGACTCGCAAAAGCAGACGTGCCACCTACTCATTAAACGTGCCCTCTTGATGGGTTTTGCCCAGCTTTTCGGGCGTGATAAACCGCGTCAGGGACCTACGTCGGCGCTTGAGGGAAGATGGCTCAGGCGTCTTTTCATCAAGCTTGCGGCGCAACTGGGTGGCCGGCGAGAACCGGTCGCCAATCTCTTTGCCCAGCAGCAGGGTTTTTCTTGCGTTAATGTCGCCCATAAGTCACCCAAATATCGAAAAGTTGGTGTTTGCCTGTATCGCCGTGGGACGGCTTGATTTGGCCACTACCTCCCGGTATCCAAGCGCCAGGGTTTGCAGTCCGTCCGCGCCGTGACTAGCCCAGTCGTGCACCGGGTTGTCCTTGAATGCCTGAAGTTTGTCATCATACTCCCGGTGATAGGAGGAAATACATGCCAAGCCATGCTCTGCCCGGTTTTCATCAATCCAGCAGCGAGGGAGTATCCGCCTGACCGCCTGTATTCCCTCTGATTTAGCCTGTGGGCGCTGGACTGTGCGGAACGTCAGTCCCATCTTGGCAGCTGCTGTCTTGCGCGTGTGACCGGTTGACAACTCCCTAACCTCGATATCGTGGGGGGCCAAGTGTTCGCCTTCTGAACAACCATGCTGGGTGCAGAATTTGCGGATGTACTGCACGTAGTGCTCAAGGCCCTTGTTGTTGGCTTCGTAGTAGTGGACCAGCCGTATCTCTTTGCCGGCCACTTGGTAGAACCACAGCGACATGGAATCGCTGATTCCAAGGTCCCAAGCCGTGCTAATGGGCAGCATTGGGTCAATCGGTATCTGTCCGATCCTGCCATCATCACGGGCGCGCTGGAGCTCGTCAGCGTAGTATGCCCCGGGGATCTGCGCGTCGAAGCTGCAAAAGTACTCTTGTTGCACTAGGGCTTCATCCATTCCCTCGGCGCGCTCCTCTGCGATGATCTCAGGGCCGATCACTGGGGAGCCGTCGGGGCGCTTGGTGTCATTGACTGTGAGAATCTCGCAGAACCAATCCGGGTTTTTCTTGGCCATCTGGTAGAGCGTATAGCCGTGGTTCTTGCCCCGCGGCGTGTAAATAAACAGCGCCCAGCCCCCGTTTTCCGCCAGCATGGGGCGTATGTAGTTCCAGGCGTTGGGGTCGCACAAGGACCATTCGCTGAACACCACGCCCACCGGGTTAGAGCCCACAAGCGAGTCATAGTTGTCTGATCCGCAGAGCTGCCAAGTTGAGCCGTTGGCCAGCTCAATGATCATCTCCTGCCCGTTAGTGCGCTTCCGGACCTCCTTGGGGAACACCTGATCAATGATCCTGCGCCCGTCCCGGTCTATACCGTTCCAAATTGCCTTTCTGGCCTGCGTGATCTTGGGCAGCATGTGCCAGTAGTTGCCCACCCGGTCAAACGCTTGTGTGGCCGTGTAGTTGAGGGACATTGAGTCTTTGCCGGCGCGACGATGATATACGAGCACGGCCCGCTTCTTGCCGGCCTCAAAAAAAGGGACCTGATACTCGCGGGGGTCCCAGCTATTCGGAATCCTGACTTCCATACTTAATCACTTTGACAGTTAATCCAACGTCTGCGTTTATCTCTGCCTCGACTTGCTTGAGGTCCGGCAGGTACTTGTTCAACAGCTTCAGCCGGGTTTCATTGGCTATCTTCAGTCGCTGTATCATCAAACTGTCTAAAATTTGTTCGTCATCCTCGATTTTCTTAAGATTTTCAACAACATGCTCCAAGTGCTTCTGCTTTGATAACTGCTCTCTCAGGGCCTCCTGCCTTACCCGGCGGTTCTTGTCTTTGGTTTTGGTGACGGTATCGCTCATGTGCGGCGTCTCCTATTACTCTGATTTATATCAATGGGTGAAAAATCGGGCTTTCTGCAACTCCCGCTCTGCAATCTTGAGGCGGTCAGCGATGAAATGTTGATCAGTCCTGCGGGTTGCCTCAGCAATGATGTGGGCGCGGACGGAGATAAAACCTCGGTGTGGATATCCCACGCTATGCATGAGGCGGGCTATCTCTACCAGTGACTCTGCGGCTTCCTTGGGATTACCGGTGGCCAGTGAGTCTATGGAGTCGGTGATCATTCTGTCAAAATCTGTCACTTTTTGTCCTTCTTCTGCTTTTCCTCGTGCTGCTTGCGTATCTGGTCGGCTTGCTCTGGAGTGATTATACCCGCCGCCACCAAGTTCGGGAGGTTTTTGATGTTGGCTCTGCCCATCAGGGGGGCGTCTTTGAGCAGGTTTTGTTTCTTTGGCATGGGGCACCTATGGATACTGGGGGATGTAGTGGGTTACGTTGATCTCGAATTCATCCGGGAGCAGGGTCCGCAGGATAGTCAAGGCGTTCTTTGAGTATGTTACCCACCACTCTCCGGGCGCCAAGTCCATCCCTACGCCTATGCAGCCCTGAACATCTTTTGCCCAGTTGGCAGCATGGATCAGGATGTGTGTGCGTTCTGGTACATCTTTCAGCTCCCATACATCCGGGTATTTGGGGGAGCTGTATTTCCCAACATTGTAAACCCCCTCAGGGATGCAGGACTTGAACGGCGTATTGTCCAGCCAAGGGCGCTCTATGGTGTAAAGGACTGTGCCGGGGAGAATCAGGCGCCCTAGTGTGGCATCAGGTCCATAGGCAAAGCGCTCCAGGTCAACAATCATCCGGCACCTCCCCCATGAATATCCTGCACTATCCCGTTGACAACGTCGAAATATGCCTCGCATTCTGGGCACTGAATGCCAACGATGACCGGGCGGTGAGGGTCCGCTATAGCCACAGGCATGAACCAAGCATCCTCAGAGCAGGGGCATTCCATGAACCCCACGTCTTGGGCTTTTGGCCCTGGAAATTCAATAAAGCTCATTCCCCACTCTCCAGCCAGTTTATGATTGACGCCATGCCTTAACCGCCTTTTCGCCGCTCCGGCCTAAAACATAGCCGCCCAGGCCGATCTTGACTATCTCCAGGAGAGCCAGGGTCTGATCCTCGCTCAGATTGGGGGCCGTCCAGCCAAGCCAATGTGCTACAACAAGGGCCACAAATGTCAGCATGGTCACCGGGCGCCAGTTGCGCTGTAGCCATGATTCGCCCCCGGCCTCGGCTGTGATGATGCTTGTCGCGGCCTTTAGCTGCTCCAGGTCCATGTTTATCAACTGAGCGTCAATCCCAGCCTTTATGCGGTTGGCCTCGTCTTTGTCCGGGAACGCCTTGTCGATCACCTTGCCGACTATGCCGCTTATGGCGCCAATTGGGTTCATTTCTTGCCCCTCCGCTGTATCCAGCTCGCGCCCATTTTTACCAGTAGGGTTGCCACATACAACCCACCAAGCACTTGCAGCCACTCTGCGTATGAGAGCAGCCATACTCCATGGGCCGTCAGGTAATCGCCGTACATCGGCGTGGGGGCTGCGCTAGCGCCGGCTGCGCTTACTCCCGCAACCCGTTCGATCGGGACGGCCATCACGGCTTAACCTCTTGATTATCCAGCGGATTACGCAAATA
>Ga0302046_10005886_pt1 | contig 10760 bp, 8 predicted proteins | sample RVTome_11_FD_200261 | JGI IMG/M metagenome (GOLD analysis project Ga0302046, IMG submission 200261) | Soil microbial communities from uranium-contaminated site in the Upper Colorado River Basin, Wyoming, United States - RVT147D111 (version 2) ... | reverse complement strand
GGCGCTGCGCTCGATCGCGGACCCGGGCGAGTGCCCGGCCTACGGCGGCATCGCGCTCGCGCCGCAGCTGGGCCTCCTGCCGATCGGCCGCGATCCCGACTCGGGGCTGTGGGAGTTCGCGCACCTGGCGTCAGGGCCGCCGGCGGAGATCGACGCGCAGGGCCGGACCCGCCTCGCCGAAGAGAGCGGCATCGTGCTCGTGCTGATCCCCGGCGGCGCCTACGCGGTCGGCGCGCAGGTCGAGGATCCGAGCGCGCCCTTCTACGACGCGCGCTCGCTGCACCGCGAGCGCACGCTCCAGACGGCGGACCTGTCCCCCTTCTTCATCGGGAAGCACGAGCTGACGAGGAGCCAATGGCGGCGGGCCATGGGGACCGATCCTTCCGCCTATCCCGAGGGCGCCGACTACGGCAGCGGACCGATCGGAGGCGATCGGCCGGTCGAGAACGTGAGCTGGCACGAGGCCGCCGAGGCGCTGCGACGCCTGGGGCTCGTGCTGCCGACCGAGGTGCAGTGGGAGGTGGCGGCCCGCGCCGGCTCCACCTTCCCCTGGTGGACGGGCGCGGATCCGTCCTCGCTGATCGGCGCGGCCAACCTGGCGGACCTCTTCGCGCGCGACCACAAGGGCTCCGACGACTGGCCCTACGAGACCTGGCTCGACGACGGCAGCACGATCGAGGCGTCGGTCACGACCGGTCGGGCGAACGCCTTCGGGCTGCACGCGGTCCACGGAAACGTGGCCGAGTGGTGCCGCGACCCGCGGTCCCACGTGGCGGACCCTCCGCGCCCAGGGGACGGCGAGCGTCCGCAGGGCAACGACTGGGGCCGGCGCGTCGCGCGCGGCGGCTCGTTCTCCGGGAACGCGGACGCGGCGCGCATCGCGGCTCGCCGGATCCTCGACGCCGGGGCCCGCAGCGACGACATCGGGATGCGGCCGGCGCGGGCGCTGGACACTCCGCGTTAGGGCGAGACAGCTCGGGGATTCGCGTCCGCGCCCGGCGCCGCGCTGCACCGGGTCGACGGACCATCGAGCCGGGTCCCGGCCGACGGTCAGGGGAAGAGCGCGCCGCTCTCGATCGTACGCAGGAAAACCGACACGGGCAGGAGCTCGATCCCGTCGTGCGTCTCCCCGGGGCGATCTCCGAGGAACACAACGATGCGCCGTCGGACCCGCGGGAGCTCGGCGATCGCGCGCAGGCCGCGAAGCTCGGCGTCGCGCACGGTCTTGGCCGACTTGACCTCCAGCGCAACGAAGTCCTTGCCGCGCCGCAAGAGGACGTCGACCTCCACGCCCGAACCCTTGCCCGGCGCCCAGTAGGACCAGTCCTCGAAGAGAGCGCGGTAGTCGCGATAGGCCCTGAGCAGCGAGACGACCCAGCCCTCGAGGAGGTGCCCGCGTTCCTCGGCGCCCGGCGGCCCGGCCTCGCCGCGCATTGCGCGCGGCAGGCCGGGGTCCGCCCAGAAGAGCTTGGGGTGCTTGCGTTCGCGCACTCGCAGCTTGGCCTCGAAGGCCGGCAGCTCGAAGGTGAGCAGCGTGTCCTGCAGGATCTCCAGGTACGCGGCGACCGTCGCGCGCGCGGCCCCGGCGTCGCGCGCGAGGCCGGCGACGTTCAGGACCTGGCCGTGGAAGAGGGCCGCGATCGGCAGGAAGCGCGCGAAGCCGGGTAGGTTGCGCACGAGCGCCTCCGCCTGGATCTCCTCTTTCAAGTAGAGCTGGGCGTAGGCGGCGAGGGTGTCGGCGCGATCCGGCGCGCTCCAGACCACCGGCAGGCTGCCCCAGCGCAGTACCTGGCCGAGGTCGAAGTCCTTGCCGAGTTCCTCGGGCACGAGCGGGTGCAGGGCGCGTCGCACAGCACGCCCCGCGAGGAGGTTCGTGCCCGCCGTCTTGAGCTTGCGCGCGCTCGACCCGCACAGGACGAAGCGCAGCTTCTTCTCCTCCATGTGCCGGTGGACTTCGTTCAGGAGTGCGGGCAAGCGCTGCACTTCGTCGATGATCACCGTGCCACTGCGCAGCGGCCGCAGCGCTGCCGCGAAGCGGCCCACGTCCGCGAGGTAGGACTGGTACAGCGCCTCGTCGAGCAGGTCGAACACGTGGGCCGTGGGGAACTCGCCCCGCAGCCACGTGCTCTTCCCCGCGCCCCTCGGGCCGAACAGGAAAAACGAGCCCTTCGGCGGCGTGAGCAGGCGTGGGTAGGGCTTCCTGGAAACCATGCCGTCATTATGTCGGACGAAATGACGGCAAGCTAGGCGGCTGAGGTCGAGCCGCGACCGCCTAACGGTCCTCCGCTTCCTTCGGGTTCACCACCAGCACGGAGGCTCGTTCGGGCTCCAGGTACTTTCGGGCGAGCGAGGTCAGGTCCGCGGCGGTGAACGACGCGTAGAAGGCGTCGCCCGCGCGCGCGTCGTCCAGGTGGCCGGGCTCGCGCTGGGCCTCGGCGAGCACGTTCATCCAGTAGCCATTCGTGCGCTTGGCGTCGCGGCGCTGCTTGAGGATCGGTTCGCGCAGGCGCGCGATCTCCTCCTCGGTGACGCCGTGCTCGGCCAGCGACCGGGCCACGCCCAGGCACGCCTCCACCAGCGTGTCCGGGTCGGCCATGGCCTGGATCAGCAGCATGCCGACGCCGGGGTAGACCTCGCTCTGCTGCGTGCCCGAACCCGGTGAGTAGGCGGCGCCGAGCTTCTCGCGCACCTCGATGCGCAGGCGGTCGTTGACCACCGCGCCGAGCGCCCCGAACAGACGGCGGTCGAGCACGCGGATGCCGTCGGGGATCGGAAAGACGATCAAGACGAGCGACTTGGGCACCTGGGTGTCGATCGCGTGGGTCTGGCGCACGCCGCTCTTCGGCGCTGGGACGTTGCGTCGCTCCTCGAGACGGTCCCACGGGCGCCGCGCGGGGAGGTTCCCCAGAGTGCGCGCGGCGAGCGCGATCGCCTCCTCGACCTCGAGGTCGCCGGTCACGCTGACCTCGAGCGGTCCGTCGGCTAGGTGCGGGGCGAGCCAGGCACGCACGTGCTCGATCTCGATCGCTCTGGCCTCCTCCTGGCTCGGCAGGCCGACGCGCGGGTCGCCCGCGAAGACCTCCGGGAAGAACGAGGTCATCAGCGGGCCCTGGTGCTGGTGCTTCAGACCGTCGTAGAAGAGCGGCAGCCCGCGGCGGAACTGCACCAGCCCGTCCGGACGCCAGCCCGGTGCCTCGAGGTAGGCGCACAGGAGCTCGAGCTGGAGCGCCAGGTCCTCGCGCGTGGTGGAGCCGCCCAGGGTGAAGGCGTCTTGATCGACGCCGAAGCCGATGCCGACCACCTTGCCGGCCGTCAGACGGCGCAGGTCGTCCTCGCTGTGGGCCACCAGGCCCGCGCCGTTGAAGACCTGCGCGCCGACGAACTCGAGCGCGGCCTGCTCCGGCTCGAGCGTGAGCTGTCCCTCGCCGAGGCGCGCCGAGACCAGGACCTCCTTCTCCTTGAAGTCGGTGCGCTTGACGTTGAGGGCGACGCCGTTCGCGAAGCGGACCTGGGTGAAGTCGAGGTCCTCGACGTGCGTGCGCTCGCTCATCTCGCCCGCGCGCGCCGGGTCGCTTGCGTAGGCGAAGCTCGCGTCCGCCTCCGCGGCCGGCGCTTCCACCGGCACGGCCGCGCTCGCGCGATAGGCCGCGACGAGCGCCTGGTCGGCCTCCGCGCCCAGGTCGAGATTGCCGGTCGCCTGGAGCGAGAGCTCGCCCTCGCCCCAGGCCGCGCGGAAGGCCGCCAGGCAAGCCTCGGGCGTGAGCGCCTCGATCGCCGGGCGCAGGATCGCGCGGTCCGTGGCCGCGTCGGTGGGGACGTAGCGCTCCTCGGCCGCGATCAGGAGCTCCTGCAGGAGTCTCCCGCTGTGCGCGGTCGGCTCGCGCTCGACGGCCTCGTCGAGCCCGCGCAGGGCTTCAGCGCGCACCTCGTCGAGCTCCGTCTGCCGGAAGCCGAACTCGAGCGCGCGGCGCAGCTCCTGCTCGCACGCCGCCAAGGCCTCCTGCCATTTCTCCGGAGCGCTCGCGATCTGCAGACTCTCGCCGTCGAAGACCTCGAGCGCCTCCGCGCTGCCCACGCCCGCGCTCAGGAAGGGCGTACTCTCCTCCTTGGCGAGCTCGCTGAAGCGCAGGTCGATCATGTCGCGCGCGTACTCGAGCGGCAAGTCCTCCAGCCACTCGTCCACCGTGAAGGGCTCCTCCTCGTAGGCGCGCAGCTTCTCGAGCGAGAGCGACACGCTCGGGATCTCCGGCTCGTGGATGGCGAGCACGTGGTCGAAGCGCGCGGCGCGCCCGATGGGCGGCTCTGCCGGGAGCGGCGCATCCGGCACGCTCATGTCGCCGAAGAGCTCGGCGAAGAGCGGGGCGGGGTCGAGATCGCCCAGGTCGCCGACTGCCACGAGCGTCATCGCGTCCGGGCGGTACCAGGTGCGGTAGAAGGCGCGCACGCCCTCGGCCGTGAAGCGCGCGCGCACCTCGGGCTTGCCGATCGGGAGGCGCTCGGCGACGCGCGTCCCGGCGAAGAGCTGGTCGAGCTGCTTCACCAGCACGCGCCAGCCGGCCGAGTCGCGCTCGCGCTCCTCACCGTCGATCACGCCCTTCTCCCTGTCGATCTCGGCTTGCTCGAGCGTGAGCCCGTCGGCGAAGTCGCGCAGGACGGAGAGGCCCTCGCGCAGCGTCTCTTCGTCCGAGGTGGGCAGGTCGAGCTTGTAGACCGTCTCGCTGAAGCTCGTGTGCGCGTTCGTGTCGGCGCCGAAGGCCATGCCGTGCGCCTGGAACCACTCGATCAGCGTCCCGGGTGCGAAGTTCCTCGAGCCGTTGAAGGCCATGTGCTCGAGGAAGTGCGCCAGGCCGAGTTCGCTCTCCTCCTCCGCGAGACTCCCCACGTCCACGTGCAGGCGCAGGTAGCAGCGCTCCTTCGGCTCGGGATTCGCCGCCCACGCCCAGCGCAGCCCGTTCGCGAGCGCCCCGAAGCGGATGCGTGGGTCGACCGGCACGTCCGAGGTGGCGTGCTCCCAGGGTCGTGCCGGCGTCTCACGCTCGGGCGGAGTCGACCGTTGCGCCGTCGCGCCGCCCGGAGCCGCGCGGTCCGGGGACCGGCAGGTGGAGAGCCAGACCGCGAAGAAGAGAACGGCGGTCGTGTGGGCGAGGCGACGATTCAGCAGCATGGGCTCCTCCTGAAGGCGAGCGCGCATCGTAGCAGCCATGCGCAACCGCGAGCGCGATCCGCTGCTCGAGCGCGTGTTGGCGCGTTGACGCTCCGCTCCAGAGCGTTCAGGTCGCCCGGCCGCGGACCTTCTCCAAGCTCTCCGCATCGAGCAGATCCTGCGGCCGGCCGGCGGCCCGCTTCGCCGCGATCAGGTCCTCCAGGCCGATGATCGACACCGGGACACCGTCCCACTCCGTCCGGATCCGGCGTTCGAAGGCGGCCTCGAACTCGACACCGGAGATGCTCTGCAGGATGTCGACGCGAACCGGCGCGTTGCCCATGTAGAGGATCTCGTCGGGCGCGAGCGAGCGCAGAGCCTCCATCACGGTCCCGGGTGCGCCGAAGTGCGCCAAAGCCACCTGGACACGACGCAGATTCTCCGGCTCGGCCGCGACCAAGAGGTCGATGTCCTTCGTGTAGCGGGGGCGACTGTGGAAGCTGACCGCGTAGCCGCCGACCAGGAGGTACTTAACCTTCGCGCCGTCGAACGCCGACAGCAGATCCTTGAAGTCTTGGTGGAGCCCCATTTGCGCCCTTCAGGACCCATGCCTCCAGGGCCATCTGCCATACGGCCTCGAAACGCTGCGAGGGAGTTGTGCTTTGCCAGAAGCGAAGGTCTTCGCCCGCGAGCGCCTCGTGGGAGCTTGCGACCCCGCCCTGCCAGCGATGCCGCCGTTCTTCCGCACGCTCTCCCGGAGACTTCGACACGAGTCGATCCTACGCCGCGGACTCTCGTTGGACAATCCGCCGATTCAGCGGCATGGGCTCCTCCTGGGGACGAGCGCGGTTCCCAGGAGCCGTGCGCAACCGCGAGCGGCCCCGACGGTCGTCGTCATCCGCCCACCGCGCGCCGCAGCTCCTCCAATGCCTGCATCGACAGGCCCAGCTCGTCCGCCAGCGCCTCGAGCTTCGCACGCGTGCCGTCGCCGCCGGCGAAGGCGTTGATGCGCGTGGCGGCGGTGGAGCGCACGAAGTCCTCGAGCTCGGGGTAGATCGCCTCGAGCTCGCGCTCGACCGTCTCGAGCCGGCGCAGGCGGTACTTCTGGTGGTAGTCCTCGGCCAGGGTGAAGCCGGCGTAGGGCAGGATCTCCGTCGTGACGGCCTTGCCCGAGCGCGCGCCGGCTTCGCGCGCGGTCTCCTGCGCGAGGCGGCGTTGCTCGGCGTCGTGGGTGAACACGATCGAGGCGTACTGGCGGCTCCAGGGCTTCGCGCAGGGGTTGTGGCTCGACCAGAACACTTCGAGGAGCTCGCGGTAGGAGATCACGGCGGGATCGAAGTCGACCTCGATCGCCTCCGTGTGGTCGCCGATGTTGCGGTAGGTCGGCCGCGGGCTCGAGCCGCCGGCGTAGCCGACGCGCGTCGAGACGACGCCCGCGAGACTCCCGAACCGGGAGTCGGGTCCCCAGAATCAGCCCAGGGCGAAGGTCGCGGTCTCGACGTGCTCCGGCGCGCGCAGGTCGAGGAGCGGACGGACGGGCGTCGTGGCGGAGGTGGTCATGAGATCCGTCTCGGGCGCGGACGCACGCGTCGCGCGCAGCTCGAAGGTGCAGGCCGTGAGGAGCACGGCGCCGAGAACTGTGGGGAGTGGTCGCACGGGGGTCTTCGCTTGCGCGGCGGGCCGCGCGGCTAGGAGTCTACGCCTTCGCGCGCGCCCGTGACCGCGGCGTTCCATGGGCCTCGAGCCGTAGGCGATCCCGTCGCGCTCGAGGAGGGCTGTGCGGCCCACGACGAGGGCGACGAGCAGCAGCGCGAAGCCGGCGAGCCGCGCCAGCGCCGTGCGGGGCTCCAGCGTGTCGCGTGAGCCGGCCGCCGCCACGACCTCGGGCGAGGGCGTCTGCCCGGCAGCCAGCGCGGCGGCCACCTCGCCGGCCTCGGCCGCCACCGCGAGCCCGAAGTCGGTCAGCTTGACGCGGTCCTCGCCGTCGAGCATCACGTTGGCGGGCTCGAGGTCGCGGTGCAGCACGCCCTTGCGGTGCGCCTCTCCCAGCCCGGCGCAGACCTGCTGGGCGATCTCGGCCGAGCTCGCCCGGGGCCCGCTACCGCTGGTCGGAGCTGATGCACAGGGGCTTGGATCTCCTATCCGCTTGAGTGTTCGCCTAGACTGCATGCCAAGGAGAGAGAGCTGATGGACGACCATTCCGGGCGGCTCACGAAGCGCGCCTTCCTGACGCATGTCCGCATCGCCGCGCGACGTGCGGTTGAATATGCGCTGTCGAACGCCCCGGACCGATTCGCCGCCGGGACGAGCGCGGAGCTCCAGCGCATTGGCGAGCGGCTCGGGGATTTGGACCAACAGGTCGACCGTCTTCGGGAGCACACCGCGAAGCGCCAGGACGAAGTGGACCGTCTGCGTGAGGGCTACGACTGGAGCATCCTCAGACGGTTCGCGCTTCGTCTCATCCACACGGTGGACGGGCTCGCGGCGAGGGTCACCGAACACGGGCCCGAGAGTGAAGTGGGCCGCCGGCTCGAGGAGGTTCGGCTCGAGCTGACCTTCCTGCTCGAGTCAAACGACATCGTTGAGTGGGTGCCGGAGGTGGGCCAGCAGGTCCGTGACGTCTTGTCGCGTTGCGAGATCATCGAGACGCGGACGTCTTCGCCGAACGATCGGGGTGGTCAGGTGCTGGAGGTTCTGCGCTGCGGCTTCATCCTGGATCCTCCCAACGGCACGCCTCGCGTGCTTCGGCCGGCGCAGATCGCCATCGCAAAGAAGATAGAGGGGAGCGCGTTCAAATGAGCACGATCGCGGGAATCGACCTCGGGACGACGTATTCAGCGCTCGCGGCGCTCGACGAGCTCGGGAAACCGCGCATCCGCTTCAACAGCGAAGGCGATGCGATGACGCCCTCGGTCGTCTTCCTGGAGGAGGACGGCATCCTCGTCGGGAAGGAGGCCTTGAACTCCTGGCGCATCGATCCGGCGCGGGCCGTGCGTCAGATCAAGCACCACATGGGTGAGACCGGTTTCTCGCTGCAGCTCGATGGGAAGACCTGGACATCGCAGGAGATCTCGGCGCTGATTCTAAAGAAGCTGGCGCAGGATTGCTCCGGACCCGACGGCGAGATTCGGGACGTAGTCATCACCGTCCCAGCGTCCTTTGAGGAACCACATCGCGCCGCGACCGAGCATGCGGGTGAGATCGCCGGGCTCCGCGTGCGGGCACTGGTCAACGAGCCGACCGCGGCGGCGCTCTACTACGCGACGGCGCAGCAGGTCAACGGTACGGTTCTGGTTTACGACCTCGGCGGTGGTACGTTCGACGCTACGGTCATGCGCGTGCAGGGAACGAACATCGAGATTCTCTCAAGCGACGGGAACCGCCGTCTCGGCGGTGTGGACTTTGACGCGGCGCTCCTTTGCCTGGTCGCCCAGCGATACAAGGAGGCGGCTGGCGTGTCCCTGATAGAGGGGCCGGTCGACGAGGCACGGGCGCTCAGCCTGGTCGAGGGGATGAAGCGGACGCTATCCAGACGCCCGCGAGCAAGCGAGATGTTCGGACGGCTCAATCCGATCCCGATCAACGTGACACGTGATGAGTTCGAGTCGCTGATCAGCTCGAAGATCGCCACCACGGAGATGCTTGTCGATTCGGCCTTGGATCAGGCGAAGCTTCGCCCCGCGGATATAGACAGGGTCCTGCTCGTTGGGGGCAGCACGCGCATCCCGATGGTCTCACAGCGCCTTGAGCGGCGCTTCGGCAAGCCGCCGCTCACTGACGTCAACGTCGACCAGGCCGTCGCGTTGGGAGCTGCGATCCAGACGGGGCTCGTGCTGAACGCCGAGGACCCGATCCTAGTGCCGGTCGCCGCGCAGCGCGCGCTCGAGAAGGTGTCGGTCTCCGACGTCGCCCCCGCGTCCTTCGGGACCATCGTCGTGTCTCAAGACGATGTGACCGGCCAGTTGACGGAGAAGAACGTCGTTATCCTGCACAAGAACACTCCCCTCCACGTCTCCAAGACCGACGACTTCTACACGATGCACGACGGACAAGCGGCGGTCGAGATCCAGGTGACCCAGGGCGACGACGAGGATCCCGAGTACGTGCGCGTCCTGGACAAGCAATCCTTCGAACTACCCCCGAATCGCCCACAGGGTCAGCAGCTTCTTTTCACGTATCGCTACGACAAGAGCGGTCGTATCCAGGTCCATGCGCTTGACGTAGCTTCTGGCCTGACGAAGGACTTCGACGTCGCCTCGGGGACCGAGGGCGTACTGAGCCAGGAAGAACGCGTCGAGATGACTGCGGGGCTCGAGGGGTTCTTCATCGAATGAAGGCTCGAGCGCGCACTTCCACACGCACCGAAGAGCCTCCAGACGCGGGCGGGCTGATCTGCGTCGGTCTGTTCGTCGGCTGGATCTTGCTGTCCGCGATCTTCGGCAAGTCGGGCCCCGGCTCCGCGACTGCGTCGAGGCCCGCGATGGTCTCGCAGGGACTCCTGGTGCGCGGCTCCCTGGGCACCGAGAGCCTTGAGGGCACCCTCATCCGGTTCATTCGGGTCGAGATCCGAGGCAACCTGATCGGACCGCACGATCATTGGGGACCGCGATTCGTCGTGGGCCTGCGGGATCAGACGGACGGGGCGGAAAAGCCGATCCTGTGCTTTATCCCGGACATGAGCATCGAGGACTCGGGCATCTTCCTCATGAAGAGTGCCCAGCAGACCATACCGTATCGCTCCGCGACGATCGGCGGCTGGGAGACGGTCTGCCGGATTCCGCTGGATGCGCTCGTGTTCCCAGCGGGAGGCGAGCGCAAGGTCGAGCTCCTGCTCGGCGTCGAGCTCGCCGAGCGCATCCTGTCGGAGGCCACGGCGACCATGCGCGTCACCGTCGAAGGGCGCGGCTACGAGGAGATGGCGGAGAACCGGCGGCGCATGGACCAGCTCACCGTCGAGCTTGCTATGGCCGTGAGCGCTGCGGATGGCTCTTTCGACGAGGACGAGGCCCAGGAGGTCAAGACGTTCGTTCGGTCCAGGATCGACGCTGCCCCCACCGACATTGCTCAAGCGGTCAAGGAGGAGCTGAATGAAGCGGTTCGCCAGGGAGCGCGCGCGCTGCAGGAGAACCGCGTTCCCGAGCTCTGCAGGGAGATGGTCGGGCTCACCGATCCCGCGCAGCGCTACGCGGTGCTCGAATTGGGCCTTCGCATCGCTGGTGTCGACGAGCGGGCGGATCCCGGCGAGTTGCGCGCGCTCGAGCTCATCGCGCGGGGCCTCGAGCTCGACATGGACCGCTTCAGATCGATGCTCGACAAGCAGCTCCCGATACAGTTTCACGACGACAAGAGCGCCGAGTCGGTGCTGGGCATCACGCCGGACATGACACGGGAGCAGGTAGATCAGAAGCTCAATGCCGAGTTCCGGAAGTGGAACGCGCGCGCGACCCACAAAGACCCGAAGATCCGCGAACAGGCGCGGCAGATGATCGCGCTGATCAGCGATACCAAGGAGGCGCTGAGAAGCTGACGCCACCATGCCCTTAGGAATCCTCATTCCGGACGCAGACACCGTCGAGAGCATCCGGTACAGATTCGACGCAAGCGGGAAGGCCGGCCT
>Ga0302046_10005885_pt1 | contig 10760 bp, 10 predicted proteins | sample RVTome_11_FD_200261 | JGI IMG/M metagenome (GOLD analysis project Ga0302046, IMG submission 200261) | Soil microbial communities from uranium-contaminated site in the Upper Colorado River Basin, Wyoming, United States - RVT147D111 (version 2) ... | reverse complement strand
TGACCGCGTGCATGCGGAAACTCCTGACCATCCTGAACAGCATGGTGAAACATCGGACCCGATGGCAAGAAAATCTGGCCTCCACCCCTTGACAGGGAAGACAGTTGCTGAGGAGGCCCGTAGGGCCGTCTCGAAGGGCGCGCGGGATTCGTTTCGCCCGAAGGAAATTTGACACGCGCCGCCCGCGGCCTCGACCTCTACCTCATGGGCCGCTCCGACCTCCCCGCCCCCCTCCCCTAAAGGCAACAGGAGCTCTCTCGCCCTCCCTTTGAATCTCTCTTAGATTCGTTATTCTAGCCACCGACATTCCCCTGATTCTCACCCATTGCAATGCTAGGAATCCTTTAATAATAGCCCTTTGCTCTTGAAATCCCATATCCCACAATTTTTTCTTGACTAATCATGTGAGCCATCAGATGATATTACCTATGAAGCGAGACTTTAATATTTCCGGCCTCATAACCGAACTACGTCAGCGCTTAGATATTAGTCAGGAAAAGTTAGCGGCTCAGCTCCGAGTATCCCTCCCCACCATCAACCGGTGGGAGAAGGGCAAGACGAGACCGGATGCCATGGCCCTCCATGTCATCCAGCAGTACCTCCAGCGGCTCGGCCCTGAGTACACCGATCTGAACCAGCTTTATTTCGGCGATGAAAACGCCACCCTCTCTCGAATCGACCTGCCCGGCCCTCCGCCTCGCAAGCGCCCGAAGCGCAAGAAGGAGGCTGGCGAAGCAGATGTCGGCCGCCCGAGCGGAGCAATAAGTCCGGGCCTGGACACCAAATCCATGGAAGGCCTTCTCTGGAAGGCCGCTTGTTCCATCCGTGGTGAGAAGGATGCGCCGAAATTCAAAGACTACATCCTGCCGCTGGTCTTTATCAAGCGGCTCTCTGATGTCCTTGAAGACGAAGTGGTCCGACTGACCGAGATTTATGGAGACCAGGAGACCGCCCGCACGGTGCTGGAAGCGGACCACAGCCTGGTTCGCTTTTACATCCCGCCGGAGGCCACGTGGCCTGTGGTCAGTGGTCGGCAGAAGTTCGATTGGCCCGAAGGCAAGAGACCCAAGACGCTAGGCGAGCAGCTTACGACAACGGTCCGGGCCATCACCCGCGCGAACCCCTCCCTCCAGGGGGTGATCGACATCGTAGATTATAACGAAATCCGCAATGGCGAACGAGAGATCAGCGACGAGGCGCTGTCCCGCCTGATCGAGCTTCTGAGCGACCCGCGCTATCGCATGGGGCTCAACGATGTCGAACCTGACTTCCTCGGGCGCGCCTATGAGTACCTGCTGCGCAAGTTCGCCGAAGGCCAGGGACAGAGTGCAGGCGAGTTCTTCACTCCGAAAGAGGTTGGGTGGCTCATGGCCTATCTCATGAGGCCGAAACAAGAGGAAGAGGTCTACGACCCGTGCTGCGGGTCCGGCGGGCTCCTCATCAAGTGCGAGCTCGCGCTCAAAGGGCAAGAGAAAGAGATCGCCCGGCCTCTCAGGCTGTACGGTCAGGAATTGACCGGGTCCTCCTTCGCGATCGCCCGGATGAACACAGTCCTCCACGATATGGAGGGAGAGATCGTCCGTGGCAACTCGATGACCAACCCGAAGTTCCTTGATGGATCGAGCCTCAGGCGCTTTGACATTGTCGTCACCAACCCGATGTGGAACCAGGACAATTTCGATCCCGCCTCGTATGAAAACGATCCCTTCGAGCGCTTTGCGGAGCGCGGCGGATTCGCCCCGGCCTCGAGCGCCGACTGGGCCTGGCTCCAGCATGTCCACGCCTCACTCAACGACTCTGGCCGCGCCGCAGTGGTCATTGACACCGGCGCCGCCGGCCGGGGCAGCGGAAGCCAAGGCGAAAACAGAGAAAAAACCATCCGCCGCTGGTTTGTGGACCGCGACGTGATCGAGGGCGTCATCCTCCTCCCGGACAATCTTTTCTATAACACCACAGCGGCCGGCATCATCATCCTCCTCAATCGTCAGAAACCCAAAGACCGGCAGGGCCGCGTGGTTCTGATCAACGCCAGCGGCGAATTCGAGAAAGGCCGCCCGAAGAATTTCGTTCCCGATGCGTCCATCAAGAGGATTGCCGAGGCGTTTCACGCAGGCAAGGATGTCGAACGCTTTGTCAAGGTCGCAAGCATCGAGGAGATCGCCAAGAACGACTACAACCTTTCGCCCTCGCGGTACATCGAGACCGCCGCGCCCACCGAGCAACGCGACATTCAGGAAATCCTCAATGAGTTCGCGAGCCTGGATGCCGAAGTCAAGCGTTTGGACGGAGAGCTCAGGGAGATCCTTACCGGCTTAGGATACCAGTGGGGAAGTCCAGTATGAGCAGCTTAGTGCCGACCGAGCGGATCGATCGGGTGATCCTCGTCATCCGCGGTTGGAAGGTTATGCTCGACGCGGACTTGGCAATCCTCTACGGTGTGACAACCAAGCGGCTCAATGAGCAGGTCAAGCGGAACCGCGATCGGTTTCCGGGGGATTTCATGTTCCGGTTGACCGCTGAAGATAAGGCGAAGGTGGTCGCAAAATGCGACCACCTCCAGCGGCTCAAATTCTCACCGACTCTACCCTACGTCTTTACCGAACATGGCGCGCTTATGCTGGCCAGCGTACAGAACAGCCCGATCGCGATCCAGGTCAGCATCCAGATCGTCCGCGTCTTCATTCGGCTGCGCGAGACACTCGCCTCCGACAAGGGTCTTCGCCGCCGGCTGGAGGCGTTTGAGAAGAAGTACGACGCGCATGACTCTCACATCAAGGAAATATTTGCTGCTATTCGCGCGCTCATGGAGCCACCCCCCGGCGTGGCGAAGCGCCGTATTGGCTTCCGGCCGCTGCCAGGTGAGGATCAGCAGTGAATCGAGCCGAACCCTTCAAGACCACCGAGGTGGGCGAAATCCCAGAAAGTTGGGAGGTTGACCAACTGGGTGATGTGTTCGACGTCAAGCAGGGCAAGGCCATGTCCCCTCACGCAAGGACCGGTACTTCTCCACGTCCCTTTTTGAGGACAAGCAATGTTCTCTGGGGGCGACTGGATCTCTCTTCGCTTGATCAGATGGATTTCACTTTCGATGAAGCCGAGAGGCTATCGCTTCTACCCGACGATCTCCTCGTATGTGAAGGAGGAGAGATAGGCCGAACGGCCATCTGGAAGGGAGCGGTCGAAGGCTGTCTGTACCAGAATCATATCCATCGGCTGCGGGCGAAGCAGTCCGACGTTTCGCCTGACTTTGTAATGTATTGGATGCAAGCCGCTTTTCTGTATCTACGTCTGTACGGCGGTGTCGGAAACAAGACAACGATTCCTAATCTCTCAGGAGCGCGCCTCAAGTCCTTACCTGTTCCCCTCCCGCCGGTTCCCGAGCAGAGGGCTATTGCAGCCGTGCTTTCCAAGATTCAGGCGGCGGTGGAGGTGCAGGAGAAGATTGTGGCCACGTTCAGGGAGCTGAAGGCGGCGACCATGGCGAAGCTTTTCCGCGAGGGCCTCCGCGGCGAACTCCTCAAACAAACCAAAATCGGCGAGATCCCAGAGAGCTGGGAGGTGATGAGACTCGGTGAAGTAACGAGCATCGAGCGTGGAAAGTTCGCACATCGTCCCCGGAATGAGCCGCGATTCTATGGGGGGGCGATCCCGTTTATTCAGACCGGGGACGTTGCCAAATCGAACGGGCGCATTCGGACTTATTCGCAGACACTCAATGAAGAAGGTCTGGCGATCAGCCGACTGTTCCCGAAAGGAACGATCGTACTCACCATCGCGGCAAATATCGCTGACACGGCGATTCTGGAATTCGATAGCGCCTTTCCAGACAGCCTAGTTGGAATCACTCCAGATGGAACCATGGATGCCGCGTTCCTGGAATACTATCTCCGCACGCAGAAAGCCGACATGGACCGCCTGGCTCCAAAGGGGACGCAGAAAAACATCAACATTAACTTTCTTAGACCGTGGCCGACCCCCCGACCCTCTATCGAAGAACAGCAAGAGATCGCACACAGCCTGCGCTGTCTGGATGTCAAGCTGGAGATGGCATTCTCAAGGCGAGATACCCTCAAGTCACTCTTCTCCTCCATGCTACACCTGCTCATGACCGGTCGGGTGCGAGTCACCCCGAAAATGATCGCGCTGCAGAGGGTGGCGGATTGGGCAGCGCGGCGGGCCAAGTGGTCGGGGAAGGTAGACGAGAAAGTCCTTGAGCAAGTTGTCAAGCGGATTGTTGAGGCCGTCGCTCCGGAAAAGATCATCCTGTTTGGCTCCGCCGCTCGAGGGGAGATGGGACCAGATAGTGATCTCGACCTCCTGATAGTGAAATCTGACGTTCACAGGCTGGCGACCGCCCAGATGATCGAGCACAGTCTGATTGGAATCACAATTCCGACTGACATCGTCGTCGCAACACCTAAAGACATCGAGGCGCACAAGAATACGATAGGTTTGATCTACCGCCCGGCACTACAAGAAGGGAAGATTCTCTATGCCGCCTGAAGAGGCATCCGTAGGGACAGCACAGGAATGGCTACGGCGGGCGAAGAGTAATTTGGCGCGTGCCAGGCAACCAAAGCCGGATGAGACTGTCTGGGAAGACCTCTGTTTCGATGCCGAACAGGCTGTTGAAAAGGCGTTCAAAGCTGTTCTGGTCTTCCGGGGAATCGATTATCCAAGAACCCACAACATTAGAGTTCTTTTCACATTGCTGAATCCAACGGGGCAAGAAACGCCTCAAGAGTTTAGAAAAACGATCGGATTTACCATCTACGCCACAGTATGCCGGTATCCGGGTGAAGCGGAACCCGTGACGGAAGACGACTACCGTGAGGCTGTGGCGCTTGCTGAGAAGGTAGTGCGATGGGCAGAGAGGATGCTCTCAGCGAGTTCGGTTAAATGATTTGAAACTCGATGAGGTGAGGTATGGCTAAACGGCAAAGAAAAGGAACTCAGAATAGAGGCTTTGGTCTTTCGTTGATGGATCGAATCCAAAACGAGGGCTCGATTCACCATGAAGCCGTGCATGCCGTCGAATCACTAACCAAGCGGAATCTGATTTGTTACACAGCGTTTCTTAGACATCCGGCAAGCACCATCATTCAAGAGGATAGCCAGTTCATCGAGCACCTGCTTCGTTCAGTGGACCTTAAACAATATCCAGAGACTTTGGACCTTCTGCTGCATACGCCTGGTGGTGATCCAACAGCGGCAGAACGTATCGTCATGACCTGTAGGTCCTATGCAAAGTCGTTCCGTGTAATCGTTCCCCGGACCGCAATGAGCGCCGGCACGCTCGTCGCCATGGGTGCGGACTCAATTATCATGACCGAGACCTCGGAATTAGGTCCAATCGATCCGCAAATGATTATCACGAGTGGTCAGGAGCAAATACTGCGTCCCGCTGCCGCTTTTGTGGATGCCTACCTTGATCTGATCAACAAGGCGCAGGAGGCAATCAAGAGCAACCAGCCACCGCATCCTTACATTGAGCTAATACGGCGGATGGATCCGACCTGGATTCAGGTGTGTCTAAAGGCGCGAGAACTGGCCAGAACCATCGCGGGAGAGTTTTTAGCCCGTTACATGCTGAAGGGAAAGACCAAGGAGGAAATCGACCTAGTTGTAGAACAATTCATGAAGGAAGGTGAGCTACTTTCACACGGACGAATTATTCGGCATGCCAAAGCGCTCGAGTATGGGCTGAACGCCGAGGTTATTCCGAAGGGAACACCGCTCGATGAAGCTCTGTGGGAGCTACAGAGCCGCTGTGAAAATTATGTCCAGTCGCGGAGCCTTGCGAAGTATCTCGTTTGCCGCTCCGGAGGGATCAATGTCAACGTGCAGCGATTGCCGGGCTAGGTGGCCGTATGCACCTGGTAGCGAAACAACGGTTCAGTGATGTAGACGGGTTCTGGAGTTTCGCGGATCGGTTCGGTCGGGGCTGGCACTTTGTAAAGAGACTCGAGCTCCGCCAAGATCTTCTGATACTCCTCAAACTTCTTGAGAAGATCTTGCTCAGTCACACCAGAATCGGGACGGGAATCCATGGTTATTGGCACCTCCTTAGTCTTTCCACATGAAATCGTATCAAGTTCAGACTAAAAAAGCAAGGAATCCTATGCCATATAATCTTGGCTCTGAACGCGCCACAGTCGAAGACCCTCTCGTCGGGTACGCGGTCGAGATTGGGTGGGGCTATCTGTCACCGGGAGCGATGCAGCTAAGAGCGCTGGCCTGGACAGCCTCCGAAGGTGGATGGACAGCAAGGAGGACGAGCACCTTGAGTTCGAGGAAGCAAAGAACAGTTACGAATTTGAGGAGTTGGTCAAGTATTGCGTCGCGCTGGCTAACGAAGGTGGCGGCTGGATGGTCCTCGGTGTTACGAACAAGCCCCGAGGAGGGTTGCCGGCAGTCGCGCGTTCGAAAATCTGGAACGCACCAAGTCGGGGCTGATCGAGCGTCTGCATTTGCGCATTGGAATCCGGGAATTTGAAGAAGCTCTTCCGGGACTGACGCGTGGACAGATTCACTCCCTTCTGCGGGCGCTTCGAGGGGAAGGGAAAATTCGCTTGGTGGGAGAAAAGCGAGGAAGCATTTGGGAACGGATATAGTACTCCGCATTTTTCTGGCGCCTCAATCGGGCTCTTGTCACAAAACTTTGTCACAAAACGGGCGGAATGGGCAATATATCAAGGACTTGTGGCCGTTCCCATTCAACAAATCATTTTGCTTTGGCGCAATACTCAATGCAAATCGCACGAACCATGCCACCTAACCTCGGGTCTGAGCGCGCTACCGTCCAGGATCCGCTCGTCGGCTATGCCGTCGAGATTGGGTGGGGCTATTTGTCGCCCGACGAGGCCCTGACTCTCCGCCGCGGAGAGAGCGGCTCGATTCTCTACCCAACCCTCCGAGACAAGCTCATCGCCCTCAATCCCGGTGTCGTGATTGTAGACAATGTGGACCAGGTCATCGCCAGGATCGAGGGCGTGCGGAATACTATCGAAGGTAATGCCGAAGTCCTCGCCTGGCTCCGGGGTGAGCGGTCGGTGTATGTCCAGAGCGAAAAGCGCCAGCGCAACGTGACGCTCATCGATTTTGAGCACCCGGCCCACAACGTCTTTCACGTGACGGAAGAGTGGCAATACACCAACGGCCAGCATACGAACCGCGCCGATGTCATGTTTTTGATTAACGGCATCCCCCTGGCGATCGTTGAAACCAAGGGGGCGAGGAGACAGGCCGGCATCGACGAGGGAATCGTCCGTCTCCGACGCTACCACCGGGAGACCCCCGAGCTGATGACCGCGCCCCAGGTCTTCAACGTCACCCATCTCATCGACTTCTATTACGGCGTCACCTGGAATCTTGACCGAAAGGATATCTTCAACTGGAAAGATGAGGAGCGCGGCAACTTCGAAAGGAAGGTCAAGCGCTTCTTCAGCCGCGAGCGATTCCTCAAGCTCGTGGGTGAGTGGATCATCTTCTATACCCGAGAGGATGAGCTTCGCAAGATCATCCTCCGCCAGCACCAGACGCGTGCGGTGGAGAAGGTAGTAGACCGCGTGCTCGACCCGGAAAAGACCCGGGGGTTGGTCTGGCACACCCAGGGCGCTGGCAAGACCTTCACGATGATCAAGGCCGCGGAGCAAATCCTTCGCCATCCGGCCTTTGACCTGCCTGCCGCGACACGCGTGGCGCAGGCAGGGAAACCGACGGTCATCATGCTGGTCGATCGCAACGAGCTGGAAGGGCAACTCGCCGGCTGGATCACGAGCATCTTCGGAAAGGGCAAGGCCGAGCCTGCCCGGAGCAAGCAGCAGTTGCGCGAGCTTCTGCGCGCCGACTACCGGGGGCTCATCGTTTCGATGATTCACAAATTTGATCGGGCCGACGCAGATTTGTGCACCCGGAACAATGTCTTCATCCTAGTGGACGAGGCCCACCGGAGCATGAGCGGAGACCTCGGAAACTACCTGGTCGCCGCCCTGCCGAATGCCACGATGATCGGCTTCACCGGGACGCCGATCGACAAGATCGCCTACGGCAAGGGGACCTTCAAGGTCTTTGGCAAGGACGATCCCCAGGGGTACCTGGACAAGTATTCCATCTCCGAGTCGATCGGGGACGGCACAACCCTGCGCCTACACTACACCCTGGCGCCAAACGATATCCGGGTGCCGCGGGAGCAGCTCGAAAAAGAGTTCCTGGACCTGGTGGAAGCCGAGGGCGTGAGCGATATCGAGGAGCTCAACCGAATCCTCGATAGAGCCGTCAGGCTCAAGGCCTTTTTAAAGGCGTCCGACCGCGTTGAACAGGTGGCTCAGTATGTCGCTCGCCATTTCCGGGAGAACGTCGAGCCCCTCGGCTACAAGGCCTTTCTTGTGGGAGTCGATCGGGAGGCGTGCGCACTCTACAAGAGGGCGCTGGACCGGTATCTGCCCCCCGACTACTCGGCCGTCGTCTACTTGTCAGCCCTCGACGACGATGAACTCTTGGCGCAATACCGGCTGAGCGAGGATGACGAAACAACGATCCGGAAGGCATTTCTCAAGCGGGACCTATTTCCGAAGATCCTGATCGTGACCGAAAAGCTCCTGACCGGCTTCGACGCCCCCATCCTCTATTGCATGTACCTGGACAAACCGATGCGGGACCACACCCTCCTCCAGGCTATTGCCCGCGTCAACCGGCCCCACCAGGATGAGGGCGGGGTCAAAAAGCCGGCCGGCTTTGTCCTGGACTTCGTCGGAATTTTTGAGAGGCTCGAAAAGGCGCTGGCCTTCGATTCGGACACCGTCGCCAGTGTCATCCAGAACCTCGATGTCCTCAAGGAACGCTTCGCCACGCTCATGACCGAAGAGGCCCCGCCATATCTGGCGCTCTGCGAGGGTCCTATTGACGACAAGGCCGTCGAGCGGGCCATCGACGCATTTGCCGACAAAGAGCCGCGGGAGCGATTCTACAAGTTCTTCACGGATACCGAGATGCTCTACGAGATCATCTCGCCGGACCCATTCTTGAGGCCCCATCTCGACAACTACAGGAAGCTATCCGTCCTCTACCAGATCGTCCGAAACGCCTTCAGACAGGGCCCTGTTCTGTATGAGGAGGTTGCCAAGAAGACCGAATCGCTGGTCCGCGAGTGGACTCGGGCGTATACCCTTTCAACCTCCATGCCTTTGGTGACGATCGACGAGAAGACTCTTGAGGCCTTAAGGAAGGCCGACGGCTCTGGGCCTGCGAGGGTCATCAATCTTGGCAAGAGCCTCATCCAGGGCGTGACTGAAGTAGGCGAGCAGCAACCCTACCTGTTGCCAATCGGTGAACGCGCGGAGGCCATCCTGGAGTTGTATGATGACCGACAGACCAGCACCCAGGAGGCGTTGAAGCAACTCGAGAGGTTGGTGACGGAGTATGTCCAGGCGACCAGGGAACGCGAGCAGATGGGATTCGACCTCAACACCTTTACGATCTACTGGGTCCTGAAGCAGACTGGGGCTTCGGAGCCCGAAAAGGTCGCGCCCCTCATTGATGCCGCCGTTGGACGGTTTCCGAACTACCGCTATAACACCGCTCACCTCCGCCACTTGAAGGCCGAGCTGTACAAGGTGCTATTGCCCGTGGTTGGAAGGGACCGCATGGTGGAACTCGCCGAACAAATCCTTCGGCTTCAGCGCAGGTGATGAGACTCAAACGCCCCGCTTACGCGCGAGCTAGAATCCTGAAGGATCAGGTGGGCTGGTGGGCCTCCCGGATCGGCGTGAGGCCGTTGCGCGTCCAAATCCAGCACATGACAAAGAAATGGGCTTCGTGCTCGACCAGCGGACGCATCTGTCTCAGTAAAGATCTCCTCAGCGAGGATCGCGCATTTCAACAGGTGGTCATCGTTCACGAGCTCCTTCACCTGCGCGTACACAACCATGGGAAGCTCTTCAAGAGCCTGATGAACGCCTACCTGCCTAGGTGGGAAACAGTAGCCGATGGCCGCATCAGTTCCGTGTGTGGCTACAAGCACCACTCGCGACCTCTCACCAAGTAACTGCACGAAGGCCCACAGCGGAGACTGCTGCGGCGATTCTACGCGGCCGTCAGGAAGGCCACCCCTCAGATGCGGGTCATGGCGGAACGGTATGGTCGTGACGTATCCTTCAATTTTGACTCAAACGGCCGGTCGGTCTGGGTGATGGCGCTCTTCGGGAAAGGCGCGCCTCCGGTCGCCCTTTCGCTCCTTCGAGACGGCCCTGCGGGCCTCCTCAGGTCGAGCGGGAGAGGAGACGGGATTCCCTTGGATGACGAGCAGGATGAGGCGGGTAACGAGGAAGAGGGGTGAGGCCAAAGTTGGTTGAAGGCACCATGGGCCCAGGAGGGAACGGCGGGTTAGGTGCCCAGCAAGGCTATGCCAGCTTCTTGACGCGACGAGCGCCGGCAAAGGCCGGAGACTTGCTTTCGATCCGCCGCATGGCCTCCGGATCGAACACTCTTTCGCCGCACGCCGGGCACTCGAAAAAGCGGAGCTGCGGAACCGTATACCGGCGACCCCTGAACTCACCAAACCAGCTCCGCCGGACTTGTCGAATCCGCCCGCTACCACAGGAAGGACAGGTCTGAATCCTCAAGCTCTGCAAGACCATCCGCGTCCATTTCCAGCCGCGCCTTCTCACTGAAAGCGTAGCGCCCCGCAAGAATCGCCCACTTGATCCGTACCAGGTGATCCATCAGGCCTCGTGCTTAGGTCTAATACAAACGCATTAATT
>Ga0302046_10005884_pt1 | contig 10760 bp, 6 predicted proteins | sample RVTome_11_FD_200261 | JGI IMG/M metagenome (GOLD analysis project Ga0302046, IMG submission 200261) | Soil microbial communities from uranium-contaminated site in the Upper Colorado River Basin, Wyoming, United States - RVT147D111 (version 2) ... | reverse complement strand
GGACCACGACGCCTTCCAGCTCGAGGCCGCCGGCGTCGACGACGCGTCCACCCATGGAGACGGCACGCGCCGCGACGAGCAGGTGCTCGAGTGCGGCGGACCCACGCGTGACCCAAGAGCTGCGCACCGTGGCGAAGCGACCGCCCGCATCCTCGTCGTTCACCAGGAGCTCGACCTGCGCCGCGCCCGCCGCGAGCTCGATCGAGCAGACCCCGGCGCCGTCACTGACCGCGACCGTGTCCTTCCCGAGCGAGGTGCGGATCGGGACGCCGGCGAGCGGCTGGCCCGTGGGATCCAGCACGCGCAGGGTCAGGGTCAGGGCGGGTCGATCGCTGGGTCGCGGCATCTGCTCGGTGCGGGTGCCGGCCGCGGCCTCCGGAAGGATCTGCCGGTCGTCCTCGGCTCGCTCGCGGAGGTCGGTCGCGGGCTCCGGATCGGCGGCCGGCGGCTGGGCGAGCGGAGCGACCGGCTCTCGCTCGCGCAGGGTCGCCGGCTGCGCGCGGTTCCCGTCGCGCAGGAGCAGGAACCCGCCGGCGACGAGGGCGGCCAGCAGGAGACCGAGGAGGAGGATGCCGCGACCGCTCGTCATGCCGACCTGGATCGTAGCTCGCGGAGGGGCTGGAGCTCACACATGCCGCTGGCGAGCCGTAGGCGCGGCGTCGAGGAGCGAGCGGCGCGTGCCTGGAGCGTGCTCGGGCGCGCGGCTAGAATCCCGGCCCGCTCGCCTCCGCGCACGGTGTGCAGCGCACGCCGCGGGCTCCTGCCGACGAGCTCCCCGACGACGAGCCCATGACCCCGCACCCTTCCCCGCGCACGCCTGCGAGACGCCCGGGGAAGGGGATCCGGAGGCTGCTGGTGGGCGCCTTCCTGCTCCCGGCCGCCGGCTGCGGCGGCGACGCGCCGAACGAGCGCGCGAACGTCGTCCTGATCTCGATCGACACGCTCCGGCCCGATTACCTCGGATGCTACGGCCACGAAGGCGGCCTGTCGCCGGCGATCGACGCCTTCGCGCGGGCAGGCACCCTGTTCGAGGACGTCACCTCGGCCTCCCCGTGGACGCTGCCATCGCACGCTTCGATGCTGACCGGCATGTACCCGAGCACGCACGGCGTGGCGACGACCGAGAGCGGGCTGACGGAGACCACGCTGGCGACCTGGCTGGGAAGAGCGGGCTACCAGACCTTCGCGGTGGGCAACGCGCTCAACGTCTCCTGGCCCGCCTACGGAGTCCTCCAGGGCTTCGACGAGGTCGAGCGCATCCCGGAGATCGAGGTCCCGGGCGGTCCGATCTTCAACCGAGCGGAGATCATCGTCGCGCACGGGATCCGCATGCTGAAGGGACGCGATGCGGAGCGACCCTTCTTCCTGTTCCTGCACTTCTACGACGTGCACACGGACTTCACGCCGGAGCCCCTGTGGGAGGCGGAGTACGTCGCTCCCTACGACGGGCCGCTGACGGGCCTCACGAGCGACCTGACGAAAGTGCGCAACCGGATCCTGCGCGGACAGGCGCAGCTCGGCGAGGCCGACGTGCGCTACCTCGAGCAGATGTACGCCGCGGAGATCCGCACCTTCGACGAGCGCTTGGCGCTCTTCCTGCGGTTCCTCGAGCGCGAAGGATTGGTCGACGAGACGATCGTCGCGATCACCTCCGACCACGGCGAGGAGTTCGGCGAGCACGGAGGTCTCCTGCACGGGCGGACGCACTACCAGGAGCTCATCCGGATCCCCTGGCTCCTGCGCGGTCCCGGCGTGCCCGCGCAGCGGCGGGTTGCCGTCCCGGTGCACCTGATCGACGTCGCGCCCACGATCCTCGGCCTGGCGGATCTGCCCGCGCCGCCGGGGATCGACGGCCGGGACGCGTCCGTCGCCTGGCGCGATCCCGCGGCCGCGGCGGAGTTGCGGTTCCTCTTCAGCGAAGCGGACCACAACAACATCGTCGACGGCAAGACCCGGAACAACTTCAAGAAGATGGTGCGCCTCGGACAGATCGTGCTGCACTACGACCTGCGCACGGGGAAGAAGGAGCTCTACGACCTCGCGACCGACCCTGGAGAGCTGCGGGACCTCGCCGCGGACCGACCGGCGGACGTGGAGCTCTTGTCCGCGAAGCTCGAGGAGTTCATGCAGCGGGAGGGCTCGGCGAAGGATATCGGCGAGGTCTCGGAGGAGATGCGGGCGCTCCTGGACTCGCTCGGATACGGCGGGGGCGAGTGATGCCGGAGCGGGTGCGGGTCTTGCTGGTGGGGCTCGCCCTGGCGAGCTGCGGCGAGACCGCGGCCCCGCGCGGCGAGCGGCCCAACCTCGTCCTGATCTCGGTGGACACGCTGCGCCCCGACTTCCTGGGGTGCTACGGCCACGCGGGCGACGTCTCGCCGCGCATCGACGCGCTGGCGGCGCGCGGCGTCGTGTTCGAGGACGTGACCTCCTCGGCGCCCTGGACGCTCCCGGCGCACGCGACGATGCTCACCGGCATGTACCCGAGCACGCACGGCGTCCGCACGCACGAGTTCGCGCTGACCGAGGAGAGCCTCGCGACCTGGCTGGGGAAGGCCGGCTACCAGACCATCGCCGTCGTCAACTCGCACAACATCGGCTTCCCGCAGTACGGCCTCTTGCGCGGCTTCGACGCGGCCGAGTGGGTACCGGAGATGGAGGTCGGGAGCGGCGGACGAATGACTCCGGGGCCGATCCGCAACATGGCCGCGCGCATCGTCAAGCGAGCGCTCCAGGACCTCGAGCGGCGCGATCGCTCTCGTCCCTTCTTCCTGTTCCTGCACTTCTACGACGTGCACACCGACTTCACGCCTTTCCCCAAGTGGGAGGCGAAGTACGTCGCTCCCTACGAGGGACCGCTGACGCCGATCACCCAGGACCTGAACCACGCGCGCATCGCCATGCAGCTCGGGAACCTGACCCTCACGCCGGCGGACGTCGACTACCTGCGGCAGATGTACGACGCTGAGATCCGCACCTTCGACGACCGGCTGGGCGTCCTCTTGGACGAGCTCGAGGCCCAGGGGCTGCTCGAGAGCACGATCGTCGCGCTGACGTCGGACCACGGCGAGGAGTACGGCGAACACGGCGGACTGCTGCACGGACGCACGCACTTCCAGGAGCTGGTGCGCATCCCGCTGGTCCTGGCCGGCCCCGGCGTCCCCGTCGGACGACGAATCGGCGTGCCGCTGCACCTGGTGGACCTCGCGCCGATGCTCTACGCGCTCGCCGGCGTGCCGCCTCCGCCGCGCATGGACGGGCTGGACGCCTCGCTCGCTTGGCGCGAGCCGGAGCGACTCCCGGCGCGGCGCTTCCTCTTCAGCGAGGCCGATCACAACAACGTCACCGACCAGGGCGAGGAGGTCCACGACGTGAAGCGCATGGTGCGCCTGGGAAACCTGGTCCTGCAGTACGACACGCGCGACGGACGCAAGGAGCTGTACGACCTCTCCGCGGATCCGGGGGAGCAGCGCGACCTCGCCCAGGCGGAGCCCGAGCTCGTCGCCGAGCTGTTCACCGCGCTCGAGGTCTTCCTTGGGCGCGAGGGGTCGGCGCGCGTGATCGGTCCCGTGTCGGAGGAGAACCAGGCTCTGCTCGACCAGCTCGGCTACGGCGGAGGTGGGGATTGAGCTCCCGCGTCGCGTCTCCGACTCCTCGGAACGCGGCCGAGCCGCGTTCCTTCGCGTGCGGACTCTCCGCGATGAGAAGTATCCGGGTCCGTCCGCTGGTCGCCGCCTTGGTCCTGTGCGCCGGTTCCACCGGCTGTTCCGGTGACGCCGCGGGGCCGACGGGGCCGAACGTCGTCCTGATCTCGATCGACACGCTGCGGCCGGACTTCCTGGGCTGCTACGGGCACGAGCGGCCGACCTCTCCGCTGCTCGACCGGTTCGCCGCGCAGGGGACGATCTTCGAGGACGTGACCTCGGCCTCGCCCTGGACGCTGCCCTCGCACGCCTCGATGCTGACCGGCCTCTACCCGAGCTCCCACGGCGTGAAGGACCACGATCGGCAGCTCACGAAGGAGACGCTCGCCACGCGGCTCCTGGACGCCGGCTACGAGACGATCGCCGTCGTCAACTCGCACAACATAGGTGACCGGCGCTACGGCCTGCTGCGCGGCTTCGAGCACGCGCACTACCAGAAGGAGTCGATCGAGGACCCGGAGACCAAGCTGATCACGAACCAGGGTCCGCTGATCGCCAAGAAGGCGATCGACTTCCTGCGCGCGCGCGACGAGTCGCGACCCTTCTTCCTGTTCCTGCACTTCTACGACGTGCACACCGATTTCACGCCGGACCCGCGCTGGAAGCTCGAGTTCGTGGGGCCCTACTCGGGCGATCTCGACGGGAACACCCAGCAGCTCGTCGAGTACCGCGCGAGCGACCGCCAGCTCGGCGAGGAGGACGTGCGGTTCTTGGAGGAGATGTACCAGGCCGAGATACGCACCTTCGACGGGATCCTGGGGCGCGTGCTCGACTACCTGGACGCCACCGGCCTCGCGGCGGACACGATCGTCGCGGTCACCTCGGACCACGGCGAGGAGTACGCCGAGCACGACAGCGTCCTGCACGGCAGGACCTACTACCAGGAAGTGATCCGCGTCCCGATCCTCCTGCGCGGTCCCGGGATCCCGGCCGGCCTGGTGGTCGACACGCCGGTGCACCTGGTGGACCTGCCGCGCACGCTGTACTCCCTGATCGGCGTGGCTCCGAGCGCGGAGCTGGACGGTCTCGACCTCACGCCCGCGTTGCGCGGCCAGCCGTTGCCCGCGCAGCGCTACCTCTTCAGCGAGGCGGACCACAACAACACCTGGGAGGGAGAGGAGGTGGCGGACGTGCGCCGCCTGCTGAGGATCGGGAGCGAGAAGCTGATCTACGACACGCTCACGGGCCGCAAGGAGCTGTACGACCTCTCGACGGACCCGGAGGAGCGCAACGACCTCTCCGCCGAACGGCCGGCGCGCGTGGAGGAGCTCTTCGCCGAGCTCCAGCGCTTCATGGACCGACCGGTCGACCCGCAGAGCCGCGAGCTGGCCCCGATGGACGACGAGCTCGAGGCAGAGCTGAGGCGCATCGGGTACTAGTGTCCTGGAGCGCGCTCCCGCGCTCCCGTGGCCCTGGAGCGCGCTCCCGCGCTCCCGTGGCCATGGAGCGCCCGCCGGCGCTCCCGTAGGATTGGGCGCGATGAGAACGCGCACCCTTCTCGCCCCGGCCTCGCTCGTCTCGCTCCTCCTGTCCTGCTCCGCCGAAGCCGCGCGGAGCCCGGCCATCGCGGCGGATGCGCTCGAGGGGCTGCGCGCTCACGTGCAGGAGCTCGGAGAGCGCAGCGAGCACGGCGCTGAGACGGTCGAGGTCCAGCACATCCTGATCTCCTTCGAGGGTGCGGACCCGCGCGTCGCCGCCACGCGCACGCGCGACGAGGCGGAACGGCTCGCGGCCGAGCTCTTCGCGCGCATCCGAGCCGGCAAGGACTTCGACGGGCTCGTGCGCGACCACACCGACGACGCGTATCCGGGGATCTACGCCCTGACGACCGGCAAGCCGGCATCTCAGGACGTCTACCCACGACGCCTGATGGCGCCGGGCTTCGGCGACGCGAGCTGGAGGCTCGCGGTCGGCGAGGTCGGCGTGGCCGCCTGGGTGCCGGTCACCTGTCCCATCGGCTGGCACATCATCAAGCGCCTCCAGTAAGGAACGGCATGGGCATGCAACTCAGCGAAGCACTGGCCGTCCTCGACCGCACGCCGCGCGTCCTGCGGACCTTCCTGGAGGGCCTTCCGGAAGAGTGGACCGACGCGCGCGAGGCGCCCGAGACCTTCAGCCCGCGCGACGTGGTCGCGCACCTGGTCCACGGCGAGGAGGAGGACTGGATGCCTCGCGTGCGCCTGCTGCTCGAGCACGGAACGGCTCGGACCTTCCCCGCCTTCGACCCGAACGGCTTCCGCGAGCGGGCGGGCGGCCGGGCGCTCAGCGAGCTGCTCGACCGGTTCGAGGAGCTGCGCGGCGACAACCTGCTCGCGCTGCGCGCGCTCCGTCTGGGTGCGGACGCCCTGGCCCGCGAGGGACGTCATCCGGAGTTCGGGGAAGTGACCCTGGCGCAGCACCTCTCGACCTGGGTCGTGCACGACCTCGCGCACCTGGGACAGATCTCGCGCGTGATGGCGAAGCGTTGGAAGGACGAGGTCGGTCCCTGGCGAGCCTACCTGCGCGTGCTCGACCGCTGAGCTCCAGCGCAGCCGGATCGTGACGGCGCGTGCGCGCCGCGCGCCTAGCCGTCATCATCGTGGCCATGGCACGGCCGCTGGACGAGTACGGGAGGAAGCGCGACTTCGGCGCCACGCCCGAACCGGCGCCCGAGGTCCCGCTCGAGCGCGGCGGCGCTCCGGTCTTCGTCGTGCACCGCCACGACGCGACCAGGCTGCACTACGACCTGCGCATCGAGCTGGACGGCGTGCTCTGCTCCTGGGCCGTTCCGAAGGGCTTTTCCTACGACCCGGACGACAAGCATCTGGCGCTGCGCACCGAGGACCACCCGCTCGAGTACGAGGACTTCCACGGCGTCATCCCGCCCGGGCAGTACGGCGCCGGGACCATGACGATCTGGGACCGCGGGCGCTACGAGTTCGTCACGGTGGAGGGCGTCGACGATCCGCTCGCGGCGGGAGAGGTGAAGCTGGTCCTGCGCGGCCGGCGCCTGCGCGGGGAGTGGCACCTGGTGCGCACGAAGCAGGGCCCGAACACCTGGCTGCTCTTCAAGAAGCGCGACCGCTACGCCGGGACGAAGCGCGACTCCGCTCTCGGCATCGACCTGCAGTCGGCGCCTGCGCGTCCGCTGCCGCGGCGCATCGTCCCCATGAAGGTCGGCGGCGAGCGCGAGCCCTTCTCGAGCCCGGACTGGTTGTTCGAGGCGAGCTTCGAGGGGCTGCGCGTCCAGGCGGTGAAGCGCGGGGACGAGGTGGAGCTGCGCGGCTGCGAGCGCGAGCTCCCCGGCGTCGCCGCCGGCCTGCGCGCGCTGCGGGCGGAGGACGCGCTCCTGGACGGGCTCCTGGTCGCGCTCGATGAGCACGAGCGCCCCTCGCGCGAACTGCTCGACGCATCCCTCGCCTCGGGCAGCGTCGACGACGTCGTGCTGTACGCCTTCGACCTCTTGTACTTCGAGGACTACGACCTGCGCGGCTTGCCGCTGATCGACCGCAAGGCCGGACTGCGCGCGATCCTCCCGCCGTCGGCCGCCGTGCTCTTCATGGATCACGTCCCCGGCAGTGGCGAGGAGCTGCTCGACGCGGTGCGGGCCTCGGGGCTATCCGGTATCGTGGCCAAGCGCGCGTCCTCGACCTACGCCTCCGGTCCGTCGCCGGACTGGCTGCTGGTCGCCGCCGGCGACCGCGCGGAGCCCGAGGGGCAGGTGCGGACGGTGCTGGCCGAGCGCGCGAGGTCGCGTCGTCGCTCCGAGCGACGCATCAAGTACACGAACCTCGACAAGGTCTTCTGGCCGGAGACGGGCTTCACGAAGGGCGACCTCGTGCGTTACTACGGGAGCGTCGCCGACGTGCTCGTGCCGTACCTGCGCGACCGACCGATCCACCTCAACCGCTTCCCGGACGGCATCGAGGGCAAGTCCTTCTACCAGAAGGAGGTGAAGGAGGGCGCGCCGGCCTGGATCCGCACCGTCGTGCTCCCCAGCAGACAGCGCGAAGAGGGCGAGCTCGAGTACATGGTGTGCGACGACCGCGAGACGCTGCTTTGGCTGGCGAACCTGGGCTCGATCGACCTGCACCCCTGGATGTCGCGCGTGGCGTCGCCGGACCAGCCGGACTTCGCCGTCATCGACCTCGATCCGAAGGAGGCGCCGTTCACCGACGTCATCCGCATCGCGCGTCTCACGGGAGAGGTGCTGCGCGCCATCGGGCTCCGACCGCTGCTCAAGACGAGCGGCAAGACCGGCCTGCACGTGGTTCTGCCGCTTGCCGTGGGGTACGGCTACGACCACAGCCTCATGTTCTGCGAGGGCGTAGCGCGCATCGTCGCGCGCGAGCTGAGGGAGATCGCCACCGTCGAGCGCGTGATCGGGAACCGCGGGGGCAAGGTCTACGTCGACTTCGGACAGAACCGCAAGGGACAGACGGTCGTGCCGCCCTACGTCGTGCGGCCCGCGCGCGGCGCCACCGTGTCCTGCCCGCTCGACTGGGAGGAGCTGACGGACGACCTCTTGCCGGCCCGCTTCACCATCCAGACCGTCCCCGAGCGTTTGCAGGCGCACGGCGACCTCTTCCGGCCCTTGCTCGATGACCGCCAGGAGCTCGGGCCGGCGATCGAGGCGCTCGAGGCCTGGGTGCGCAAACGCTGACGGGGATCGCGCGGGCGGGCGACGGAAGCTCCTTCCGGTTGTGAGGGAAGGCAGTAAAGGGCCCCGCGCGACTCGCCTTGCCTTCAAGAGTGCCCGGTTCGGGGGTCGAACCGACGCGCGGGAAGAGCGGGGCACGTGCTGCCCCGCGGGGAAGAGGTCCATGAGACCGAAGAACGTGCGTGGGACGGAGTCCGTCCCGAGCGGCCCGCGTGGTCGTGACATCCTGATCGCGTCGATCGCCGCGCTGGCCGTGACGACCTCCTGTGCGGGAGGCGGCGGGGGCTCGAGCGACGGCGGGGACGGAGGACCTTCCTTCGGGGAGGACGGCGGCGACCCCGCACCGCCGATCTCGAACGGAGCGACCGTGACCATGCTCGAGACCAAGCTGCCTTGGCTCGATACGTTCGTCCTGCGCGGCAACATCCCCGTTCCGCCCGGCACCTATCCGCGCAGCGACGGCTTGCAGCCGTTCACGATCTACGACTACGACGGGACGCCGCTGGAGACGCAGACGAACGTCGTCACGCGCTACCCGAAGGACAGCGACGGCGCGGAGGTGGTCGAGGTCATGGCGCGCGTGCGCCGCGACCCGAACCGGCAGTACGACTCGCAGGTGCAGTACGAGGTGCGCCAGTCGCTGCGCCCAGCCGCGCCCGACCCGGGAGCACCCGGCGTGGAGGACCTGGGCGCTCCAGAGAACCTGACTCCGAACGTCCTGGACCTGCTCACCGACCCGCAGGGGATCGAGATCGCGACCTACGACGTGTTCGGCAACAAGTACGTCGTCCATCCGCTCGACGGCACCGGGACCAAGAAGCTCATGCGCCACGGCAAGGTGGTGACCGAGCTGCGGGTGTTCCAGACGATGCTGCCGGTCTCGCCCGACGGCGGCCCGCAGGGGACGCTGCCGCACTTCTTCGGCGTCCACTCGTACGTCTCCTCGGTGCGCGGGGACGACATCGTCTTCTTGGACGTCCGCTTCAACAACGGACACAGCGGCAAGGACCAGAGCACTTCGCTGGACGACCCGCTCGACAGGGTGTACTTCGACCGCATCGACGTCACCGTGCCCAGTAGCTGGTTCGTCGACCAGGGGTTCGAGGATCCGTTCTTCGGCAACGAGAGCACCGGCGGCGGGAAGCGGACGGTCTCGCTCGTGAACAGGCTGACGGACGGGACGAAGCACTACATGCGCTGGCAGGGGCAGATGCACCGGCGTCTGGTGCTCTCCACCGCCGGCCTGCGCAACACGGCGCAGCAGTACGTCGAGGGCGGAGCCGGCCAGGCGTTCTGCGTTCGCGGCCGCGACCCGGGCGACGACCACGAGTACTGGTCCTGGTGGAACCGCGGAACCGCGCGCTACTTCCCGCAGAGCTACCAGCTCCCGCGGCTGGACCACGTCGGGAACCTGCTGCCGAACGAGGAGTCGGCCTACTATTCGATCAAGGGACACCTCGAGAACGGCACGAGCACCGGCGGGAACTACCCGATCGCGTCCGGCAACCTCGGCTGGGCGCACCCCTACGGAGTCTCCTACGGTGGCATGACGGGTGGCAACGAGGTGTTCCTCTACGACGGCGTGAAGACGGCCGCAGCGAAGTCCCGGCTCGGCACGCAGATGTTCAAGGCGTACATGCGCATGCACACCGACCGGCAGGCGACCGCGCTGTACGACGTGGACGGACAGCCGGCCTCGGTGGAGGACTGGGTGGTGGCCAACAGCTACGTCCCCTTCGAGTTCTTCCTCCATCCGAACCTCTCGGGCGGGGATCCCTTCGGCGTGAACCAGGCTCCGCAGTTCCAGATCCAGCACGTCGTCGGAACGGGCAAGCAGCCGAGCTACGAGCCGGCTCTGCGCAGCTTCGACGCGCACGACTACCAGCACTACGTGCGCTACACGCGCGCTCCGAAGGTGCTCTTGTGGTTGACGAACGATTCCCTGGCCAAGGACGACCTCCTCATGGCCGCGGAGGTGTTCCACTTCGCCTACCACGAGTACGACAACAGCCAGTGGGGCAGCGCGCAGGAGAGCGGGATGCGCGCCGACCAGCTCTACGTGCAGAGCATCCCCGGAATCGGCTTCGGCTTCGGCCGCGGCGAAGCCTGGGGCATCGACGCGGCGCTGGCGGCCTACGCGGCCGCGGACGTCGCGTGGCGCGAGAAGAAGTACCCCTGGTTCCAGGCGCTCGCGAACCTGGTGGCGGACGGGCAAGGAGCGTGCAACGGGTTCATCCAGTCGAACGTGACGTCCAAGAACCTCAACGGCCTGTACCGCACGCGGCAGCAGATCGAGCAGTCGATCACGGAGAACATGCTGCAGGGGCTGCGCGAGACCGTCTTCCGCGGCCGCTCGCAGGCCTTCTCGGACCTCGTCCGCGACACCCTGGCCAGCTCGCTGAACGGGTTCATCTCCGACA
>Ga0302046_10005883_pt1 | contig 10761 bp, 6 predicted proteins | sample RVTome_11_FD_200261 | JGI IMG/M metagenome (GOLD analysis project Ga0302046, IMG submission 200261) | Soil microbial communities from uranium-contaminated site in the Upper Colorado River Basin, Wyoming, United States - RVT147D111 (version 2) ... | reverse complement strand
ACAAGACAGGTTCTGTACAGAGACACGTCGATCGCCAGCATCATGGAATCGTATACGACGGGATTCTGGCAACAAGGAGATACTCTTCGGGAAATCGTCCGGCAAAAACGCCAGACGGAAAACGTTCCTTTCTCCGGCAACTTCGCTACGGTGGGAGGCATCGTCAATTTCTATGACGATGAAATTCGGTTCAGCGGGTTTACCTTCGTCGGACCAACATCTCCCGAGGCATTTGAATACTACCTGTTTAAACTGGAAGGAACCAGAAAAGTCGGAGAGGCGGAGTTTTATACTATTCGGATGACCCCCGATTCACGACTGACTCCACTCTTCGCCGGAACGGTGACGGTGGCGGGGGACAGCTACTCGCTTGTCGGAATCGACGTCAAGCCGAATGAGTCCTACCGCATCCCCTTCGTCAGCGAGCTCAATGTTTCCTATGCGCAACAGTTTACACTGATCGATACATCGTTCTGGATGCCTGCCGACATCCGATTGAGAGGATCGGCGGAAATCGGACTGATGGGCTTTTCGTTTCCGAAGATCGGCTTCGACCAGGTTTCGGCCATCTATGAATATCGCATCAACGCGCTGATTCCGGATTCACTCTCGGGGAAATCCAGACGGATTGCTGCCCCCGATGCCGAGGTGTACGATTCGGCGTATTGGGCACAGACAGAGGTTCTTCCGCTCACCAACGAACAACAGGATGCATATGAAGAACTCGATAGCACCCAGTCGCTGGATAAACAATTCCGGCCCTCAGGACCCCTCATGGCTCTCGATGCGGTCGGTAACGGTGTGTTTCAGTATGCCGACCTGCGGTTCAATCGGGCCGAGGGGCTGTTCGCAGGCGTCGATGTGGACTTCGACAGTGCAGCGCAGAATCTCCGGTTGTGGGCACGGGCGGGTTACGGCCTGTCCGACAAACGGGCTAAATGGGGAGTGGGAGCGGAATGGTATTTCGACCACCGGCGGCACTGGAGCGCTGGCCTCGAAGCTTTCAGTGACATTGACCACTTTCCCGACGGGGGTTTTTATGAGACGTTTTTTGTCACGTTCTCTTCGTTGATGTACAAGACCGATCAACGGGATTACTTCTATCGGAGGGGAGGGAGGGTTTTTCTGACCGGCCACCTGGCGTCACAGCTCCGTTTGACCCTCTCGTACGTGAACGAGCAACATTGGGTGGCCAAACAAAGAACGGACTTCAGTTTCTTCTTCCGGTCCTCTTCATACAGGCCGCATCCTATTGCACAGAATGGAAGCCTCCGTTCAATCCGCATCGATGGCCGTCTTGGTCAGGATCCCGTTGTCTTTGGCCTTGTCTCCAGAAATTTTCTCGACGCCAGCGTGGAACATGCAATGCCGTCTGCACTCGGGAGCGACTTTTCGTTCACGCGTATTTCCGTTGTCGGCGAGGCGACGTTTCCTGCATTCCTGACCAGAAATCTCTTTCCGCCCGCATTGACTGCAAGGGTTTCCGCCGGTGCGAGTCGCGGCGTTCTCCCGCCTCAAAGAATCTTCACCTTGGAAGGACGATCCGTCGTGTACGGTCCCTTTGGTCTGCTGAAAGGAGCGAGATTGATGGAATTCGCAGGAGATACCTTTGTTGCCCTTTCGATCGAACAGAACTTTCGGTCCATTCCTTTCCTGGCTCTGGATATCCCGTTCCTTTACGAGAATAGCCTGGAAGTAGTCCTTCATGGCTCGGTTGCCCATTCGACCGTCCGGCCAGGAACAAGCCTTCCGTACGGCAACCCGACACCCGGATGGTATTCGGAAGCGGGGGTCGGACTGAGCAGACTGTTCGGCCTGCTCCGCGTCGATCTCACCCATCGATTTACCGAACCTGGCGGGTTCTTTGTTACGTTCGCCGCAGCGCGAATCTTCTGATCAGTTTCGCCGGCTTCCCGGTCGCGACCCTCGCCTGCGCCTCTCTGATTATCTCGTTTGATGGTTTCCACCTGTGCTTCAGCCTACGCTTCGTCAGACAGGTCGCTCCAGTGCCTGCCGGAGTGCCGGATGTAGAACCTACGTTGGACTCCGGCACCTGCCCGCCTCGGAGAATTCAATGAGGCAGGCGGGCGCAGGCAGGGGACAGGTCGGCGGGTAAACTGACCTCTGACCTCTGATCTCTGATCTCCCACCCTGTCTTCTTTCATCACTCTTACCTTGCTTTTCCCTGCCTTAATCCATAAGTTATTTCGCTGGATTTTATGCGTTAAGGAGAATTTCATGAAGACGTTGATGGCCGTGGTCATAGCTTCCATGCTGATCACCGCGTCGGCGGCTGCCCAGGGCAGGCCGATTTCCGAAAATACCGAAATAGCAACCAACCTCAAGCTCATGGAGCGATGGATCGAGGCCCAAAGGGTTTACCGGGATCTTCCGGGGCTTTCTGTCGCCCTCGTCCATGATCAGGACCTTATTTATGCACGCGGATTCGGATTCGCGAACGTGGAAGACGAAGTACCCGCAACCGCACAAACAATGTACCGGGTGGCCTCCATCACAAAGGCATTCACGGCCACTGCTGTTATGCAACTGCGCGACCAGGGGAAACTTCATCTTGACGACCCCATTGAGCATCACTTGCCCTGGTTCCGAATCAAGAACCGCTTTCCGAATGCTCCCGCGATCACGATCAGACATTTATTGACCCACACATCAGGTCTCCCGAGGGAATCTGCCTTTCCGTATTGGACCGATTATAAATTCCCAAGCCGGACGGAGATGATCAAGTCGTTGGAGCAACAGGAAACCGTTTTCCCGACGGAGACACGGTTAAAATACTCTAATCTTGCGATGGCCCTGGCAGGTGAGATCGTCACGGAAGTTTCAGGGACGCCCTATTCGGAGTATGTCGCCAGGCAAATCCTGGATCCTCTCGGAATGAGCAGTACAACAGTTTTTTTTCAGGATAAGGATCGGGATCGGCTGGCCGTTGGATACGGCCGGCGGCTTGAGGACGGAAGCCGGAAAGAAATGCCGTTTCTGAATGCGCGCGCAATCGCCGCATCCGCCAATCTGACGTCCACCGTGGAAGACATGGCAAGATTTGCCTCCTTACAATTTCGGGAAGGACATGTGGTGTTTGGCTCCCAAATTCTTCGAGGGAGCACCCTCAAGGAGATGCATAGGGTCCATTGGCTGAATCCAAACTGGAAAGGTGGATGGGGGCTTGGGTTCAGTGTGTGGCGTCAGGAAGAAAAGACTGTTGTGGGTCATGCAGGCTGGATCGGCGGTTACCGGTCACAAGTCTCTTTCCTTCCTGAGGACAAGGTTGCCGTTATCGTGCTGACCAATGCTGATGATGCTGATGCGGGATATTTTGCCGAGAAGATTTTGTCCATGATGCTTCCGTACATCAGACGGGCGACCGCCCCATCAATGACTGTATCGATCGCGGACCCGGGGTGGGTGAAGTATACAGGTAAGTTCTTTGATCCCTGGTCGTATGAGACCGAAATCCTTCAAATGAACGGTAAATTGGTGATGTACGATTACAGCTATCCGCCGGAAGACGATCCGCGCCGGGGCCTCGTCGAACTGACGCCGGAAGGATCCAACACATTTCGAATGACCGGCGACAACGGAAGCGGTGAACTTGTGATTTTTGAAATGGACTCTGCAAACAAGGTTGTCAAGGTCAAAGTCGGCGAGAATTTCCTTTACCCCAAGAAAGACCAATAACGTGAACGCCCTATGAGCAGATTTCCTGCAATTCCTTCTCTTCTTCTTTCATTCCTTGTGTTCGTTGTTTCGTGCAGTGACCGACCGGAGTATGACGTTGTTATTCGTAATGGCACGGTCTATGACGGATCGGGAACTCAGGGGGTTAAGACCGACGTCGGTATTGTGGGAGATACGATTCAGGCGGTTGGCGCGCTGAGCGGAGCGCGGGGCATTCTTGAGATCGATGCGGAGGGGCTGGCTGTGGCACCGGGATTTATCAATATGCTGAGTTGGGCGACGGTGTCCCTCATTGAAGACGGGAGATCTCAAAGCGATATTCGGCAGGGAGTGACACTCGAGGTGTTCGGTGAAGGCTGGTCCATGGGGCCATTGAATGAGAGAATGAAAAAGGAGGAGCAGGAATCACAGGGGGATATCAAGTACGAAGTAGCATGGACTTCGCTGGGCGAGTACCTTGAGTATCTGGAACAGAAAGGGATCTCCACAAATGTGGCATCGTTCGTCGGAGCGACCACGGTGAGAATTCACGAGTTGGGTTATGAAAACCGGGCGCCGTCAGAGCTGGAGCTGGAAAGGATGAGGGCGCTGGTTGCCCGAGCGATGGAAGAGGGTGCCTTGGGAGTCGGATCGTCCCTTATCTATGCGCCGGCATTCTATGCGAAAACCGATGAACTTGTTGCGTTGTGTGAGGTTGCCTCGTCGTTCGGAGGGATGTACATTAGCCACATGAGAAGCGAGGGGGCGAGGTTGAATCAGGCTGTTGAGGAGGTCCTGACGATTGCCCGGAGCGCCGGCATCCCAGCGGAGATCTATCATTTGAAAGCCGCGGGAAAAGAGAATTGGAAGAAGATGGACGCAGTGATCCGAAGGATCGGGCAAGCGCGGACGGAGGGAGTTCTGATAACAGCCGACATGTACACGTATCCCGCCGGTGCAACAGGCCTTGATGCTGCAATGCCACCCTGGGTTCAGGAAGGTGGCCACAAAGAATGGGTCCGCCGGCTGAAGGATCCTGCAGTTCGGTCCCGGGTGAGGGAAGAAATGTCTGTACCGACTGATCAATGGGAAAATCTCTATCTCGCGGCCGGGAGTCCGAAGAACGTCATTCTTATAGGATTCAGAAATGATTCACTAAAGCACCTGACGGGGAAAACGCTTGCAGATGTCGCAGCCATGCGTGGGAAGTCGGTCGAGGAGACGGCGATGGATTTGGTGATCGATGATGACAGCCGCGTGGGAACCGTCTATTTTCTCATGTCGGAGGAGAATATCAGGAAGCAGATTGCTCTTCCGTGGGTGAGTTTCGGATCGGACGCAGAATCGCTGGCACCGGAAGGAACATTTTTGAAATCCAATCCGCATCCGCGTGCCTATGGAAATGTGGCGAGGCTTCTTGGCCAATATGTGCGGGACGAGAACATCATTCCGCTTGAGGAGGCAATCCGCCGGCTCACCTCTCTCCCGGCCGTAAATCTGAAACTTCGAAACCGGGGAAAACTTCTGCAAGGATACCTGGCGGATGTCGTAGTCTTTGATCCGGCCACGATTCAGGACCATGCGACCTTCGACAAGCCCCACCAGTACTCAACCGGGGTCATTCATGTCTTTGTCAACGGTACGCAGGTTTTACGAGATGGGGAGCACACAGGGGCCAAACCAGGGCGCGTGGTCCGCGGCCCGGGATGGAAAGGACGGGGTGGGAAGTAAGTAAATGGAAAATGGCAAACCTGAAACCTGAATAACTACCCCCCTGGATACCATACTCATAATAGACGATGATGTAAACCTGCAATCGATGCTCGTCAAGATGCTCGAAGATGAGGGTTACGAATTGCTGACGGCGAACGACGGAGTGCATGCTCAGGAGGTCATCAATGCCAACGGTGATCGCATCAGCGCCGTCATTCTTGATTGGAGCATGCCGAAAATGACGGGGATCGAATTCCTGCAATGGGCGAAGGAACAGCAGCGGTTTGAGCATATTCCGATGATCATGCACACTGTTCTCGCGGGACCGGAACAAATGCGTGACGGAATCGATGCGGGTGCATTTTATTACCTTCCAAAACCGGCCACCCGCGAAGTAATCCATTCGATCGTTCGTGCCGCCGTTGCGGATTTCAGGGAGCACAGGCAATTACTGCAAAAGCTCAGGGAGAGCGAGGCCCCCTTTCGAACAATGATCGAAGGGCACTTCCGGTTCCGAACCATGGCCGAGGGAGAACATCTGGCCGTGTGCATTGCAAATTGCTGCCCCGAGCCGGAACGGGCCGCGATGATCATGGAAATGATTACCAACGCGGTTGAGCATGGAAACCTGGGCATTGGTTACGAGGACAAGAGTCAGTTCATGAACCAGGGGAAGTGGAATGCAGAGATCGAACGGAGACTCTCGCTTCCTGAACATTCCTCGAAGTTCGTTGATGTTCACGTAAAGAGGTCTCCCGACAAAATCACTGTCCTCATAGAAGACGCGGGGAAGGGGTTCGATTTTACAAAGTACCTCACGCTGGATGAAAAAAGGCTCCTCGATAACCATGGTCGCGGAATTGCCATGGCCCGAATGTATCTGGATCTCGATTATCAGGGCGCCGGAAACAAAGTCCTCGTTACCATCCCGTTTCAGCATTCTTAAGAAGAATATGCGATGACCACACGCGCCGCGATTCTCTTCGCCGTCGGTGAGGATATCCGCGTCGAGAACCTCGAGCTCGCGGAGCCGTGCGGGGGAGAAGTTCTTGTTCGTATGCACGCGGCGGGCGTCTGCCACAGCGACTGGCATGTGGTTACCGGAGCAACGCCGCATCCATTGCCGGTAGTGCTCGGTCATGAGGGGTCTGGCATTGTCGAAGCCGTCGGTGAAAACGTGGACTCGGTCAGCAAGGGAGACCATGTTTGCCTGAATTGGGCACCAAGTTGCGGCCGGTGTTTCTATTGCACCCATGGCCGCCCGGCACTTTGTGAAACATATGTCAAGCCCCTGTGGGCAGGAACCATGCTGGATGGTACCACGCGCTTCCGGCAAAACGGACAGTCGCTGTTTCACTTCAGCGGATTAGCGTGTTTCTCGGAACGGACGGTCGTTCCTCAGCAATGCTGCATACGAATACCGGATGCTGTTCCGTTTGACGTTGCAGCCCTTATCGGGTGCGCGGTGACGACGGGTGTTGGCGCGGTGGTCAACACGGCAAAAGTAAAACCGGGATCCAGTGTCGCGGTGTTCGGGTGCGGTGGAGTGGGACTAAGTATCATCCTTGGCGCAAAACTTGTCGACTCGTCTGTTATCATTGCTGTTGACAAGATGCCGACCAAGGAGGGGATCGCCAGGACTGCCGGAGCAACACATTTCTTGAATGGAACTGATGCTGTTGCCCGCATCAGGGATCTTACCGAAGGGCGGGGGGCCGACTATGTTTTCGAGGCGATCGGATTACCTGCAGTCCAGGAAACAGCGTTTGAGGCCGTTCGCCCGGGTGGTGCTCTCGTGCTTGCAGGGATCTCACCGGTCGGCTCGAAAACAAATCTGCCCGGGGCGCTTATGACCAGGCAGGAAAAAACCGTCATGGGATCCTACTACGGGACGTCACATCCTCGAATAGATTTTCTGCAGATTGCCGACCATTTTCTGGCGAAACGCCTTCCCATCGAAAAGATCATCGGTGCACGGTATTCTCTCGATGAGATCAACACTGCCTATCATCAAACCATCAGCGGTCAATCTGGACGCGGCGTGATCATATTCTGAATGTAGGGATATGAAGCACACACTCAAACACTCCAGGGAATTGCCAAGTGTCAATTGTCGATTGGCAATCAGTAATCGGCAATCGACAATCGGAAATCGGCATTTGACAATTACATAGCTTAACCCATCAGCAATCCCCATGTCTCTCCCCGAAATCCTGTCGCTTTCCATTCTGATTGCCGTTGTCGCTGCACTTTACTCATCCGTTGGCCACGGTGGGGCCTCAGGGTATCTCGCGGTGATGTCCTTCGTCCTCATGGATCCTTCATTGATGTCCACAACGGCGCTTATCTTGAATGTTCTTGTGGCAGGAATAGGAGCGGTTCAATTCAATCGTGCAGGCCATTTTTCCTGGAAACTTGCCTGGCCATTTGTCCTTCTTTCCATTCCCTTTGCTTTTGCGGGAGGGCTGCTCAAGATATCTGCGCTGATCTATTTTCTCCTGCTTTCCGCGGTTCTTCTCTTCGCGGCTTATCGCCTGATCCGGGGGGCAGTTGCGACGGGAGATGAGCCATCCGTACCGCCGACCGCACCGATTGCCTTGAGCGCCGGCGGCGGCATCGGCCTCCTTTCGGGAATCGTGGGAGTGGGGGGCGGAATCTTTCTCAGTCCGTTGATGATTCTCATGAAGTGGGCCGCGACAAAGCAGACCGCGGCCATTTCGGCATTCTTCATTGTTGTGAATTCGATCGCGGGGTTGGGAGGGCGGTTTGTGCGGGGCGGACTGGAGGTGGGGAATATCTGGCCCTTTGCGCTGGCTGCAGCTGCTGGTGGACTGATCGGCTCTTACTTCGGCGCCGGCAAGTTCACATCCCGTGCGTTACGCCAATTGTTGGGAATTGTTTTGCTGATTGCAGCGTTGAAACTTGTTATCACAGCATTTTAGATACACTATTTACTAATGAACCATTTACTGTTCACGACGCATCAAAGCGTAACCGGAGGGCAAGAGCAATGACCCCAACAGCACAGCGAATCGTCACTTTGACCGCAACGTACTTTCCGCCGCTGCCCGTTGTTTTTAGCGGAGTTATGAAGTTAGGGCTGCGTGGCGTATAACGTCTCGCCGCACTACGCAGTCCCGCCCGACCTCACTTTCTTCCACATGGCGGGAAGGATTGAGTGAGCACAACCATTTTCTATTTAAAAAGCGAACGTCATAGTGCGGCGTGTTAGGCGAAGCCGCTAACGTTCCTTTTGCTGAACCCGGACCCTCAAGTTGGTCGCTTGGACGAAAGTTGCCTCCCCTTTTTTTGCAGCTTCTTCAATGAGAGGGAGCATGCTTTTTTGAAACTGAATGTCATGATCCGCATGTTGCACGAGGAGCCACGCAACCTCTGCCCCATCTTCGCCAACGAGCGACTTCCCAGGCCATCCAGCCCGTTGGATAATATCCTTCATTCGCTCAGTGTTGCTGTGATCGATATCTCTAACGATCATTGCGGCGCGCCACGAGGGAATCACGGAGTCGAGGAAAAACACAGATGAACCAACTCCAACAAGGACGGACGCGTATCCGGCAATTCGCATTATCCGTGAGTTCTTCTTCCAGACGAGTATTACTCCAACTGTGACCAAAAGAATGCTAATTCCTGACAGCAGAAACCCCAGTCGATAATTGCCTCTTAGTAGGCCAATTTTCGACAGGAGATCTCGTCGGGCTTTTTGATCGGTGTACCGCATTTCGAAGAGTTCCCTCCGGATGGATGCATCAAGAGAAGCCTCTATAAGATCAATTTCCATCCTTGTGTTTGCAAGGAAAGACACCCAACGTCTGTCGTCGTGAAGCCTGGCGAGTTGTTCATCGTGCTCCATCCAATACAGATCACGCCAGCCTTTTTGGATGGCCACGTTAAGAAAATAGAATGCAGTGTCACGATTCTCAATAACAGCAAAACAAGCTGCGGCATCGATAAAGACAGACGGATATTGCGCGCCATATGCAATGGCGAGAGCATACTTTTGTGAAGCTGAATCAAAATTTCCTGAATAATGCAATGATTTTGCTTTTTCAAGAAAGCTGGCATACTCCTGAGGAGAGCTAGTGGCGAGCCCTAAGCCAAACAACTGAAACGCTGCGAGATAAATGTATCTTCTTAAGTGCATGCTGCCAGATCGATAAATAGGGTGGCGGTTTCGCCTAACGTTTGTGTTTGCGATGTGGCCGGCTTCCCGAAGCCGCGTGTTGTCGCACGAAACTAAACGTTGTTGTTTAAAGTTACTAAAAATTTACACGTCACCCGGCCATAGCGCAAACATGCTGTTGGCGGCAGTTTTTATTCTTCTATCAATCAATTACTTTGTTCACTCTGCCTTTGTAGTTGTTGGGTGCAGTCCTTTCATTTGTCATTGCTGAAACAATGCAATACATCTTCTTTAAAGTAAGGTTCTTGATTTGACCAAAACATATAATTTATTTTTAGAAAGTCTTTTGCGAAGCCATGCAATAGTGGAACAATATTATTATGCTCTTTTTTCTTCTTTTCATCAACTATATCACCTGTCTCGCCAATGTAATTGCCGTCTTGTACGGCAATACCAAGAGGAACGGTATAATTTCCTTCATGCATTAAAGCAAGTATATGGTTTAGTTGTCCTTTTCTTGTCACCATTAAATCAGGACCACCAAGCCCGACACCGATTTCCTCACCATATTGATAAATGCCACGGAGATAGCCTTTGTCATTTCCGGGCAACCATTCTCCCGGAGTGAAATTGGCATATATCATAGTAGTTGAGGTGGGGAACGCCTTTTTTAATGCAAGCATGTTCTCTTTTAGTCCGGTAATATAGTCCAGCTCGGAAAAACTTGAGTCTCTTACTCCGATTGAGGTTTCCTGGAGATTAATACCTTCTATTTTCCCGTCAAATTCTTTTCCCAACGCTTGAAAAAGTAATGCAAATCGTTCTCTTACTTTTTTATTCCAGCGTTTTGCAACCCAGCCACCAGGGCTTTCATCGTCATTGTATTGCAATACAACACCACCGTCATATTGGGCTGTCAATAAATAATCTGGCACAGCTTTGTATTTGGGGTTGAATGTTACGTCTTGTAACTGAATAAATAGCTTCTTACGATAGCTTTTGAGGTATTCATAATCCTGTTTCAAAATTGAAAAATCATGTTTTCCTTTTTCAGGCTCAAAGTCCCGCCATGAGTACATAATTTGTGCTCCTTCAAACATTGGATGTGAAAGCAAAGGGTGGTCTTTTATCAATTCCCTGTCTTTGGCAAAATAGACAAAATGCTGAATGCTGTCTTTTTTGATTGGACACGTAGCGTTTAGATATTTTTTGTAAGCATCTGTATATCTTTC
>Ga0302046_10005882_pt1 | contig 10761 bp, 8 predicted proteins | sample RVTome_11_FD_200261 | JGI IMG/M metagenome (GOLD analysis project Ga0302046, IMG submission 200261) | Soil microbial communities from uranium-contaminated site in the Upper Colorado River Basin, Wyoming, United States - RVT147D111 (version 2) ... | reverse complement strand
CGCCCGAAAAACACCTGTCGCTGGCAAGCAAACGAGGTGTTTTTTTGGTTCTATAGATATGTATAGAGCCAATATATACCCCGCTTTGGCTGCAAGTGCAAGCAGATGACGCATCTTTTTGGACGATGACAACACCGCGATTGCTGGCGGGCCAGTGTGCTTTTTGGGCGGCGAGCAGAACACCACGAGCCGTCAGGGACTCGTCGGGTGAAACTGTGGGTACTGCTCGCAAGTTGGTCAAGATTTGGCCTCTTAACCGGGAGCGTTTAGCTTTTTTTTACTTGCTCTACCGTTTCTAAGCGGTATAATTGTGGTAGAGCTTAAAATACAAGCCGCGCTTCCGCGCCCGAAAAACACCTGCTGCCAGCAAGCAAACGAGGTGTTTTTTTGGTTCTATAGATATGTATAGAGCCAATATATACCCCGCTTTGGCTGCAAGTGCAAGCAGATGACGCATCTTTTTGGGAAATTGAGGCTGTGTCAGTCGCTTGTTGGTCGTTTATCGACCACCCTCTTTTGCCAGGTCGCGACTGAGAGCGTAAGAGCCTCTGGCGGTATAATGGGGGTAGAACTTAAGTAGATCACTGCGCCCATCAAGCACCTGCCGACGGTCAAATAAGCGAGGTGCTTTTTTGGTTTGCTGGCGGCGAAAAGCGTAGCTCGGCCTGGTGCAGACCTCAATCGACCGGTAGGTCTGCTGGTGTTCTAGGCTTGGCGGACTTCGATTAGGTCATCGAGATTACGCGGCTTGCGGTAATCTGGCTTTTGCGGCTTGCTGGGCTTGGGTGAACTGGTGCTCTGCAATGCCATCAGTGAGTTGATGAAGTTCTGCGTTGCGTTCACGTCGGAACGGTCAGCTTCTTTCACTTCCAGACTTGCCAATATATCGTCATCAGACTTTGGTGGTGATAGCGGTTTCAGTTCACCTAAGTTCCCGCTCACCATCGATGGCGCTTGCTGATACGTGCTACCCGGTAGCTGCTGAGCGTCTAGTTTGCGCTGTAGTTGGTCTAGCCGTGCTAGTACCTCGCCATTGCCAGAATTCCCGGACTTGTCACTTGCGGCGGCTTCGATAGCGTCCATTAGGGCATTTTCCACCCAGGGGAATAGCTCACAAAGCACGTCTAGACTTCCCGCTCGTAAGTCCCGAATGAGCCTTAGTCCGTCCCTCACAGCCTCGCTAAACTTACGTACTTGCTTTAGTTCTGACGCATACCGCAGCAAATCTGCGTGCTCGGCTTTCTGGTCGTCGAGCCAGATTGTAATGGGTCGCCTCATTTGCAAGCCTCCGTTACACTATGCATGATGCACTATTGCAAGTATACTACTGGAATTATGGATTTGACAGGCATTTCGTCAATGACGTTAGGAAATTCGTGCAAATGACGAAAATAGGGCAGGTGGCTTCGATGCTGGGCGTCACACTCAATACGCTCAAGAACTGGCAAGATCGCTACCCGGACTACTTCAGCAAAAGCGCTTTAGGACAGGGTGTGAGCCAGCGCGTTTTTACTGAGTCCGACATTCTGACAGCCGCGACTATCGCCAAGCTGCGAGCTGACAAACTGGATTTTGACGCTATTGGTGAGCAGCTAGAAGATGGCTATCGGGTAGATAGCCCACAGGTGGCTAACTTTGGTGTGGACATGCGGATGGTTCCGGCTGCTGCTGTGGAACAAATTCTGGACTCTACGGAAATCAAAACCGCTTTAGCACAAGTGACAGCAGAACGCGACAAGCTATTGGAACTGCTGGAAAAGAGCGACGAAGAGAAGCGCGAGTTATACGCCAGAGTAGAAGCTCTTCAAGATCAGATTGGTGAGCTGCGCGAGCGAGCAGCCAGGGCGGAAGGTCGCCTGGAGGAAAAAGACAAGCGGCGGCGCTGGTTTGGATGACGCCCTAAGTCAAGCCGAAGCCAAACTCAAATAATGGTGCTTCTGCACTGGCTTCTAGTGCAGAAACCGGAACCTGCTCCACATTACGAGGGAAGGCATACGGGAGCTTGCCGATAAAGGAGTAGTCGCCAAACAGCACTTCTGCGATAGCGTCACCTTCTGAACCGGGCAGCCACGCCGCTATCAGAGCATCCATCATCGGAAGCTGCTCTGTGATGATACGGGGCCGCCCCGCAAGCAAGATCACAACCATTTTTCGGCACTGCTTGCGGACGCGCTCCAGCAGCGCGATGTCGTCGGCGGGAAGGGTCAGGTCGGCCAGGTCGCCCAGACCTTCTGCATAGGGGGTCTCCGCCAGCACAACGATACCCACATCAACGGGTTCGTCAAAAGCCATTTCGCCGTTCTCGCTGAGGGCAATTTCTGTTGTGTCGGAGGCGATGCGCCGGATACCCTGGAAGATGGTCTTGCCTGTTGTGATCTCCCCCGGCAATCCCTGCCACTCAATTGACCAGCCGCCGCATTGTAGACCGATGTCGTTTGCGCCGCGCCCCGCGATGAGTATGCTCGCCATGTTTTTATCCAGCGGCAGCAGGTTGTTCTCGTTTTTCAGCAGTACCAACGACTGCCGGACGGCATCACGAGCAACTTCACGGTGTGCCTCGCACCCGACCAGCGGTAGCAGAGACGGATCGCCCCAGGGATTATCGAACAGCCCTACCGCAAACTTGGCGTGCAAGATGCGCCGGACGGCATCATCCACCCGCGATTCGGGAATATCACCATTTTCGACAGACTTGGCAACCGCTTCGATATAACGCCTGTAATCCATGGGAACCATTGCCATATCGAGGCCTGCATTAATCGCTCTTACCACGCAGGTATAGTAGTCCTCGTCCAGTTGATCGATTGCACCCCAATCGGAAACGAGGAAGCCCTCAAATCCCAATTCCGTTTTTAGTACATCCATCAACAAATACTGGTGTTGATGCAGCTTGACGCCGTTCCAGGATGAAAGCGACACCATTATATTGAGCGCGCCCGCTGCTACGGCGGCCTCGTATGGGCGCAAATGAACCTCGCGCAGGGTTGCTTCTTCCAATTGTGCGTCACCCTGGTCAATTTTGAAGTTGGGTGTCGCGGCTTGCCAGTTACTGGCAGATAACCAGGGTAAATACTTCGTTGTACCCCACATCGCACCACCATCGGCAACAAAATGCTTGGGGCAGGTCAATACCCTGTTGTTATTCGCTTCGACTGACTGTAACCCGCGCAGGCATGCGATGCCGAGTTCAGTGACCAGCGCGGTATTCTGGCCGTAGCCCTCGTAGATGCGGCCCCATCGAATGTCCTGCGGAACCGCTAGGGCAGGTGCAAATGCCCAATGAACACCCGTTGCCAGCATTTCTATCGCTGTGATGCGTCCGATTTTTTCGACCAGTTCCGGGTTGCGCGCCGCCCCTAGCCCAACATTATGGGGAAAAATCACCGCGCCGACGACGTTGCTGTGCCCATGAACCGCATCACTGCCGTAGATGATCGGGATACGCAGGCGTGTTTCGAGCGCGGCTGCCTGAAACTCATGCACCATTGCCGCCCAATTTTCGGGATTGTTTGGGGTGGGGTTGCCCCCGCCACCACTCAGTACAGAACCAATGGCGTATTCACGGACCTCTTCGGGTGAAATGCTGTTTTTTTCCACCTGCGTCATTTGCCCGATTTTTTCCATCAGGGTCATTTCGGCGAGCAGCGCGTCGATGGTGGGAGATTGGGTTTGGTTGAAAGACATGTAGGGTTTCCTATTTATCCACGCCCGTGATAACAATGCCCTGGATGAAGGCGCGTTGAGCCATAAAGAAGATTGTTAGCGGTACAATCATGGAGATGACTGCTGCCGCCAGCACAAGCTGGTTATCTGCTTCGTATAAACCGTTGAATTCCGTGAGGCCCACTGTGATGGGATTTGCCGCACGATTGCCCGCCAGATAGATCAGTGGGCCGAAAAAGTCGTTCCATGCAAAGAAAAAGTGAAACAGCGCGACAGCCGTCAAAGCAGGTTTTGACTGTGGCAGGATGATCGAAATAAAAGTGCGTATAGGCCCAGCGCCATCGATTTGCGCGGCGTCTTCCATTTCGCGCGGGATGGTCAGAAAGTACTGGCGCAGCAGGAAGATGTTATACGCATTCCCGAACATATGGGGCGCGATCAGAGGATTCCATGTGCCGCCCCAGCCCAATACTTTTACAAAAAAAGCATAGGAGGGCACGAGTGTTACCTGAGGCGGCAGGATGATGGTCGACATCAGGATGATGAACAGCACATTTTTGAACGGAAAGCGAAAGCGCGCAAAGCCATACGCCACCAGCGACGACGCAACAAGCGTGCCGAACATGGTGATAACGGCGTACCGCATGGTATTGAAGATCAGGCGCATGTAGTCGATTGTGTTCCATGCGTCGGGGTAGTTGCTCCACTGTATGGAAAGCTCATTGACGGGTTCCAACCCACGCCAGTTGCCTTCCCATTCAATTAAGCCTGCTTCGGGATTGTTGATGTCGATAAAGGTGCTGAGCCGTCGGCCCTTTTGCACAATGGCCCATTCATGGGTCGTGCCATCGACTGGAACCTGTAACACGTCGTAGGATTCGCCCTCATGGATGAACTGTTGTGGTTCGGAGGGCAGGATGGGCGCTTGTGGATTAGACACCTGTGCCTTTGTCTTGAGCGAGGTGGTGATACCAAAGGCCAGCGGCATCAGGTACACCCCCAGTATGATCAGTGCAAACATGGTCACGGCTGCTTGCCGCAGCAGGTTGCGTCGTCGGCGTGCGATGTCGTGTTCAGAAAGCGAGGCATTCGGTAAGGTGTTTCGAGCAATGGTCGCCATCTAACTTTCCTTTTCTCCAGAGTAATAAACCCAGTAGCGCCCCGTCGCAAACAAAAAGATCGTGATGATCAGCGCGATGATGAACATTAACCATGCCAGTGCCGCGCCATACCCCATGTTCTGGAAAGTAAACGCCTGCTTGTAAAAATAGATCATGTAAAACTGGGTAGAGCCTTCCGGGTAACCGGTTCCGTTGGTCAGCACCCAGGGCACAATAAAATATTGCATTAATCCAATGAGGCTTATGATGAGGTTATAAAAGATCACTGGTGTGACCAGCGGCACCGTAATACTCAATAAACGTCGCGTCCATCCTGCGCCATCAATCTCGCTAGCTTCGTATAACTCGCTGGGGACGCCCTGTAAACTGGCGAGATTGATCAGCATAGCGTTGCCGATTCCCCATAGAGCAATAAAGCTATAGGCGATATAGATAAGACCTGGATCATCCATCCACCGCAAGCCGTTGGCCCCGCGTGCTTCAAAGCCGAAGACATCAATCAGGCGATTGACCCAACCGGACTGCGGATTGAGCACCGATGACCAGATCAAAATGCTGGCGATGAGCGGAACCATCGTCGGTGCGTAGAAAAGGGTACGAAACAGGTTACGTCCCATCAAAAACCTGGAGTTCAGGAGCACCGCCAACGAAAATGCGGAGAACATCCCAATCGGTAAGGAAATAAGCGCGAATATGAAGGTAATCTTCAGGCTTTTCCAGGTATCGGGATCGTTAAGTAACATCCGCTCCCAGTTTTCCAGCCCGACAAATTCTGCCTCGTCAGGTGCGGAGAGAATGAAGTCGTGCAGCGAAAATATAAAAGAGGCAACCATCGGAGCAAAGTAAAAGAGAAAAAAACCAACCAGCCAGGGACTGATGAACAACAACCCCCACCGCGCCTCGCGTCTTTGTGCGGGGGTCATCCGTAGCGCCCAGAATAACCGTCGCCCGCGAGCCTGCTTCACCCTTGCAGGGCTGGGCGCATCTATAAGTTTTGTAGACATGCTGTTAACTTTCTCTAGAAATAGTTCTCGGACACAGCACCGCCGTGTCTCTACATCTGAAAATACAGGGGCGGATTCCAGAAAGTCCGCCCCTGTATCCTACAGGCTAATTAGCCGCATCAAAGATCGCTTGCAGATCGTTACGCAGGGTATCAAGTCCAGCATCGACATCAAAATCGGGGCCGCCGCCGGCAACCTGTGTGTATTCAACATAGCGCGCTTCGGCTTCCAGGAAGCTGGGCATACCTTCTTCGTGGTTGGGGTTATCGGGGTGGCCCAGACCCGCCACAACAACATCCCAGTTCAGGTTCGCCCAGTCTACATTGGGGTAGGCCTCGGATTGGTTTGCGACCAGGGTGGTGAGATAGTCCCCTTGCAGGCTCAGGCGAGCGGGCATACCACCATACAGGCTGGTGAGGTCCTGGGCGCGTTCGCCCAGCAGGTAGGTCAGCACGGCGAAGGCTTCATCGGGATGATCGGTGCTGTCCATGATGCCAAAAGTATCGGCATGGAGTTTGGCTGTCGTCACATCTTCATAGGCAGGAACGGGCGCAAAATCCCAGCCTGCTTCGAGGTCAGCCGTACCCCACCCCAGGAACCAGGTGTGAATGGTGACCATCGACAGGTTGCCAGTACCAAACCAGTTGCCACCCTCGCCACCCAGCAATTCACTGTTGCCGTATACGCCATTGGGGTAGAAGTAATCTTCCCACATCGCGTTGTGATACCAGTGTTCGGCTTCGCGCCAGTTTTCCGGTATGACGGCGTTGCCTTCTTCATCGACGAAGTTTCCGCTACCGAATAAGGTATCGCGTCCGCGAACGTCGGTGAACTGAACACCAAAACCGAATTGTACGATGTTTTCGGGGTCGAATTCTTCCATCGTGGCGTCATTGCCGTTGGCGTCGACCGTCAGGATCATGGCAATGTCGCGGATGGTTTCCAGGTCCCAGGGGCGTTCGTTGCCCTCCCAGTCAACATAGGCTTCGCCATAGACGGCTGGTGGGTAGGGGATACCCGCTTCGTCAAAATGATCTCTGTTGTACATCATGAACGAAGGGAATACGGCAAACGGAATACCAAGCTGACCTTCGCCCTCAACTTTGTAGAAATCGACCAGCGCAGGGTCGAAGTCGCTGAGGTCGTAGCCAGTCGCGTCAATGAGCGGAGTTAAGTCCATCCATGCGCCGGGGAACGCCGCACGACCACGAATGCCCATCGGGCCGACAACATCGGGGGCATTGCCCGCAGCAATTTGTGTGCTGAGTACATCATAGGCTTGATCAACGTCTACCAGTTCTAGCACCAGTTCGATTTCGTCTTGCGAGTTATTGAATTCCTCGACGATGGCTTCCTGAGCTGGGATCACGGGCGCATCCGTCCCAGCACCCAGGCCCACATACCAGCGGATTTGTGTACGATCCTGCGCCTGGGCTGCGCTGCCTGCGATAGCAGCCAGCATAACGACCAGAACGATGAGTGTGACCAACTTTGACTTTTTCATGATTTTCTCCTCAAATCCTCCGAGAGCGTCCGAAGTGTTTTGAAAGCGCTCTCAAAACTTACGAAAAAAAGTGTATCACTTGCTTCTATCCATACCTGCTCCTCGTTTAATTTTTCTGGTTCGCACGCCTTGAAAGCGCTTTCAAGAATTAGAAAATTTTTTACTCTCTGTGCAAGGCGGCTCCGCAGCTATCTCGAATCACTAACTCCACAGGGAATACAACCTGACGTGCTTCTATCGTGCGATCATTGACAATATCCATCAGCATCTCGACGCTTTTACGCCCCAGTTCTTCAATCGGCTGTCGGATCGTTGTCAAACGCGGTTCTGCTTGTAGGGCGGGTGGCAGATCATCAAAACCGACTATGGCAATATCTTCGGGTACACGTAACCTGGCTTCGGAAAGTGCGCGCAGGGCTCCCAGTGCCATCGTATCGGAAGAAACGAATACGGCATCGGGTTTTTGTGGGAGTAACTGTCGCATTGCCCGATACGCGCTGTCTATGGAAAAGTCACCGTAGACGATCAAATTCTCATCCACCTCAATACCATGCGTTTGCAAGGCGCGACTGTAGCCTATGAGACGATCATCACTTGCTGTATTTTCCGCACTGGCAATGGTTGCAATACGCTGATAGCCAAGTGTAATCAGATGCTGGGTTGCAATGAAGCTACCCATTTCGTTATCCGAATCGACGTAGGTGGTGGATTGCATGTTGTGTTCCGGTCGCCCGATGAGGACAAAGGGCATCTCTTTTTCCCGGCACTGCTTCGCAATCACATTTTCTTTACGGTCAGCAGTCAGAATCAGGCCATCCAGCAAGCCTGAGTTCAGCACGCTGTTGATGGTTCGCCGTTCTTCTTCCTTCGTATGAAAGAGAAACAGTGAGAAGGTGAGGTTGGCCTGATTAGCGGCTTGCGAAACACCTTTTAGCAAGGTGGGGAAGTAAGGGTCTAGCAGTACAGCCTGTGCGCTGCTGGGGATGATAAGCCCGATGATGTTCGAACGATCAGAGGCAAGCGAGCGTGCAACCAGATTGGGCTGATACCCGGTTTCGCTTATGACTTTTTTCACTCGTTCCCGTACTTCGGGGCGGATGTGCTGGTACCCATTGACGACCCGCGAAACAGTTGCGCGTGATACGCCTGTCATTTCTGCAATATCATCCAGGGTTAATTTTTTCACTGCCACAATACTTTTTTATTTTGCCATTGCGCCGCGTTTGAAAGCGCTTTCAAGAAATGTATTACAACCAGTCAAAATTGTCAAGAAGTTTGAAGATACCCTGCCCAGGCTCTTGAGGACAAGCACCCAGGGTATCGTTATGATCAAGGTGCGCTTCGACTGTTCGTGTGTTGGTAGCTGTGTGTTGAGAAAAAAAGCCCGCTGACGGCTCAGGTGTCAGCGGGCAAGCAAGTGTGGACAGGGAGAAATTAGTCCACCATATTGATTGATCCCTGGACGCCTGTGTCACCCGGTGTGCAGTGGATGGAGGCGCCAGAACTGCTGATGTTGGTCTGATAGCCGACGATGCAACCGGACTGTGTTTCGGTGCTGGAGGTGGAGAACTTGGCCTCGCCATAGGGCGCGAACATAATCCCGGTGAACTGCCCAGCAACGCTGGTCACATGCAGGTCCTTAGCGACGCAACTGGGTGAACCGCCGCCACCGTTGGCCATGATGGACAGACGATGGGTGGGGTCGGCGCTTTGCGGATACCAGCCCTGAAAGTTGGTTTCGATATGGTAGCTGACCTGGCCTGTCGCTACCAGCGTCAACTCTATGTCGGTTTCGGGCAAGTTGGATTCGTTGCCCAGGGCAAAGTCGCCATCAATATAATAGACCCCCGGCCCATACAGGGCATACTGATTCCACAGGTCCTCGTCAGAGGTCACGACGTGGAATTTACCCTCTGCTGCCAAATCCAGTGCAATGGAGCCGACGCCCGGTTCGAATTCACCAATGTCATAGTTGGTTTCTTCGGGCCAGATGGGGTTGCCAGCCGCGTCCACATAAGCCGGTACATTGACCGGGTCGAGGTCACCATCCGGGCCATCACCCGAAATGGTGCAGGTCGCACCGCAGACGGGCGGGTCAACATCCGAACCGTCCCAGTCGGCATATTCGCAGTTGAACGACTTGCCATCAGCGAAATTCTTATCCCCACCGCTGTTGCTGTAGGTGATGTTGCCGAATGTCCAGCCACCATCGAGGGGGTCTGGCACGGCATCACAACTGGCGCTGATGTTGGTGTTGCTGGGTTGGAACTTGAGGTCGCCGTTGCTGTGGATGTTGCCATAGAAGGCGCCATCGGCAAGGGTGGCGTTGGCCTCGCAGCTGGTGCCACCCGCCCACATCGCACCGATTTCGGGCGCGGGGATGTCGCCAACGCCGTCACCGTCAATATCGACCAGGTCTTCTGTGGGGATATTGTCGGGATTACAGGTTCCGATCGAACTGGTGGTGGCTTGCAGCGTGCCGCTGTACACCAGTTGGATGAAGTACGGCTGAATCTCGCGTTCGATCTTCACCTGTACGGAACATTCCAGGCAGGTTCCGGGCGGGACTTCGCTGGCGGGCGGGTTGGGGTCGATGGTGACAATTGTGTCGTTGAAGCCATTGACGTACCCGTTGGCGGAGGCTGCTGCCTCACCTGCCGCGATGACCTGCGGTTCCGTACCACCGGAACACAGGGCCAGTGTCGAGGCCAGCGTGGCGGCGTCACCTGCGTTTTGTTCGTCACGGCGCAGCAGCAGCAGGCGTCCACCGTCGATTGCCAGCCCGATGATGGCGACCAGTGCGATGGCAGCAGCAGCCACGATCACGATGGCCTGTCCGGTGTTGAGTCCACCGGATGATCCGGGCTTCACGCCCATAAGTTGCTCAGGTCGTTTCTCGTTCATATCGTGTCGCTTTCTATAGTTTTAGTAGCCGAAGGTGATGTCGTAGGATGTGCCATCGCCCAGGGTGACATTCACCGGATCGCTGACGGAGACTAAGCAGCCGCTAATGCTGTCTGACTCGGCCTGAAGATTATTCCCACTGACGGCGTCCGGCGGGTTGATGGACCAGGTTCCCGGTTCCAGATCAGGGAACTCGAAGTAGCCGCTGCCGTTGGTGGCCTGCTGGTAGCTGACGCCCGTGTCCAGATTGGTCACGACGACGTTTTCGCCACCATAGAAGGTGCCTGTCCAGTTGCAGTCGGCATCGCTGGTCTCGCGCAGGGTTCCGGTGATGGTCGTTGTGCCGGGAGGATCAGGTGTGGGGTCGCAGGCGTTGCCGATACCATCACCGTCATCATCTTCCTGGCCGGAATTGGCGACGAACTGGCAGTTGTCCGGGTCGGTATCCAGGATGGCGTCATTGTCGTCATCGGGGTCACAGGCGTCGCCGATACCATCGAGATCATTGTCGGCCTGATCCTGGTTCCAGACGAACTCACAGTTGTCCGGTGTGTCATCAACCCCG
>Ga0302046_10005881_pt1 | contig 10761 bp, 4 predicted proteins | sample RVTome_11_FD_200261 | JGI IMG/M metagenome (GOLD analysis project Ga0302046, IMG submission 200261) | Soil microbial communities from uranium-contaminated site in the Upper Colorado River Basin, Wyoming, United States - RVT147D111 (version 2) ... | reverse complement strand
GGACCCAGGGGCTGTCGGTGCCCTTGATGGCGCCGAGGACCGGGCCGAGCGCCGCCTCCGCCTGCCCTGCGTCGAGCTCCACCGGCAGCGCCTGCACCGCCTCCGCCAGCGCCAGGAGCTGATCGGGGCGGTTCGTGCCCTCGATGGCGCCGAGGACCGGACCCAGCGCCGCCTGCGCCTGCCCTGCGTCGAGCTGCACTGGCAGTGTCTGCACCGCCTCCGCCAGAGTCCTGAGCTCATCGGGGTCGCTCGTGCGCTTGATGGCGTCGAGGACCGGACCCAGCGCCGCCTGCGCCTGCCCTGCGTCGAGCTGCACCGGCAGTGCCTGCACCGCCTTCGCGAGCGTCAGGAGCTTATGGGGGCGGGTCGCGCCCTTGATGGCGGTGAGGACCGGGGCGAGCGCCGCCCGCGCCTGCCCGGCGTCGAGCTGCACCGCCAGCGCCTGCACGACCTCCGCCAGCACCAGGAGCTGATCGGGGTCGGTCGTATTCTTGATGGCATTGAGGATCGGACCGAGGGCCGCCTGCGCCTGCGCGGCGTCGAGCTCCCCCGCCAGCGTCTTGACCGCCTCCGACAGGTCGTCGAGCTGATCGGGGTCGATCGCGCCCTCGGTGGCGGCGAGCACAGGGCCGAGCGCGTCGCGTACCTGCTCAGCCGATAGCTTCCCCGCCAGTGCCTGCAGCGCCGCCATCAGCACCTGGAGCGCCCGGGGGTCGGTCTTGCCCTTGATGGCGGCGATTTGGCCGAGCACTGCCTGCGCCTGCGCGGCGTCGAGCTCCCCCGCCAGCGCCTGCTGCACCGCCTCCTCCAGCTCCCGGAGCGCCCCGGGTTCGTTCGTCCCTCTGACCCTGATGGCGTCGAGGACGGGGCCGAGCGCTGCCTGCGCCTGCACGGCGTCGAGCTGCACCGGCAGAGCCTGCACCGCCTTTGTCAAAACCCAGAGCTGATAGGGGTCGGTCGTGCCCTGGATGGCGTCGAGGACCGGGCCGAGGACCGCCTGTGCCTGCGCGCCATCGAGCTGCGCTGCCAGCGCCTTGACCGCCTCCGACAGGTCGACCAGCTGATCGGGGTCCGTCGTGCCCTCGATGGCGTCGAGGACCGGACCCAGCGCCTTGCGTGCCTGCTGGGGCGAAGGACCGGCAAAGCCGAGGGCACGTAAGACGGGTCCCGGGCGGCGGGCGAAACGCTGCATTCGCTCCGCATTCGCGGAAAGCTCGGCCACGAATGGCGCACGTACCAGACCGTCATCCACCGCAAGCGTCCACAGCGCCTCGCGCTCGGCCGGCGCAAGCGAGGCTCCATCTGCAAAGTCCAGGTTGTTCCAGAGGCCGATCGCAAGGGCGGCATTGGCGCGTTCCAGCTGGCGCTCGGCCTCGGCGCGCTGCTCCTGCGCGAGATCGGCCTGTTCCACCGCATCCGCCTCAGCCTTTACCGCGACTCTGTACTGCCAAACTGCGAGACCAGTGAGCGCCAGGGCCACGAGGAGGCCCATCGTCGTCGTACGGGCGATCTTCTTCTGCGCCGCGTCGCGGATGCGGCGCTCGCGCTCTTGCTGATCGGCCGCTTCGCGCTGGTTCTGCGCGTTCCGGCAGGCGGCGAGATAGTCGCGGTCGGGATTGTCGAGCCGGGCAGCAAAGCGTGGCTCGGCGACTAGCTGCTCCGCATCCGAGAGGCGATGGTCACGATGGATGAGGAAGTCGTCGCCATGCCCACCTTGCGCCCAGTCCTGCGCGGCGCGCTGCATGGCCTCCAGCCGGCGCAGGCTCTCCGCGTCCTCGGCGATCCAGCGCTTGAGGGTTGGCCAGACGCGCAGCAGCGATTCGTGCGCGACCTCGACGGTGACGCCGCCCTGGGGGTCAGTATCCGTCGTGAGCAGACGCGCCTCGTCGATCAGGCGTCGCAGATAGGGTTCGGCGCGCGGTGGCAGCGACGCGAGGAGGGCCCGACTGCGGCTGAACCCGCCCTGCGCGGTGGCGCGCACCAGCCCGGGGACGAACGCTTCCTGCAGCGCGCGGCGATCCTCCTCGCTCAACCTGTCGATCGGGATCGCGGCATCCGCTTGGCTGCGGACGGAGCCTTCGAGGCCGCCAAAAGACCGATAGTCGGGCAGGGTGAGGTGCCCGTCAGCGGCAAAATGACGGTGCAGGTACTGCAGCGTATAGGCGAGCAGGGGCAGGGCGTCGGGCGTGACCGTGTCGGCACGGATCGCGTCGACCAGATCATCGTCGATACGCAGGTCCTCGTAAGCCGCGGGGCCGCGCACGATCTCGCCGATCCGCGCCATCGGCATGGGCCCCAGCGGCAGCATCTCGAACGGCAGCTCGCCATGCTCGGCGGTGGCCTTGATCGACCCATGCTGCTGCCAGACACCGAGGCGATCCGAGCGGATGGTGGTGATCACCAGGATCTCGCTGCCGACCACGGTGAGAGTCGCCCGGAACAGGTCGAGCAGCCTCGCCGCATCATCTTCCCGCTCCGCCGCGAGCAGCTCCTCGGCCTGGTCGAGCGCCAGCACCAGCGTGGCCTCGGGCCGGTCGAGCGCGAGACGCAGCTCCCGGGCGAGCGTGAGCAGCTGGCCCGCGCCGTCCGGTCCAGTCAGGCGACTGGTAAGCGTCTCAAGGCTCGTCGGACGCCGGTCGGGGGGAAAGGCCCAGGCCAAGGCATCGGCGAGCGCGCCCAAGGCGTTGGCGCCGCGGCGAAACGGCCGGGCGGTGATCCAGCTCGCCGGCTCCTTGCGCAGCCGAGCCAGCACGCCGGCCCGCATCAAGGACGACTTGCCGCTGCCCGAGGCGCCGGTGATCAACAGCAGCTTGGGCGAGCCCGTCGCCTGGACGCGCATCCGCCGCAGCGCCTCGATGGTCTGCCAGATCTCCTCGGACCGGCCGAAGAAGATCGCTGCGTCATCGACGTCGTACGCGGCGAGACCCGGGTAGATGGGGCGATCGGGCTTCCAGTCGAAGGCATCGCGCGGGTCGAGCCCGTGCTCGCGCAAACCCCGAGCGAGCTTCTCGAGGCCCGCATCCCGATCGAGCGTGAGATCCACCTCCTGGATCGCCGGGATGAGGGGGCCTGCCGGGCACGGCTTGACGCGGACGACGAAGACCGCCTTGCCCTTTTCGCGAGCGATGGCGAGCTCGTTGCCGCACCACTTCGACTCCAGCCAAGCCGGCGTGAGCACGATCAAGAGGGCCTGGCAGCGCCGCAGCTCCTGATAGAGCCGCTGCTCCCAGTCCACGCCCGCCGGTATCCCGTCGGCCGGATCGAAGTCGAGGAACAGCCGCTCGTGGCCTTGCTCGGCAAGCCAGCCCTTCAGCGCGTCCGCCTCGGCGTTGTCGCGACTGCGATGGCTGATGAAGATCGCGGTCATGGGCAGCGTCCACCGACGTTCACGCGGCTCCCCAGGCGGAAAGAAGCTCCACGACGATCACCGGCGTCACCGTCTCGCTGCCCTTTGTCCTACCCCTTATTCTGGCTCAAGACGGGACCGTTGGACTTGGTATCGCCGCCAGTATTGCTGCCAGCGGGTGGTTTTCCCCGAGCGTGGAGCTGCCGCAGGTGCGCGTCCAATTCGCTCAGAACGGTCCCGGTCTATATAGTCGGGTGGTCGTGGTTTTTTAGCCCTCGGCAATCCGATTCAATGGCCGCTTTCTGTGGGTACACGGACGTTCATCGTTCGGGGCTGGGGTGACTGAAATCGGTCGGGTCCCGCCGCTCGCGCCCCGGCGCGTCTTCAGTTGATGGCTGGGGCCAACCTCCCTGAAGTTCCGGTCGATGGTGATGTCGCCCTAGTCTGAGATTGTGAAGCTGTCGGTGGGCTGCGCTGGGTCGGACTCGTCGGAGATGACTCGGAAAGCCTTGGGCGGCTGGGCGAGCGAGGGAGAGGCGCTCATCAGCGCGGCGAAGCCCAGAATTGCGGCCGACGCGATGGTCACAGGCTGGCGGATTCGGTATGGCACGACACGGATTCGGCTGAGCTGGATCATCGGCGGCGTCCTCTGGCACGCGACCGAATAGCGGGCGAGCTGTAGGTGCCAGACGGGCACCTATGGACTACCGGGGATGGGCAGGGCGACACAGGTCGCCCGCCACACGTTGCCAATTCGCAGCCGGTGTTCGCGCTAAGCCGGTGTTGCCGTTGGCAAGGCCTCGCCGACGCGCCAGGTGTCGGAGGAGGACGCGACGAACCGAGTCGAGCTCTCGAGGCTAAGGGCCCGCAAAGGAACAACGTCCCCATTACCTTGGCGCCGCCGACAGGCTGAAGCCGGCCCTACGCAGTGCAGGCGTCGGCGTGAAGGGGGGGTGGAGCGAAATGAAGCCCGCCGTCTTCCGAGGCCGCCATCGAAGAACGATGGGTTCCGCTACGCTGCACCCATCCATTCAATGACTTGCGCGGCGCCCGAGTCACCGCCCCAAGGGTGGGTGCAGCGCAGCGAAACCCGCCAATGAGCTTTGATGTTTTGTGCCCTTCGCGCTCGGGGCCCGCGTGGCGGGCCCATCGCGGCTCGCGCCGCTTCCCACAGCCCTTCGGCCCGCAGTGACAGATCGGGCAGCGCCGCAAGGGCGGATTCCAACCCACCATCCCGACTCGAGCTATCCCACCCATCCTGGCTGCGCTCATGCCTGCGAGGTCACCTGGCAGTGCTAATCGGGACGGTTCTTGGTCAACAGCCCCTAAGGGGAGGGGCAGCCGGCCGCCGGCGGGGCAGGAGTTCCTGAAAGGTCTGCAGGAGTTCCCCACGTAGGTCTGCACCGGCACCAGCCGCGATGAACAGACATGAAAGAGTCTTCGGAAAGTTGATATCAACTATCTTTCACCGAATCGGTCTACCCGACTCCAGCAAGCTTGCGGGCCGTTGCGAAGCCTCCCGTCGGCCCACGAGCAGGATGATCGCGACGCCCAGAAAGGACGCGAGCATGCTGCCAAGAGCGGCGACAGGCGCCATTGCGAGGGAGGTCACCAATGCTGCACCTAGCGCGGCGCCCGCCATTTGCAGGAAGCCCAACAAGGCCGATGCCAGTCCCGCCATATCGCGAAACGGGGAAAGGGTGATCGCAATGGCAAGGGGGTTGGCGAGCCCGAATCCGAACAGGAAGACTGCGACCGGGATGGCGAAGGCAAGGAAGGTGCGGATCCCCACGGCGGCCAAGGCAAACAGCAGCGCGCCACCGATGAAGGCGATCACCAGACCCGCTATCGCGATGCGGCCGGGGCCGCTGCGCGCCGCGAGACGGGGTGCGAGTAGACCCCCTGCAAATACAAAGAGGACCGTAACGGCGAAGAATAGGCCCAGTTGGTTTGCCGACAAACCGAGGCCGTCCATTAGAATCGTGGGCGATGCCGCGAATATTGCGAACAAGCCGCCCATCAAGAGCATGACGGCAAGCGCAGGCAACAGGAAGCGTTGGTCGAGAGCCAGCTGGCGGTATCTTCGTGCGATGGAAATGGGAGCAAACGCGACCCTCCGGCTCGAGTGATGCGTCTCGCCGACGAGCGCGAGGTAGATCACGAGCACGACGGCACCCAATCCGGCGACGGCCAGAAAGGTCGATCGCCATCCGAACTGATGGTCAAGGGCTCCGCCGAGCAGAGGCGAAAAGCCGGGCGCGGCTGCCATGGCAACCATCATGAGGGCAAGCATCCGGGCGAGTGCATCGCCCGCGAAGAGATCGAGGGCGATGGCACGTGCCAGGGCGTAAGCCGCACACACGCCGAGGGCCTGAACGATACGCCCAGCGATCAGCACCGGAAGGTCCGTGGCGAGCGCACACAGTAAGCTGCCGGCCACGAACAGGACCAGGCCGCCGAGGACGAGCCCGCGCCTGCCCCACGCATCCGAAAGCGGGCCGACTAGGAGCTGACCGACGGCGAACACGAGCAGGAACGCGCTCAGTGCCACGCCCATCTCCGCCGTGGAAACTCCGAATGTTCCGGCGATGCTCCGCAGCGACGGCAGCATGATGTTGGTGGCGAGCAGCCCGAGTGCTGCCAGTGCCGCGAGGACGAGGAGCAAAGGCGCGCTCAGTTTCTGGCCTGGTATCGCCGCACCCGCTCTTGCCGTCGATGCAGTGGGGTGCTGGGCGAGTGTCGCCCTTGTGGACTCAAGGCTGCTGTCGCTGGCGATCTGCGCTGCGTTGGTCATGTGAAGATTCCTGGTAAGGGTTTCTGGACTGGAGAGTCAGGGTGCGGCGCGCCTTCGGATGCCGACGCCGTGGGTGGGCTCCTCTGGCCGCGAAACCGACGCCAGTCGGTGCCGCCCGACTAGCGTGTCTGGAGCTGGAGCGCTCTGGTCGGGCACGATGCTGTGCTCTGTCAGCTCTACTGCTGGGCTCAATGTCGCCGGCACCGCTGGCTGCACGCGGAACCAGATCGCGTAGAGCGCCGGCAGAAAGCCCAGGATCAGCATCGTGCCGACGGCAGTGCCGCCGATCAGCGTGTAGGCCATGGATCCCCAGAAGACGGAATGAGTAAGCGGGACGAAGGCCAGCACGGCGGCGAGCGCCGTGAGCAATACCGGGCGCGCCCGCTGCACCGTGGCCTCCACCACCGCGGGATAGGGCGCGAGACCCTGCGCCTGGTTGCTGCGAATCTGCTCGATCAGGATCAGCGTGTTGCGCATCAGGATGCCCGCCAGCCCGATCAGCCCCAGGATGGCGTTGAAGCCGAAGGGCTGCTGGAACAACAGCAAGGCGGGTACGGCACCTACGAGGCCGAGCGGGGCGGTCAGCATCACCATGCTCATGGCCGAGAACGAGCGGACCTGAAACATCACGATGGCCAGCATCGCGGCGAGCATCGCGGGGAAAACTTTCGCCAGGGCGCGATTGGCCTTGGCGGCATCCTCGATCGGCCCGCCCATCTCGATGCGGTAGCCCGCGGGAAGTGCGGTCATGAGCGGCTGCAGGGCTTGCTGGATCTGGGCGGAGACCTCCGGGGGTTGCAGTGACTCGTCGATGTCGCTGCGCACGGTGATGGTCGGCGTGCGGTCGCGCCGCTTCAGGATCGGGTCCTCCATGGCGACTTCGATAGCGCCGATCTGATCCAGCGGGATCATGTGCCCGTCCGGCGTCGTGAGCGTGAAGTCGGCGAGGCGAGCAGGATCGAGGCGCTCGGGGCCGGCGCTGCGGGCGATGACGTCGACGGTGCGGATGTCCTCGCGTACCTGGGTGACTCTGACACCGCTCAGCAGGAACTGGATCTGCTGAGCGGCTTCGCTGGGCGATAGGCCGATCAGCCGCAGCCGATCCTGATCCAGGGTGAAGCGGACGGTGGGGGAGCGTTGCCCCCAGTCCTGGCTGACCTGGCGCGTGTGGGGATTGGCGCGCATCACCTCTTGCACCTGGTCGGCGATGCCGCGCAGGACATCGCGATCGGGACCCATGACCCGGAAGGCAACTGGAAATGGTGAGTACGGGCCGAACACGAGCTGCGTGACGCGCAGGCGCGCTTCCGGAGCGAGGCCGTCGGCGATGCGGGCGCGGAGCCGGGACTTGAGTGCCTCCCGCGCCCCGGCGTCCGGCGTCAGGATGACGATCTTGGCGAAGGACGGGTCGGGCAGCTCCGGGTTGTACGAGAAGAAGAAGCGGGGCGCACCCTGGCCGATGTAGGTGGTGACGATCTTCGCTTCAGCCTGCTGCGACAGCCAGGCTTCTACTCTTTTTGCCGCGTCGGAGGTGGCCTCGAAGCTGCTGCCCTCTGGTAGCTGAACCTCCACCAGGAGCTCGGGGCGGTCTGAGGTCGGGAAGAACTGCTTCTTCACCGAGCCCATGCCGGCGCCGGCAGCCATCAAGCTGACCAGCACGGCCCCTGCGACCAGGTACTTGTGGCGGACCGACCAGGCGATCACGCCGCGCAGGCGGCGGTAGTTGGGGGTGTCGTAGATGGCTGCATGGCCACCCTCTCCGGGCTTGATCTGCGGCAGCAACTTCACCCCGAGGTAGGGCGTGAACGCCACGGCGACGATCCAGGAAGCGATGAGAGCGAAGCCGACGACCCAAAAGATGTTGCCAGCGTACTCGCCCGCGCTGGAGCGGGCGAAGCCGACCGGGAGAAAACCGGCGACCGTCAGCAGCGTGCCGGAAAGCATCGGCGCCGCAGTATGGCTCCAGGCATAGGCCGCGGCCTGGATGCGGTCCATGCCTTGCCCCATCTTCACCACCATCATCTCGATGGCGATGATGGCGTCGTCGACCAGCAAGCCCAGGGCGAGGATGAGCGCGCCCAGCGAGATGCGGTCGAACACCCGTCCGGTATCGAGCATGATCACGAATACCATCGCCAGGGTGAGCGGAACCGCCGCGGCGACCACGATCCCGACCCGCCAGCCCAGGCTGATCAGGCTGACCACCAGTACCACGCCAAGGGCCGCGAAGAACTTGATCATGAACTCGTCGACGGCCTGGGTGATGTTCACTGCCTGATCGGTCACCTTGCTCAGGCTGATGCCGAGCGGCAGCTCGGCCGAGACCCCCCGCGTCTCGGCTTCGAGTGCGGCACCCAGGTCGAGCCCGTTCCACCCCTCCTGCATGACGACGCCCAATAACAAAGCGGGCTCACCCTGGTGGCGGATCAAAAAGGTGGCCGGGTCCTCGTAGCCCCGGCGAATAGCGGCGATGTCGGAGAGCTTGAGATTGCGCCCTCCGGCCACGATGGGGGTGTCGGCTATTTTCTGGACGTCGTCGTAGGCGCCGTCGAGGCGCACGAACACCTGCGGTCCCTTGGTGTCGATCGAGCCGGCCGGTGTGACCAGGTTCTGATTGGTGAGCGCGGCAAAGACGTCACGGGGACCGATGCCGAGGGTGGCAAGACGTGAGCTCGAAAACTCGACAAAGATCCTTTCCGGGCGCTCTCCCAGGACGTTCACCTTCTTGACCCCGGGAACGTGCAGCAGGCGCTGGCGGATGTCCTCGGCCCGCCGGGCGAGCAGGCGGGGCGCCATGCCGGGGGCCTTCAAGGCGTACAGGGCGAAGGTGACGTCGGAGTACTCGTCGTTGACGAAGGGCCCGAGCGTTCCCGTCGGCAGGTTGCGGGCTTCGTCGGAGAGCTTCTTGCGCGCCTGGTAGAACTGCTCGGCCACCTCCCGCGGCGGTGTGCTGTCCTTTAGGTTGAGGGTCATGAAAGCCAGCCCAGGCCGCGTCATGGTCACCACGCGGTCATACCAGCGCAGCTCCTGCAGCCGCTTCTCCAGCGGCTCGGCGACCAGATCCTGCATCTCCTGCGCGGTGGCGCCGGGCCAAGCCGCCGTCACCGTCAGCACCTTGATGGTGAAAGCCGGGTCCTCGGCGCGGCCGAGCTCGAGGAAGGCATAGGCTCCGGAGACGACCACCGCGAGAATCAGGAACAGGGTGACGGCGCGCTCGCGCACCGCCAGGGCCGACAGATTGAAGCGGTTCATAGCGCCGCGACCCGCGCTTCGGCGATGCGCACGCTCTCGCCCTGGTGGAGCAGGTGGGCGCCGAACGCCACGATCCTTTCACCGCTGCGTACACCACCGACGACGGCGGTCTCCTCGGCGAGCCGTCGAACCTGCACGGTCCGGAAGGAAACCTCAGACGACTCGGCATCGAGCACCCACACCCCGGTGGACTCGCCGTCGTCGTAGAGCGCACCGAGCGGGACCACGGAGGTCTGGTCTGCGTCACGGGTCTCGACCCAGACGGTCACGGTAGCTCCGAGTGGTGCCTGTGAGGCTTCCCCGGCGAGAACATAACGGGCCTCGAAGGTCCGACTCGCCGGGTCGGCGGCGTCCGCGAGCTGGCGCAGACGTGCCGGGGAAGGGGCCGATGATGCGCCGTATAGTCTGGCTCGTGCGCTCGAGCCCAGGGCAGGGCGTACGGTCTCGGGCAGGTTGACGGTCGCTTCGCGCGGACCGGCGTGGGCCAGCCTGACGACGGTCTGACCGGCCGCGACCACCTGCCCGGCCTCAGCTAGGGTTGCGACGATGGTCCCGTCGGCGTCGGCGGGCAGCAACGAGTAACCAGCCTCGTTCCTTTCCACTTGGGCCTGCGCCTCGGCCGCCGCCAGCTGTGCGTTGGCACCGTCGAGGGCAGCCTTGACCTGGTCATACTCCTGCCGGGTCACCCAGCCGTCGGCGAGGAGCTTGCGGTAGCGAGCCTGGTCGGCCCGGGCCTGCACAGCCACGGCGCGTGCTGCCGCGACGGCCTTCTCCTTGGCCTCGAGCGCGAGATCGAGATCGTTCTGGTCCAGGCGCATCAGCGGCTCACCGGCGCGGACCCTCTGGCCGACATCGACCAGGCGCTCGATCACCTTGCCGGGAACACGAAAGCCCAGATTGCTCTGCACCCGAGCCGAAACGATTCCGGTGAATGCCCGTTCGGAAGGCGCTGCAGGCTTCACGACGGCGACTTGAACAAGCTGTGGTCGCTGGCGTGGGTCCTCAGTGCCGGCCGACACGGCCGACACTGGTCCGTAGGCTATCGCCGCGGCTGAGCCGAGGCCGATGGCCGCGGCCAGAGCGGCGGCAGAAAGGAGCACCGTCTTGGTCTTCATGGCTTACCTCGTTCGCGCCCGGAAAAGTGATTCGGTTCAACGCCAAACTCAATCCGATACGGGCTCATAGATTGATATCAACCTATTAGCCCGGCCAAGTGCGCCCCGTGTGCCCTCACGGCTCAACTCGCCGCGATCGTTTTCAGGGCGGAGTGTAGGGAGCCGAGGTCCACGTCGCGGAGCCGGGCGACGATGGCGTCATTGGCAGTGCGCCAGTGCTCGATGGCCTCGGCCAGCACGGCACGCCCGGCGTC
>Ga0302046_10005880_pt1 | contig 10761 bp, 9 predicted proteins | sample RVTome_11_FD_200261 | JGI IMG/M metagenome (GOLD analysis project Ga0302046, IMG submission 200261) | Soil microbial communities from uranium-contaminated site in the Upper Colorado River Basin, Wyoming, United States - RVT147D111 (version 2) ... | reverse complement strand
GCCTCTTCGTCTTCCTGATCCTGATGGGGCTGCTGGCGCCGGTGCTGGAGCTGCTGCGCGGGCTGAGGCGGTGGTGGGTGGTGCCGGGGGCGGCGCTGGCCCTGGGACTGATCCTGATCGTCGCGGTCCGCCTGGCGTCCCGCTTCGACGCGGACAACCGGCGTCCCAACAGCCTCTTCTACGCGCTCGACGCCGAAGAGGGGAGCGCCTCGTGGATGAGCTTCAACCGCGCTCCCGACTCCTGGACCCGGCAGTTCCTCACCGATGCCCCGGAGCGCGCGTCGCGGCCGGAGATCCTGGGCTTCCCGATCCCGATCCTGCGCAGCTCCGCTCCGCCCGCTCCCCTGGGCGGACCCGAGGTGACGCTGGTGACCGAGCAGGAGGCGTCGGACGTGCGGACCCTGGAGGTGCGGATCACGGCGCCGTTCACGGCCCACAGCCTCCGGGTCGCCCTGGAGCCGCGCGCGGAGATCCGCGCCTTGACGGTCGGCGGCCAGCGGGTCGAGCCTGACTCGCGGCGGGGCCCGACCCTGGTTTTCTCCGCGCCGCCGGCGTCCGGGCTCGAGCTGAGCGTCGAGATGACCGGCGGATCGCCGCTCGAGGTCGAGGTCGTCGGCCAGCGCTACGGGCTGCCGGACCTCCCGGGTTTTTCCTACGAGCCGCGTCCCCCGGACATGATGGCCTCGAGCGCCTGGACGACCGACTCGACGTTCGTGCGCAGCGTCACCGTCCTGGAAGGCGGCGCGGTCCCTGACGACGCACAGCTTGCGGAGAGGCAAGAGCCGTCGCTTGCGCAGACGCAGGAGCCCTCGCCGTAGGTAAGCGCCCACGCAGCACGAACCGCAATCCATGCTGACGGCGCAGGAAGCACAGGCCTTCGTACCGCCGCAGGTTACGCAACGCTGGCCCATCGCCGGGCGCACGCGACGCGCGGGACCGACCCGGAAGGGAGTCGCGCCCGCGAATGCCGTCGACGTCGCGCCCGTAGGCGATCACCGGCCGCCCGCGCCATCGGCGTCGCTCCCGGAGACGATTTGTCGACGTCAAATCCCGGCGGGAGGCTCCCGGGCGCGATTTTCGGCCGCAAATCGTCCGCCGGTGGCCCGGTAGCATCAGCGGCGCTCGCCGGACCTCAATCCGCAACACTTCGCGGACCTTGTGATCAGTGGAAGATCGTGGCGTCGTCGAGGGCGGCCAGCCGTTCGCCCTCCTGGCGCACCTCTTCGAGGAAGCGGTCGGCGAGCCAGGAGCGCTCGCGTCCGCGGCGCCAGGCGACGGCGATCTTGCGGGTGGAGGGGGCGCCGCGGAGGGGACGGTAGACGCAGCGCCTCGAGCGGTCGCCGGCGGCGCAGATCCGCGGCACCAGGGAGATGCCCAGGCCGAGCGCCACCAGGCTCTGGACGGTGGTGAGCTGGGTCGTGTGGCAGACGATCCGCTGGCGCAGTCCGCTGCCCTGGCACAGGCCGCGGATGAGCTGGCCCAGGCAGTGCATCTCGTGCAGGAGCACCGCCGGGCGGTCCTGGAACTCCTCCAGGGACATCTCCGCCATGCCGGCGACGTCGCCCTCGCGCGGGGCCACCACGAGCAGCGGATCGTCGAGCACGGGCTCGGTCTCGATCTGGTCGTGGTCGATCGGCAGGCTCAAGATGCACAGGTCGAGCTCGGCCCGCAGCAGCCGCTCGATCAGCGCCTCGGTGAGGTCCTCGAAGACCGTCAGGTCGGCGTGGGGAAAGGACTTGACGAAGCGGCCCACGGTGCGCGGCAGGAGGAAGGGGGCGATGGTGGGGATGGCCCCCACCGCCAGGGGGCCGTGTCCCGTTTCGATGTCCTTCTCGACGTCGCGCTGGGCCTCGCGGACCGCCGTCAGGATCGCGTTCGCCCGCGGCAGCAGGGCCCGCCCGGCCTCCGTCAGGGCGATACGGCGGCCAAGGCGGTCGAAGAGCTTGTGGCCGAGGCTTTTTTCGAGCTTGATGATCTGCTGGCTCAGCGACGGCTGGGCCACGTGGCACTGCGCCGCGGCTTCGCGGAAGCTCCCGGCCTCGGCCACGGCCACGAAGTAGCGCAGTTGATGGAGCTCCATGGCGGCGATCCTACAGCAGCCAGGAGGCCGGATCAGGCCGTGACCAGAGCGCTGGTGAGCTCCTCGGCGGGAATGCCAAGGGCCTTGGCCACGCGGCCATGGCGCTATAATGGCCGGCGTCCGCCAACCCTCCGGCCACCCGAGGTCCCGAATGCTCCGATGCCGATACCTGAGGCCCCTGTGCGTCCTCGCCGCGGCGCTGGCCGCGGCCTGTGCCGACCAGCCTCCCGCCCAGCAGCCCACCGCAGGAGCCGACATGCCGCTTGACGTCCACTCCTTCGCCCGTCCCGACGAGGTCGCTCTCACCCATCTTGCACTCGACCTCGACGTCGACTTCGAGGCCCGCCGTCTGACCGGCCGCGCCTCGCTCACGATCAACAACAAGACCGGCGCCGGCGAGCTCCACCTCGACACCCGCGATCTCGAGATCCGCGGCGTGACGCTGGACGGCGGCACGCAGGCGCGCTTCGAGCTCGGCCCGGCAGCGCCGTCGCAGCCCTGGCTCGGCCGCGAGCTGACGGTCGAGTTGGAGGGCGCGACCGAGGTCGTCCACGTGGACTACGCCACAAGCCCCGGGGCGGCAGCCCTGCAATGGCTCGACCCCGGCCAGACGGCGGCCGGCCGGCCCTACCTCTACACCCAGTCGCAGGCGGTGCTGGCGCGCACCTGGGTGCCGTGCCAGGACACGCCGGCGGTGCGCTTCACCTACGAGGCCACGGTGCGCGTGCCGCCGGAGCTGATGGCGGTGATGAGCGCCGAGAACCCGACCTCGAGGTCGGCCGACGGCGTCTACAGCTTCCGCATGCCGCAGCCGATCCCCTCGTACCTGCTGGCGCTGGCGGTCGGCGATCTCGAGTTCCGCGCCCTCGGCGAGCGCTCGGGCGTCTACTCGGAGCCGCCGGTGGTGGAGCGCGCGGCCTGGGAGCTCGCCGACGTCGAGGCCATGATCGCGGCGGTCGAGGAGCTCTACGGCCCGTACCTGTGGGGACGCTACGACGTGCTGGTATTGCCGCCGAGCTTCCCCTTCGGCGGCATGGAGAACCCGCGGCTGACCTTCGCGACCCCCACCATCCTCGCCGGCGACCGGTCGCTGGTGGCGCTCATCGCCCACGAGCTCGCCCACTCGTGGTCGGGCAACCTGGTGACCAACGCGACCTGGAACGACTTCTGGCTCAACGAGGGCTTCACCGTGTACCTCGAGCGCCGCATCATGGAGGCGCTCGAGGGCGAGGACTACGCCGACATGCTGGCGCTGCTCGGGCGCCAGGACCTGGAAGCGACCCTGGAGGACCTCGATCCCCGCGACACCTGGCTCCAGCTTGACCTCGCCGGGCGCGATCCCGACGCGGGGATGAACGACGTCGCCTACGAGAAGGGCCATCTCTTCCTGCGCATGATCGAGGAGAGGGTGGGGCGAGCGCGCTTCGACCCCTTCCTGAAGGCCTACTTCGAGCGCAACCGCTTCCAGTCGCTGACCACCGCCGACTTCGTGGCACAGCTCCGGCGCGAGCTGGTGGCGGGCGACGCCGAGCTGGCGGCGGCCTTGAAGATCGACGCCTGGGTCTACGGGCCGGGTCTGCCGGCAGGCGCCCCGGAGATCGCCTCGGCCGCGTTCGCCCGGGTGGAAGCGGCGGCGGCGTCCTGGCAGGACGGCGAGCCGGCCGCCGACCTCGCCACCGGCGACTGGACGACTCACGAATGGCTGCACTTCCTGCGGACGCTCCCCGAAGAGCTCCCCGAAGGGCGCATGGCCGAGCTCGACGAGGTATTCGGCTTCACCGAGACCGGCAACTCGGAGCTCCTCCACGCCTGGCTCCACCACGTGATCGCCAGCCGCTACGAGCCGGGCTACGGCGCGCTCGAGGGCTTCCTGACCGGCATGGGGCGGCGCAAGTTCCTGCGGCCGCTCTACCGGCGCCTCGCCGAGACCGAGGAAGGGCTCGCCATGGCGAGGCGCATCTACGCCAAGGCGCGCCCGACGTACCACACGGTCGCGACGTCGACGATCGACGAGATCCTGGGCTGGGAGGGATGAGGCAGGGGATGAAACCGGGCAAAAAAAGCGCCCCTTCGGGCCTGGAGAAGGAGGTGTTGTCGACGAGACCGAAGGGGCGGGAAAGACGTGCTTTGGGAGCACCTGCTCAGGTTTCGTTCGCCCGGCCTCCGAGGCCGTAGCGACGACCCAGCAGTTTCTTGACCTGGTTGCGGCGACCGCGGACGCCCACGCGCACCGCGAGATCACGGTTGCAGCGCCTGGGCAGTGTCCTGAGGAGCGGTGTCATGGCCTCTTCCGTCGCCGGCGGCGGTATTGTACACCATCGATCGGCCTATTGCAATCTGTGCATACGGATTCTTCGAAATCGCCGCCGGAAGGCGGCCCGGGCGGGGGTCGGCGGCTGGCCGTAGTCGGTCTCAAAACGGCGATTGGCCGCTGGCGGACTCGAAGTAGGGGTTCTCGCCGGCGGCGTGGTCGGTGACGTCGCGGACCACCTTGACCTCGGGCACCGCTTCGAGGATGGCCACCTCCACGCCGTGCTTGAGGGTCACGTCGACCATGCCGCAGCCCTGGCAGCCGCCGCCGAAGGAGAGCACGGCGGCGCCGTCTTCCAGGCCGACGAGCTCCACGAAGCCGCCGTGGCCGGCCACCGCGGGGTTGATCTCGCGGTCGAGCACGTCCTGCACCTTCTGGGCCACGGGATCGTCCCAGCGGCTCTGGGGGTTGTCGAATTTGAAGCCGGACTCGAAGCCTCGCTGCTCGAAGTCCATGGTGGAGCCGTCGACGTTCTCGGCGCTGACCGGGTCCATCCACAGCTCGAAGTCGCCGCACTCCTGGACGACGTCACCGGGGCGGCGGTCGCCGCCGTCCTCGAGGTTGAGCTCGTATTCGAACTTGCGCGGGCCGCGCCGGCGGGCGCTGAGCCGCAGGGCCAGACCGTCTCGCTCTTCCGCCTGGATGAACTCGACGACCTTCTGTCGGGCGCTCTCGGTGAGGGTGATCATGGGTCGTCCTCCATCGTTCGCGCACAGCCTATCACGATCCGCGCAGCCTCTGGATGACTGAGCGCTTGTGGTGGTAGCGGGAGCGGATCTCGACGTACTCCCGGTGGGAGAAGCCGAGCTCCTCGGCCATCTGACGCGCCTGCTTCTCTTCGGCGCCGGAGATCGAGTCGTCGGCGGCGCTGACCGCGAAGACGCAGTGGAGGAGCTCTTCACGCTGCTCGCGGCTGGCGATCCGGCGGAACTCGCGGGCCACCTGATAGCTCTGGGTGGCGCCGCGCAGCTCGTGCTCGCGCCGCACGATCTCGACCACCAGGCGCGCCTGGTCGGCGGGCAGATCGCCGTAGCGCTCCACGATCTCCGCCATCTTGACGAGCTCCGTGTCGCTGACGTCGAGGTCGGCGTGGGCGGCGCGGCCGAGCAGGAAGGCGAAGGCGGCGAGGAACCGGGCGCGCTGCGCCTCCATTTCCGGCAGCGACTCGGCGATCGTGCGGACGGCGGCCGTCAGCTCGCCGGGCCCGCCGCCCTCGCCGGTGCCGCGCAGACCGAAGAGATCGAGGAGGCGTTTCACTGGCCGAGGGGGTTACGACGCGCCCGCCTCCTGGGAAGGCTCCTGCGAGGGCTCCGTCTCCTTCGCCTTGGGCTTGGCGGCGGTGCCGTGGCTGCGGGGCGCCAGGACCATGGTCATCTGCCGGCCTTCGAGCCGCGAGCGAGTCTCGACGTCGGCGGTCTCCGCCGTCAATTCGGCGACCTTGTCCATGATCTGGGCGCCCAGCTCCGGCCGCCGCAACTGCCGGTAGCGGAAGAAGACCGTCACCTTGACCTTCTTGCCCTTCTCGAGGAACCTGATGGCCCTGTTGAGCTTGATGTTGAAGTCGTTGTCGCCGATGGTGGGGCGGAACTTGACCTCCTTGACCTCGATGACCTGGGCCTTCTTGCGCGATTCCCGGGCCTTTTTCTCGCGGTCGAACTTGGCCTTGCCCCAGTCCATGATCTTGACGACCGGGGGATCGACGTTGGGACTGACCTCGACGAGGTCGAGCCCCTGCTCCTGGGCCTTGGTCTTCGCCTCTTCCAGCGGAACGATGCCGTGTTGGGTGCCGTCGCTGTCGATCAGCCGCACGGGGCTCTTGCGGATGCGGCGGTTGATCCGCGGCTCGTTCTTGTTAGGGGTTGCGGGACGGAATGGTCTGCGGATGGGAACCTCCCCTCGTGGCTCGGCGTGCGAGCACGAGATGACGTTGGCGTGGTGGATCGGCGGCCAGGGCCGACCCGGTTCGGCAGCGGGCGCGGAAGCGGCTCACTCGACCGGTCTCCGGAGCGCGGTCTTCCGGTGCGGTGGGGTCTGGTACTGCATCGTTGCCCGGTATTGTACAGGAGAACGGCGGGAGTGGGTAGATCCGCGGCGCGAGCTCATGGCAGCAGGTGGGCGCGGAAGAGCTTGAAGATCCGCCGGTACTCGTCCAGCCAGCTTGCCGGCTCGACGAAGCCATGGGCCTCGATCGGGTAGATCGCCAGCTCCCAATCCTCCTTCCCGAGCTCGATCAGGCGCTGCGCCAGGCGCACGGTGTCCTGGAAGAGCACGTTGTCGTCCTGCATGCCGGAGCAGATCAGCAACGGCCGCGCGAGGCCCGCGGCGAGCTCGATCGGCGAGCTGCGCTCGTAGGCCTCCGGGTCGAGCTCGGGGGTGTTGAGGATGTTCGAGGTGTAGGGGTGGTTGTAGTGGGCCCAGTCGGTCACCGGGCGCAGGGCGGCGCCACAGGCGAACAGCTCGGGCCTCTTGAACAGCGCCATGAAGGTCAGGAAGCCCCCATAGGAGCCGCCGTAGACGCCGAGGCGCCGCGGGTCGACGCCGTGGCGCTCCACCAGCCAGGCCACCCCGTCGGCGAGGTCCTCGAGCTCCGGGCCGCCCATGTCCCGATAGATCGCGGTGCGCCAGTCGCGGCCGTAGCCGCGCGAGCCGCGGTAGTCCATGTCGAGCACCAGGTACCCGTGGCGGGTGAGCAGGGTGTGGAACATGAACTCCCGGAAATACCCCGACCACCCCTGGTGGGCGTTCTGCAGGTACCCGGCGCCGTGGATGAAGATCACGGCGGCGCGGCGGCCGTCGGCGTCGCGGGTGGCGTCGCTGGCCATGAGCTCCCTCGGCGGGTAGAAGCGCGACCAGATCGGCCGCTCCTGGTGCGACGAGGGCACCGCGACGATCTCGGGGGCGGTCCACGAGATGCTCGAGAACGCCTCGCTGGCCGTGTGGGTGAGGCGCCGGGCCGAGGCCGCGGGCAGGTCGGCGGCGAGATCCACGAGGAAGAGCTCGGGCGGACTGGTGGTGGTCGAGTGGGTGACCAGCAGGCGAGCGCCGTCGGGCGAGAGCGTGAACGAATTGACGCCGCCGAGGCGGGTGAGCTGCTCGCTCGCGCCCCCCGCGACCGGCACCCGGTAGACCTCGTAGACGCCGGGGTGATCCGGGTTCGCCACGAAATAGACGAAGCGCTGATCCGGGCTCACCGCCGGCTCGTCGACCACGCTCTCGCCGGCCGTCAGGGGGCGGGCGGAGGCGTCGTCGAGCGAGTAGAGATAGAGCTGCGAAAAGCCCGTCTCCTCCGACTGGTACCACAGCCGGCGGCCGTCCTCGAGCCAGTCGAAGCCGTTGTGCTCCCAGTTGATCCAGGCCGGATCGTGTAGCCGGTGGACGGTGGTGAGAGCGGGCGCCTCGCCGCCGGCGGGCCGCTCCACGAGCGCCAGCCAGCGGTCCTTGTTGTCGACGCTGCGCGCCATGAAGGCGGCGAAGCGCCCGTCGGGAGCGAAGCGAACGCCGGCGACGTTCACCTGCCGCGGCTTGGCCTCCCCGTCCTCCTCCGGCTCTTCATCTTCATCTTCATCTCTCTTCTCCTCGTCCCTCCTCTTCTCCTTCCTCTCCTGCGCCAGCCGCCGCAGCTCGGCGAGCGGATCCTCCGCGATGCCCGGCAGGGCGGAAAGGTCGAGCTCGAAGCGCCGGTGCGCCTCCAGGTCGAGCGCCACCAGCCGCTCTCCCTTGCCGTCGCCGGTGCCCACCTTCGGCCGCACGTCCTCGATCGTCACGTAGCCGCCCGCAGACACGTAATTCGGCATCTGGTCGCGCTTGCCCCGTTGGCGGTCCTTGTCGGCCACGACCAGCAGCATCCAATCGCCGCCCGGCGCCAGAGCGCTGTCGACGAGCTCGACGTCGTCGCCGAGATACCACGGCGGGGGCACGCGCGAGGGATCTTCGCGGCGCGCCTCGCGTTCGCGCTCACGGGCCCTTTCCTCGTCCTCCCGTTGCTCGCGAACCCAGTCGAAGAGCCGCCGCTGCTGGCGGGCGAGAAAGTCCTCGGGCGGCTCCTCCTCGGCGGGATCGTCGGCGAGCTGCAGCTCCGCCACCTGGTATTCCAGTCCGGACTCCAGGTCGCGCACGAAGACCGCGCGGCCGCGGTGGAACGCCACCCGCCTGTCTCCCGCCAAGAAACGGGGCGCGGATTCCGGCTCGACCGTGCGGGTGAGCTGGCGGATCTCGCCGCCGGCGACATCGTGGAGGTAGACGTCGCCTTCGCGGGAATAGACCTTGAAGCGCCGGTCACGGCTCCAGTCGCCCCCGGCGACGCCGGCGCCGCCGCGCTGGGAGTCGTCGAGCACGGTCAGGCCACCGCTCGCGAGGTCCACGCGGACGAGGTCGAACACGTCGTCCTCGCCGGGGCGCTCCTGCTCGAAGTAGACAGCGCCGCCGTCGTCGGCCCAGTAGGGACGCTCGGGCGGGTTGCCGATCCACTCGGGGTCCGCCATGATCAGCTCGAGGGTCACCTCCGGTGCTGTGGCGCCGCCCTGGGCGTCAGCCGATGGCATGCCGAGGAGCCCGGCGAGGGCCAGCGGCAGGACCCACGAGAATCGCATCAGCGGTCGGACCTCACGCGCTCGGCCGGCCGCTCTTGAGCATGTCGAGGAAGGCGTCGCGCTGGGCGTCGAGGGTCGCGGCGGGACCGGTGGCCTTGAAGAACCAGGGTCCGCCCTCGCCTTCCACGACGGCGCCCAGCAGGCGCGAGCCGGGCTGCGGCTTGTCGGGTCCGGTGCCCATGGTGCTGGGCTTCAGGGTCCCCACGGCATCAATCCAGGTGACCTTCCAGGTGCCGAGGGTGAAGCTGTCGCGCAGCGGCTCCTCGTCGAGGTCCACCTGGTCGATCCAGCGCTGGAGGTTGGCTTCCAGGCCGCCGCCGCCGCCGGGACCGAAGTAGAACACCGTCAGCTCGCCGGGTCCGGCGGGCCCCGGGATCGCGGCCTGGGCCAGGCGCATCTGCGAGCTCGGCTGCTCGGGCGTCCAGCCTGCCGGCAGGGTGAAGGTGCCGCCGGGCACGGTGAGGGCCGTGCCCGCCGCCCCGGCGGCCGGCGCCCCGGCTGGCGGCGGCGCGGCTGGCGGCGGCGCGGCCGTGGGCGGAGCGGCCGCCGCATCGGTGGCCGGCGGCGCCTCGGAGCAGCCGCCGAGCAGCGCGGCAGCCAGCACGGCGGCGATCAACAGGCGAAGAGGGAGCTGGGCGTTCATGGTCGTTCCTCGCGTCGTGAATGAACGCCCCAGAGGTTATGAGAAAACTCGCTGCGCCGCAACGCCGGATCGACTATGATCCCGGGAAAGCGAGCCCCCCGCGCCGAACGGGGACGGAGGACGACATGGTTGAAGTCGTAAAGCTGCGGACGGTCGACGAGCTCGACTCGCTGATCGAGAAATCGCACCAGGCGCCGGTGATGATCTTCAAGCACAGCCTCATCTGTCCGATCTCGGCGGCGGCCTACGGCGAGTTCGAGAGCTACCTGGCGGCGCGTCCCGCCGGCGATCGGGTCGTCCACGCGCTGGTCGAGATCCAGAGAGCCCGCCCCGTGTCCAACGCCGTGGCCGAGCGCACCGGGGTGCGACACGAGTCGCCGCAGGCCCTGGTCCTCAGGGGCGGCCGGGTGGTGTGGCACCAGAGCCATGGCGCGCTGCGCGTCGCGTCCCTGAGCGGGGCCGTCGAGAGCTGATCCGGGGCCGGAGGCGTATCTCGCCGGCTGGGCCTCACTGCCTGGGCCTCAAGGGCCGAGGCTGTACGCCGACAGCACGCCGGCGGCGGCGGAAAGGTGCCGCTGGACGTGGCCGTATTCCACGTCGACCTCGCGGAAGCGGCCGGCGGTGCAGTGGACGCCGAGCCGCCGCATGGCTCGGTAGATGTCCTGGAGCGGTTCCCGCACCTCGGGGTCCGGCGCCCGGAAGACCGCTTCGTCGGCGAGCAGCGGCAGGACGGCCGTCATCAGGCCGGCGCAGGCCCGCTGGATGGCGGCGGCGTCCGCCGCACGCCGGCCTTCGAGATAGGCCCGCAGCGCCTGCTTGCTGGGCAGCGCCGCCGCCGCGTATCGGCGGTGCCAGGCCTCCATCCGTTCCTGGAGCGTGAGCTCCGGCGGCGGCGGCGGCGGGAGGCGGTCGTCGAGCATTTGCTGCTGCGCCGAGCTCGCCGCGGCCGCGATCAGGCTCAGGTAGGGCTGGATCTGAAGGCTCAGAGCCCCCTCGTCCGGCAAGGTCAGGTGGCCTCCGAGCTCGGTCTCGGCGTCGCCGATGGCCGCCGCGGCCTCCTCGAGCCGGCGCTGGAAATCGCCGCGCGGCGGCGCCGGCAGGGCCGCCAGGTTGCACAGCGCGGTCTCGGCCGCGTAGA
>Ga0302046_10005879_pt1 | contig 10762 bp, 14 predicted proteins | sample RVTome_11_FD_200261 | JGI IMG/M metagenome (GOLD analysis project Ga0302046, IMG submission 200261) | Soil microbial communities from uranium-contaminated site in the Upper Colorado River Basin, Wyoming, United States - RVT147D111 (version 2) ... | reverse complement strand
CTTGTCCGGATGCCCCTCCGACACCGATTCGGAAGTGAAAAGATAACTGCGCATCGTGCTATGGCCTCCCGGGCGTGATTTGGAAATATCTTTTGATCGCGATAAGGAGATATATTCTACTTCAGGGTCCAGGTGAAAGCAAAGCCGGCCAAAGTCGCTAACCCGCTACTGCTGGAAGCCACGTCATGGAGCATTTAGAATGCTCGCCTCGCCTCTTTCCCGACTCGAGGACATGTCATGCCCAGGACCATTGCCGCGTCGATATTGCAGAATTTTCTCGGCAACGCATCCAATTGGTACAAGCTCACCATCATCGGCTTCCTGGTAGCAAATCCCCTGCTGATGATCTCCGTCGGCGAGTTCGTCACCGGCTGGATCATCGTTCTCGAGTTCATTTTCTGCCTGGCGATGGCGCTCAAGTGTTACCCGCTCCAGCCCGGCGGATTGATCGCTTTCGAGGCGGTCATCATGGGCATGACTTCACCGGGTACGGTGTTTCACGAGACCGAGGCGAATTTCGAGGTCATCCTGCTGCTGATCTTCATGGTGGCCGGCATCTTCTTCCTCAAGGACATGCTGCTGTACATATTCACCAAGATCATCACGCGGATCCGTTCCAAGATGCTGCTGTCGCTGATGTTCTCGTTCTCCGCGGCCGTGCTTTCCGCCTTCCTCGACGCGCTCACGGTGACCGCGGTGATCATCACCGTGGCGGCGGGTTTCTACGCCGTTTACCACAAGGTGGCTTCGGGCAAAGGCTTTGATTCCGATCACGATCATGCCGACGACACCGGCATCGGCAGCGAGACCCGCGAGGACCTGGAGGGTTTTCGCGCGTTCCTGAGGAACCTGCTGATGCACGGCGCGGTCGGTACCGCGCTCGGCGGCGTTACCACCATGGTGGGTGAGCCGCAGAACCTGCTGATTGCCAAGGTGGCAGGCTGGGACTTCCTCGAGTTCTTCATTCGCATGGCACCGGTCAGCATTCCGGTGTTCATTGTCGGCCTGCTGACCTGCGTTGCCTGTGAGAAATTCAAGATCCTGGGCTATGGGGCGCAGCTTCCCCATGCCGTTCGGCGCATCCTGGAGGAGTTCGACCGCCTCGAGGACGAAGGGCGCAGCCCCAGGCACAAGGCCGCCATCATCGTGCAGAGCCTGGTGGCGCTGTTTCTCGTCGTGGCGCTGGCCTTCCACTGGGCCGAGGTCGGCCTGATTGGCCTCGCGGTCATTGTGCTGGCGACCGCGTTTACCGGCATCATCGAGGAGCACCAACTCGGCCATGCCTTCTCGGAAGCATTGCCCTTCACCGCACTGCTGGTGGTGTTCTTCGCCATCGTCGGCGTGATCCACGACCAGCACCTGTTCCGTCCCGTCATCGAAGCGGTTTTCGCGATGGACAAGGACCTGCAGGTGCCGATGTTCTTCCTGGCCAACGGCGCGCTGTCGGCGATCTCGGACAACGTCTTCGTCGCCACCGTGTACATCAACGAGGTGAAAGCCGCGCTGGACGCCGGCGAGATTTCCAGGGAGTTCTTCGACCTGCTGACGATCGCCATCAACACCGGCACCAACATCCCCTCGGTGGCGACCCCCAACGGCCAGGCGGCCTTCCTGTTCCTGCTGACGTCCGCCCTGGCGCCGATGATCCGGCTGAGTTACGGGCGCATGGTGCTGCTGGCGCTTCCTTACACGATCACCATGACCATCACAGGCCTTTTGGCCACAATCTACATCTTGTAAAAGATTCGCGGCGAGGCGCCGCTCCTACAAGCTCAACCAACGCTGCAGAATGCTTGTAGGAGCGGCGCCCTCGCCGCGATCGTCGCGGCTAACGCCGCTCCTACAAGAATGAGCAAGATGGGCCATCCTGGCCCACTTGCATCTCGCCTTCGAAAAGCGCGGTTTTCAAAGGCTCGCGGGCTTCGCCCGTTGGCACGTCCCTGTGCCAAACCGATCAGGTACGCCGAGGGGAGGGGAATGCCCTTCCAAAACCTTCGGAGGCAGGGATGACTCCGAAGAGCTACAGGGATGTACTCGCGCGTGTTTTGGAAGGGCATTCTCCTCCCAAAAGCGAGAAAAGTATTAGCGGAATATGAGCCAGGTGAGGTAGGCGATCAGGAAGATGATGATCGGCAGGATGATGACCAGCGCCTTCTTCGCCGTGCCCATCATCCGGGCGCCGGTTTCCTGCATTTTCTCGGCGCGGTCCTGGAGCTTTTCCGCGCGATCGTACTGCGCCTTGTACATGGCGAACTGCTGGCGCTGGAGTTCCAGCGCTTCGTTCTGGCGTTGAACCTGGATTTCCTGGTTCTTGAGTATGTCCCTGAGAACGTCGACGGTTTCTCTGTCAGAACTCAAGCACTGCCCCCTTGCTAATGCCGGTCCTAAAAGGTCTCAGTAACTGCCTGCAATGTAGTGCGACAGTTGCTCGACTTCCGCTTCCTTCTCGACCAGCATGTGCTTGACGAGGTCACCGAGCGAGACAATGCCCTGCATCGTGTCGCCGTCGGAAACGATCAGGTGGCGGCAGCGGCAGGTTGTCATGGTTTCCATCGCGGTGTCGACCGAATCACCCGGATCCACCGTGATGAGCGGGGACGACATCACCTCGAACAGCTTGGTGCTGCCGGATGAGCGTCCTTTGAGCGCGATTTTTCGGAGGTAGTCCCTTTCAGTGAAGATGCCCGTGGGTACGCCATCGCGCTCGACGACGATGGCTCCGATGTTGGCGTCCGACATGATTCCGATGGCCTCAAGGACCGAGGCGTCCTTGCCGATCGTCACGACGGCGCCACCCTTCCGATCCAATACTTCCCGAATCGTGGACATGGCTTTTCCGGACCTTAAGCTTGGGTCAGTTATAAGTTTAGTCGGCGGCGGCAAATTTTCAAGGCCGTTCCGGCGCTCAATCGCGCCGCCTGGAGATCACCGTGTATTCGGCTTCGATGGTTTCGGATTTCCTGTCCCGCGGGCCGGGGGGCCTCCCAAGGCCCTTCCTGCGCAGCCACCAGCCGCGGATCGCCATGCCGGTCCACAGCAGCAGGCCAAGGCCGACAGCGGCGGCGAGCACGAAAAGGCCGAACACAATGGCGCCGGCGATCACCAGGACAGCGAAGATCGAACCGAGCAGCCGGGCCAGCGGGCTCGTAGGCGGGGGGCTGATGTAGTATCTCATGATGTGGATTAGGGCCTGTTCACACTACTTGAGTCATCGCTGTTGTGGCGGGAAAAGCGCCAATCAAGGCGCGAGGAGAGAAGTTTGGTGAATCCAAATGAACGACGAGCAACACAGAGTGGCGCTTTTTCAGCCACAACCCGGCGGGCCGGGGCCATTTTTTCGCCTGACTGCGTTGTCACTCGCTCGAGTAGTGATACTACACTACGCTCGTTCCGCCTTGGCAGTCAAAAAAATGGCCTCCGGCAGCTTGATTCAAGTAGTGGGAACAGGCCCTGACTGGGGCCTGCGTGGTCGCGACTCAACGGAAGATGGGCGATAAGGCGCGTAGCCAGGCCCTGTGCGCGCTCTCGGATGTCGGCGAGGGCGGCAAGGAAGTGCGAATCGAAGGCGAGGCCGGGCCGCAGTGGCTGATGCTGTTTCATCGAAACGGGGCGCTCACGGCCTGGCGCAATGTCTGCCCTCACCAGGGCCGCGCGCTGAACTGGGCACCGGATCGATTCCTGTTCAGCCCCGACGGCCTGCTGGTTTGTTCTCACCACGGCGCGAGCTTTGAATTGCACTCCGGTTTGTGCCTCGCCGGCCCCTGCAAGGGCGCGCAGCTCGCGCCCGTTGCAATCGAGGTCGAAGGCGGCCAAGTCTTCCTGGGGAACCTGGAAGAAAGTCAATAGATCAGGTTGACCATCGTCAGCATCACGACGATGAAAATCACGCTCATGGGGCTCCCCACCCGGATAAAATCCGCCACCCGGTAGCCACCGGGCCCCATGATCAGGGCGTTGACCTGGTGGGTGGGAAGGATGAAGGCGTTGGAGGTCGCCAGCGCCACGATCAGGGCGTACATCGTCGGACTGGCGCCGGTGGCAAACGCGATGCTCACCGCAATCGGCACCAGGATGGTGGTGGCGCCGACGTTCGACATCACGAGGCTGAACACGGTGGCCATCAGCGCCAGCGCCACCTGGATGGCCAGCTCCGGCACGTCGCCCAGAATCAGCATGATTTCCTGTGCGATCCAGGCCGCGGTGCCCGTGCGTTCCATGGCATGCCCCAGCGGAATCAGGCTGGCCAACAGGAACACCGTCTTCCAGCTCACCGCGCCGTAGGCCTCGTCCATGCTCAAAACGCCGCTGAGGACCATGCCGAGGGCGCCCACCAGCAGGCATATCGAAAGCCTGAAGTCCGTAAAAAGGATAAGCCCGATGGAGATCGCGAAGAACACCAGGGCGTGCGCCACCTTCTGCGGGCGCTGTTCTTCCTGGGGGATTTCCGTTGCGACGATGAAATCGCGCTCGCGGGATACGTTGGACAAATCGCGCCAGGTGCTGTGGCTGACCAGGCAATCCCCCAGCTCCATCACCATGTCGCGGATGTTTTCGGTGAAGATCTCGCCCCGGCGGTTCACGGCGAGCACGCTGATACCGTAGCGCCGGCGCAATTGCGCACCGCCGATGCTCTGGCCGACCAGCCGCGAGCCTGGCGGAATGACCACCTCGGAAATGCCCGCGCGGCTGGCGTTGAACAGGCCGCCGAAGGTGCGCAGCCGCGGCTGCACGCGGCATTGCTTGTCGAGCGCGAAGCGGCCGACCACGTCGCGCGTGCCCATGACGCCAAGGATGGTCCCGACCCAGATCATCTCGTCGGCGGGCGGCGCCAGCCTGGGTTCCTCGGTGTTCCGGATGGCGAGCAGGATGGGCGCACCCTCCAGCTTTTCCGCATCGCCGATCCGCATGCCAACCAGCGGGGAATCCACCGTCACAAGCAGTTCGTAGACATCGCCCTTGATCCCGTAGACGTCCGCGAAATAGGTCTTGGTGCGCGCCGGGGCGCCGGTGGCGGTTTCCTTGTGCTCGGGCAGCAGCAGCTGGCCGCCCACCAGGAAATACAAAACCCCCGCCGCCAGCAGGGCCAGGCCAATCGGCGTGACGTCGAACAGCTCGAAAGTCTGCAGCGTCTCGACACCCGGGGGCAGGGCCGTGTTGGCGTTGATGATCAGGTCGTTGAGCAGGATCAGCGGGGAGGAGCCCACCATGGTAAGCGTGCCGCCGAGGATGGCGCAGAAGCCCATTGGCATGAGCATGCGCTGCATCGGAATTTTCGCCCGGGTCGAGATTTTTGACATGACCGGCATGAACAGTGCGGTCGCGCCGACGTTCTGCATGAGCCCGGAGATCATTCCCACCGTGGTCGAAACCATCGGTACGATCCGCTTGGCCGTCTTGCCGCCCACCCTGAGGATACGCGCGGCCACTACCGTCATCACCCCGGTGCGGTCCAGACCGGCCCCCAGGATCATCACCGCGATGATCGAGATGACCGCGTTGGATGCGAAGCCGTTGAAGAGCTGAAGCGGCGGTACCAGGCCCAGCAGGCCGAGCACGACCATGACGCAGATCGCGGCGATGTCCACCCGCAGCAGCTCCGAAACAAACAAGCCGATGGTCGCGGCCAGCACCAGCAGCACCAGCATCATGTCGCCTGAAAGGGTGAGGCCGCTCTCCATCAGCCAGATTCCATTACTAGGGCCTGTTCACACTACTTGAATCAAGCTGCCGGAGGCCGTTTTTTCGCCTGGCAAGGCGGAGCGAGCGTGGTGTAGCAAGACTACATGAGCGAGTGACAACGCAGCCAGCCGGAAAAATGGCCCCGGCCCTCCGGGTTGTGGCTGAAAAAACGCCACTCTGCGTTGCTCGTCGTTCATTTGGAGTTACCAAACTTCACTCCTCGCGTCTTGATTGGCGGTTTTTCAGTCACAACAGCGATGATCCAAGTAGTGTGAATAGGCCCTAAACGCGCCCGTAAACCAGGTCGTACACCCGGTGGCCGAGATTACGGCCGCGCCGCTCGTAACGGGTCCCGGGGCGCCAAGCCGGTCGCGCGCTGTAATCCCCCGACTCGGCGAGGTTGCGAAAGTCTTCGCTGACCGCCAGCACTTCGCTGATGTACTCGGCATAGGGCGCCCAGTCGGTGGCGATGTGCAGGATGGCTCCGGGCGCCATGCGTGAAGCCAAGCCCGCCACAAAAGGCGGCTGGACCAGGCGCCGCTTGTGATGGCGCTTCTTCGGCCAGGGATCGGGGAAATAGATTCGCACCCCGCAAAGCGAGGCTGGCGGAATCCGCTCATCCATGAATTCCACCGCGTCCATGCAGGCGATGCGCACGTTGTGGAGCTCATGTTCTGCCAGCGCCATCAGCAAGCGACCGACCCCCGGGCGGTGCACCTCCACGCCGATGAAATCCTGCTCGGGATATGCCTGCGCGGTTCGCCAGGTGGCCTCGCCGTTGCCGAAGCCGATCTCGACGATGACGGGCGCCCTGCGCCCGAACAGGGCCTCGTAATCCAGGGCGGAATCGCCCGCTTGCGAATCGATGCCGTGGCGGGGCCACAGCGCTTCCAGCGCCCGCGCCTGGCCGGTCGTAAGCCGCCCGCCGCGGATGACGTAACTTCGAACCGGCCTGTTCCTGGCCCCTTGTTGCCCTGTTGAATCAGGGCCCGACATTCAGCCGATGGTGCCGTCGATGGGTGAGGAGGCCGAGCCGTACCGCTTGCGCGGGATGCGTCCGGCCCGGTAGGCCTCACGGCCCGCTTCGACCGCCTTTTTCATCGCCGAGGCCATCAGCACCGGGTTTCGTGCGCCGGCAATGGCGGTGTTCATCAGCACGCCGTCGCAGCCCAGCTCCATGGCGATCGAGGCGTCCGAGGCGGTCCCCACGCCCGCGTCCACGATGATGGGCACCGTCGCTTCCTCGACGATGCTGAGGATGTTGTAGCGATTTTGAATACCGAGGCCAGAGCCGATCGGCGCGGCCAGCGGCATGACGGACACGCAACCCATGTCGGCCAGCTCCCGCGCCATGACCGGGTCGTCGTTGCTGTAGACCATGACGTCGAAGCCGTCATCGATGAGGATCCGCGCGGCGCGGATGGTCTCGATAATGTGCGGGAAGAGCGTTCTCTCGTCGCCCAGGACTTCCAGTTTGACCAGCGAATGGCCGTCCAGCAGTTCGCGCGCGAGCTGGCAGGTGCGCACGGCGTCCTTGGCGGAGTAACAGCCGGCGGTGTTCGGCAGGATGGTGAATTCGTCGGGTGGCAGGACTTCGAGCAGGTTGGGTTCGTCCGGGTCCTGGCCAATGTTGCTGCGGCGAATGGCGACCGTGACGAGCTCCGCTCCGGCGGCCAGGGTCGCTGCCCGCGTCTCCTGCATGTCGCGATACTTGCCTGTCCCCGTGAGAAGGCGCGAGCGGTAGCGGCGACCGGCAATTTCGAGCGCGTCGTCCTCATCGAGGTTTTGCCTTAAGGTGTCTTCGGCGCGATTCATCGACATCACCCCCCACCGATGGCCTGCACGATCTCCACGCGGTCGCCGGGCTCCAGCTTGTGAGCCGCGTGCCGGGCCCGCGGTACGATCTCCTCGTTGACCTCGACGGCCACCCGCTTGCCGGCAGGGACCACGGCATCGATCAGCGTGCCCAGGGTGATTCGATCGTCGACGCTCTCACGCCGCCCGTTCACTAGAATCTCCATACTGGAAATATTGTACATCTCCGAAAAAATCCAAGGCTTGAAAATTCGGTGCGAAAGGCCCAATCTGGTCGCATGGGCGAAAAGGACACTTTGACGTTTTCGGGCTATCTCGACCGGCAGATGCTCATCGCCATGCCGGGCATGCTGGACGACAATTTCATCGGCAGCGTGACCCTGCTGTGCCAGCACAATGAGGAGGGCGCGATCGGGATCACCATCAATCGGGTCTCCGAGTATTCGCTGGGCGAAATCCTTGCCCAGCTCCAGATCGATTGCAGCGAGGATGCCATTCGCCAGGTCCCGGTGCTCGAAGGCGGCCCGGTCGCCCCCGACCGCGGCTTCGTGCTCCACTCGCCCTGCGAGGGCTTCGAAACCAGCCTGCAGGTCGGCGACGACATCATGGTGACCACGTCGCGCGACGTGCTCGCGGCCATCGCGCGCGGCGAGGGCCCGAGCAAGTTCCTCGTGGCGCTGGGCTACGCCGGCTGGGGCGGCGGCCAGCTCGAAGGGGAAATGCGTCAGAATGCCTGGCTGACCGTGACGGCCGACAGCGCCATCGTGTTCGATTCCCCGCTGACGAAGCGCTTCGACCTCGCCCTCGACCGGCTCGGCATCAAGGTGGACCGGCTGCACGGCGTGGCGGGGAACGCCTAGAAGCCAAGATGGCTTCTGATTCCGGGACCGCTCACCCCCACATCCTCGGTTTCGATTTCGGTAAACGGCGCATCGGCATCGCGGCGGGGCAGTCGCGCACCGGCACCGCCACCGCGCTGGGCACCGTCGCGAATTCCGACAAGCCCGATTGGGTTGCATTATCCCGATTCGTCGATGAATGGAAGCCCTCTCTGTTCGTGGTTGGTCTGCCGCTTTCCGAGGCCGGCGAGGAAACGCCCATGTCGGCCCAGGCAAGATCGTTCGGCGCGCGCCTGGCCGACCGATACGGCATCGAAGTGCAATACCAGGACGAGCGCCTGACCTCCATGGACGCAGAGCGCCGGTTCGCCGAGTTGCGGGCAGCCGGCGGGGCACGGCGCAAAGACGCAGTGCGACTCGACGCGCTCGCCGCCAAGATCATCCTGGAAAACTGGCTCGAATCCACCGGAAATGAATAAATCCAATCCCGGCAATAGAGCCTCGACGCCACGCCTGCGTCACCTCACGGACGTCAGCGAGTGCAGCCGGGAGCAATTGACTTCCCTGCTCGACCTTGCAGACGAAGTCGCCGCCGAGCCGGCCAGCTTCAACGGCAGCATGCCCGGCCTGCTCCTGGTGAACCTTTTCTACGAGCCCAGCACCCGTACACGCCTTTCGTTCGAGATCGCCGCCAAGCGCCTCGGAATGATCGTCGCCAATTTCTCGGCGGCCGGCAGTTCGGTCGAAAAAGGCGAGTCACTCGAGGACACCTTCCACACCGTGCAGGCCATGGCGCCTGACTGCGTCGTGCTGCGCCACCCCGAGCCCGGCGCGGCGAAGCGACTGGCCGAACTCGCCGACCCGGGGGTGCACGTCATCAACGCCGGCGACGGCATCGGGGCGCATCCCACGCAGGCCCTGCTCGATGCACTCACGCTGCGGCAGGCGTTCGGCGCCTTCGACAACATCCGCCTGGTGATGGCCGGCGATATCCGCCACTCGCGGGTTGCGCGCTCCGCCATCGGCCTGCTGACGGTGCTGGGCGTCGAGGACATCCGCCTGTGCGGCCCCGAGTCGTTCATGCCGTCGCCGCAGACGCTGGCCGCCGCCGGTCCTTCGGTCAGGGTGTTCAAACGGCTGGAGGACGGGCTCGACGGCGCCAACGCCATCATGATGTTGCGGATCCAGAAGGAGCGCATCATCGACATCGACATTCCGGACGCCGAAGATTACCACCGGCGCTGGGGGCTCAGGCCCGAACACCTGGCGCTGGCCGCGCCCGGCTGCAAGGTCCTGCACCCCGGCCCGATGAACCGCGGCGTCGAGATCGCCTCCGAGGTGGCCGACGGTCCGGGCTCGCTGATTCGGGCGCAGGTCCGCAACGGCCTGCACCTGCGCATGGCGCTCCTGGTTCGCCTGCTGGGCCAGTGAATCGGGTCTGCGTCTACTGCGGATCGAACCCGGGGCGGGTTCCCGAATACGTCGCGGCCGCAGAGCGGCTCGGAGGGCTGCTCGCCGAACGCGGCATCGGCCTGGTCTATGGTGGCTCCAGCCTGGGCGTCATGGGCGCCGTCGCCAATGCGGCACTGGCCGGCGGGGCGGAGGTGATCGGGGTGATCCCGAGCGCGATGGCTACCCGGGAAGTGGCGCACCCGCGCCTCAGCGAACTGGTGGTGGTCGAGTCCATGCACGAACGCAAGGCGAAGATGGCCGAGCTGTCCGACGCATTCGTCGCCCTGCCCGGCGGCTGGGGCACCATGGAGGAGATTTTCGAGGCCCTGACCTGGGCCCAGCTCGGCTTGCACCGCAAGCCCTGCGGCCTGCTCAACGTGGCCGGCTATTTCGACCACCTTGAGAACTTCCTGGAACACGCCGTGGGCGAGGCCTTCGTCCGCGCCGAGTACAAACCGATGATGATGGTGGAAGAGGACCCCGAAAAGCTGCTCGAACGCTTTCGCGGCTACGAGCCGCCGCGCGTGAAGAAATGGATCAGCCAGGATGAGACCTGAGACCACGAATCCCGACCAGGGCATCCGGATCCGCGCCATCGACCACGTGGTGCTGCGGACCGAAGACCCGGAGGCGATGGTCGCCTTCTACCGCGACGTGCTCGGCTGCCAGGTCGAGCGCGAGCTGCCCGAGATCGGCCTTATCCAGCTCCGCGCCGGCGCATCACTGATCGACATCGTGCCCGTCGACAGCGAACTGGGGCGAAAAGGCGGCGGGCCGCCGGACCCGCGGGGGCGCAACCTCGACCACCTGTGCCTGCAGGTTGAGGGAATGGACGAGGGCACGCTCAGCCACTGGCTGGTGGAACACGGCATCGAGGGCGTAGAATTCGAACGGCGCTACGGCGCCCTGGGCTTCGGGCCGTCGGTGTACGTCGAGGATCCTGACGGCAATACCGTCGAGCTCAAACTATAGCGACA
>Ga0302046_10005878_pt1 | contig 10763 bp, 8 predicted proteins | sample RVTome_11_FD_200261 | JGI IMG/M metagenome (GOLD analysis project Ga0302046, IMG submission 200261) | Soil microbial communities from uranium-contaminated site in the Upper Colorado River Basin, Wyoming, United States - RVT147D111 (version 2) ... | reverse complement strand
AGCGGGAACTGTTCGAGCTGCGCGAGACCATGGGGATGCTGTTCCAGGCCGGCGCGCTGTTCGACTCGATGACCGTCGGCGAAAACGTGGCCCTGGCGCTCCGGGAGCACACGCCGATGCCGGAGCCCCAGATCGAGATGGTGGTGAAGGAAAAGTTGACGCTCGTGGGGCTGGCGGCGACGGAGCCGCAGCGCCCCAGCTCGCTTTCGGGCGGGATGAAGAAGCGCGCGGCGCTGGCGCGCGCGCTGGCGATGAACCCGAAGATCATGCTCTACGACGAGCCCACGACGGGCTTGGACCCGATTACGGCGGACGTCATCAACCGGCTGATCCGGCGCCTTCACGACCGGCTGGGGATCACGTCGATCGCCGTGACGCACGACATGCGCAGCGCCTATCATATCGCGGATCGGATCGCGATGCTCCACGAGGGACGCATCCACGCGATCGGGACCCCCGCCGAAATCCAGGCGACGAAGGATCCCATCGTCCGGCAGTTCATCGAGGGGAGCAGCGAAGGCCCCCTCCAACCGACGTAGAGGGACACGGATGAACCACACGTCTCGCGCCGCCGCCATCCAGGTCGGCATCGCCGGGCTCCTGGCGCTGGTGGCGATCATTGTCGGGATCGTATGGCTCAAGGAATATCGTCTGGGCCAGAAGAAGACCTTCTACACCGCCCGGTTCGAGGAGGTCGGCTCGCTCTCCGAGGGAGATCCCGTGGCCGTCCGGGGTGTGAAGAAGGGTGTCGTCACCGGGATCACGCTGGAGGACCAGACCGTCCGCGTGGAATTCGAACTTCAGCGCGACGTCATCCTCCACCCCGACGTCCTCCTGCGCGTGACCAACAAGGGCTTCCTGGGCGAGAAGTTCCTGGCGCTGGATCCGGGTTCCGCACCCGGCGTTCACGACCCCAAGACGCCGATCCCGGGCCGTTTCCAGTCGGGCGTGCCGGAGGTCATCGCCGGCGCCGGGGATCTGATCATCGAGGCGACCGAGCTCTCGTCGCGGCTGAACATCATGCTCGACGCCCTCGATCCCGCGACGTTCGAGCGCGCGGCGAAGAACGTGGAGAAGATGTCATCCAAGCTGAGCGCCACGGTGGAGGCGAACGAGGCCGACCTGCGATCCGCGGTGGGCGATTTCCGGAGCGCCGCCAAGAAGCTGAACTCCATCGCCTCCGTGAACGAGGAGGGTGTGACCTCCTCGGTGAAGGACTTCGCGGAGGCATCGAAACGCCTGAGCACGCTGTCGGAGCGTCTCTCCTCCACGGCGGTGGCGCTCGACCGGGTCGTGACACGGCTCGACACCGGGCAAGGGACGCTGGGGAAGGCGATCGCCGACTCCACGCTCTACGAGGAGATGCGCGAGACGCTTCGGAACACGAATGACCTGGTGACGGACATCAAGAAGAACCCGAAGCGGTATTTGAAGATGAGTATTTTTTAGGACTCGCGAAGCGCGGGCCGTACTCCGGCCGACCCCGGCCGACCGCGGGCGGCCAATGATTCCCGATCCCGTTGTTGGCGGTGGCACGGTGCGATCGCCAGGGCCCACACAAACCGGAACCATCACCGTGAAGAAACGCACATCCGCCGCCGAGCGCGCCCTCTTCTACTGCACCGAATGCGGGAACGAGTCCCCGAAGTGGTTCGGGAAGTGTCCGCGGTGCCACGCGTGGAACACGGCCGTCGAAGCGTCCCCGGATTCCATCGGTCGATCCCGCGTCGCGTCGCGGGCCGGTCGCGGCGGCTATGCCAGCCCCGCGGCGGCCCCCGTGAAACTCGACGCCATCGAGGTGGGCGCCGAGGACCGCTGGACCTCGGGGATCGGCGAGCTCGACCGCGTCCTCGGCGGCGGGCTGGTGCCCGGCTCGCTCGTTCTGATCGGCGGCGATCCCGGCGTCGGCAAATCGACGCTCGCGCTCGGTCTCGCCTCGGCGCTTGCGCGCCAGCGGCGCGCGGTCCTCTACGTCACGGGCGAGGAGTCCCCGCGCCAGACGAAGATGCGCGCGGAGCGCCTGGCGCTCAAGGATCCCGACCTCCCGCTCTACGTCCAGGCGGAGGTCGAGCTCGGCGCCATCGTGGCCCAGGCCGACGCCCTGACGCCGGCGCTCTTGGTCATCGACTCGATCCAGACGCTCTTCACCTCCGACGTCGACGCCGCGCCCGGCTCCGTCTCCCAGGTCCGCGAGTGCGGGCTTCGCCTCCTTCGCCTGGCGAAGGAGCGGTCGCTTCCGATCCTCCTCATCGGTCACGTGACGAAGGACGGCGCGGTCGCGGGCCCGCGCACGCTGGAGCACATGGTGGACGCGGTCCTCTATCTCGAGGGCGACCGCCACCACGGCTACCGGATTCTGAGCGCGGCCAAGAATCGCTTCGGCTCCACGCACGAGATCGGGGTCTTCGAGATGCGCGGCGACGGGCTCATCGAAGTGGCCAATCCCTCCGAGCGCCTCCTGCGCGAACGAGGCGAGCCGGCGCCCGGATCGGTGATCGTCGCGTCGATCGAGGGGACGCGCCCGCTGCTCGTGGAACTGCAGGCCCTGGTGGCGCCGACCCACTTCGCCAATCCGCAGCGCGTGGCGCAGGGCGTCGACCCGCGCCGCCTCTCGGTCGTGATCGCGGTGCTGGAGAAGCGCGCGGGCCTCTCGTTGGCGGGGGCGGACGTCTTCGTGAACGTGGCGGGCGGGATCCGACTCGAGGAGCCGGCCGCCGATCTCGGCCTCGCGCTCGCGCTCGCCTCCTCGCTCCGCGACAAGCCGGTGCCGCCCGACCGGATCGCGGTCGGCGAGATCGGGCTGGGCGGCGAGCTTCGCCCGGTGCCGCAGCTGGCGCGCCGGCTGGCCGAGGCGAAGCGTCTCGGATTCCGCAGCGCCATCGTGCCGCGCCGCTCGCTGGAGGACGCCCCCGCGTCCGGCAGGGCGTTCGCCGTGCATACGGCGGCCAGCCTGGCCGAGGCGATCGCGCAGGCGATGGGGGAGTAGACACCGCCCGATGACCGCCGCCTCCACCGACAACGCCGCCTCGCGAACGGCGCCCGATCTCGCGGTCCTCCTTGCCGGCGCCGGCGAGGGAACGCGCATGGGCCCGCTCGGCCCCAAGCTTCTGATCCCCGTCGGAGGAAAGCCCGCGCTGGCGCGTGTGGCCGAGACCTTTCTCGCGCACGCCGCGGTGGGCGAACTCGTCGCGATCGTTCCCGTGGCCCTTTACGTCGAGGCGGAAGCGGCGCTACGGTCCGTGGCGAACCCGCGGACGATTCCGGTTCACGTCGTCGGGGGCGGGGAGACGCGCCAGGACTCCGTGGGCCGCGGGCTTGGGGCACTTCGCGCCGGGCTTCACTTCACCGCGGTGCACGACGTCGCGCGCGTCCTGGTCGACGGCCCCCTCATCGATCGCGTGCTCGCGGCCGCCCGCGAGCATGGCGCCGCGATCCCGGCGCTCCGTCTGACCGACAGCGTGAAGGAGGTCTCCGACGGACGCGTCTCGCGGTCGATTCCGCGCGAGCGGCTGGTCGCGGCCCAGACGCCGCAGATCTTCGCCAGTGATATACTTCGAAAAGCCCACGCGCACGCGCGCGGGGGCGAATACCTCGCGACCGACGAGGCGGCCCTGGTCGAGGCGATCGGCGCGCCGGTGGCCGTGATCGACGGTGACGAGCGCAACCGCAAGCTCACGGTGCCGGGCGACCTGGTGATCCTGAACGCGCTGCTCCGGGCCGGAGCGGCCACGGAGCAATCGTGATGGCGACATCGTCTCCGCGGCAGGCGGCCACGGGCTGGCGCGTCGGCACCGGCTACGACATTCACCGCCTGGAAGAGGGGCTTCCGCTCGTCATCGGCGGCGTCTCGCTCCCCTCGAAGGCGGGCCTCCGCGCGCACTCGGACGGGGACGTCCTGGCCCACGCCATCGGCGACGCGCTGCTCGGCGCCCTGGGCCTGGGAGATTTGGGCGCGCACTTTCCGGACAGCGATCCGCGCTGGCGCGGCGCGTCGAGCCTCGGCATCCTGGAGGCGATCCGCGCCATGGCGGACGAACGCGGGGCGCGCGTCGCGAACGTCGACGCCACCGTCATCGCGGAGGCGCCGAGGATGGCGCCGCACGTGGCGGCCATGAAGGTGAATCTCGGCCGATGCCTCGGCATCGAACCGGAACGCGTCTCGGTCAAGGCCACGACGAACGAAGGAATCGGATCGGTGGGCCGCGGCGAGGGGATCGCCGCGATGGCCGTGGTGCTGGTGGAAACGGGGCGCCCCTAGGCGCCAAGGAGAGCCGACGATGAAGATGGTGGTCCTGATGGGGGGGAACACCCCCGAGCGTGACGTGTCGCTTCAAACCGGCGCCGGCGTGGCCCGCGCCCTGGGCGCCCTCGGCCACGACGTGACGACGCTCGACACGGGCGACGCTGGCGCGGAGTTCTACATCCGCTCGATCCCCTCGACGACGGACCTCGTCTTCATCGCCCTGCACGGCGGCGACGGGGAGAACGGCAAGATCCAGGCGCTGCTGGACCTCGCGGCGACGCCGTACACCGGTTCGGGCGTGCTGGCCTCCTCCGTCGCCATGGACAAGGCGATGTCGAAGCGGATCTTCTCGCAGGAATCGATTCCGACGCCCTCCTGGGGCGAGTGGTGGGCGCCCGAGGATCCGACGACGAAGTGGCGACCGGGGCTGACCGACGCCGACATGAAACACCTCGGCGGCTTCCCGCTGATCGTGAAGCCGAACGACCAGGGATCGACCGTCGGCATCACCCGCGTCGACCGTCCCGAGGCCCTTCTCCCCGCGGCCGAGACCGCCCGGCGCTACGGCCGGCTCATCCTGGTCGAGCGCTTCATCGAAGGGCGGGAGGTGACGGTCTCCGTCCTGAACGGGCGCGCGCTCCCGATCGTGGAGATCATCCCGGAGGGCGGCTTCTACGACTACGAGCATAAGTACACGAGCGGCGCGAGCCGGTACGAGTGCCCGGCGCCATTGCCGCAGGAATCGAGCGAGCGGATCCTGGCGCTCGGACTCAAGGCCTATCGGTCGCTCCGCTGCGAGGGCGTCGGGCGCGTCGACTTCCGCCTTGCCGAGGACGGCACGCCCTATTGCCTGGAGGTGAACACGGTTCCGGGCATGACGGAGCTTAGCCTCGTGCCGAAGGCGGCGGCGGCGGCCGGGATATCCTACGAAGCGCTTGTGCGCGAGATCGTCGACGCCGCGATGGCGCGCCGATCGCGCGCCGCCCACTGACCGTCCGTGAGCGTGCCCGCGTGACCCTTCGCGTCTACGATACCCGCCGCCGCGCCAAGCTCCCGTTCGAGAAGAAACCGGGCGATCGCGTCGGCATTTACGTCTGCGGCATGACCGTCCAGGACAAACCGCACGTGGGGCACATGCGCGCCTCCATCTCGGGGGACTCCATCCGGCGATGGCTGGAGCATCGCGGATACGACGTCGTCTATGTTTACAATTTCACCGACATCGACGACAAGATCATCGCCCGCGCGAATGATGAGGGGATCGCCTACGAGCGCGTCTCCCGGCGGAACGAGGAGGCCTACCTCGAGTACGCCGCGCGCCTGCGGATCAAGCCGGCGCATCACTACCCGCGCGCGACGTCCCACATCGGCGAAATCCTCGCGCTGATCCAGCGGCTCATCGATGCCGGCCACGCGTACCCGGCCGCCGGGGACGTCTACTTCGACATTCGTTCCTACCCGGCCTACGGACAGCTCTCCGGCCACAACGTGGACGATCTCCGCTCGGGCGCCCGCATCGAGATCGGCGAGGCGAAGCGCGACCCGCTCGACTTCACGCTCTGGAAGGGCGCCAAGCCCGGCGAGCCGTCCTGGCCCAGTCCGTGGGGCCCCGGACGCCCGGGCTGGCACATCGAGTGCAGCGCGATGGCCATGAAGTACCTGGGGGATACCGTCGATTTCCACGGCGGAGGGCAGGATCTGATCTTCCCGCACCACGAGAACGAGAAGGCGCAGTCGGAGGCCGCCACCGGAAAGCCCTTCGCCACGTTCTGGGTGGAGAACGGCATGGTGAATCTCGGCGGCGAGAAGATGTCGAAGTCGACGCGGCACTTCTTCCTCATCGAGGACGTGCTTCGGGAATTCGACGCCGACGTCGTTCGCTTCTACCTGCAATCGACGCACTACCGAAGCCCCATCGACTGGAGCGAGGAGCGGCTTCGCGAGGCGGGGACCGCCTACGCGCGGTTGAAGGACGCGCTGGCGAAATCGGTCCGCGCACCGGAGGGGGCCCCGGCGGCGGACGCCGCGTCGTCGCCGCTGGCCCGGGAGACGGCCGCGCTGGCGGCCCGCTTCGAAGAGGCGATGGACGACGATCTGAACGTCGCGCGCGCGCAGGGACACCTGTTCGAACTCGCGAAGGAGATCAACCGCGTGGCCGACGCGCCCGCGTCCGGCGCCGCCGACCGCGCCGCCGTGGTCGACGCCGGCAGGGCCCTCCGGCGGCTGGGCGGGATCATCGGGCTCTTCCAGGGGGCGGACGAGGAGGAGGCGGAGGTCCCTGAGAGCGTGCAAATGCTTGTGCGGCAACGTGATGAGGCAAGGGTCGAGAAGGACTGGAAACGCGCCGATCAATTGAGAGACGAGATTCTCGCGAGCGGATACCTCCTCGAGGACGCGAAAGGAGGTACCCGCGCGCGGCGTAAGCCCTGACGCATGCGCCCCCCATTACGAGGCGGATCGCCCGATTATGCGATTTCTGCAACGACCACGCACGCTGAAGGGCGAGCTCCAACTGCTGTTCCTCGCCGTGGGAACCTCGTTCCTGCTCTTGGCGACCGTTCTTCTCTACCAAAACGGCCAGTCCTCGCTGCGCCGCCAGTTGATCGCCTCGGCCATCACCTCCTCGGAGACCGCCGCGGCCCTGATCGATACCCAGGACCATCGCGGCATCCGCACCGCCGCGGACATGAACGGCGCGGGCTTCCGGACCATCGTCGAGGATCTCAGCGCCCTCCGCCGCGCGAACCCGAACATCTACCATCTCTTCACGCTGGCCCCCACCGGGCGACTTGGTGAGTGGGGCCTCGTCGTGGACATGGGCGGGACGGCGCCGCTGCGGGAAGGCGCCGAGCTTCGCCGCGGCAGGCTTCCCATCGGGGCGCCTCCGCCGGAGAGCGTGCCCGCGGAGTTGCTTCTCCACGGCATGGAAGCGTCCGTGAGCGAGATTCTCGATCTGAGCCAGCCGGCGCGCGCGCGTGTCGTCGCCGTATCGCCGATTCGCTCCCGGACCGGGGAATCGGTCGGGCTCGTGGTGGTGGAGTCGAGCGCCTCGAACCTCCTGGCCGAAGCGAAACTTCTTTCGTACGTCTCCCTCGCGGTCTTTCTCCTGGGGCTCTTCGCCAGCGTGATCGCCAGCAGCGTCGTCTCGAAATGGGTGACCCGCCCCGTGGTCGATCTCCTTCGATGCGTGGAAACGATCGCGAAAGGAGATCTGGCCGTTCGCGTTGCGACGTCCTCGCGCAATGAGCTCGGCGCGCTCGGCGACGCATTCAACAAGATGGCGGAGAGCATGCAGGGCGCCCATGTGCGCGACCTGGCGCAGCAGGGGCGCCTGCGGGAGCTGCATCGGCACGGCGCCGAGGCCGCCGCCACGCTCGATCTTTCGCATACGCTCAACGTCGCCGCCAACGGCATGCTGCAGATCTGCGGGGGGAACGAATCGATCGCGGGTGCCTCGGCGCCGCGGGAGGAGCAGATCCGCCGGTGGGTCCGCGTCGGGACTGATGTGGAGGACATCGGCGCGCCCGAGATCAAGCCCGGATCGGTCGACGTCGTCCTCCAGGGGAAAGCGCGCCTTCTGGCCCGCGTGGAACTCGAAGTGGCCGGTCTCGGATTTCTCCTGTCGCGCCCCGGCGCCTATACGCTGGCCGCCCCGCTCTGCGTCAACGACAAGACCATCGGCGTCCTCCTGGTCGTCGGGGAGCAGGAGCAATTCCACGCCGATGCCGTGTCGCTCGCATCGCTCTTCGCGGCGCAGGTCTCCGCGGCCGTAGCGAACGCCCGGCTCTACGATCAGGTGCGGGAACTCGACCGCTCGAAGAGCGAGTTCCTCTCCATTGCGTCGCACGAGGTCCGAACGCCGCTCACCGTCATGAAGAGCAGCCTCGACCTCCTGGCGAACAGCAAGGGATTCGAGTACTCCGACGACCAGCGCCAGCTCATCTATTTCTGCCAGGAATCGGTGGAACGGCTGACCCGGCTCGTGAAGGACATCCTCGACATCTCGAAGATCGAGGCGGGCGTGCTGAAGGTGACCCTCCAGCCGATCTCCTTGAACGATCTCGTCGAAAAGTGCCTCTTCTGGGTGCCGCAGCTTCCCGGCGGCCAGGGAATCGAAATCGAGGCGCGCCTCCCCTCGCGACATCTCATGGCGATGGCCGACGGCGGACGGATCCAGCAGGTTCTGGAAAACCTCCTTTCCAACGCGATCAAGTTCTCATCGGCGGGCGGCAAGGTGGCGGTGGAGTTGATCGAGCACGAGGACGAAGTGGAAATCGTCGTGTCCGATCACGGCAAGGGGATCTCCGCCCAGGATCTCGACCGCATCTTCGGAAAGTTCTACCAGGTGGAGGAATCGTCCACCCGGGAACAGGGCGGCACGGGCCTCGGGCTCGCCATCTGCAAAGGAATCGTCGAGGCGCATCGCGGCCGGCTATGGGTGGAGAGCGAGCCCGAGAAGGGAAGCCGCTTCCACTTCACCGTCGCGCGGGCCGTTGACCCGGCGGACACCAAGGTGCGCGATGCCGACATTCCGGTGGGCCCGCTCCTCTCCACGCTTCGGGGCAATCGCAGCGCCGCAACAGGTTGACGTAGGTCTTCGCGCCGGCCCCCGCGCCGCGCCCGTCCACGCTTCCCCCCGTTCGCCATCCGCGCACGGGCGGCCAACGACGACAAATCCATCCCAAAAGCGCTTGCCCTTGGAGTGGCCCGGGCCGATACTCAGAGCGCACGGGGCTACCTGTCCGGAACTCCCGCAAGCGACCGATTCACCTTGGCGCCGCCGGTGAATTTGTTCCGCTCGGAAGACTTTCTGGGGGGCAGGAAGGGGTCCGGAATGGCGACCGTACTCTGTGTGAGCGTCGAGCCAGCCGTTGCAGTCATCCTCGAGTCCGTACTCGTCGATCTGGGTCACACGTTGCTGTCCGCAACGACGGTCGTCGACGCCCTCCAGACCATCTCCCACTCCACCGTGGATATCGTCATCGCGGGATCCTCCGCACCGGAGCCCGGCGGCTACGACATGCCGCAGGCGCTCCGCGATCGGGACATCGACACACCCGTCATCGTCGTGGCGAGCCACGCCTCCGTCGAGGACGCGGTTGCCGTTATGCGCCGGGGCGCCGCGGACTATCTGACGACACCGCTCCGCGCGGAATCGGTCCGTATCGCGGTGAGCAACGCGCTGGAGGTGCATCGCCTGCGCCGCACGAGCGGTGGGTTGCATCGCGACAACGCCGACCTTCGGGGCGGACGGGTCTTCGCCGGCGAGAGCGCGGCGCACCGGCGGATTCTCGCCGCGATCAACGCCGCTGCGCCGGCGCGCTCGGCCGTCCTGCTCGAGGGCGAATCGGGCACCGGCAAGTACATCGTCGCTCGGGAGATCCACGAGCGAAGCTCGCGCCGCGACCACCCGTTCGTCACCGTGGATTGCGCCACGCTGGCCAGCGTAATCGCGGAGGGTGCGATTTTCAGCCAGCCGCTCGGCGCATTCGAGCAGGCCGCACATGGGACGCTTTGCCTTCAGGAAATCGCCGAATTGCCCTTCGACCTCCAGGCGATGTTGCTCCATGCCATGCAGGCGCAGGATAGCGAGCGGGTCGGAGACGCCCTGAAGCATCACAGCGCCGACGTCCGCCTGATCGCGACCACGAACCGCGACCTGGGTGCGGAGGTCGAGGCCGGGCGTTTTCGCCGGGAGCTCTACTATCGGTTGAACGTCGTTCGTTTTCGAATGCCGGCGCTGCGGCAGCGAGTGGAGGACATCCCGGCCCTTGCGAGACACTTTGCCCAGCGCGTCGCGGCCGATCTGGGGATCGAAGCGCCGACCGTGCCCCAGGAGACGGTCGAGTTCCTTCAAAGCCGCCCGTGGCCGGGGAACGTTCGGGAACTCGCGAACCTCATCGAACGCGCCATGATCCTGCGTCCCGGTCCGGTACTCCACCGAGAGAGCCTCGACTATCCGCATCCGGCGCGCGGCGCCGCGAGCGAGCCGTTCGTGGAGCGACCCACGACGGGGCCGGTGGTTCCCGCGGACGTCTCACCCGCCGAGGTCGTGCGTGAATCGGAAGCGTTCAACCTCCACCGGATGGAACTGGAGATGATCCACCGCGCGCTCGTCTTCACCGGAGGCAGGAAAGCGAAGGCGGCCGAGCTTCTTGGGATCAACGAGCGAACGCTCCGAAACAAGCTGAAGGCCGAGAAGACCGGAGCCTGACCCCGCCCCGACGCGCCTTTCCGGCGAAATCGGGAACGCCGGTTATTGACGACCGACACGCGGCCCCGTACACTGGCGCCTCGCCGCCGGGTGGCGCCCGGTGGAAGCGAGGCGCTGGCGTAGCTCAATTGGTAGAGCATCTCATTTGTAATGAGGCGGTTGGGGGTTCGAGTCCCTTCGCCAGCTCCACCACGCCCGCGTCTTGTGAATAGCCGGAGGGGTTCCCGAGCGGTCAAAGGGAGCAGACTGTAAATCTGCCGGCTTAGCCTTCGAAGGTTCGAATCCTTCCCCCTCCATATCTCCGGC
>Ga0302046_10005877_pt1 | contig 10763 bp, 8 predicted proteins | sample RVTome_11_FD_200261 | JGI IMG/M metagenome (GOLD analysis project Ga0302046, IMG submission 200261) | Soil microbial communities from uranium-contaminated site in the Upper Colorado River Basin, Wyoming, United States - RVT147D111 (version 2) ... | reverse complement strand
CACGCTTGACGTTGGTGCCTTCGAGGCGCTTGACGTACTGCCGATCGAAGACGGCGGGCAACGGCTCGATCGCCTTCAGGAAGTCCGCGATGGGCTCGATGTGCTCAGCCTCCAAAACACCGGCGACCTTGCAGGACTCGTAGGCGTTGTCCGGAATCGGATCCCACGCTGCGAAGACCAGGTCATCGAGATTGGCCAGCGGTAGGAAGTCGCGAATGCGGGGGCTTCTCTCCTCCGTTCGCTTGCCCAACCGAATCGTCGCGAGTTCGGCGAGCGAGCCCACGGGAACGGCGCGACCGCGCCGCACGTTCTCGACGCCGGCCACATAGGTGGTCGCCACGGCCCCCAGCCCCACCAGCATCACACCGACCTTACCTGGCGCCGGTTCGATTTTTCGCTTGCTCCCGTTACTCACGTCGTCGTCCTTCCTCCGCATCTACGAGGGCGGGCACGGGCTCCCGCACGGTCCGCTCCTCGGCTAGGGCCTGGGTCACTCGATATACGTGGTAGATTCGCTGCACGACGGTAATCGCCGACACGATAGCCAACAATGCCGTCACCCAAAACAACAAAAGGCCGTTGGGACCGGCTCCAAAGAACAAGGTAGGTCCCCCCAACACGATGATGCGCTCGGCCCGCTGCGCGATGCCCACTTTGCACTCGAGCATCAATCCTTCGGCGCGAGCCCGAGCGTAGGAAACAATGAGCCCCATCGCAAGCGCCACTATCGCGGCACCGACGGCCCATCCTGCCAGGTCTCCCCGCACCCCACCATTCAGGAAGTGCATGGCGATGGCGCCGAACAGTGCGGACTCGCCGACTCGATCGAGGGTGGAATCGTAGAAGGCCCCAAAGCGCGACATGCGATTGCCACCGCGAGCCACTTTGCCATCCAGCATGTCGAAGGCGCCGCTCAGCAGGAGCAGCGCCCCTCCCATCCGGATGTATCCGAACCCGAAGGCGACCGCTGATGCCACCAGAATCAGAAACCCAATTGTCGTCAGCGTATTCGGATGGACGCCAGTCGAAATGAGCCCATCGGCGATGGGCGTCAATACGCGATCGAAGTTACGCTGAACGGAGCGGGGAATCAGCTTCATGGGCCTTGGCAACGGAGGCTAACAATAACGGCCGATTGAACGTACGGCAATGCGAACGAACACGGGAGTCACTCCTCCGGATACAGCAGATACCGGCCTCTCACTGCGCGAAAACTCTCCAGGGGAACCTCCCAATCGGCAACGATTTCCTCGGCGTTCCGGCCGGCCTCGATGGCCGTGCGCAAGGTGCTCCCCCCAGCCAGCCGATCAAACGCCTCGATCCGGAACCGAGCCGTATCGGCATGAATGGCGAAGACGGCTGCGAGTAATCTCACCGCCACGGCGGTGGGATCGTAGACGGTACGATCCACGACCTGCATCAACACCGCGGGCAGGCGTTCTCCGTCGTACTTGAGGTCCGTTGGTTGCTGCGGAGTGATGACCGTGTCACGAAGGGCGACCCCCCTCACCATCCCCACGCGCTCCATGACGGCCGTGGGATCCAGCCATGGTGCACCCACGACCTGGAACGCGATGGGCGTGCCGCGGCCCACCGAGAGATTTGTCCCCTCGAACAGGACGCTGCCGGGGTAATGCGTGGCGCTTTCGAGATTCGGCATGTTGGGAGATGGACGGACCCACGGCAGCTCCGTATCGTCGAACCACTGCATCCGCGTCCACCCACCGGCCGGAACTACCGTGACATCCGCCCCCAGCGAGAGGACGTCGTTCCCAAACGCGGCCAGCTCTCCCATCGTCATGCCGTGCCGCAGCGGCACCGGCAACATCCCAATGAATGATGATGCCGCCGTATCGAGAATCGGCCCTTGCACGAGCCGGCCGCCGACCGGATTCGGACGGTCGGGGATGATGACCCGAACTCCGACACGTGCAGCAGCACGCATGGCCAGGAGCGCTGTAGATATGTATGTATAGGTACGGGCTCCAATGTCTTGCATGTCGACGATGAGCACATCCAGATCGGCGAGCATCTCAAGAGTGGGTTCGCGTGTATCGCCGTAGAGGCTGTAGATTGGCAGCCCGCTGACTGAGTCCACGGAGTGTCCGATCCCCTCACGATCGAGGCCGCCGCGAAAGCCATGCTCCGGACTGAAGAGTGTGGTGAGATTGACACCAGCGTCGAGGAGCAGGTCGACGTCACTGCGGCCCTGGGGCCCGATGCCGGTTTGGTTCGTGATCAATCCGACCCGCGCGCCGTCAAGCAGATGAAGCGAGTCTGTGATGAGAACGGAGATTCCAGGCCGGACCACGGTCGAATCGGCGGCCGCTCCCAGACAGCCGGCCGCCGCCATCGCCATTCCCAGAGCCAACCAATGCCTGTGAAACGTCACCTTCGCCCCCTCGCATTCCTGATTCTGGTGGCCTGTGGGCATGCCCTGCCCGAATCGAGCTTCGCGGCGAGCGGTCAGGCCACGCCCTACCCGTCAGTGAGCCCGTGGAGCACGGGACAAAAGGTAATCACGGATTCCCTGCTCCGAACGCTCACGGTCCGCGAGAAGGTGGGCCAGCTCATCATGCCCTGGCTCATCGGCTCCTACGAGCCCCTCGAGGGAGATGCCTTCGACTCCGCGGCCGCCTGGGTCGAGCGCCACGGCGTCGGCGGCATCATCATCTCGATCGGCTCGCCGCTCGACGCGGCCGCCAAGCTCAATGCGCTCCAGCGACGATCCGCCATCCCGCTCATCGTCGCCGCGGACCTCGAGTATGGAGCGGGCATGCGCATGATCGGCGCGACCGCGTTTCCTCAGCCGATGGCCATCGGCGCAACGGGCCGCGAACTCGATGCCTATCAGTTGGGGAGGATCACGGCGATCGAGGCGCGTGCGGTGGGTATTCATTGGACCTTTTCGCCCGTCGCGGACGTCAACAACAACCCCGCCAACCCCATCATCAACACGCGGTCGTTCGGCGAATCGCCGCGTGACGTGGCGGGACTCCTCGCCGCCTACATCCGCGGAGCGTCGGATCACGGGTTGTACACGACCGCCAAACACTTTCCCGGGCACGGCGATACCGGCGTGGACTCCCACATCGAATTGCCTGTTCTGGAAGCCTGCTGGCGGCGACTCAACTCCCTGGAGCTGGTTCCGTTCCGCGCCGCGGTGGCGGCGGGCGTGACCGCCGTGATGACGGCCCACATCGCGCTGCCCTGCCTGGACGGAAACGACACGCCCGCGACGCTCTCCAGTCGAGTCATGACGGACGTCCTGCGAGACTCCTTGGGATTCGACGGGATCGTGGTCACGGACGCGCTGAGGATGGGCGCCATCGTCAGGCGCTACGGGGCGGGCACGTCCGCGGTGGAGGCCTTCCTGGCGGGAAGCGACATGCTGCTGATGCCCACGGATATCCCGGTCGCCATCGAGGCGATGGTGGCGGCCGTCGACTCCGGGGGCATCTCCCGCGCGCGCCTCGACAGCTCCGTGGCCCGGGTGCTTCAGCTCAAGAAGCATGCCGGATTGTTCACCCGGCGGGTGGTGCCGCTCGACTCCATCCCGGCAGTCGTCGGCAGCCGGGCCCATCAGCTGATTGCGGATGATGTGGCGGCGCGAGCGCTCACGCTGGTGCAGGAAGGGCCCATCCAGCGGTTTCGCAATCAACCGGAGCAGACCGCGGTCATCGCCTACGCCGAGGAAACCAACCTGTCGATCGGCAACGAGCTGATTCGCACTATGAGACAACGGGATGGAGCCATCGAAGCGTTTCGCCTGTACCCGGCGTCGGGGCCCATGTCCTACGATTCCGCACAGGCCGTCATCCGCCGCGCCCGGCGCACCGTGTTCGCGGTCAGCGTGCGGCCCATCGCGGGCCGAGGCCACATCGATCTCCCGACCGCCCTCGCCCAGCTCATTTCCAGCACGGATGACGACGCGCCGACCGTCCTGGCGTCGTTCGGCAGCCCGTATCTGATCAATCAGGTCCCGGGTTTCTCCGGGGCCTACCTCATCGCCTGGCATCAGGTCGGTGCCGCCCAGCGCGCAGTTGCTAATGCGCTGGCCAACGGAGCCGCGGTCACGGGGAGGCTTCCCATCCACGTGTCCGACCGGTTCCCACGCGGGCACGGTATCGAGCTTCCCGCTCGCTGATGCGCTATCTCGCGCTGATCGCTTGCGCGGCGCTGGCCTGCTCGGCCGGCACCGCGCCGTCTCCCCCGAGCCCGGTGGCGCCAGATTCCGCGGGGCTCCCGCCGGCTACAGCGGACGTTCCCCGGCCGGTTCGGTACCTCGCCCCGGCGTTTGCCATGGACTCCCTCACGGCATTGGATCGCTTCCTCGACGCCCGCGTGGCCGAGGGCGCGTTTCCCGGCGGCGTGCTCGTGCTTGGCACCTCAGGCGGCGTGATCCACACCGCCACCTATGGGACGTACGGTCTGGAGGATCGGCGACCCGTTACCGATTCGACCATCTACGATCTGGCCAGCCTCACCAAGGTCGTGGGTCTCACCACGGTCGCGTACCTGTTGATCGATGAGGGCCGCCTTCATCTCGACGATCGCGTACACTCCTACCTGCCCGATTTCACCGGCGCGCAGAAGGAATTAGTTACCGTTCGCCAGCTCCTCACGCACAGTTCGGGATTGCCCGCGTGGATTCCGCTCTACCAAGAGACCAACAACCGGGAGGACGCCCTCAACCGCGTGCGGCGGGTGCCCCTGGAGCATCCACCCGGATCGACATATGTCTACTCCGATATCGGCGCCATCACGATGACGATGATCATCGAGCGGATCACCGGCGTTCCGTTCGATCAGTACCTCCGACGCCGAGTGCTGCAGCCACTTGGCATGCGAAACACGGGATTCCTGCCGGACTCCGGCACGTTCGACCGGATCGCGCCGACCGAGCGCGATCCATGGCGCGGCCGCATCGTGCTGGGGGAAGTGCACGATGAAAACGCCTCCCACTTGGGCGGCGTTTCCGGACACGCGGGCCTCTTCTCGACCGGTCCCGACCTCGCGCGCTTTGCGGTTTGGTTGCTGCGGGCCCACCACGGCACCCTTCCGGACGACGCCGAGCCCCGATTGCCGCCAGACCTGGTACGCGAACTCACCAGCGTTCAACCGGGCCCGGACGGCTCTACGCGAGCGATCGGCTGGGACACCCCAACCCCGGGCGGAGGTCTCAGTTCCGGCACGCGACTGAGCCCGTCGAGCTTCGGCCACACCGGATTTACCGGGACCTCCATCTGGATCGACCCACAGCGCGACGTGTTCATCATTCTGCTGACGAATCGCGTCCATCCCACGCGGGAGAACCGCGCGCTGCTGCCCATTCGCGGACAGGTGGCGGACCTCGTGGTCGGCGCGGTTCGATGACCCAACTCGTTGGACGAAAGCTCGGGCTGCGACACCGTATGAAATCGCGGAGGCAGCGGAGGCAGCGGAGGCAGCAGAGGCAGCAGAGGCAGCAGAGGCACCAGAGGCAGCAGAGGCAGCAGAGGCAGCAGAGGCAGCAGAGGCAGCAGAGGCAGCAGAGGCAGCAGAGGCAGCAGAGGCAGCAGAGGCAGCAGAGGCAGGCCAACCTAATGCAGCTTATTGTCTCGATCAACCTCTAAACCGATCGCTGCGCAGCCTGACCGATTCTCTCATTGACTCGGACGTCCCTTTCGCCGCCACCTCTGCCCGGTTGTCCGGTTGCCCTGGCGGTGGTGACGTGCAACACGTTGCCCCGAAAACATTTAGACGATATTGACGTTGACGGGTGTACGACGAGACGCTTAGATTTGTGGTGTCTAGGGGAAAACACCCTGGCAACGCGTGGAGGAATACCCAATGCAGACGACAGAACGCCCGGGCATAAATTTGGACTTGAACCTCACCGAGAAGGCCGCGGAACAGGTCAGGGTCTTCATGGACGCCGAGTCCGTGTCGCCGGAGTCGGCGGGGCTCCGGGTGTCGGTGATGCCGGGCGGATGTTCCGGGTTCAAATACGGGCTCAATATCGAAGAGCAGGCACTCGAGGACGACATCATCAAGGACGAGCGAGGCATTCGTCTCTTTATCGATGCGTTCAGCGCCCAATACCTGAGCGGTACGACGGTCGACTACGTATCGACGATCAATGGGAACGGATTCACGTTCAGCAATCCCAACGCAACGGGTGGATGCGGCTGCGGAAGCTCGTTCAGCACGTAAACCGGTCGTCCCGACGCAGCCCACCGTGAACGCCCGCTGATCTCAGCGGGCGTTTTGTTTCCCGTCATCCGCGCGACTTGACCGCACTCCAGGGGCTTCTAACTTGGGTTGCCTTTGCGCCGGAGCGCCGCCGTGCCGATCCTCTCTCAGCCACGTGCACCATGACCAGCCTCGACCTCGCGGTCATGGCCGCGTATTTCGTCGCCGTGCTGGGGGTCGGCGCTTATTTCGCGCGACAGACCGGCGACGCCGGGGACTACTTCCTGGGGCGGCACCAGCTGCCGTGGTGGACGGTCATGTTGTCGATCGTCGCCACGGAGACATCCGCACTCACCGTCATTTCGATTCCCGGCATCGGCGCGCGTGGAGACATGACGTTCCTCCAGATCGCGTTCGGGTATCTGGTAGGGCGCGCGGTGGTCGCGTGGTGGCTGCTCCCGGGATACTTCGACGGAGAGCAAGAGACCGCGTACGCGCGGCTCGAAGCGCGGTTCGGCTCCCGCACCCGCCGGCTCGCCTCCGCCGTGTTCATGGTGATTCGTGCGCTGGGCGACAGCGTGCGCGTCTTCGCGACCGCGATACCGCTTTCCATCGTCACCGGGTGGAGTATGGTGACGAGCGTCGTGGTCATCGCCGCGGTCACGGTCGCCTACACCTGGGCGGGCGGGATCCGCGCGGTGGTGTGGATCGACGTGATGCAGCTGGTGCTCTACACGGTGGGAGGCGTGGCGACCGTGGTCGTCGCGGCGTCCATCGTAGGCAGTCTCGGGGACGCCGTGGGTGCCGCGAACGCCGCAGGTAAGCTGCGTATGATCGACTGGTCGTTGTCCTTCACCGCACCGTACACCTTCGTCGCCGGACTCGTGGGAGGAGCGCTTCTGTCTGCGGCATCACACGGCACCGACCACCTGATCGTCCAGCGCATCTTGGCGACGCGAAACTTGAGCGCCGCGCGCAAGGCGCTCGTGGGCTCCGGAATCCTCGTCATCGGACAGTTCGCGCTGTTTCTGCTGGTCGGTGTCATGCTGTGGGCCGCCGGTGCCGATGATCCGTCACGAACCAGCGACGAACTGTATCCCTACTTCATCGTCAATCAGCTGCCATCCGGTCTGGCGGGACTCGTCGTGGCGGGCGTGCTCGCGGCGGCGATGAGCACCGTCAGCTCGTCACTCAATTCGTTGGCCTCGGCAACCACCCACGACTTCATCGGTCCTCTCCGCGGTGAACGCGATCCCCGCCGTCTGCTGATCATCGGGCGGTGGGCCACGCTGGCGTGGGCGCTCGTGCTGGTCGGCGGCGCGCTGTCGTTTCAGTCGGATCAGCCGGTCGTCGAGCTGGCGTTGTCCATCGCCTCGATCACCTACGGTGGACTGCTCGGCACGTACATCCTGGGCGGCGCGTCAAAACGATTCGAGCAGAGGGACGTGATGGCCGCCATACTCGTATCGACCGCGATCATGATCGTCGTGGTGCTGTTCCCACCCGGACCCATCGCCCGCCTGGCCTGGCCCTGGTACGTCCCGTTGGGAACCGTCATCACGCTGCTCACGGCCGTCGTATCCGCTGGAGTGCGGCGGACGGCAAGCGCGTGATTGCGTTCGTTGGGGTCGACGCGGGCGGGTCACACACCGAAGCCGCCGTAGCCGGGCCGGACCTCACCCCCCTCGGCCGGCACCGGGGTCCGTCCGGTCGGCTCGATGCAACCATCGACGATCCGGCCACGCCCATCATCGCCGTCGTTCGAACGGTTTGTGAACAGGCTTCCGTCCCCTTACCTGCCACCGCCGCGGTCATCGGAGCCGCGGGAGCGGGTGCCCAGGAGCTGCGGGATCGGCTGCGGGACGCCCTCATGCTCGCCGGGATTGCCCACCGCGTGGCGGTCACCACGGATCTCGAGATCGCGTTTTGCGCGGCGTTCGATGATGGCCCTGGCATGCTCATTAGCGCCGGCACCGGATCCGTCGCCGCGGCGCGGGACGAAGCCGGGCGTTTCACGAAAGTCGGCGGATACGGATGGCGCGTGGGTGACGAGGGCAGCGCCGCTGCATTGGGCCGGGCCGCCCTCCAGGCGGCTCTCAGGACCGAAGACCGTCGCGGCGGAACGACCGCGTTGCTCGACGCGCTCCGGCTTCAGATGCACGCACAGGATCGGCTGGGAGACGTGCACCTGATCCGCGCCGCGGGCCCCGGAGACTTCGCGGCCCTCGTGCCCACCGTCATCGCGACCGCCCAGGCCGGTGACGCCGTGGCCGCTCAGCTGTTAGTGGAGACGGTAGACGCCCTGGTCCGTCACGTCACCGCCCTGCGAGTCGCCACTGGAGACGGCGCCGGACGGACCGTCGCGTTAAACGGCGGACTCCTCGCTCATGACTCCGTGATCCGGGACACCTTCGTGGATCAGCTCGCTCGCGCGCACCCCGATCTCCGAGTTCGCGCGGAAGCCGTGGATCCGCTGCGGGGCGCATTGGCCCTCGCACAACGGCTCGCACAGGTGCGTGCGCGCTGAGGAACGGTGCTCAACAGGTGACGCACCACGAGACCTGTTTCCTCGACCGGCGAACCGCCGGTCAGGTTCCGCCGGAACGCATTTCTGTCAAGTCCAAGGGCGGCACGTCGGGGATCTCGTCCGGCTTGCCCAAGAATCTCACCAGGAGGTAGACCGCCACGATACCGATGATCAGACACAGCCACGCCGGCACACCTACGGCTGCCAATATGTTGCCGCAGACGATGGCCACGGCACCCACCAATAACGCGTAGGGCAGTTGGGTACGAACGTGGTCGACGTGATCGCAGCTCGATGCCGTGGAACTGAGTACGGTCGTATCGGAAATGGGCGAGCAGTGATCACCCCAGATCGCTCCTGCCAGCACGGACGCAAGCGAGCCCAGCAGGACGGCCCGGTCGGCGTGGGAGGCCGGATCGAGCGTGCCAACCATCGACACCGCGAGCGGGACCACGAGTGGCACCAGAATCGCCATCGTCGCCCATGAGGTGCCAGTGGAAAACGCGATGATGGCCGCGACCACGAACACGCTGACCGGGAGCAACGTGGGTGGTAGACGTTCGGACAGGGCCCCGGCCAGGAAAGACGCCGTCTCGAGGGATTCGGTCACGCTCCCCAGCGACCACGCAAAGACCAGGATGACAATGGCCAACAGCATGGCCCGGAGGCCCGACAACCACGCATCGATCCCCTGCCCGACGGTGAAGATGCGCTGGCTCGCGCCCAACACCAGTGCGACGATACATGCCAGGATGGATCCCCACATCAGCGGCGAGTAGGGGTCCGCGCCGCCAAAGATGTTGCGCAACGTCCTTGGTTCATCAGGCCCGAGGGACGCAATGCCGGTCGTGACGAGACCGGCCAGCACGGTGACCACGAGCGCAGCGACCGGCAACGCCCCGTTCCACCATCGCCCGGATGGAACGTTGTCGGCTTCCTTCAGATCGGACGCGAGATCGGCCGCGAGCTGCGCGCCCTCCCGGTGCAGTCCCTTGCCTGACGCCGCTCGCTGTTCGGCCTTGAGCATCGGTCCAAAATCGCGGCCCGTGTACGCGATGAGGGCCACGGTGAAGATCGCGAGCAAGGGATAGAAGAGGTATGGAATCGTCTGCAAGAAGATCCCGAACGGTGACACGGATTGGAGCTGTGCGACGAGATCCGGATTGGCCGATTGCTGTTGGGCGGCGAGTTCGAGTCCTCCGGCAATGAGACTCACTTCGTACCCAATCCACGTCGAGACGATGAACACCGCCGCCACCGGCGCCGCCGTGGAGTCGACGATGTACGCCAGCTTCTCACGCGAGATTCTGAGCCGATCGGTAAGTGGCCGCATCGTGTTGCCGACGATGAGGGAGTTCGAATAGTCATCGAAGAACACCGCAAGGCCGGCTAACCAGGTCGCCACCTGCGCCCGCCGCCGTGTGGTAGCCAGAGGGGCCACGGCATCGACGATCGCCCGCATCCCGCCCATGCGCGTCACAATCCCCACCATCCCGCCGAGCAGCAGCGTGAACAGAATGATGGCCGCGTGGTCCGCGTGGGCCACGGCGTCGCGGGCGAATCGATTCGCCGTCATGAACGTGGCGGTGAGAGGATTGAAGCCGGTGAGGAACAGCGATCCCACGAACACGCCAGCAAATAAGCTCGTAACCACCTCGCGCAGCGCAAACGCGAGGACGATGGCCACGAACGGCGGCAGGATGCTGATCCACGCCGGAAACACCCGACGCTCGAATTCGGTGCGGCTGGCCGGACCCTCGATGACGATCGGGACGAGATCGGCGCTGCTCACGGTCACATTGGTGAGGGCAACCGACTCCAGTGGCGGTATGATCGTGTCGCCAACGAGCGTTCCGTCACGCAATCGCACGGTGACGAGGGTCGGCGTCGCGCTGGCGGGGGCGGAAACCGTGATCGTGAACGGCACATCCCGAAGGATGACGTCGGGGCCGTCGACCTCGATCTCCTGAGCGGATACCCCGGACGTAACGAGTGTACCGGCAAGGCACAGCACAGCGAGACCGCGCATGCGTCGGACCTCTCGAGCGGAAAGTAGGACTCG
>Ga0302046_10005876_pt1 | contig 10763 bp, 12 predicted proteins | sample RVTome_11_FD_200261 | JGI IMG/M metagenome (GOLD analysis project Ga0302046, IMG submission 200261) | Soil microbial communities from uranium-contaminated site in the Upper Colorado River Basin, Wyoming, United States - RVT147D111 (version 2) ... | reverse complement strand
CGGATAACAACCAAAACCAATTGCTACCCCGAAGGGGTTACATACAAAATGCGAATGAGCGTCGATTGTATGTCACCCCGTTGGGGTTTCTGTTCTTTCTTGGTTCATTGTTTGTCGGGCCGATGGCCCGACCTAAGGTATCTGACCCCCTTCGGGGTTTTGTTGTAGTCAGCCGTCCCCGCCCGCCTGTTTTGCCTTACGTGCGGTCGGGCGGGCTCCGGAGCTACTGCTGTGTTGTTATTTTTCTCGTCTACCTCATACTTCCTACTACCTACTCATAGCTTCCTCATTGTTTCTTCTCACACTTTGAGAGGCCCCGGGGAGGACACTTGACTTCCCGATTGGTGATCCATACATTGTATGTATGGATTCTGTACGGTTCGAATGGGACAAGAACAAGGATGCGTCAAATCGCAGAAAACACGGAGTTTCGTTGGAAGAGGCCGAGACCGTCCTTTTTGATGAAAACGCTCTCCTCATTGATGATCCAGATCATTCCGCGGACGAAGATCGGTTTATCCTCTTGGGATTGAGCGCCAGGATCCGTGTTTTACTCGTGTGTCATTGCTACCGTCAAGAAGACGAAATCATAAGAATCATATCGGCTCGGAAGGCAAGAAGAAAAGAGCAATCGGAATATTGGGAAAGGCTATCGCCATGAGACAACAATACGACTTTACAAAGGCAAGAAGAAACCCGTATGCAGGAAAATTGAAACGCCCCGTTACAATACGAATTGATGAGCGGACCATCGGCTATTTCAAAAACCTTGCGCACGATACGGGGATACCCTATCAAACCCTCATTAACCTCTACCTGAGGGAGTGCGCGGCGTCTGAAAAAAGAATCTCTCTCCAATGGAAACAATAAGGGATTCCGGTAGAGTTACATCTTTCCCCGAAATACCATAACATCCCCACAATTCATTGCTCCTAATCCTCCCAGGCTGGGTTTCAACATGTTAGGCAACGACCATTCCCGGCATCGGATTCGCGCATGGCTCCCGGCATCGGATAAATCCCTTGCCCAACCTCCGACCCTGACCTCCGACCTCTCACCTCTGATTAGGTCGCTCCTACGGAGCTTCAAATTCATTTTTGCTTGTTCTATCTACCAAAAGACCCCCCTTAACGGGGCTTCCTGTTTCTTCTCACCACATTTTTCCGTACTCTCACTCATGTTGCATTGCCTCTTTCGGTAGTGTCTCAGTTTCCATTTTTTAGAAATTTCACAGAGTTCCACGGAGAAAAAGACAAGAGAGTGACACAGAGAAAGCTCTTCTCTGTGGAACTCCGTGGTCCTCCGTGTTTCTCTGTGTAATTTCTTTTAAACTGAGACACCACTCCTCTTTCAATCGAAACAGGTATATTCCTACAATAGAAGAATGAAATAGTCTGAAACCACATGACGCATTCTCGCATCAAAATAATCATCGAGCATCACGAGGACGGTTACGTAGGGTATCCGTTGGGCTTTACCCGCGGCGCGATTGTAGGAGAGGGTAATACCTACGCGGATGCGCTGAAAGACACCGAGAGTGCGATCCGCTTCTTTATTGAACAATACGGGAAAGAACGGTTTCTTGAACACTTTGAGGATAACAATTCTGCGATTGATGCATACATCGCAGAAGCTTCAATCGCTGTATGAAGTTTCCAGGCGATGTTCCAAAGCAAAGTGTCCTTAAGGCATTTGAAGTTCTCGGTAATTGACCGAATTCAAAAACTGGTCAATGACTATCATGGCGAGTTGATGGAGGCATGGAATGACTACTTCGGGAATAGAAATTGATATTCCGAATGCTCAAAACGTCACGGTAACCGGAAATTCATTGAGTGTTGATTTGAGCGATGGGCGAACGATCTCAGTCCCCCTTGCATGGTTTCCACGTCTTGTGCATGCAACGCAGGAAGAGAGAAACAATTGGACACTCATCGGAAGAGGCGAAGGCATTCACTGGGAGGATATTGACGAAGATATCAGTGTGGAGGGCTTATTGGCTGGAAGGGCTTCTGGTGAAAGTCAAGCGTCACTGAGGAAGTGGCTGAGCGGAAGACACTCCCACTCCCGATAAAGCTCCGAAGGCATATGAGCCTTCTGCTTAGTGAAGATTGATCGCCGACGTCTTCTGACCCCTCGCTTCTTCGCTTTCTGACCTTTGACCTCTGATCTCTGACCTTTGACCTCTGATCTCTGACCTCTGACCTCTGATTAGGCCGCTCCTAACGGAGCTTCTGCTTTTGGTCCTGGATTATTCCTTCTACCAACAGGCCGCCCCTAACGGGGCTCGCAACCAACCGACTTCCGATCGCTAACCATTCGCTCAGGTCAACATTCTGACCTCTGACCTCTGACCTCTGACTTCTGGAATATGCCGCTCCTATCCCGTTCCGAAGGAATGGTTCCGCCTCCAAGAATCCCGCCCAACGGCGGAATCGGAGAAGCGGGACTTCGCCAAAGGGGATCCCTTTGGGACGGGGCTCAAGGCTTCTCGCAGTCCGAAATCCTCAATCGTCAATCCGCAATCCCTCTTAGCAGCGATTTTCACCCGGAATTTCCGTACATTGTTAACATTCAATCGTGGTTTGTCCCATGACGAACGAAGAATACAGAATCTATAAGCATAAATATAACTCGATTGACGGCCTCCATGCGAATGTCAGCCTTGAGTCCATGATCCAGCTCCAGGATGCCGCCTTGCGCGCATTTGCCAGCCAACCGGGTTATGAACGCTTGTGGGAGGAAGAAACCCAGGCCCGAATTGCCCGTCAAAGAATTCTTGCGAGACTCCCGCGGGATGCTGGATAAACACGTGACACCGATCGAGCAAGTCATCGCTCTTGTCGATGAAATCTGCACTGCAAACAAACTTGGTTATGCTGTGATCGGTGGCATAGCGGCAACCGTCCACGGATCCGCAAGAACCACCATCGATGTTGACCTGATCGTCCAAACGGACATTTCGACCCTCGACGTTGTCTACAGGGCCTTTACAAGTGAATTTGTTCCCGTCAAACAGAACCCCCTCGAATTCTTCAACCAATACTTCGTTTTGCCTGTCATTCACAATACGATGAAGGTCAAGGTTGATGTCTCTGCGGCCCTGAGCGGATTCGAGCATACCGCCTTGAAACGCGCAAAAAGACTTCCATTCGGATCGGTTTCGGCAGTGTTTTGCTCTCCTGAAGACCTTATTCTGTTTAAACTTGTTGCCAACCGCGAACGCGATCTGGTTGACGTCAAGGACATTATTGCCAGAAATAAACATCTGCTCGATCAATCCTACCTGCGCACGACAGCGAAACAATTTGCGGAGGTAGAACGGTCCGATGTGCTTGATAACCTGGAACGCTTCCTTCGATGATCACGAGAAGGTGTTTCGGATCACCGAATCCTTTCCATGCCAAGGGTTTTGCTATGGACGAAGCATCAGGCATCGGATGAATCCGACGCCTGAAATTAAAACCAAACCCCTTCGCGGTTTTGTTGTTGTCAGCCGTCCGATTTATCGGATGGCGGGTCAATAGTGTGGATGTCCTGGCGTTGATTACTCGGCATCGGATGAATCCCTTGCCCGAACGACCGCATGTTGCTCATTCACGTTCGGTCGGGCGGGGACGCCTGGGTCAAAAACCAAACCCCTTCAGGGTTTTGACATCTGACCTCTGACCCCTGACCTCTGATTAGGCCGCTCCTACGGAGCTTCAAATTCGTTTTTGTTTGTTCTATCTACCAAAAGACAGCCCCTACGGGGCTTCAGTTTCCGACCTCCGACGTCTGACTTCTGACCTCTGATCTTTGATTCTACCTACTACATACTCCCTACACCCTACTCACAGCGTTCTCAACTCACAGCGTTCTCACTGTTTCTTCTCACCACATTTTTCCGTATTCTCATTCGACAAAATTGAGTTTATATTCCAATATTCCATCATTCCAACAAACGCGTCCCAAGCCACCTATCACATATCACCTATTACTTATCACCGTAAGCACCATCTGAATGAAACTCGCAATCATTGGCACCGGTTACGTCGGTCTCGTCCAGGGAGCCGTCTTCGCCGACTCCGGCAACGATGTCATCTGCATGGACATCGATGAAAAGAAGATCTCCGGTCTGAAAAAAGGGGTTATTCCGATCTACGAGCCCGGCCTGGAAGAGCTAGTCAAGCGGAATACCCAGGAAGGCCGGCTGAGGTTCACCATATCGCTCAAAGATGCGGTTACGCAGAGCGATATCATTTTCCTTTGTCTCCCGACTCCCCAATCGGACGACGGAGCTGCGGATTTGTCGCGGGTCATGGGCGTTTCGGAAAAGATCGCGGAAATGATCGACGCGGAGAAGATTGTCGTCAGCAAAAGCACGGTTCCCGTCGGCACGGTTGACCAAATAAAGCAGATCATGAAGGCCAAGGGAAAAACCGGAGTCCGGGTTGTGTCAAATCCGGAATTTCTCAAAGAGGGCGCCGCGATCCAGGATTCGACAAAACCGGACCGGATCATCCTGGGCACGAGCAGCAAGAAAGCAACGGAAATTCTTTCGGAACTCTATTCTCCGTTTGTCCGGACAGGAAACCCGATTCTCATCATGGATGAACGCAGTGCGGAAATGACCAAGTATGCCGCGAATGCCTTTCTCGCTACAAAGATCTCGTTCATGAACGAAATGGCTAACCTATGTATCCGCGCAGGGGCGGATATCGACTCTGTCCGCAAGGGAATCGGATCGGATCCTCGTATTGGTCAGCAATTCCTGTTTGCAGGCGTAGGGTACGGCGGATCGTGTTTTCCGAAGGATGTGAAGGCTCTTGCAAGAACGGCCCATGAACACGACTATGAATTCAAGGTTCTGAAAGCGGTGGATCAGGTCAATGAAGAACAAAAAATGGTCACCGTGAAGAAGCTCAGGCGTTATTTCAAGGAGAAACTCAAAGGTTCAACTGTTGCAGTCTGGGGCCTGGCTTTCAAGCCCAATACCGACGATCTCCGCGAAGCTCCGTCGCTCACGATCATCAACGGCCTCCTGGCCGAAGGTGTGAAAGTCCGCACCCACGATCCGGTAGCAATGGAGGGGGCGAAAGCCATCTTCGGCAAGAAAATCGAGTATTTCGATAACAATTATGACACACTGAAGGGTGCCGATGCGCTTGTCATAGTGACCGAATGGAACGAATTCCGCCGTCCGGATTTTGAGCGAATGAAATCTTTAATGAAGCGCCCGGTGATTTTCGATGGCCGGAATATCTATGATCCAAAGGTAATGAAGGAGAAGGGGTTTGAGTATTATGGGATGGGGAGGGGGAGTGTGCCGGAGGGTGGGGGAGTATAGAGAGTCTAAGAACCACACCAGAGCTCACGAAACTCAGCATGTCATCCTGAGTCCCGACTTCTGGTGTCATGTCTGTTGTCGGGACGAAGCCTGCCCGCCTCGAAGTTCAACAAGGCAGGCGGGGATCTGAACATCTCAGCTTAATCATAGCCCCCCAGGCACACTCCGATCGCCAGGGGGAAAATGAAGAGTTACTTCGTCTATATCATGACAAACAAGCCACAAGGGGTTCTCTACAATGGTTTTTCAGGAAGTCTCGAGGGTAGAGTACTTCAACACAAGCAGAAGGAAAAATCAAGGAGTTTCACGGCTCGTTACAATTGCACACGTCTTGTCTATTTTGAAGAGTTCTGGGACCCGATTGACGGCATATCCAGAGAAAAAGAAATCAAAGGCTGGGTTCGATCAAGAAAAATAGTTCTGATTGAATCCATGAACCCGGAATGGAAAGACCTGAGTGAGGGGTGGTTTGACAGAGCTAAATCAGGCTGATGCGCAATGATTAATCAGATCCTTTGCTCGCGACCAAATATGATGCGCACACAAAAGCGCTCGCTCAGGATGACATGCCGGTTTTGTAAATGCATAGAAAATCAATGAAGGGTATCATCCTAGCAGGCGGCTCCGGAACCCGACTTCACCCAGCAACTGTGGCTATAAGCAAACAGCTGTTGCCCGTGTACGACAAGCCCATGATCTACTACCCGCTCTCCACGCTCATGCTGGCCGGGATACGGGAGATCCTTGTGATTTCCACTCCGCAAGACACGCCGCGGTTCAGAATACTCCTGGGAGACGGGTCGCAATGGGGTATGAAATTCGAATATGCCGAGCAGGCACATCCTGAAGGCATCGCACAGGCATTCATTATTGCAAAGAAGTTCCTCGGTGGCGGACCGGCGGCTCTGGTGCTCGGTGATAACATCTTTTACGGCCAGGGCATGGGCACGGTCCTGAATGCCACCATCAGCAACATGAAAGGCGCGACGGTCTTCGGATACTATGTGCATGATCCGGAACGATATGGAGTTGTGGAATTCGATAAGGGCGGAAAGGTTCTGAGCATCGAGGAGAAACCAAAGAAGCCAAAGTCGCACTATGCGGTCACCGGCTTGTATTTTTATGACAACCGTGTCAGCGACATGGCCGCGAAGCTGAGGCCTTCGGCAAGGGGAGAACTTGAGATCACTGACTTGAATGTCATGTATTTGAAAGAAGGAAAGCTGAAAGTCCAGTTGCTGGGTCGCGGTACCGCCTGGCTTGATACCGGAACGCATGAATCCATGCTCAAGGCGGCGAATTTCGTTCAGGTGATCGAAGAACGGCAAGGGTTGAAGATTGCGTGTCCGGAGGAGATCGCTTTTCGGGAGGGGTGGATTACGGCGGCACAACTGGAAAACCTGGGCAACGCGATGAAGAACAATGAGTATGGCAGGTATTTGCTGGGTGTGGCTTCTGGGGAACATTAGAGTTCATTGAAATACTACTGTTGTGAATCGCGAATTGCGAATCGTGAATTGTGGCAGGGGAATAAACAACGACGTTCAATCAAGGGGGGTATATGAAAAACGAGAGACCACACAAGAAACTCACGGTATGGCAAAAAGCTCTTATGCTTGTCAAGAAGATCTACGAGGTGACCAGGGCCTATCCGAGAGAGGAAGAATTCGGACTCAAGTCTCAGCTAAGGAGGGCGGCAGTTTCTGTTCCATCAAACATAGCAGAAGGTCTTACACGAAGGACAAAGAATGATAAACTTCATTTTTTGAATACGGCAGATGCATCGCTTAGTGAGATCGATACGCAACTTGAGATTTCACTGATGCTGGGTCTTATGGATGAAACCATCTTCAACGAGACTCAAGAATCATTGGTGGTTGTCGAGCAGCTTCTCGGTGGTTTGAAACGAAGTATCGCACGCTGAACAACCAAAACAGGTATTACCCTCGCCACGATTCACGATTTACGATTCACAATTTACTACTATAGCCACGATTCACGATTTACGATTCACAATTCACGAAACAAGCTCTAAATGAGACTCGAATGATATCAGTCGTCACTGGAGGTGCCGGTTTTCTCGGTTCTCATTTATGCGATCGCCTGCTCGCGGAAGGCCATCACGTGATTTGCGTTGACAACCTGATCACCGGAAGCCAATCAAACATTGCGCATCTCTCGGGGAACCAGAGCTTCCAGTTTATCCATCATGATGTTACGAACTACGTTGACATCGATGGCGCGGTAAACTACGTCTGGCACTTTGCCTCGCCTGCAAGTCCCATCGATTATCTGAAACTTCCGATCCAGACTCTGAAAGTCGGGTCGCTTGGCACGCACAAGGCTCTGGGTCTGGCAAAAGCCAAAGGCGCCCGGTTCTTCCTCGCTTCAACATCGGAGGTGTACGGAGATCCGTTGGTTCATCCGCAACCCGAAACGTACTGGGGCAATGTGAATCCGGTCGGTCCCCGCGGAGTGTATGACGAGGCCAAACGCTTTGCCGAGGCCATGACCATGGCGTATCAGCGGTATCACAAGGTTGAAACACGGATTATTCGGATATTCAATACCTATGGCGAACGGATGCGGGTCGAGGATGGCCGTGCAATTCCGGCGTTTTTCTCGCAAGCCTTACGTGGCGAAGATGTGACCGTCTTTGGTGACGGCAGTCAAACACGTAGTGTCTGCTATGTCCTAGATTTGATCGATGGCATTTACAAGCTCATGATGTCCGATTACACTCTGCCCATGAACATCGGCAACCCCGACGAGATCACGATGCTTCAGCTTGCAAAGGAGATCGTCGAACTGACGAAGAGCAAGAGCAAGATCGTATTCAAGGATCTTCCCCAGGACGATCCGAAGATCAGGCAACCGGACATTACCCTGGCAAAGAAGATTTTGGGATGGTCGGCGAAAGTGCCGCGCAAGGAAGGGTTGCAGAAGACGATGGAGTATTTCAAGGTAGAGCTCGGAGTGAACGGTAAACGGTGAATGGTGGAGAGCAGCAACACTTGGGAGAGTATTTCAGCACAAGCAAAAGGATAGACCAAGAAGTTTCACGGCTCGTTACAATTGCACAAACCTTGCCTATTTTGAAGAGTTCTGGGACCCGATTGACGGCATGTCCAGAGAAAAAGAAATCAAAGGCTGGGTTCGATCAAAGAAAATAGCTCTGATTGAATCCATGAACCCGGAATGGAAAGACCTGAGGGGTGGTTTGACAGAGTGTAAACAGGCTGAGGTGCGATGATAAATCAGATCCTTCACTCGCGACCAAGGATGATGCGCACACAATAGCGCTCGCTCAGGATGACATACAATGGTTGATCGCAATGCATCCTAGCCACCATTCACCAATCACCGTTCACCGGGCTTTATCAAGCAGACGATTCAAAAATTCACCATTTAGTGTTATCCCGGTAATGCCTCCTCACCTCATATATCCTCTTCCGCAAACTCCGGTTCCTCACACCGAGCCGGTAACGTTTGAAAAGATCGATGTGCTCGGCGTGCCGGTTGCTGCTCTGACCAGGCCGATGTTGACGAGCATAATCTACCACGCGGTTGTCTCGGAAACCCGCGGATGGATTACATACGCGAATATTCATTCTGTTAACGAGGCGTCTTCCTCACCTTGGCTGAAGAAATTTTACCAGGAATCATTGATCTGCTACTGCGACGGGCAGGGGATTCGCCTCGGAGCGAAGCTGCTCGGCCAGAGCATCCCCGAGCGCATTACTCTTCCGGATTTTCTCGAGGATCTTTGCTTGCTGGCCCGGGACCATAAACTGACCCTCTTCTTGCTGGGGTCGGCGGATGATGTGGCTGAACGTGCTGCGAAAGTACTGCAGGAGCGTTATCCCGGCCTGATGATCACCGGATTCCACAGAGGCTATTTCGGTCCCGGAGAAACACAGGCTATGATCGAGACCATCAATAAGGCTAATCCGGACATTCTCCTTATCGGCATGGGAATTCCGTTTCAAGAGGAATGGATCCGCGACAATTTTCGGCATTTGAGTGCCACCATCGCCTGGGCCGCGGGCGGTGTCTTGGAGTTGATTTCAGGTGAAAAGAGCCGCTGTCCCCGATGGATGTCATCATGTGGACTTGAATGGGTATATCGACTGTTCCAGGAACCACGCCGGCTCTGGGGGAGGTATCTGCTCGGAAACCCGCTTTTTCTATTCCGCATTCTAGCCCACAAACTCACGCGCACCCTGAGTTCATAGCACTTTTTCTACTCTTTGAGTTCATTCTGTGGTATCTTCCGAATGATTCTTATCTAAACGTCGCATGGAAGATACCCACATCCGGTCATATCCAGGCCAATTGCTGATCAAAGGGATTCATTCAGCCCTTACAAGCATCTTCTTCCTCATACTTGCATCGGTTGTTGCTCCCTCGGAGTTTGGTTCAATCGCGTTGGTTGCTGTGGGGCTTGCGTTCGGTAACTTGATTACCGAATTCGGTCTGGAGCAGGCGCTGATCCAAGAACCCGATCTCTCTTCATCCCAACTTTCTTCATCATTGTGGGTCGCTCTCGGAATATCAGCGGGTTTCGTGATATTTGTGCAATTGCTTGCACCTGGGATGGGCTGGTTGTTTTCTGATCCTTCGTTGGAGGATCTCCTTCGGGTTTGCATGCTTGCCCTCCCCGCAACAGCAACGACTGTCGTCCCGAGGGCAGTAATGCTCCGAGCACACAGGTTTCGCCAGGTGGCTGTGAGTGATCTCGCAGCAATCATTGCCGCCTTTGCCGTCGGGGGATGGCTGCTTGCGATCGGGTACGGTGTGTTTTCGTTTATGGTGTTTGTTATGACATATTCTCACATACGCATGGCATTGGCATTTACATTCTCAAAGTGGGCGCCAGGAATGACGTTGAATGTTCGTGAATTGAAACCGGTGCTTAGAACAGGATGGAATCTTCAGACTGCCGGCATTCTTAATTTGCTCGGAAAGCAAGTCGACACCCTTTTGATTGCCAGATTTCTGGGGTCGGCCCAGCTTGGGCTTTACAGTTTTTCCTATCGAATAATCTCTCTTGTGCAGGACGTGGTTTTTGGCCCGTTGAGGCAAATGGCGTTGCCAGTGTATTCTCAGATGCAGCAAGAAAAAACCACGCTGTACCAAATGATGTGCCGTGATACGAAAGCGGCGGTGACAGGACTGTTGCCGATTCTTGCGATGCTCGGAACAATCGGCCATTGGGTCATTCCGGGCATTTTTGGGCCAGAGTGGGCCAATGCCGCGGTATTGTTTGGATTATTCTGCGCGGAGGCCGGGAGACAGGCGATGACGGGGCTTGTACCAACAACGATTACAGCATCGGGAAGGGCCGACCTCTTGCGAACGTATGCGGTTGTCTCCCTTCCAGCCCTCGTTATCGCATATTTTGCAGGCCTTTCCTGGGGGGTATTCGGTGTCG
>Ga0302046_10005875_pt1 | contig 10765 bp, 8 predicted proteins | sample RVTome_11_FD_200261 | JGI IMG/M metagenome (GOLD analysis project Ga0302046, IMG submission 200261) | Soil microbial communities from uranium-contaminated site in the Upper Colorado River Basin, Wyoming, United States - RVT147D111 (version 2) ... | reverse complement strand
TTCCTGAGACATGGGAAGGTCCTTTCGAGAGTTACGCGGAAATGAAAACACCTGTGACGAAGATATCAGAACGTGGAGATGGGAGCAAGAGAAAAAGAGGGTGAGAGGGTAAGGCCGGATGGGATACTACTACCCGGTGGGGAACATCATGCGAATGGTTGTCCCCTTGCCCATCTCGCTGTCAATCTCGATTTTCCCCTTGTGGTCATCGATGACTTTCTTGACGATGGCCATGCCGAGTCCCGTTCCATGCTTTTTTCCATAGGTCATAAACGGTTCGAAAATTTTTTTCTGCACTTCTTCAGGCATTCCCGAACCGGTATCGCTGAACTCAACCTTGACAAACCCGTCGGATGCTTCAGTTCTGACGGTCAGTTTCCCCCCCTGTGGCATGGCGTCTCGGGCGTTGCTGGCTATGTTATAGAACACGCGGACAACTTTATCCTCATCGAGCTTCACCTTCCCCTTGAAGTTTGTTTTGCGTACAAGCTCAACATTGTTCTTGTTGAGATCTTTCTCAATAAACCCGAGAACATTCTCCATGACTTCCGAGAATTCAAGATCCGCGAGATTCACGGAACTGACCCCACGCGTGAAATCAAGGATTTCCTGTGTCATGTTGACGAAACGGTCTACCTGATGGATCATCTCGTCGGCAAGTTTGGCCGCTTCCTCGTTCCCGGATTTCTTTTTCATCACCTGGGCATACACGCGGAGCGTACCCATCGGATTTTTGATATCATGAATAATGGTTGACGCCATCCGCCCTACGGCAGACAAACGTTCATTGGAAACCATCTCCTGCGCTATCCGGGCATTCTCAATGGCCACGGATGCATGGGCCGAGAGCGCATCGATAAACTGTTCATCTTCCTTGCCGAACACTCCTCCCTTCTTGTTCAGGAGCTGGAAAACGCCAATGATATTTCCGTCTTTGTTGCGCATTGGCATGCATAGCATGTTGTTCGTGCGATATCCGGTTTTTTTGTCAACGTCCGGATTGAACCGCGGATCGTTGTAGGCATCGGGGATATTGATGATTTCCCCGGTTTCCGCCACATATCCGGCAAGCCCTTTCCCCACGGGAAGACGAATTTCCACCATGTTCTCTCCGCGGAGAACCTTCGACCAGAGTTCTTTCTTGATTTCATCCACCAGATACACTGTCCCCCGATCTGCATCGATGCTCTTGACGGCGGCATCAAGGATTCGCCCCAGCAGTTTTTCGAGGTCAAGGGTCGAATTGATATTTTTGCTGGCTTCGATGAGCTTGGCCAGTCTGGCGACACTGGAATCCGCTTCTTCCCGTTGTGTTTCGAGCTTTCGAACGATATTGTCGTTGGCACGCCGAAGCCGTACGGCAAATTCTCTCAGCAAGTTCTGCGCAAGAACTGATTTCTCCTGCAGGACTTTGTCAAACTCCTTCTTGGGAAGTGTCAACAGCGTACAATCTTCCAGACAGACCGCGCGTGCCGACCGTCTGTGTCCGTCGACGACGGCAAGCTCTCCGACGACGTTTCCTTCTTCCAGAATGTTGAGCACGGTCTCATCCCCGAACCGGGTGAGTCGGCTTATTTTGACCTTTCCTTTTTCAATGAAGAAGACTTTGTCGGGCTTGCTGTCGATCTCCATTAAGACATGTCCCGCCGCATGACGTTCTTTGGAGATTTTCGAAGCCAACGAATCCAATGTGGCGGAATCAAGGTCTTTGAAAATCTCCGAGCCGAGCAACGCGTTCTTCTCCCCACCCGCAGAAGCCGGGCTGGGTTTCGTTGTCGGTTTCGCCGCTTTGGGTTTGACCGCTTTCGGTTTCGCGGTCTTAGGTTTCGTCTTCATGGAAGCGGAGAGTGGGAGATTGAGGACATTGCGCAGAATAATAGGAAGATTCACCGATTTAGTCAAGGAAGAGAACCACTCCACGTGACTCCCGGCAACATCACTCCACGGCGAACGCCGGTTCCCCTTTTATTGCATTTCCCTTAATTTTTGTCTACCATGTCTCCGCCCGTTCCACGCCTGTCTGCGCCAAACGATGAATTCACTGTCTGCCCGCATCCCCCTCCGGGTTCCTGTTTTCCAGAATTCACGGCATTTCAGGAACAGATCGTACAATCACCGGATTTCGTTTCACAGTCTTCCACCTCGTTAAACCTCCATGCATTTTTTCTGGAATGCTTTCTACAACCTGGTCGCCATTCCCGCTTTTTGGATTGTGTTTCACTGTGGCGCCCTTTTTAACGGAAAAATCCGTCGCGGCATTGCAGGGAGAAAGAATCTGTTGGAGCGGCTTGAAGGGGATATCCGGCAGCTTAAGCATCGTAACCGCATCTGGTTTCACTCCTCATCCCTGGGCGAGTTTGAGCAGGCAAAACCGATCATCGCAGCGCTTCGCAAGAAATACCAGCGCATCGATATTGTTGTAACGTTTTTTTCACCCTCAGGATTTGAACATGCCCGGAATTACAGGCTTGCGGATCTCATTACCTACATACCATTCGACACTGCTTCCAACGCCAGGCGCTTTCTGGATCTGATCCGGCCAAGCGCCGCCGTCATGGTCAGGTACGATGTGTGGCCAAATCATGTTTGGGAGCTTCATCGCCGGAACATCCCCACATTTATTGCCAATGCAACCCTTCGGAAGAACTCCCTGCGGCTTCGTTGGCCGCTGAAGAGGTTTCATCATTACGTGTATGAATCGCTCTCGTCGATTTTGACGGTTTCTGAGAACGACCTTCGGCTTTTCAGGGAGTTCGGACTGTCATCACCTGAGATGGTTGTCATCGGAGAAACGCGGTACGACCAGGTCTGGCAGCGAAGCGAGGAAGCGCGGACAAGACACCTGATTCCCCGCACCCTGCTCCAGCGCAGAAAGGTCCTTGTGATGGGCAGCAGCTGGGAAGACGACGAGGATGTCCTCCTTCCGGCCTTCCGGAGAGTGGCGAAAGCGGACCCGCAAGCTCTTATGATTCTCGTCCCTCACGAGCCGACGCTGGAAACCCTTGAACGGCTCGAGGTTCGGCTGACGTATCTGGGCTTGCGCACGATTCGTTTTTCGGACCTGAATGACTATTCGCAGGAACCGGTTATTATCGTTGACAGTGTCGGCATTCTGATGACTCTGTATCAATATGCCCAGGTTGCCTTCGTTGGCGGGAGTTTTAAGCAGGGGATTCATAATGTCCTCGAGCCAGCCGTGTACGGCCTCCCTGTCGTTTTCGGTCCGGAACATGAGAACTCACAGGAAGCGGTCGAGCTCGCTGCCCGGGGCGGGGCCTTCGTCGTTCATAACGAACGGGAATGCCTGAGAGTCCTTGACCGGCTTTTCAACAACGACAAAGTGCGGAAACACGCCGGGTCAATCTCCTTTGAACTTGTACGGCAGAATGTCGGTGCAACAAATCGGTTTCTTGATTATTTTTCTTCTTTTGTAAAGTTGAAGAAATGAGCATGGCGTATTTCGATACGATCGGCGGTATCAGCGGCGACATGACCCTTTCCGCCTTTGTCGATGCCGGAATTCCCCTTGAAGTTCTTTCGGAAGAATTGCAGCGCCTGCACCTTTCCGGATTTGAGCTTGCCGCATCCCACGTCGAACGAAACGCCATTGTCGCGACCAGGATTGAGGTCATCGTGTCTGAAGAGCGCCAGACGCATCGGCACCTCAAGGATATTCACGGCCTGATCGACTCAAGCAGTCTTTCCGGACCAGTCAAAGAAACGGCCAGGAAGATTTTTCACCAGTTGGCAATCGCCGAGGCGCATGTCCATCGATCAGATATCGACCGGGTTCATTTTCACGAAGTGGGGGCGGTGGACTCCATTGTCGATATCGTCGGGACTGCAATCTGCCTCGATTATTTTGGGATACGGGAGGTGTATTCCTCGCCGGTGAAGCTTGGCAGCGGCGGCTTCGTCAATACACAGCATGGAACGATGCCCATCCCGACTCCGGCAAGTCTGGAAATTCTCAAGGGATACCCGACTGTCCTCACATCGATTCCATCGGAACTCACAACACCGACAGGCGCCGCCATCATCAGGGCTCTCTCCCGCGGAACCCTCACCATGGAGCGGATGAAGATTGAGAAAATCGGATATGGGGCGGGAACGAGAGAGATCAAGGAGATTCCGAATCTCCTGCGTGTCATGGTCGGACAGTTGGAGGAGGGTTATGGAACGGATGAGCTTGTCACCGTCGAAACAAATATTGACGACATGAATCCCGAGATCTATCCTTTCGTCATCGAGCGCCTCCTTGACGCAGGGGCTCATGATGCTTACGTGATTCCCATTCTGATGAAAAAAGGCCGGCCGGGAACTTTGTTCTCCGTTCTCACGCAACGATCGACCCTCGAGACGATCTTAGGCATTCTCTTCAGGGAAACAACCACACTCGGAGTACGGATTCATCCTGTTGAGAGAAAAAAACTGCATCGCTCATCCAGAGAAGTCGCTACATCGTTCGGAAGGGTACAGGCTAAAGTCATTCATCAGGCTGACAGAGAGCTCCTTGTACCCGAGTATGAAGAGTGCAAACGGATTGCACTCGAAAAGAACATACCGTTGAGGGAAGTGTACAGGATGCTTGAGGAGGAATTGAGAGGAGGATAGTTTCGGTTTGTTCTTTGCCATTTTCTTTATCCCGTTGATTCTGAATTCGTTCTGTCGTTGCTTCGTTCTCAACCCCACCGTTCACTATGACTCCTTCCCTCGCCGATATTGCCCTCCCCGTGCCGCTTGACCGGCAGTTCACGTATCTCATTCCGCCCGATCTCAGATCATTGGTATCCAGAGGAAAACGGGTCATCGTGCCGTTCGGAGGAAAACATCTTACGGGGATCATCGTTCATTTTCCGGAATCCACAACCGTCAAAGGACTCAAACCCGTAAGGGATGTTCTCGACTCACAACCGACATTCTCCGAAGAACTTCTCAATCTGACAAAATGGATTTCCGACTACTACCTCGTTCCCTGGGGCGAGGTTTTACGGGCAGCGACACCGCAGGGATTCACGCACGAAAGCAAGAACCTCGTCCGGCCAACCGTTGCGCTTACCGAAGCTGTGCTTGCAGAGACGAAGCGATCTGCAAAACAGCAACACCGAATACTGAGTTTTCTCCATGACGGACCCAGGACAATTTCCTTCCTCCAGAAACACACGAAAGCATCGGCTCTTCGGGCAATCCTGCGCGAAATGCAGCAAAAGGAATGGATTGTTATCGAGGAACAGATTCATGAGCCGAGAGCCAGACCCAAAACAGAGACCGTTGTCCGACTGGTACCGGAATACGGATCGATCCTCGGCGGTCTGACGCGGCGGCTCACCGCGAAGCAGGCTTCCATAGTCGCTGTCCTGGAGAACTCCGGTCCCGCGGGGTCGATCGAACTTCTGCGCAAAACATCAGCCGGTTCGTCAATACTGAAAGCCCTTGAATCCAAGGGGCTGATCGAACTGTTTCATCGGGAGGTGTTTCGGAAGGAAACCGCAGAAGAGCCGGAAGCCCCAAAGTCCATGACGCTGAACGCGGCTCAAACAAACGCGCTTACGGCTGTTACGGTCGCATTGGACAGCGGTCAGTATCAGTCCTTCCTGCTTCACGGTATCACGGGCAGCGGAAAAACCGAGGTGTACATTGAGGCCATCCGGCATGTGCTTTCCGTGGGGAAAACCGCTATTGTGCTTGTTCCGGAGATCTCCCTTACTCCGCAGACCGTCCGCCGTTTTCGCTCACACTTCAGGGACGAGGTGACGGTGATGCACAGCCAGATGTCCGTGGGGGAACGGTTTGATGCCTGGCGTTCGGCACGGGATGGGCGGGTCAAAATTGCCATCGGACCCCGTTCGGCGGTCTTTGCCCCGCTTGCGAGTGTCGGCCTTATCGTGGTGGACGAGGAACATGAAGCTTCGTACAAACAATTCGACGCAAGTCCGCGCTACAACGCACGCGATGTTGCGATTGTCCGTGCCGCCGCTGCCAACGCGGTGATTATCCTCGGCTCAGCCACACCTTCTGTTGAAAGCTATTTCAATGCACAGACCGGCAAGTACCGTCTTCTTGACCTTCCTGATCGGATTGATCAGGCCCGGCTTCCGCGTATCGACATTGTCGATATGAGGCAGGAGCGGAAGGAAGTTCTCGCGGTGTTGCGGAAACAGCTTCAGGATTCGGGGACCACGTACCCCCGGCACATGCCCCGGGCATCTGTCTCACGGCTGCTGGAAAGCCAGATTTCCGACCGTATCAGTAAGAAACAAGGCGTGATCCTCCTTCAGAACCGGCGGGGATTCTCCCATGTCGTGGAATGCTTCGAATGCGGCCACGTCGAACGGTGTGACAATTGCGATGTGACCATGACATTTCATTCGATCAAAAAGCATTTGCGATGCCACTACTGCGGATCCGTGAGAAAACCGCCGGGTGTTTGCCCTGCCTGCGGGAGCTCAGAACTCCGGTACCATGCATTCGGTACTCAGCAAGTGCATGAAGAACTCCGTGAACGGTTTCCGGACGCGGCCGTTCTCAGGATGGACCTTGATACCACAAGCAGGAAAGGCTCTCATGACAAGTTACTTCGTCAGTTCGGAAGAGGCGAAGCCGACATTCTCCTTGGGACACAAATGGTTGCCAAAGGCCTCGACTTTCCGAACGTTACGCTTGTCGGTGTGATTTCTGCGGACACGCAGATGCTCCTGCCAGACTTCCGGTCAGCGGAGCGAACCTTTCAGCTGCTCACTCAGGTTGCAGGAAGGGCCGGCCGGAGCCAACTGGCAGGCGAAGTCGTCATTCAAACCATGCAGCCGCAGCACTACAGCCTGAAGCACGTTCTCACCCATGATTATGCCGGCTTCTACGCGGAAGAGCTTGCATATCGGAGAGAGGTGCACTATCCGCCGTTTTCCCGCATTGTCCTGCTCGAGTTCAAGGGGAAACAGGAGGAGCTGGTTCATTCGCGGGCCAGCCAGTATGCGGAGTTTCTCCGGAAGGAACGCGGCGATTCGCCCTACGACGTCCTCGGGCCGGCAGACGCGGCAATTCCGAAGATCAGGAATCTCTTTCGCAAGCATATTGTGATTAAGAGTTACCGCGAAAAGGATCCCGGCGGATCGACGCTGCGCAATGTCCTCATGCGTGCCAGGCAGAGCCTTGACTCATCGGCATCCAAAACTGGCGTCACCGCATCGATTGATGTAGATCCGCAGGGGATGATGTGATCCGGGATAAAACATGGAGGGTGAATCGTCTGCCTGCGCCCCTCGGGCTTCGGCCTACGGAAGCGGAGCGTAGGTGGAAATCGGCTTCGGCCGACGAAAGTCGGCGGATAAAAGAATTGTGAATCGTGGCTAAGGGGGGAGAGGTGAAAGGCTCTGTGATGTCCGAAAAACCGAACAGAAGAAAGTGATGAGCGTTATTTTCATGATTGGACCTTTCCTACAGGGGCGACCTGTTTAGACCAAACAATCTCTTATCGCACAACCCTGACTTCCACCAAATCGACCAGCATTGCACTGAAAACAATCCCTCCCGCTCCCATTTCAATGCGCAGGGTTCCTCCAGCCGGGCAGAACAAGGAATCTGCAGAGCGATAATACGTCCATGAGCTATCCGTCACCGAAACAGAAATCCTTCCGGTCGGTTCATCGACGCGCGAGAGCGACAGTCCGCCCCCTATCGCCAGGTTCTTCCCCCAACACTCGATCTTAACGTACGAATCCCGCGCGGGCCCTCGTATGTCCAACTCCGCGTGCGGATAGATGCACCCTCCGGAAATTCGAATCGACCGAGCCCCTCCACCCGATGGGGCATCTTCGGAGAATGATACTTCCCCATATTTCGGCCATCCGACGGTGTCCTGAGACGATTCGAACGATGTGGAATACAGCAGATCGTCGTCACCTGAAACTGTCTGTTCTTCAGGAGCGACGGTGTGCGTGCAGGCAATTCCACCCATAACCAACAATGATGCAAGTATCAATCGTATGTTCGGGTTCATTCGTATCTCCTTAGTTCCAACCTATCGATCAATTTCCGCGAAGCCTCACACACACGGCAAACAATCAACGACATCCAGCGCTCTTGTTTCGCCCGCATTCACGGAAACCGTTAGATCAACATAAGCACAGCAGGGACCTCCCTGGTTGATTTCGTAGATGCGCACTGTATAATTCCCCGGCAAGACGGCTATTTCCGCGAACCCGGTATTGTCCGTAAACCTGATTTCAGCGGTTTCGACGATTTCGACTTTCTTGCCCTCAATCGGGGAGGCCTCCCAATGAACGAGCACAACAATCTTCGCGTCTTTGGCAGGCTCGTTGATTCCTTTGCAGCCTTGCACGGCTAAAAGGAAAGGGACTGCGAGAATAACAATGCAAAGTTGTTTCTTCATTCTATTACTCCTCCTTAAAAAATCAGCAAGAGGGCCCGCTTTATTCAATCCAGATGAGCCGGGATCCGGTCATCGTCCATCCATTATCTTCCCGATGGAATTCCGCTTCACCTCCCTGATAGATTACCCGGAAATAGAGTCTGGCTCTTGTGAGATTTTCATAAAACTGAATGAAAAACACCTCCGGGTGCGTAACGAGATGCCATCCAAACCAATGGCCGGGAACAACCTTAGTCTTGAGGTTAAGGAACTCCATGCGTTTTTGGCGGCCTTCCCAGGTGCTGTCCGCCTGAAGAAAATCGGTCAGACAATCCCGATATTCATCAGTCAGATAGACAACCCCCGCTTCCGAAAAGGACACGGCCGGAAAAAACTCTTTCACGGTATCAATGTCAGCCACACTGTCCGCTCTGAAGAGCATGGAGGTTTGAACCACGACGTAACGGCTCCCATGATAGAAACCACTTCCCCATTCCGATCCCCCCACTTTTGAGAGATCAAACGGAGAATAGAAGATTTTAAAGATCGCATGAATAGCGCGAAGCGTGTCGGAAAGATTCTCAAGTTCGGATTCATTCGTGGGGGGAATCGCTGCCGTCCATTCGGCGAAAAACTGTTCAAGCAGGTCACCAGATTTCAGGTAGTACGCCTTCTCCAAAGGATTGTCCGGGAAAGGAACAAGCGGGCCGATGGGGGATTTTGTACATGAGATGAAGGCACCGGCAACACCCGCACAAAGCAGAACAATTGGAAAAGAAGTCTTGACGACCGACCGAACGAAGGATTCATTATTCATGACATTAAACCGATGGATGGGCTGTCACGCTGACGGCTCCATCACTTTTCCCATAAAGAGCAGTGTCCCGGAATGCCGTTCGGTAATGACGAAGAAAAATGGCCGGTCGACTCGCATCACGACCTCCGCGGGAAGAGAGGTCACACGAATCTCAACGGAAGTCACGGCCGCGGCCTCAGTCCCTTCCTCGTCAACCTGCACAAAGGTCTTGTGCTTCACATCGCTGATATACAATTCGCCGTTTCGATTGATCCCGGTAAAATCGGCCAGTTCGCCGTCAAACGCCACTCCCATTCCGAGCGCTGTCAACACTTCTACCAATCCCTTTTCGTACTCAAGGGTGAACTTCGGCAAATACAGTGTCACAAGCTGCGGATCTAATCCGTCTTTGAGGGTGCCCCATGAATCATCGGTCAATTTCTCAACGAAGGCGTCGATGGAGTGTCCGGGTTTTGGGAGTACGACAATCATGCTGAAGAGCGAATCTCCATACGGTAATTCGATTACCTGGTACGAAGGCGTTTCAACGTACACCAGCGTTCCTCTCATGTGCATCATCTGCGTTGTCCGAATCACACCATCGGAACGGTAGAACGGTGCATCCATTGTCCTGGTTTTGTCGAACTGATACATCCATGTACCTTTGAAGTAGATCGCATTGATAAGATACATCATGACTTCGTCGGCAATGGGATCAGGGACAATCTCTCGGATCTTCCCCTTCGTGCTCACATCCACCCATTCATTGATGGTTTTCGCCGCATCGGGCGCGCCGAAGTTCAATCCGGTGACGATCGCTTCAAAGTATTTCTTGTTTGTCTCAAGGAATTCTGTTTCAACTGTGAATCCAAGGCGATGCCAAATGGAGTTGGCAATGTCGAACTGCACCCTGGGATCCAGGTTGCGCAGCAGGTGGATCAATGCGAAATAAATTTTGTTGATCTCCTCCCGGGTCATGCTTGAAAAACCCAGGGTGGATTGCACGGCTTCCCCGGTCGATCCGTTTGCACCGTTCAGGACCATGCCAAGCGCCATGGAAACACTGAACGGAGAAATAAACACGTCGCCGCCGGCTTCTGATTCATTGACCGCCTTGAGTAAACGAAAGCCGAATTGATTACTCGATCGAACGAGACTTTTCTCTGATGCGGTCAACGGACGAACAACGTCCGGCTTCGATTCTCCGTCTCCTGAGACGACAGAATCCTTGCAGTTGGGGAGACAAAACCACAGGAGCATGCAGAAAGCAAAGGTCGATTTCATAAATAAGAGTCCTTCTGTTTCCGGTCAGATTGTTTCAGAGAAAAAAAGGGCCCTACGCCGGAACCTTGAATTGTCCAAGGAGGAACGGCAGATCGGCCCGTGAAACGTTGTAGAACGACACAGCACTTTCGCCGACGACAATCAGCAGATTGTCTTTCAGAATCGTGTCGTATCCCGGTTTTTCTGTGATGCGTGCAAGTTCCCGGATCTTGTCAGGGTCCGTCACGTCCAGAATGAACACACCAGCGCTGTCATCGCACACATAGGCAATGTTGTCACAAACATCGAGCCCCATCGGCTGGGGAAGTGGATAGGAA
>Ga0302046_10005874_pt1 | contig 10765 bp, 10 predicted proteins | sample RVTome_11_FD_200261 | JGI IMG/M metagenome (GOLD analysis project Ga0302046, IMG submission 200261) | Soil microbial communities from uranium-contaminated site in the Upper Colorado River Basin, Wyoming, United States - RVT147D111 (version 2) ... | reverse complement strand
CCACGGAGCAGATGCCGATCGCGACCGTCAGCCCCTTGCGCCGGCCCTTGAACAGGAAGTCGCTGATTGCGCCCCAGCCGAGGCGACCGATCACGCTCGCCGTCTGGGCGATGCCGTAGCAGAGGCCGGCGAACTCCTGGCTCACCTGCGCCGCTTCGCGCACGAACAGCGTCAGGTAGGAGAAGAAGTTCTGCTGACCGACATTGTGCATCATGTTGGACAGCACGAAGCGGCCGAAGTTGAGATCCTTCATGACCTCGCCGAGCGTGCCGAAGCGGCTCTTGCTCGCGATCAAAAGGCGCGGGCGCGGCTTCTCGACGATGAACAGGCAGGCGAACGAGCCCACGATCGTCATCGCCGCCACCGCGACGGTGATCCAGTGCCAGGCGCCGGCCGTGGCGAAGGCGCCGAGCGTGGCCGAGATCACACCACCGACCGGCACGCCCGTCTGCTTGATGCCCATCGCCGTGCCGCGGCGGGCCGGGGGAAAGGACTCGAACACGCCCTTCGCCGTCGCCGGATTGACGATGGAATAGCCCCAGCCGGTCACCACCATCGCCGTGAAGGCGAGCGCCATCCCGGTCGTCTGGGTCAGCATGAGCGCGCCGACGACGAGCAGCGCGTGCGCAAGCACCAAGGCCCAGCCGACGCCGACCCGGTCGGCGAGGTGGCCCGCCGGCAACGAGCCGGTAATCTGCCCGATGCTGTAGGCGGTGACCACGAAGCCGAACTCGGCGAAGGTAAGCGACAGGTCCTGCTTGATGACCGGCGCCATCACCACGAGCGTCGTGATGTGCAGCGTGCCGACGACATGCGCCAGCATCAGGATCGGCAGCCGGGTCTTCCACGGGTTGCCGGCGGGCGGCGGCGGCGTGGCGAAATCGCTCACGGTCGGGCGTCGCGCCTAGCGCGGCCTGTCGCCGGCGAGGATGATGCGGTAGAGCAGCCGCAGCTCGGCGAAGTCGTAGTCCGGATTGCCCTTGTGGATGCAGCACCGGTTGTCCCAGATCACCATGTTGCCGGGCCGCCAGCGGTGGGTGTAGACGAATTCGGGCTGCGTCGCGTGGCGGACTAGCCGGTCGATCAGGTCGGCGCAGCGCTCCGGCGTCATGCCGCGAAAGCGCCGCACGCGGAGCGGGTTGAGATAGATCGCCTTGCGCTCGGACTCGGGGTGCGTGCGCACCAGCGGATGGACGACGCCGTCGGACGCGTCGTCGTCGCCCGCGGCGATTCGTTCCGCCAGGCTCGGCGGCATCCGCGTCTCGGTATAGGCGTGCACCGCCTCGAGCTCGTCCAGCTCGGTGCGGAGCGAGTCCGGCAGCGCGTCGTAGGCCGCGCCCATATGCGCCCAGTCCGTGTCGCCGCCCCTGCTTGGCAGGCTCACCGCATAGAGCGCGGTCGCCTTCGGCGGCTCGGGCTGGAAGGAATGGTCGGTATGCCAGCTCACGCCGCGGACGTTGATCCGGCCTTCCTTGGTCTTCTCCTGATTGGAGATCGTCGCCACCTCGGGACATTCCGGCAGATTGAATTTTTCGAGATGCTGGCGCACCGGATCGCCGAACAGCCGCGCGGCGGCGAGGTAGCCCGGCGCGTCGAGCGACTGGCCACGGATCACCAGGACGGCGTGTTCGACGAACGCTTCCCGCAGCCGGTCGGCGGTCTCGGGCGACACCGGGCGCAACAGGTCGACGCCGCTCGCTTCGGTGCCGATATGCTCGGTCAGCGGCGTGATCGTGACCGCCATCCCTGTCGCTCCCTAACGGTTGGCGCTCATGTCACGACGCGGAAGGCCGCATCGCCGTCGGCTTCGACCTGCGCCGGAAGCTGTTCCTCCCAGCTCAGATACGCGCGCATAGACGTCTCGTTGCCCTGGTGCCGGTCGTGCACGAAGAACAGGAAATCGATGCGCTCGGAGTCCGGCGGCACGCCGGGCGACGCCTCGAGCGGCAGCCCTGCCTTGGTCCATGCCTCGCGCCCGCCCTTGAGCACGGCAACCGGCGCATCGGTCAGCGCGCGCAGGTCGGGGACGGCGAGCCGGGCGCGCGTCTCGTGCTCGGAATAGAGCACGATGCGCTTGCCCTTCGGCAGCCTGGCGACGAGGCGGTCAAGCCGCGGCCGGATGGCCCACACGGCGCCCGGGAGGTGCCGCGCGCGGTAGTGCTCGGACAGGTCGACGTCGACCGCGACGGCGCTGCCGGCCTTGAGCGCGGCCGCCAGGTCGGCCGGCGCGACGGTGTCGACGGCGATGTCGTCGATGCCGAGCACGCGCCGCGGCGGCGCGCCCTTCTCGGTCGCGGCCTTGCCGATACCGTCGGCCAGCACGTGCACGTCCCAGCCCATCTGCACCAGCCAATGGGCCGCGGTGATCGCGCGCACCTCGGTGTCGTCGGTCAGCACGATGCGCGCGCCGCGCGCGCCGGCCCAGTTGTCCGTACCCTGGACGAGCTGGCCGCCCGGCGCATGCACGGCGCCCGGCAGGTGGCCGGCGGCATATTCCTCCGCGCTGCGCACGTCGAGTACGTAGAGCGTGCGGTCCTTCTCGCCGCGCCAGCGGTCGACCGTGCCGAGGTCCACCTTGCGGACGCCGAACTTCTTCGCCATCGCCTCAGCGCGCGCCTTCGCTTCGGCCATGCCCTTGGCGGAGATGTCCGGATACTTCCGCGCCGCGCCGTGGTCGAGCTCGAAGCCGGCGAGACGCCATCCCATCGTGCCGGCGCGCAGCGCCACCACCTTGTTGGGGATGCCGGCGTTGCGCAGCGTCTGCGCGCCGATGATGCTGCGGGTGCGGCCGGCACAGTTGACGACGACCGTCGTGTCCGGCGACGGCGCAATGTCGTGGATGCGGTAGACCAGCTCGGCGTTCGGCACGCTGATCCCGTTGGGGATGCTCATCCGCTTGTATTCTTCCGGCGTGCGGCCGTCGACGACGACGAGGTTCTCGCCCTTGTCGAACATTGCCTTCAGCTCGTCGGCGGAGATCGAGGGTGTGTGCGCGGCGTGCTCGACCACTTCGCCGAACGCCTTGGACGGTACGTTGACGCCCTTGAAGATCACGTAGCCGGCCTTCTCCCACGCGCCGATGCCGCCGTCCAGGACCGCCACGTCGGTGAAGCCGACCGCCGCCATGCGCGCCGCTGCCCGCTCGGCGACGCCGTCGCCGCCGTCGACCAGGACGGTGCGGACGCTGCGGCGCGGCAGGAGCGCGTCGAGCTTTGCCTCGAGCATGCTGTAAGGCACCGACACCGTCAGCAGCAGATGGCCTTCGCCGAATTCGCCGTCCTCGCGGACGTCGAGCAGCGCCAGCTCCTTTCCGTCCTTGATCGTTTTCTTCAGCGTCGCGGCGTCGATGCGTTTCGTCATGGGCGAAAGGTCTCCGGATCGGGTGGGGTCAGGCGGGGCGGGCACCCTGCAGCAGGATGCGCTGATGCAGGCGGGTCTGGCCCACGGGGAAGTCCATGTTGACCGCATGCATCAGGCAGCGGTTATCCCACAACAGGATGTCGCCGACACGCCATTTGTGATGGTACTGGTATTTCGGCTGCGTCACGTGCGCATAGATCTCGTCCAGCAGCACATTGCTCTCCGCCCGATCCATGCCGACGATATGGTCGGTCCTGTTCGAGTTGAAATAGATCGCCTTGTCGCCGGTATCATCATGGGTGCGGACCAGCGGGTGGTCGACCTCGGGCGTCTCGTCTTCCTCTTCCTTGGTCAGCTTGGCCGCGCGCGCCGGGGCGCGCTGGGTGTCGTAGCCGTGCACGGCGCGCAGCCCTTTGATCCGGCTTTTCTTTTCCGCCGACAGGTCGGCATAGGCCTTCCGCATGTTGCAGAACTTGGTTTCGCCGCCGCTGTCCGGGATCTGGATCGACTGCAGCATAGTCGCCTTGGCCGGCGCGGCGAAGTAGGAGTCGTCGGTGTGCCAGCCCGAAAGGCGGACGAGGCGCATGTCGTCCGGCTTGTCCTCAGTGCGCTTGTAGGTGCTCTCGAGGATGCTGACCTCCGGCGTCTCGCCATGCCGTCGCTTGCGGAGAAGCTGGAGCTGCGGCTTGCCGAAATAGCCTGCGACCCGGGAAAATTCCGCCGGCTCCAGCGGCTTGCTGCGGATGCAGAGCAGGTGGTGCTTCAGGAAGGCCTGCTGGATCGCCGCGATGGTCTTGTCGTCGAGCGGCTGGGTCAGGTCGAGCCCCGACACTTCTGCGCCGAGGGCGTCGCTGAGCGGTCTGATTTCGAGCATGTTGCCTGTCTCCTTCCGGGCAGTTGGCGGTGTGAAGACGGGACCATGACGGGGGAAAGGGCCTGCCGTCGCGGGCGGGCCGGCCGTCTGGGCGTTTCCTCGTTTCTTGGTTCGGTTATGGCAAAACTATAGAGCGGCGCCACCACGCGGCGCAAACCGGATCACCTCTGCAGCGCGGCGACGCCCTTCCAGATGAGCGCCGCCGAGGCCGTCAGCAGCAGGACGCGGAAGAACCCGAAGAACCGCTTGGACGGGACGCGCATGGCGAAATGGCGCCCCGCCCATCCCCCGGCGTATACCGCCGGCATCAGCAGGACCGACTCGATCACCAGCTTGAGCGTGATCAGCCCGAGCGCGAGCGTCACGACCGACCGCCACAGCACCATGAAGCCCGACAGGATGATATTGGTTGCCCGGAAGACGAAGGGGTGCGGCGACGCCCAGCGCAGGTAGAAAGACAGGAAATAGTTCGAGCCCGCGCCGGCGACGGCGGCGATCAGCCCAGCCGCGGCGGAGAGGCTGAAGGCGACGATCCCGCTGTCGAGCCGCATGTGCCGCGCGGCGCGGTCGGCAAGGCCGGCGATGTCGATCAGCACGGCGAAAGACAGGCAGGCGCCGAGCACGATGGTGAGCCAGGCCGCCTTGAGGTTTGCGAATATCCAGACGCCGGCGACGACGGACAGGATCATGCCGGCGAGCATCGGCCTGGCGATCCGCCAGTTCGCCTCGCGGAAGCCCTGCGGCAGCAGCTGGATCTGCGCGAAGAGCGCCGTCATCAGCGCGAGCAGCACCGCGTCGTGCGGCGGCAGCACCCAGGCGCCGCCGAGCACGGCGGGCATGGCCGAGCCGAATCCGAGCGTGCCGCGGATAAAATACGAGAGGAAATAGACGATGACGATGCCCGCGACCGCGTAGCTCGAAACGTCGCTGAATGGGACGAGACCGTCGGTCATGGAGTCGGTTGCTTGGATCCGAATGATCGGGGGAAGGCAATATCATAGTAGCCCGGATGCAGCGCGAGCGAAATCCGGGGTCTGCCTGTCCCTACGGCTGGTCAGAATCGGCAGGCCCGGCTATAAAATGACAACAATCGCCTCCGGAAAGGGAGTCCCGCGCATGTCCAAGATCTATCATATCGCCGTCAAGGTGCCCGACATCGACAAGGCGAAGGCGTTCTACAAGAACCTGTTCGGCTTCGAGGAGCTGAAGCAGTCGAAGGTGCGCGACCATACCTCCTGCCACCTCACCGACGGGGTCATCGATCTGGCGATCATCCAGTACGACAGCGAGGATTCACCCGAGGCAGGCATGTCCGGCGCGGGTCCCTGCATCCATCACTTCGGCGTCGAAGTGGAAAATCTCGACGCTTCGCACGACCAGCTGAAGGAGATGGGCTGCGAGATTCTGTCGAAGCCCGGGGTTCTACCGATCAAGTTCCGCTCGCCCTTCGGCGTGGTCGCCGAGATCTCGCCGACCGGCTACTTCGACACCCGGCACAAGAACGGCTAGGGACGGCCCGCGCCGCGCACCGTCATGCTCGAGCTTTGCCGTCTCAAGGATATTCCGGACGGCGGTGCGCGCGGATTCGCCGTCGAAGGCCCTGAGCTCGCGCTCCGGCTCATCGTCGTGCGCCGGGGTCGGGCGGTGTACGGCTATGTCAACCGCTGCCCGCACGTCCCCACCCGGCTCGACCATGATATCGGCGACTTCCTCGACGAAACCGGCAGCCATCTCCTGTGCGGCGGGCATGCGGCCCTGTTCCGCATCGAGGACGGCGTCTGCATCGACGGACCGTGCGAAGGGGAGGCGCTGCGGCGCGTCGCCTTGCGGATGGAAGGAGAGCGCGTCTGGCTCGACCGCAGCGGCGTCGCGCTCGTCGACGAGATCAGCAAGGTCATGTCCGACTTGGGCTGACCAGCCCTCACAATGGAAAAGAAACGGGTCGGCAGGCCATGTTTGAGCTGTGGGTACCGATTACGATCGCGGCCGTCGTCTTTCAGACGATCCGCACCGGGCTGCAGAAGCACCTGAAGGCGGCGCTGACGACCAGCGCGGTCACCTATGTCCGCTTCCTGTTCGGTATGCCGCTTGCCGCCTTGTATCTGACGGTGCTGCTGTGGACGACCGGGCAGCCGATGCCCGCGGTTTCGAATGCATTCGTCTTCTATGCCTTTCTCGGCGGCGTGGGGCAGATACTCGGCACCTTCCTGCTCGTCCACCTGTTCTCGTTCCGCAACTTCGCGGTCGGCACCACCTATACGAAGACCGAAGCGATTCAGACGGCGCTGATCGGGCTCGCCTTCTTCGGCCAGACGATAAGCGCGGCAGGCTTCCTTGCGATCGTGGTCAGCGCGGTTGGTGTGATGATGATCTCGATCGTGCATGGCAAGGCCACGCTGCGCGGCTTCCTGACGGGCTGGACCAACCGCATCGCCTTCTACGGCATCGTGTCGGGCACCGGATTCGCGGTCGCCGCCGTCGGCGTGCGTGCGGCGAGCCTGTCGCTGCAAATGGACGGCTTCCTGATCCCGGCCGCCGTAACGCTGCTTTGGGTGACGGGGATGCAGGTCGTGGCGATGACCGTCTACATGCTGCTGCGCGAGCGCCGGCAGATCGTAGCGATCTTTCGCAACGTCAAATTCTCGGCCCTGGTCGGCCTGACCGGCGTGCTCGGCTCGGTCTGCTGGTTCAACGCCATGACGCTGGAGAACGCGGCCTATGTCCGCACGCTGGGCCAGGTCGAGCTGATCCTGTCGCTCCTCACCTCCTACATCGTGTTCAAGGAGCGCTCGACCCGTTACGAGGTATTCGGCATGGCGCTGATCGTTGCCGGAATCGTCATTCTGCTGCTCTTTCGCTGAGTGGCCGCGGCGCGCGGTAGAGCTCCGGCCAGATCGCCGCGACGATTGCCAGCAGCACGAGCCCCTCGGCGACCATGACGATGATCGCCCCGCCGGCGCCGAGCCAGGACGCGAGCAGACCGAGGTTGAGCACGCCGAGCGGCCCGGCGCCGATCGCGGTGGCGAGCACGCCCAGCACGCGGGCGCGCATCTCCGGCGTCGCGGCGCTGAACATGATGGCCGACTGGGTGGACGAGAATCCGGCGTGGCCCAGGCCGGTCACGATCAGCACCGCCACGGCGATGACGAAGGTGTCGAGCGTCGCGAACCACAGCACCCCGATCATGAAGAAGAAGGTGCCGAAGAAATAGGTCCGCGGGAAGTTGCGCGGCTGCACGGTGACGATGATGAGCGCACCGACCATGGCGCCGATGCCCTCCGCCGCCGCGAGCACGCCGATCAGCGAAGCGCTCAGCTCCATCCGCTCCTTGCCGATGACCGGGATGAGCGAGGCGAAGGGGACGACGAACATGTTGGTGATGATGGTGACGAACAGCGCGCCGACGATCATTCGCTGGCGGCGGATGTACTGCAGCCCCTCCATGATGTTGGTCAGGTATTTCGAGGGGACGGTCGCGCGCGATTCCGGCGCATAGGCGACGCCGAGCATGGTGACGAAGGCCGCCGCGTAGAGGACCGCGCAGAGCAGATACGCGCCGTAGATGCCGACCTGGTCGTAGATGACGCCGGCGCCGAGCGGCCCGAGCAGCCGGGTCGCCGCATTCGTCACGGAATCGAAGGCGAGCGCGGCGCCGGCGCGGGCGGGTCCGGCGACTTCCCCCATCATCGTTCGGCGGAACGGGAAATCCGCAGCGAACAGCGCGCCGCCGAGCACGATTCCGATCATCGCCTGCCAGACGGTGAGGCTGCCCGCATAGGCGGACAGCGCGAGCGCGGCCGAGACGAGGCACAGCGCGGCCAGCGCCGCCATCATGAAGGTCTTGCGGTTGACCCGCTCGGCCAGCGAGCCGACGACCGCGCCCAGCAGCACCATCGGCACGAAGCGGAAGAAGGTGACCAGCGCCGTCTGGAAGGCGGACTGGGTGACCTCGAAGACGAAGATGCTGACGGCCAGCACCTCGAGCCAGCGCACGACACCGGCACAGGCGCCCGAAAGCCAGAGGCCGCGGTAGCTGCGGTCGCGGAACAGGTCGATCGGGCGGACGCGGCCGCTTTTTTCGGCGCTGCCGCTCGTCAAGCGAGGCGCGCTCCGGCGGCGCAGTGCGGGCGTGTCGGCAACGGTCGGACTTTCCTCAGCAACGGCGCGCAGTTTTGGCGCGCGCCCGATTTTGCGCCATCATAGTCCCTACGGACCGATTCTCCGAAACGACGACTTTCGACTATGATCCGCCGGATCAAGCGGCTGCATTGGATTGGCCGGCCGCAGCGACAAGGAGAGAACGATGACGGATGTCTACAAGGTCTCCGGCGCGGGCCGAAAGCCGAAGCTCGCGACCCCGCCGAAGGCCTGCGAGACGCATTCCCATGTCTACGGTCCGGCGGCCAAGTACAAGCGGTTCCCCGGCCGGAACCCGCCCTACGAGGCCTCGGTCGAGGCTTATGCGGAGATGCTCGACCGTCTCGGCATGGAGCGCTGCGTCATCGTGCAGCCGTCGCTCTACAGCCACGACAACACCTGCTCCCTCGACGCCATGGCCTGGCTCGGCAAGGCGCGGGCGCGCGGCGTCGCGGTTACCAAGACCGACGTGAGCAAGCAGGAGCTGCAGCATCTGCACGACGCGGGGATGCGCGGCATCCGCTTCTACCTCCTGGTCGACGACTACAAGATGGAGGACGCGCTGGGGATGGCGAAGAAGGTTGCGCCCTTCGGCTGGCATCTCCAGGTGCAGGACCACGGCAACTGGCTGTCCGATGCGATGCCGCTGCTGAAGAGCCTGCCGGTCGATATCGTCATCGACCATGTCGGCCGCACGCCGCCGGAAAACGGCGTCGACGATCCCGGCTTCAAGGCGCTGCTGCGCTTCATGGAGACGGGCAAATGCTGGGTCAAGATCTCGGCGCCCTATCTCGCCAGCCTCGACGGGCCGCCGCGCTTCGCCGATGTCGGCGAAAAGGTGCGCGCCCTGGTCGACGTGCGCCCGGACCGGCTGGTCTGGGCCGCGAACTGGCCGCATCCGAATCACTCCGCGCCGGACAACAAGCCGGAGGAGGCCGACTGCCTCGACGTGCTGCTCGACTGGGTCCCGGACAAGAAGCTCCGCGACGCCATCCTCGCCGACAACGCGGGAAAGCTCTACGATTTCGATGACTGACTGAACAACAGGAGAGCACACGATGCCGGGCGCACTGTCGCATATCCGAGTGGTCGACATGACCTCGAACCTGTCGGGGCCCTATTGCGCGATGATCCTGGGGGATCAGGGCGCCGACGTCATCAAAGTCGAGCGCAAGGGCGAGGGCGACGTGCTGCGCAAGACGCCGCCCTTCATCAACGGCGAGAGCGCGCCGTTCATGCTGTGGAACCGCAACAAGCGCGGCATCGAGCTCGACCTCAAGGACCCGAAAGATGTGGATATCTGCCGCAAAATGGCGGCGCGCGCCGACGTGTTCATCGAGAACTGGCGGCCGGGCGTGGCCAAGCGGCTGGGGCTTGCCTATGACGACCTGAAGAAGCTGAACCCGCGGCTGGTCTACTGCTCGGTCTCGGGCTTCGGACAGACCGGGCCCTACGCGCCGCGCGGCGGCTTCGACCTAGTCGCCCAGGCAATGTCGGGCCTGATGGCGATCTGCGGCGACGAGGACGGCCCGCCGCACCGCCTGCCGATCCCGATCTCCGACACCTCGGGCGGCATGTTCGCCGCGATCGGCGTGCTGACCGCGCTTGCGGCACGCGAGCGGACGGGCCGCGGCCAGCATGTCGACGTCTCCCTGTTCGAATCCGCCGTCTCGAAATGCGTCTACGAGGCCGCGTCCTATTTCGCGACCAACGAGCGGCCGGCGCGCATCGGCCAGCAGCACCGCGGCAGCTCGCCCTACCAGGTGTTCCAGACGAAGAACGGCTGGATGGTGCTGGGCGCGGCGGCGCAGAACCTGTGGCTGAAGGCCTGCAAAGTGCTCGGCTGCGAGGACCTGATCAAGGACCCGCGGTTTTTGACGAAAGCCGACCGGGTGACCAACAACAAGGCGCTCGTCGCGCTCCTGCAGGAGCGCTTCAAGACCGACACGACGGAAGCCTGGTTCGAGAAGCTCGACGCCGTCGGCATCCCCGCCGGGCCGGTGATGTATCACGACCAGGTCTTCCACGACCCGCATGTGCTGGCGCGCGAGATGGTGGTCGAGGTCGACCACACGACGGCCGGCCGCCAGCGCACCCTCGGCACTCCGGTCAAGCTGTCGGACACCAAGGGCTCGATCCGCCGCGCCGCGCCGCTGCTGGGCGAGCATACCGATGAGGTGCTGGCGGAGCTGGAAGCGGAGGAAAAAGCCGCTGAATAAACATCGGAACGCGTAGCCCGGATTACGCTGCGAGGCCGGGCAAGAATTGTATTTTTACCTCAGTCATGTGGCCGGGGTTGAGGCCCGGTGCGATTGAGAGCGATTTGTCTGTTATCGTGGCCGTATAGCGCTCTCGGGCGGTTCTGGCACGACCTGTCGTGGCTGTCGTGGCTAG
>Ga0302046_10005873_pt1 | contig 10765 bp, 7 predicted proteins | sample RVTome_11_FD_200261 | JGI IMG/M metagenome (GOLD analysis project Ga0302046, IMG submission 200261) | Soil microbial communities from uranium-contaminated site in the Upper Colorado River Basin, Wyoming, United States - RVT147D111 (version 2) ... | reverse complement strand
GGCCTCGGGCGGTGACCACGATGATGTCGTCCTTGCCGCTGGTCAGCTTGACCCAGCCCAAGGTGTCGCCTTTGGCCAGGTTCATGGCGATCAAGCCGGATGGGCGGACCGAGGCGAACTCGGGCAGACGCACCCGCTTGATCTTGCCTTTGCGGGTCGCCATAACGCAGTAGCTGGCGTCGTCGAAGTCGCTGACCACCTCCACCGCTGTGATGGTCTCATCGGGCTCCAGCGCCAGGATGTTGACCAACGGGATGCCGCGAGCCGTCCGGTCGGCGTCGGGGATCTGGTAAGTCTTCTCCGAGTACACCTTGCCCCGGTCGGAGAAGAAGAGGATCGTGTCGAGCGACCCGGCCGGGAAGAGCATCACGACCTCGTCCTCGTCGCGCATGCTGTGGCCGATCAAGCCGCGGCCGCCACGGCCCTGGCGCCTGTAGGTCTTGGCCGCCACCCGCTTGACGTAGCCGCGCTCGGTGATGCTGACCAGCACGGTCTCATCTTTAACCAGGTCGGCCTCGCTGAATTCCTCGCTGGCATCGGGCAGGATCCGGGTCCTTCGGCCGTCGCCGAAGGCCTCGACCAACTCCTTGAGGTCTTTCTTAATCAAGGCCAGCATCTTCTTGGGGTGAGCCAGCAGGTCCTGCAGGTAGGCGATCTGTTTGCGGATTTCCTTATGCTCGTTCTCGATCTTCTCGCGCTCGAGCGCAGCCAGCCGGCGCAACTGCAGGTCGAGGATGGCCTGCGCCTGCTCTTCGCTCAATTTGAAGCGCTTTATCAGCCGGATCTTGGCCTCGTCGGCGTCCGGTGATTTTCGGATGGTGTCAATGACGGCGTCCAGGTTGGCCAGCGCGATCAGCAAGCCGTCAAGGATGTGAGCGCGCGCCTGGGCCTTGGCCAGTTCGAACTGAGACCGCCGGGTAATCACATTCAGCCGGTGGTCGATGTAGACCTGCAGCGCTTTCTTCAGCGGCAGCAGTCTGGGCTCGCCGGCGACCAGCGCCAGCATTTGGACGCCGAAGGTGGTTTGCAGCGCGGTGTACTTAAAGAGCTGGTTGAGGACCTTCTTGGGCTGCGTGCCGCGCTTGAGCTCGATGACCACGCTCATGCCCCGGCGGTCGGACTCGTCCCGCAGATCGGAGATCTCATCCAGCCGTCCGCCCCGGACCAGCTCGGCGATGCGCTCGATCAGATTGGATTTGTTGACCTGATACGGCAGCTCGGTAACCACGATCCGGAACCGGCCGCCGGCCATCTCCTCGATGTTGGCCTGGGCCCGCATCACGATCCGGCCCTTGCCGGTGCTGTAGGCCTGCTTGATCCCGTCGGCGCCGACGATCAGGCCGCCGGTCGGGAAATCAGGACCCGTGACAAAACGCATCAGGTCTTCCACCGTCACCCGGTCCATCTTGTCATGATGGTCGATCATGTGGGTCAGGGCAGCGGCGATCTCCTCCAGGTTGTGCGGTGGGATGTTGGTCGCCATGCCAACGGCGATGCCCGAGGCCCCGTTGAGCAGCAAACCGGGCAGCCGGGCCGGCAGCACGACTGGCTCCTGCAGGGAACCGTCGAAGTTGTCGACGTAGTCAACCGTTTCCTTTTCGATATCGACCAGCAGCTCTTCGGCCAGCCGGCTTATGCGGGCTTCGGTGTAACGCATGGCCGCCGGCGAGTCGCCGTCGACCGAGCCAAAGTTGCCCTGACCGTCGATCAGCAGGTAACGCAATGAAAAATCTTGCGCCATGCGGGCCATGGCGTCGTAGACCGCCTGGTCGCCATGCGGGTGGAACTTGCCCAGCACATCGCCGACGATGCGAGCCGACTTGCGGTACGGGGTGTTGGCGCGGATGCCCATCTCGTGCATGCCGAACAGGATGCGCCGCTGAACGGGCTTCAGTCCATCGGCGGCGTCCGGCAGCGCCCGCGCCACAATCACGCTCATGGCGTAGTCGAGATACGCGCCTCGCATCTGATCGTCAATATCGACTTGACGGACGGTACCGATGTCCATAGATTCGCTTTCTCGCAGCTGGTTGGGGTTCGATTTCACCCTTCGGCGGGGGAAGGGTCTGCAACCCCTGAATTATACCCTCCGGGGCCTCCATCCGCCACCGCCACAGGCTCAAATTGGACCATTTGTTCGAGGTGCTCCCGGCAGTTTGACAGCCTGAGCGGCTGGTGCTAGAACCATCGGGTTTCGAGTCGCGGGATGCTAGGGAGAAGGTGATGAGCGCTAGACGTAATCGGATCTTCCGCTGGGTGGCCGGCGTCTTGGCACTGCTGCTGACCGCCTTCCTCGTCGGCGGCCTATTCCTGGCCCGCCGCTCCTTCCCTCGCCTGCAAGGGCTTGAACAGGTTGCCGGCCTGCAGGCGGCGGTCGACGTCTACCGCAGCCCGGACGGCGTGCCGTCGATCTTCGCCAGCACCGAGCACGACCTGTTCTTCGTCCAGGGCTACGTCCATGCGCAGGACCGCTTCTGGCAGATGGATTTCTTCCGCCATGTGGGCGCGGGCAGGCTGGCCGAGATGTTCGGCGCCTCGCAGGTTGAGACCGATGCCTTCCTGCGGACCCTCGGCTGGGAGCAGACTGCCCGCCAGGAATGGGCCGAGGCCGACCCGCAGACGAAGGCGCTGCTGCAGGCCTACGCCGACGGCATCAACGCCTACATCGCCGACCGGTCGCCCTCGGAGCTATCGCTCGAACACGTGGTTCTTGGACTGCTCAGCCCGGACTACGTTATCGAACCCTGGACGCCGGTCCACTCCCTGACCTGGGCTAAGTCGATGGCCTGGGACCTTGGCGGCAACATGGATGAGGAAATCGACCGCGCCCTGCTGCTGCAATCGCTCACCTACGAGCAGGTTGCCTCGCTCTACCCCGATTACCCGGCCGCCCATCCAGTCATCGTTCCGTCGGGCGGCCAGACCGCTGGCCGGCCTCCCACCTTCGGCGCCGACCTGCCGCCGGCCCTGGTCGGGGCCCTGCGTGATCTGGCCAATCAGCGCGCTTCCGTCAGGGGACTGCTTGGCGGACGCTTTCCCGGAATAGGATCCAACAGCTGGGTGATTGGCCCGGAACGGACGGCTACCGGGGCTGCCATGCTGGCTAATGACACCCATTTGAGCATTCAAATGCCGTCGATCTGGTACGAGAACAGCCTGCACTGCCTGACCGTGACCGACGACTGCCGCTTCCAAGTGTCCGGTTTCTCCTTCGCCGGTGCGCCCGGCGTGATCATCGGCCACAACAGCCGCATCGCCTGGGGCTTCACCAACGCTGATCCGGACGTGCAGGACCTGTTCATCGAACGGCTCAACCCGGACGATCCGACGCAGGTTGAGGTCGACGGCGAATGGGTGGTGCTTGAGAGTCGTCAGGAGGAGATTCTTGTGGCCGGGGGCGAACCTGTTCCCCTGACTGTCTACAGCTCGGGTCACGGTCCGCTGATCAGCAACACCTACGGCGACCTTGAAGACCTACAGCCAACGGCCGACCTTGAGCTGCCCGAGCAGTACGCAATCGCCATGCGCTGGACCGCGCTCGAGCCGTCCCAACTCTTTCGGGCCGTTATCGGCCTCAACCTGGCCGCTGATTGGGACCAATTCCGCCAGGCCCTGCAGTACTTCGAGGTGCCCTCCCAGAACGTGGTCTATGCCGATGTCGACGGCAACATCGGCTACCAGCTGCCGGGCAAGATCCCATTGCGATCCAGCGGGGATGGCTGGCTGCCAGTGCCCGGTTGGACCAGTGCCTACGACTGGACGGGCTACATCCCATTCGAACAGCTTCCCAGCCTGTACAACCCCGCACAGGGGTACATAGTGACCGCCAATCACGCGATTGTCGACGGCGGCTACCCTTACTTCATCGACCGCTCGTGGGACTACGGCTACCGGGCCAGCCGCATCATCGCCTGGATCGAATCGATGGCCTCGATCAGCGCCGACGATGTCGCCGGCATGCAGGGGGACAATCTGCATCCCATGGCGGAGCCCCTCTCAACCAGCCTGGCGGAGCTGGACTATGACGACCCGGACTTGATTGCGTGGGCCGACCGGCTTGTTGCCTGGGACGGGCAGAATGACATGGACTCGGCCGAGGCGGCCGTTTTCAACGCCGTCTGGTTCGAGCTGCTCAACCGAACCTTCACGCAGGAGTGGGAGTTGGGGCCGCGGCCCCGCAGCTCACGCGCCTACCTGCTGATGACCGACCTGCTGAACCAGCCACAGGCGGGCTGGTGGGACGACCCGGACACACCCGCCGTCGAAACGCGTGACGACATTCTGCGCAGCTCGATGGCTGCCGGCCTGGAGCGTGTCCGGGCCGCCCTCGGCCCCGACCCAGCCAACTGGCGCTGGGGCCGGCTGCACACCGCCACCTTCCGCAACCAAAGCCTGGGCGAATCGGGGGTGACGCCAATCGAGGCGCTGTTCAACCGAGGGCCTTTTGAGGTCAGTGGCGGCGAGTCGATCGTCAACGCCACCGGCTGGGATCCAACCGAGGGCTTTGAGGTCACCTCCGTGCCGTCCGAACGCTTGATCGTCGATCTGGGCGACCTCGACCGGACCCGTAGCCTCCACACGACGGGACAATCCGGCCACCCGTTCCATCCCAACTACATCGACCAGGCGGATCGCTGGCGCCTGGTCGAGTTCCACCTGGCCCCGTTCAGCTTCGAGGCGCTGGCAGACGCCGCCAGCTCGCATCTCCGCCTGGAGCCGGCCAACTAGGACGGCGGATCGCGCCAACCAACGGAGGCTGTCCCAAAGGGAGTAGCCATCCAATCACAAATTGCCACCTAAGTAAGATGGATCCATCCTGAGCGAACGAGCCTCCCCGAGCGAACGAGCCTCCCTGAGCCTGTCGAAAGGGGCGTACTCGGCTGACAGCCTACAAGGCTTTGGTTCCGGCCCACGCGCTTCGACAGGCTCAGCGCGTGGATGAGAATCAATAGGGGCGGCCGGCCGGCCGCCCCTTGATTGAGTAAATCATTCCGTCGGGGCTTCAGAAGATCCAGACGCGGGTCGTGACCAGCAAGGCCATCACCCCCATAACGATGACCGTCACCAACAGCAAGAAGCTGATCAGCAGCCGCTGGCCGGCCGTCATGCCGAAGACCGGGGTTTGTGGGATCTTCTCCTTCCGATCCTCGAAGGGATCCTGCTGTTCAAAGTAATCGCCGCTGTCGGAAAGGTTCCTCAGATCATCAAACATTGTCACCACTCCTTCCAGCCGTCCTCAGTCTATTCTAATCAACCGGGCTGTCAACCGGACGCAGGTGTACGAAGTCCTGGCCGGCCACCATCTCCCGTCCGTCGGCCAGAAGGAGGCGCAACCGCCCATCGTCCGCCAGGCCAACCAGGTCGCCCTCAACCTGCCCTTTGCTTTGCTCGAGCATGACCGGTTGACCCACATAGGCCAATCGCTTGTGCCACGCGTCGATCAGCCGGGGCTGTCCGGCGGCCGGCAGCCAGTGGTCGATTTGTTCAAGGATACCGGCCAACAGATCCAGCCGGTCTATTTGGCGGCCGGCTGCTTGCTCCAGGCTGGAGGCCGGGAACAATACTTGGTCATCCGGCGGGGCCGAGCCAGCGCGGACGTTGACGCCAATACCGATGACAGCGTAGTCGATCCTGTCCTCTGACCAGGCGACCTCGGCCAGTACACCGGCAGCCTTACGGCCACCAACCAGGACGTCGTTGGGCCATTTGATTTCAGCCTCGATGCCGACTGCCAACAGCGCCTCGACCACCGCCAGCGCGCCCAAACCGTTGAGCGTCAACGCGGCCGCACCCGGGGTCAAGTGCGGGCGGAGCACAACGCTCAGCGCCAGTGCGGTTCCGGCCGGGGTGACCCAGCCGCGATTCCCGCGCCCCCTGCCAGCGGTTTGCTCGTCGGCCACGACCAGCGTCCCCGCCGGCCGACCCTGCTCGGCTAGGCGCTTGGCCAGGTCATTGGTCGAGCCGATCGTCTCTTGGAAGACCAACTCCCGGCCCAGCTGCCCAATCGGCAAAATCGAGGCAATGCTCTCTTGGCTCAGCATGTCTCCCTCCGGCTGCAGTTAGCGTGCCAGGCGCCAGAGCCCGCTATGTTACAATCGCCCGACACCGAATGAATCATCTATGGGCCCCCTGGCGAATGCCATACATAGAAACCGAGACGGACGACTCAGGCTGCATTCTATGCCAGCTGCGCGACCAGCAAGACGGCCCGGCCAACCTGATCCTCCATCGAGGCGACCAGGTTTTCGCCATGCTCAATCGCTATCCCTACACCAACGGCCATTTGATGATCGTCCCCAACGACCACCAGGCGGAACTTTCCGCCCTGCCGGCCGGGACGCTGGCCGAGATGATGCAGCTCACCAGCCAGGCCGTCGAGGTTCTCAAGGCGGCCTACCGGGCCGAGGCTTTCAATATCGGCCTCAACCTGGGCCGGGCTGCCGGAGCCGGGATTAGCGACCACCTGCATATTCACGTCGTGCCCCGCTGGTCGGGCGACACCAACTTCATGGCGACGACGGCCGTCACCCGCGTCCTGCCCGAGGCGTTGGAAGTCACCTACCAACGGCTACGCCAGACATGGGACAAAGCCTGACAGGCGGGTCCCTGCAACCCGGACCCAGGAGGCCAGCGAGCCCGGCATGACCAAGTCCGACGACAACCGCCAACCGGTCATTCTGAGCGCAGCCCGGACCCCAACCGGCGGCTTCAACGGTTCCCTGAGCCACCTGACGGCGCCCGAGCTAGGCGCCGTCGCCATTCGGGCAGCCGTCGAGCGCGCCGGTCTCAAGGCCGAAGCCGAGACGATCGACGAAGTATTGATGGGCAACGTGGTCACGGCCGGCGTCGGCCAGGCGCCGGCCCGGCAGGCCGCTATTCTGGCCGGGCTACCGGCGACGGTTGGCGCCACCACCCTCAACAAGGTGTGCGGCTCGGGCCTGAAGGCCTGTATGCTGGCCAGCCAGGCGATCCGGGCCGGCGACGCCGACTTATTCGTGGCTGGCGGTATGGAGAGCATGAGCAACGCTCCCTTCCTCGTCCGGGGCCGCGGAGGGCGGCTGCGCTATGGCCACGATCAACTGACCGACGCCCTGTTGTACGACGGGCTGTGGGATCCCTTCGAACAGTGGTCGATGGGCATGGCTGCCGAATGGATCGCCGATCAGTTCGAAGTGACGCGCGAGGCGATGGATCGTTTCGCCCTGCAAAGCCACCAACGAGCGATCGCTGCCGAGCAGGCCGGGGCGTTTGATGAGGAGCGGGTGGCGGTGCCGTCCGCCGATTCCGGCGGGCCGGTCACAAAGGACGAGACGCCTCGCCCGGACTCCTCCCTGGAGCAACTGGCCAAACTAAAGCCGGCCTTTAAGGACGATGGCCGGGTGACCGCCGGCAACGCCCCGGGGCTGAATGACGGCGCCTCGGCCCTGGTCCTGGCCAGCCGATCCCGGGCAGCACAATTGAGTGCGAAGCCGATGGCCCGGGTAGTGGGCTATGCCCAGGTGGCCGTCCCTCCCAAAGAGATGTTCACCGCCCCCGCCCTGGCGATCCCCAAGCTGCTCGATCGGATCGGTTGGAAACTCAATGAGGTCGATCTATTCGAGCTTAACGAGGCCTTCGCCGCCCAGGTCCTGGCCAATGGCTACGCCCTGGCTGAGGCCGGCTGGGACTGGGAAAAGGTCAATGTCCATGGCGGGGCCATCGCCCTCGGCCACCCGCTGGGCGCTTCCGGCGCCCGGCTGTTGACAACCCTGCTGTATGCGCTGGCACGGCGCGGCCAGAAGCGCGGCGTGGCCAGTCTGTGCCTGGGCGGCGGTGAAGCCGTCGCCCTGGCGGTCGAGCGCGAGTAGCAACGCACAACGAGAGGATTGAAATGACCATCGAGAAAATCGTCGTTGTTGGCGCCGGCACAATGGGCAATGGCATCGCCCAGACGGCAGCGGTGGCCGGTTACCAAGTGACGATGACCGATGTTTACCAAGAGGCCCTCGACCTGGGGGTAGCCACCATCGAAAAGTCGGTCGACCGACTGCAGTCCAAGGGAAACCTGGAGAGCGAACAGGCCGAGGCCGCCCGCTCGATCGCCACCTCGCTCGACCTGGAACCGGTTCGCCAGGCCGACCTGGTGATTGAAGCAGCTACCGAGAACCCTGAACTGAAGCTCAACCTTTTTCGCCAGTTGGATTCGTTGGCGCCGGCCAGGGCAATTCTGGCATCCAACACATCTTCGATCTCGCTGACCAAGATCGGCGCCGCCACCGAGCGGCCGGACCAAGTCATCGGCATGCACTTCTTTAATCCCGTGCCGCTGATGCGGCTGTTGGAAGTGGTCCGCGGCCTGGCCACTTCCGACCAAACAACCGAGGTCGCCGTCAACGTCGGCCGGCAGATGGGCAAGGACCCGGTCGAGGCCAAGGACTCCCCCGGCTTCATCTCGAACCGCATCTTGTGCCCGATGATTAACGAGGCAGTCTTCACCCTGCAGGAGGGCGTTGGCAGCCCGGAAGCCATCGACCAGGTCATGAAGCTAGGCATGAACCACCCGATGGGACCGCTCACTTTGGCCGATTTGATTGGGCTGGACGTGGTGCTTTACGTCATGGAAGTGCTGCAGCGCGACCTGGGTGAGGACAAATACCGGCCGGCCCCCTTGCTGCGCAAGATGGTTGACGGCGGCTTCCTCGGCCGCAAGACCGGGCGCGGCTTCTACCAGTATTAGTCAACCTCGATCATGGCCAGGATCAACCCCTTGTCGATCCAGACTGGTTGTAGTTGAATACGCGCCTCGAAAGCGAGGTCGCCGACCATGAGACGTAGTTTGCGCTGGTTCTCGCTGATTGGCGTGTTGTGTCTGGCCGCGCTGGCCTGCAATTTTGGACAGCTCGACGAGGCCACGCCCGCGGGAGCCACCCCGGCCGATACACCTCGATCTGTACTAACGGTGACGCCGGCGGCGACCGACACGCCGGCCGCCACGTCAATTCCTGTTGGCCAACCCGACATGTGGTCGAGTTTCATGTCAACGGCCGATCAGGTGTGGATGCTCGACCCGGCTGGCGCCTATCTGCGCGACTTGCCATTTGCCCTGGGCCAGTACTACGACTATGCCCCGGCCCAGGACACGATCCTGTACGCCACCACCTTTGCCGACCACGGTGCCGGACCGTCCAACCTGGCGGTGTCCGACCTGTACACGGTGCATCTCGCAAGCGGCGTGACAACTCCAATCATCAACAGCCAGACGGTGGTCGAAGGGCGCTGGATGCCAAACGGAACCGATATCTTGTACCTGCTGGCGACCGACACGACCTATCAGTTGCGCTTGCGCACGGCCGCCGGCGATGACCGATTGCTGGCCAGTGACGTTTCCCCGACGTTCGGCCCATCTCCCACCGGGCAGTTTGTCGCCTTCACCCGCGAGACAGGCTACGATGTGCCCGGTGAACTCGGGCTGTATGTCGTCGACGTCGAGTCGGGCGCCATCACGATGGTCTCGGATGTTGACCGCGGCGGCCAAGGAAGCGTCGAAGATCAGCCTGCCTGGTCATGGGATGAGCGGTATCTCCTGCTGACTTACTTGAGCGGGCCAGGCTCCTCGCCCGACTTGTCCTTGCGCGACGGCAGCGGCCACGCATTGCTGAGCTACGCTTCCGAGCTGTCGGGCGAGGCATGGTTCGACCCGCTATTCTTTACGACGCTTTGGGAACCGGACAACCGCCACATCGTCGCCCTGAGCAATGCCGCTCCGGCGTCAGGGGGGATGGGCGGACCCACCTACTTGGTGCGGCTGGAAATCGATCCGGCCTCGTTCACTGTCATCGCCGGTGAGATCCTCGGCGAGTCGCTGGCCGTCCTTCAATGGCAGGTGCCTGGTGAGAGTTTCTGGGCGTTGTCGCCCGCAAGCGGCGAACCCGAGCTGATCGTGCTCCCCTGAGATTTCATCAGACGAAGAAGGTGACGATGCGAAGGCTCATTAGCGTACCCGCAGGCCTGCTGCTGGCTGGCCTGGCCTGCAGCTTACCGCTGCCGGAGGTTGACCCAGGTGCGGCGCCGTCGGTTGAGACACAAGTGGCGGCGACGTTGACGGCCCTTGCCGAATCGGATCCGCTGACGGTCGATACGACCGACGAACCACCGCCGCCCAGCGCCACGCCGCCCGCTGACCTGGCCGCTCCGGCCGGCGTCGCCGAGCTGACGGTTGTCTACGTCGATGCCGGCAGCCCCTGGATCTTCCGGGCTTCCACTGGCGCCATCCAGCTCAGCCCGGCGACGGACGTCTACGATGTGCTCATTTCGGACGATGGCCAGTTGGTCGTCTTTGTCAGCCAGACCTCCGATGGCTTTGCTGTCAATCCCAGTGGCATCCGCAGCGTCTCAGCCGACGGGACCGGCGAGCAGTGGCTTGTTGCCCCGGATGACTTGAATGCCCTGTATCCGCTTGGCACGTTCGTTCGCAACGACTTAAGCTCAATCGCGTTCATACCAGGCACCCATGACCTGCTGCTCAATACGCGGGCTGTGCCGGAGGGGCCGGGGCTGGCCAAGTACGATGATCTGTTGCGGCTCAACGGCGACACCGGTGAATTGACAACCCTGCTTACGCCTGGCAACGGCGGCGATTTCAGCATTTCGCCTGATGGCAGCCGTGTTGCCATCGTTCGATCGGACGATTTGAGGTTGGCCGACACGGACGGCAGCAATCTTTCCGCGCCGCTGATCAGCTATACGCCGCTGATCACCTACAGTGAGTACTTGTTCTACGTCATCC
>Ga0302046_10005871_pt1 | contig 10766 bp, 7 predicted proteins | sample RVTome_11_FD_200261 | JGI IMG/M metagenome (GOLD analysis project Ga0302046, IMG submission 200261) | Soil microbial communities from uranium-contaminated site in the Upper Colorado River Basin, Wyoming, United States - RVT147D111 (version 2) ... | reverse complement strand
CAAGCATTGCGCGGGCGATCGGTCTGGGCATACCCGCCATCGCCGCTCTGCTGCTGTTCCTGATCCGCTGACCTGACTTTGGTCGGGGCCGTCTCCTGACCGGGGGATGGCGGCCGGCCGGTCCAATCGCATTCCCTGATTCAGACCCATCGCCGATAACGCAGTCGCCCGGGCGCGCCCAGATTGCGGTCGTCCGGGCGGGGCCGCGTTGCGACGCGGCGGTTCGGGCAGAAGCGAGGTGGTGCGAGCCCCGCCCGGACCGACAGGAAATCAAGCGACGAATCCGGAACAGGAGGAAGCTTTGACTTTGCCTTTGCAGATCGCCGCAGTGGCGCTCGCGCTCATGACCGGCCAGGGGCCGCAAGAGAAGGTGCCGCTGTACGACGGCCTCGGCGATCACCATCACGAAATCACGACGAAGGTGCCGCAGGCGCAGAAATATTTCGATCAGGGCCTGCGGTTGACGTATGCATTCAACCATCCGGAAGCGATCCGTTCGTTCGAGGAAGCGGCCCGGCTGGACCCGGCGTGCGCAATGTGCTGGTGGGGTGTCGCGCTCGCGCTGGGTCCGAACATCAATGCGCCCATGGATGAAGCGGCCGGTGCGAAGGCGAATGCAGCGGTGGTGAAAGCGATGGAGCGGATGGGCGGTGCGAGCCGCAAGGAGCAGGCCTTCATCCGTGCGCTGGCAAAGCGCTACGCCGCAGCCTCGGCGGCACAGAGCCCATCGCGTGACAGTGCGTATGCTTTCGCCATGGGCGAAGTCGTCCAGCGCATGCCGCAGGAGAACGATGCCGTCGTGCTGTGGGCGGACGCGCTGATGAATCTCTCGCCATGGGACTACTGGGTGCCGTCCGATCCAGCGAAGCGGGGCACCGCCGTGAAGCCCGGCACCGTCTGGACGCCGGGCGGCTCACAGCCGCGCCAGCACATGGTCGACGCCATCGAATCGCTGCAGCGCGTGCTCGAACGGAGCCCCGACCACGCGGGCGCCTGCCACTTATTCATTCATGCTGTCGAGGAAGCGTATCCGGAGCGCGCCGTCGCGTGCGCCGAGCGACTGCCCGCACTGATGCCCGGCGCCGGCCACATCGCGCACATGCCGGGCCACATCTACATTCGCGTCGGCCGCTACAATGATGCGATCGAGCGCAACATCCATGCGGCACATGCGGACAATGCGATCCTCGAGGACATTGCGCCGGACGGGCTGTACCGTATCGGCTACGTCCCGCACAATCACCACTTCCTCTGGTTCGCGGCGACCATGGCCGGTCGTACCCGGATGGCGCTGGATGCCGCGCAGCAGACCGCGAGCATGGCGACCCGCGAGCTGGCCGCACTGCTGCCGGTGCAGCAGTTCCTGATGACACCGCTGTTCGCAGACGTCCGCTTCGAGCGCTGGGACGCGATCCTCGCCTCGGCCGCACCGGAAACGGGCGCCTACACGATGGGTGTCTGGCATTATGCCCGCGCCATTGCGTTGGCCGGCAAGGGCCGCATCGCGGAAGCGAAGCAGGAGCACGCGAAGCTGCGTGCAGTGCGCGAGAAGGGCGCACTCGGTGAGGGGCTCGTCGGCTTCAACTCGCCGGCATCGATTCTCGAGATTGCGGACGCCGTCGTCGAAGGCGAGATCGCGGCCCGTGAACAGCGCTGGGACGTCGCGATCAGGGCACTGCGCCGCGGCGTCGAGCTGGAAGACCTGCAGACCTACGGCGAGCCGCCCGACTGGCACGTGCCCGTTCGCCACAACCTGGGCGCCGTGCTGCTCGCGGCGAAGCGTGCGGCCGAAGCCGAGGCCGCGTTCCGCGAGGACCTCCACCGCTTCCCCGAAAACGGTTGGTCGCTCCTCGGCCTCGCCCGCAGCCTCGAAGCGCAGAACCGGACGGCGGATGCACGCGCAATGCACGAGCGGTTCCAGAAGGCGTTCGCAGACGCGGATGTCGCGCGCGGGCTCATGAAATACTGATTCGATCACGCGTTCGACGGCCGCGGCGGGTGGTGGGTAGCTGACCAGCGAAGCGCAGCGATCCGCGGCAGTTTCCGGGCCGGTGGGGGCGGGGGTGACGCCTCGACCGGCCCGGCCGTTTCCGAGTGGTCCTGGTCACATACGGTGCGCACTGCGAAGGCAGCTGCGCCGCAGGTCAAGGCGCGACGAGAAGGAGTCGCAGCGTTGTTTCGAGGATGAGCAACGCGGCCTTGCGGGACGCAGTAGTCGTCGAATGCCACCGTATTCGTGACCATGACCCACCCAGAGGTCAGCCGGTCACGCGCCGGCGCTCAGCGTCCTGGCTCCTGACGTCCGGGCAAGGGGATCTGGAACCACCGCTCGACTTCGAGGAAGTGAAATGTCGTGCCCAGCACTACCCCGCCGGCCGCAGCACCGATCAGCATGGACCGCCTGGCCGGACAGTCGCTGAAACACTGGGACTGAACGATGCCGTTGTACGCCGCTGTCGCGATCGTCCCGGCGATCACACCTATGCCGACACCGATCACGGTGAGTTTGCGCCGCCCGCCGGACACTTCCAGCTCGGCGATGTCGGCAACTGCGAACGGCGTCGTCGCATCGAACCGTGTCACGCCGCGCACCAGCACCAGCGTGTCCGGCCGCAGCTCGGTCACCAGTGCGATGAAGTGTCGGGTCTGACTCTCGAGCCGCACCCGCACCTTCGTCCCCGGATCGAGCGTCCGCATCTGGCCGCCCACCTCGATCGCCGGCAGCAGCGCGAGACCGGCCAGCAGCAGCGCCCGCAGGACACGGCGGCCACGCGTGATGCGCGGGCAACGTGCCGAAAGGGCGCCCACCGATGGAACCGGCCGGCGGCATGGTCGAAACGGGCGCCTGCTCTGCGGGCGGGCTGGAAGCATGGCACGGCTGACCTGAAGGCGTGATCACGGACTCCGAGTCACCCTGCGAAGCTGCAACGGGAGCGGGCGGGCTGCAAGAGGGTCGTTTCGTGCCATTCACCCGGACGCCGCTTCAGCTCCATCGATTGGCGCTCATTCAGGTGGCGACCGGCCCGGCTGACGCCCGCGCTGTTCGTCCCGCGCTACTCGCGCTGAGCCATGCAGCTGCGCGAGCGGAACCCGGGCGTCAGGCGGTTTTCTTGCGGGCTCGTGCCAACGCTTGCTCCTCGGCTGCCGATGGGCGCCGACTGTACGGACTCCGGCACTGAGCCGTCAACTCTCCATGATGCTTGCTGCCGGATCGGTTTTCGCCAGCTCGCGGATGAGCTGACGGAACGCACGGTCGTATGCGCCGGAGTCGCTCCACTGCTCGAAATCCGCGACATGGCGAGTGTCGCGCAGTTCCGTGAACCAGCCGACGTCGGTCAGGCGGAACGCGTCGTCAATGCGGAGCGGAATCAGGACGACTGCGTCATCAGTCGACGACGCCGTCGCCGCACGACGCTTCTCCTCGGCCAGCGCCATTGTGACTTCGCGTTCGACCTCGCGGCTGCGGAACGCGTTATCCGAGCAGATGACAATGACGCGGTCGCTGCGCCGGACGCGCTCGGCAATGCTCTCGCGGAACGCCTCACCGGCAGTGAGGTCGCGGGCGGCCATCCAGCATGTGACTTCACGCGAGCGCAGGTCATCGTAGAGGCGGGTGGCGAACTCGTGGTCGGCGCTCGAGTAGCTGATGAAACACGTGCGGAACAGCACGGCGCCGACCAGCTGGAACCACGCGAAGCCGCAGGGTGGCAGGTTGAGAGCATACGGCCGTGTGCCGATCACCGGATAGTGCGAACGGGACCACAGCTCGACGGGCCGCATGTTGTGCCAGGTCGAGAGATCGAGCTCGGCCTGCTCCGCGAAGCGTGAGAAGTTCGCGACGCACAACACCACGTCGTCGCCTGAACGACGTACGTACGCCAGCTGCCGCCGGCCTGCCACCGGAACGAACTCGAGACTGCCCCGATCCAGTGCAGGGAACCGTCCACGCAGTGCGATCATGCGACGGATCCACCACTGCAGTGAAGCAGGGTTCGCCAACTGGACACTTACACTCGTCACGCCGTACCCGTACTTGCTGTCCATGCTTGCCGGCCGGAGCAGCGTCGCCGGCTCCGCTGTCGAGAAGCCGCCGTTGCGGTCCGCCGTCCACTGCATTGGCGAACGCAATCCTTCGAACCCGGGCAGGTACGGGTTGTCGCCCATCTCGATCTCGTCGCCATAGAGCAGACCGGGAAATCCGGGCATTGTGAAGAGCAGGCTCAAGGCGAGGCGGATTCGCGCGGGATCACCGTCCAGCAGTGGCGCGAGCCGGCGGCGGATCGTCAGGCCGTGCCGGTCCCGCGGATGCGGTGCGACCTGCTTCGCGAGATAGTCGCGCTCCTCGACCGTGAGGCCGGCGAGCGACAATCCGCTCTGATCACGCAGCAGCAGCGTCCACTGACAGCCCGCAGGTATGGCCGGTGTCGCAGCGACGATGTCCGTGATCGGCAGGCGATCGCCCAACTGCATTGCCAGAACGATGCGGAGCGGCAGCGCCCGATTGACGCTGAACGTGCAGGCAGCGCCGTCACCGAACGGAGTGCGCAGATCGTCCGGCCAGCCATCGACATCGGCGACCAGCACGGCGTCCGGATGCCGTTCCGCGATACGACTGCGCAACGCAGTCCACCACGCTGCGTCCGGCGGGCGTGCGTCGGCAATCGGCTGGCCGGTCGTGTCAAGGAGCGTCGGCACGTGAACGCGCAGTCCGTCGAGGCCGCTGCGCAGCCAGTGCTGCATGGCCATGACGAGCGACTTCACGACCCGCTCGTTCTGCAGGTCGAGCACGGGCTCATGCGGAGCGCCCGCATGTCGATGGTACGCGCCCGCACGGCGCTCCCACGTCCACGCCGCAGCGTCCGGCGGCTCGGCCGACGGATCGTGCGGCTGCCACAGGTAGAAGGCGCGGTCGGCCGCCCTCGCGTCGCGCAGCGCCGCGCGCTGGAACCACGGATGCTGGTCCGATGTGTAGCCGGCGACGAAATCGGCGAGCACGCGGAGTCCGCGCTGATGCGCGCTGCGCACGAGCTGGCGGACATCGCGCATCGTGCCGGTAGCCGGGTCGGGTACGCGATGATCCACAATGTCGAAGCCACCCGACCGGCCCGCGCTCGCCTGGAACGGCAGCGGCACGAGCGTCGTCACACCGAGATCGGCGATGTAGTCGAGCTTCTGGATCAGGCCACGGAAGTCACCGACACCGTCACCGTTGCTGTCATGGAACGAGCGGATGTCGACGATGTAGAGCACACCATCGCGGCGCCCGACTGGCTGCATCAGGGCAGCCGATCGGGCCGCCTGCGGAACGGTCGTTCGTCCGCTCCGCCCTGGCTGCGCTTCCACACGTCGTAGCGCATGCGCAGCGTCGTCACCGGATTGGCGTTCTCATCCGCCCGGATGTTCTGGTCGGTGACATCCAGGAAGACCGAGTACCGGCCATCATTGTGCGACGTGCCTTGCGTGTCGTTCCTGTCGGCGGCCAACAGGTAGGCGACGTGTGCGGTGCGCGTGCTGCACGGAGCGTCGGGCACGGGCTCGCTCGTGCACGTGCACCGGCTGTCACCACCGGCCGCGTCCGCCGCTTCCATGGCGGCCATCACGCGGTCGGTGATCGTGCCTTCAGTGGATTCGAGTGCACGCACGGCGTTCTGTACGACGGCATTGGACTGGAGGATGTTGCCCTGGATCGAGTAGAAGATCTCGGTGCCCGGCACCTGGCCCTGCACGTCGAGCGATGCATTGCCGTTGCGCGCACCGGAGAAGCCGGCGAAACGGCCTTGCAGATCGACCATGCCGAACTGCCGGCGCTGGATCGATGAGTCCTGCATGAGCAACTGCAGGATGGCCGACGGATGGGTGCCCTTCTTCATTTCCTGATAGATGAGCATCTGGTTGGCGCGCGTCCGGTCGACACCGGCCTGAGCGGCCGCCACGCCGACGCCCGGCACGACGATGGCCTGCACGTCCATCAGTCCCTTCGACGGAAACCGTTCGAGGTTCGCCTGCGGGACGCAGGTCGCGGACGCAATGACGACGCGACCGGTCGCGCGGTCGGCCGCAATCACGGACCACGTCGCGAAGACGGATGCCGGCGAAAGCGCCAGCGCATTCAGTGCGGCAACCACGGAGAAGAAGTTGCGTCGCGCATTCGTCATCGTCATGGCTTCCTCCGGAAGGGCGGTCGGTTCCGCGGCGCATGCAGGATACCGCCGGCCCGATCGCGCTTGCAACGCGGCTCGCCCTGCAGCAGCGGTTTCGATCGGGGTGCGGCCGCCCGGCATCTCAGGACAGGGCGGCCCTGCCGGGTCCGGCGGGTTGCGCGATCAGAGAGACGACGTGTCCGACCACGCATGCCTGCAGGAATGCGACGACCAGCGGCGGCGTCTCGCCGCGCAAGGCGAGTGCGATCGGAATCGCCTGATGCGCCGGGACCGATGCATCGTAGTCACCGATGAGGCCGATTCGAACTCCGTTCGACATGTCGCTCCGTTGCGTTCCGAACTGCTGACCAGTGGACACTGCGTGTCGTTTCCACGCCCTCAGCCGGTCAGGTCCATTTCTCACGCCTGTTCCCGGGCAACGTCATAACTCAGCATCAGGAGACCGCCGTCGTATTGCTTCATGTCCGTCAGCTCGAGTCGTGTCATTGCCGGGATGGGCGGCAGAAACGGTATGCCGCGGCCGAGCAGCACGGGCACGATCGCGACTTCGATGTTGTCGACGAGTCCGGCCTGGAGCAGACTGCCGAACAGTAAGCCGCCACCCATGAGCCAGATCTCGCGTCCGGTTTCTTCGCGCAGTGCGCGCACGACGGCGGCGGCATCATCGCTCACGATCGTGACGGCCGGATGCTCGTCCTGTTTCAGCGTGCGCGAGAACACGTACGTTCGCAGCTGTCCGTGGCCGGCGGCGTCGGCCATGGAGAGTGTCAGCTGGAATGTGTGCCGGCCCACGAGCATTGTATCGAACCGGTCCATGAACGCGACCCAGTCCAGCCCGACGTCGTGGGGCAACCAGTCGATCTCGCCGTTTGGCCCGGCGATGTAACCGTCCAGACTCATTGCGACACTGTAGCGCACGCTGCGCAAGCGTACCTCCCGGCCCGGGCCCTGCCGTCAGCGGTCCGGTCTTCGTCCCGATCTTCCGGATATGCGTGTGCTCCGGCGATCGGCCGGCGATGGACCGCCTCGGCGGGCTGCCGGCTGAAGATGGGGCGCAAAGTCGTGCGTGAGAAGACCCGCGCGACCCTGCCTTCTCGTCATTCCGCGCCCATGACCTCCTGCGGCGCGATGCGTGCCGCCCGGCCGGCGGGTCGAGCGCTCGCCACGATGGCGACGGCGGCAAACAGCACGAGGACGGCCGCGAGCGTGACCGGATCGAACCCGCCCACGCCATAGAGCTGCGATGCGAGCAGCCGGCCGACGCCGATCGCGACGATGATACCGGCGAGCAGGCCGAATCCGGCGAGGCGAGTGGCTTCGCGGACGACGAGGTCGCGAACCTGACGGCCGGTCGCGCCGAGGGCGAGCCGGATGCCCAGCTCACGGCGGCGCTGCGCCACGCTGTATGCGATCAGGCCGTACAGCCCGAGAGCAGCGAGCAGGACTGCCAGACTGCCGAACGCGGTCAGTGCGATCGAGCTGATGCTCCACTGGAAATCGTTCTCGCGCACGACACCGCTCATGGGCCGGATTGTGAGCGGCAGGTTCGCGTCGACCTGTGCGAGCCGGGCCCGCACGTCCGCAGCCAGTGCGGCAGGATCGCCGGCGGCTGCGCTGACGACAATGAAGCGGCCCCGCGCGAACGACTGTTCGATCGGCCGGTAGACGTGCGGCTGCACAGGGCCTGTCAGCCCTGTGTGACGGATGTCGCCGACCACACCGATGATGGTGACACGCAGCGGTTCCGGATCCGACGGTAACAGAAGTGTACGTCCGACAGCGTCGGCGCCCGGCCAGTGCTGCTCCGCGAGCATGCGGCTGACAATGACGACGGGCGCTGCGCCTGCCCCGTCGCTCGCCGCGAAGTCGCGGCCGCCGAGCAGCGGAATGCGCATGGCACCGAAGTAGCCGGGTGCAGCTCGGGTCCAGAGTCCGGCCGGCCATTCCCCGGGTGGCGAACCCGCGAGTTCCGGCGTAGCGAACTGGACCGGATAGTTCTCGTGGTTGAGCGGCAGGGGATTGACCGTCGCTGCGGCACGCACACCGGGTATGCCACGCAGTGCGTCGGTCGCGCGGTCGAAATACGATGCGACCTGGTCGCGTCCCGCATACGCGTGCTCGGGCGGCAGGACTTCGACGATCAGCAGCGGGTCCGCGCTGAACCCGAGGTCCGCCTGCTGCACGGCGATGAAACTCCTGACCATGAGTCCCGCACTCGTCACGAGTACGACGGCAAGCGCGACCTGCGCCATCACGAGAACGCGACGCGTGCGAAGCCCTTCGCCTTGCGTCGTGCCGCGACTCCCCTGTTTCAATGCAATCGTCAGGTCCGCGCGTGTGCCCGAGAGGATCGGTGTCAGACCGAACACGAGCGGCGCGGCCAGGGTCAGCACCATCGAGAAGAGCAGTACGCGGCCATCGAGTGAGGCCGTGCCTACGCGGAACAGCGCTTCCGGCAACACCGGCCCGAGCGCGCGGATCGCCACCACATTGCCGCCGCCGGGCCCGGCATCGTCGGCCTGGATCGTCCGGCCGAGTGCCGTCGGCGAGCGCAGCACGTCGAACAGGTTGCCGCTGACGATGCCGACGGTCACCCGCTCAGGCGTGACAGCACCCGTGACATTGCGCGAGCGGTAGTGGTACGCGCCGATGTCCTCGAATGCGCGCGTACGCTGCTTCCAGTCCTCGAGCTGCGGCAGCGAGAAGCGTGACGCATCCCATCCGCTCACCGGATCGATCAGCCCGAGCTGCACCAGTCGATCCGGCTCGCCGAACGGCAGTGTGCGCAGCAGGTACGGATTCATCACGCTGAACACGACCGTGCTCGCGGCAATGCCGACTGCAAGTGTGGCGACGACGACTGCGCTGAATCCCGGATTCCTCCGTATCGCGCGCAACGCCTGGGCCAGCTCCTGCCGGATCCGGTCGAGCATCGTGGACTCCCTTCTGGAATTCGTTCTGGGTGGCGACCGGCGAAGCACCCTGTCCCGGCCGGCGGCTGACCTCATCTCAACGGACACTGGCGCCGGATCGTTTCAGGTTCGACGGCCGCGGCGGTGGCGGGCGGGCAGGGCCGCCCCGTATTGTGCTGTCGTCATTGCGAGCGTTGTGAAAGCGTAACCATCAACCTCGGGGTCACGACCATGCGCCCCGGCCGCAACGATCCGTGTACGTGCGGATCGGGCAGGAAGTACAAGAACTGCTGTCTTCGCGTCGAGGCGACGGCGCAACCGCACGCATCGAGTTCCCGGTCTCGCGCTGCGGCCGGCCTGACCCCTGGCGTGCGCGAGGCCGCAGCCCGGGAACGGATCTGGCAAGCCGAGGCGCTGCCCCTGCTGATCCACGTCGAAGAGCCCGCTTCGAGCCGGCCCGTCGCAGTGCTGATCGTCGCCGGTGAGTTGGTGCTCCACTGCGACATGCACAGCCGGGTGGCCGCCGGACCGGAGCCGGTCGCGACGACTCTCGAGCGCGCGATCGTCGCGGCCGCAACGGAAATCGGCAACTATCCCGAAGGCGTGCACGTCCGTCATGCGGATGTGGCGGCCGTCCTCGCTCCGCTGCTCGAAGCAAGGCAGGTCGAGGTCCGCTGCGTCGATCCACTGCCCGACCTCGAGGACGCCGCCCGCTCGCTCATGGACACGGTCGCCGGCGCATGCATCTGGCCGCCCGCCTGTCGCTGCGACAACTGGTCCGCCTGGGACCTGCCACGCCCGCTCGTCGGCCAGCTCTTCGCCGCTGCCGCCGGCTACTTCCGGTCGGCGCCCTGGCGCGGCCTCGCCAATCTCCAGGCGCCGCGCGCCCGCCTGCCCTCCCGCCGGGAGTGGACCGTCTGCGTCCTCGGCAATGCCGGACAGCAGTTCGGGATCGCGCTCTATTCCAGCGCCGAGGACGTGTTCGAGCACGTCCCGGCCGCGCCCGACGATGACCCGTTCGCCGGTATCCGCGGTCGCATCATCACGGTGTCGTTCGAACGGGTTTCTGACACGTCCGCAGCAGCCGTGCGCGAAGCGCGGCTGGCCCGCTGGGAAATCGCCGCACCGGCAGCGTTCCCGATGTTGATGACGGTCAACACTCCCGGTGGTGGCATCGAGGCCGACGACATCCGCGACCTCGTTCTGCTAATGCGCGCGATCCCCCCGTTCGTCGTGACGCACGAGCCCGCTCTGCAGCGCGAGCTGCGCACCGGAAAGGCGTGTCAGCCGATCGACTGGCTGCACGAGGAGACGGGGGTGTGGCTTCATTACGCAGGCGAAGGAGCGCTGATCGATGATGGTCAGGATGGTGCCGATGACGGCCCCGCCGCCGGGTTCGGCCTCCAGTTCGACGAGCTGATGAACGAGGTGCTCGCGGAGCTCGGGCCGGGCGCCGAACCGGATGCCATCCTGCACGAACTGAACATCCGGCTCGGACATCGGGCGGCTGCCTTGAACCGGACGCCGCAACCCGAACTCGGAGGCCTGTCACCGGAGCAGGTACAGAGGCTGCTTCACAGGGACTGGTCCGATCCCGCTGCGGCCATTGCGCTCACCCGGGATCTGTCGCTCGACGAGCTGGCTGGCTCCGACCTTCTCTTCAACGCGCGCGTGCTGCTCGAGCACGCCGCCG
>Ga0302046_10005869_pt1 | contig 10768 bp, 8 predicted proteins | sample RVTome_11_FD_200261 | JGI IMG/M metagenome (GOLD analysis project Ga0302046, IMG submission 200261) | Soil microbial communities from uranium-contaminated site in the Upper Colorado River Basin, Wyoming, United States - RVT147D111 (version 2) ... | reverse complement strand
AGAACGAGTGCGGCGTCACCTCCAGGTCGATCGCCTCGAGCACGACCTTCCCGCCGTACTCGTGCCACAGGCCACGCACCGAGATGCCGCTCATGCCGCGTCGGCGTCCTGCCAGGCGTAGCGCCAGCGCCGGAGCCCGCGGAGGCCCTGGTCGAGCAGGAAGGCCAGCAGCGTGATCCACAGCACGTAGGGGATGATCACGTCCATGGCGAGGTAGCGGCGCACCAGGAAGATCCGGTAGCCGAGCCCGCTCGTCGCCGAGATGGCCTCCGCGGAGATCAGGAACAGCCACGCCGGCCCGAGCGAGAGCCGAACGGTGTCGATGAGCCGGGGAATCGCCTGGGGCAGGATCACCCGCAGCGCGAGCTGGGGGCTCGAGGCGCCGAGCGTCTGCGCCTTGATCCACTGCTCCTCGGGGATCTCGCCCACCCGCTGCGCAAGGTCGCGGATCATGAACGGCAGGACGCCGATCACGATGAGCGACACCTTCGCCACCTCCCCGACCCCGACGACGATGAACAGGATCGGCAGGATCGCGAGCGCCGGGATCATCGAGAACGCCGTCACCAGAGGCTCGAGGCCCGCCCGCGCCCACGGCAGCATGCCGATCGCCAAGCCGAACGCGAGACCCAGGGGCGTGGCGATGCCGAGGCCGAGCGCCATGCGCCGCAGGCTCTCGGTGGTGTCGAGCCAGAACAGCCGCTGGCCCGACCGCGGGTCCTGCTCGAGCGCCATCCGCGAGAGTGCCTCGCCGATGCGGGCCGGCGCGGGCATCAGCTTGTCGGCTGGGTTGTCGGCCTGGCGCACCTGCGAGCCCGCCAGATAAACGACGAGCAACAGGGCGAAGGGCAGCGTCGCCACCCACGCTGCGCGGCCCGGCTCCCGATTGATCCAGCGCAACCCGTCTCCTCGCTCCGCCGACTCCGTGTCGAGCAAGCTTGATGCCAAGGCGCATGGCGCCCCTGTGCTCGCTCGTGCTCGATGCGGCGCGACCTGCTCGCAGCTTGTGCGCCTGGCTGACGCGTTCGTGGGCAACGACGCGGCTGCATCCGGAACGTCTGGGCCGCATCCAACCCCATCCCGATCGAATCGATCCACGTCGGTCCGTGGCACGTTTGTTGCGATGCGTTCGCCCCGTGACGTGTTATCCACCGCCCCAGTCGTGTTACGCGTGCCCTCGGCTAGGGGTTCCCGCACGCCGACCGGGGCGGCTGAAACCCCTCAAGGAGAAGACATGACGCTCGTCCGAAGAACGCTCTTGACGCTCTGCGCGCTCACCCTCGCCTGGCCGGCACTCGCCGGGGATGCGCCCGAGCCCGCGCCCGACGACTGGTTCCCCGGGGAGTTCTCGGGGAACGTGACCCTCATCAGCGACTACATCTTCCGCGGCGTGTCGCAGACGCGCGAGTCGTTCGCCCTGCAGGCGGGCATCGACTGGAGCCACGACAGCGGCATCTACGCCGGCGTCTGGGGCTCGAGCATCTCCTTCGCCGAGGAAGACAACACGTTCCTCGAGCAGGACGCGTACGTCGGGTACGCGGGCGAGATCGGCAAGTTCTCCTACGACCTCGCGGCGATCTTCTTCTACTACCCGAAGGAGAACGACTTCAACTACTGGGAGTTCGCCCTGAACACGGGCTACGACCTCGGCTTCTCGGCCGTCAGCTTCGGCATCCTCTGGTCGCCGAGCTACTTCGGCACCCTCGACGACGGCATCTACGTGTCCACCGGCGTGAACGTCCCCTTCCCCATCGACATCCCCTACGGGTTCGACCTCGCCCTCGATGTGACGTTCGGGTACACGAAGACCGACGAGGTCATCTTCACGGACGACGACTACATCGACTGGAGCGTGGGGCTCGTCGTCGGCCTGCCGAAGGGCTTCTCGCTCGACCTTCGCTACCACGACACCGACGTGCAGCAGGACATCGCGGATGCCCGCTTCGTGGGCGGCCTGACGTTCAGCTTCTAGCGGACGTCGCGGACGTCAGGAGACCCAGCATGACGAAGCGGCTCGTCTCGTGGTGGTTCGCCTGCAGCCTGGGCCTGGTGACGCTCGTCGCCGGCCCGGCTGCCGAGGCGAAGACCAAGGACTCGTTCAAGATCGCCTGGTCGATCTACGTCGGATGGATGCCCTGGGGCTACATGGAGGACGCGGGCATCATCGACAAGTGGGCCGAGAAGTACGGGATCGAGATCGAGGTGGTCCAGATCAACGACTACATCGAGTCGATCAACCTCTTCACGGCGGGTCAGTTCGATGGCTGCTCCATGACCAACATGGACGCCCTGACCATCCCCGCGGCCGGCGGCGTGGACTCGACGGCGCTGATCGTGGGCGACTTCTCCAATGGGAACGACGCGATCGTCCTCAAGGGGAAGAGCAAGCTCGCGGACGTGAAGGGGCAGAAGGTCCACCTGGTGGAGCTCTCGGTCTCCCACTACTTGCTGGCGCGTGCGCTGGCATCCGTGAGCCTCGCCGAGAAGGACCTGACGGTGGTCAACATCTCGGACGCAGACATCGTCGCGGCCTTCGCCACGGACGACGTCACCGCGGGGACGCTGTGGAACCCGCAGCTCTCCGAGGTGCTGAAGATGCCGGGCACCCACAAGGTGTTCGACTCGAGCCGGATCCCCGGCGAGATCATCGACATGATGGTGGTGAACACGGCCACGCTGAAGGAGAACCCCAAGCTCGGCAACGCGCTGGTGGGGGCGTGGTACGAGACGATGAAGCTCATGGCCGATCCCGGAGACGCCGGCAAGAAGGCGCGCGAGGCCATGGCCCGGGCGGCCGGCACCGACCTCGCCGGCTACGAGTCCCAGCTCGCGACCACGCAGATGTTCTTCGAGCCGAAGGCCGCAGTCGATTTCGTCAGCGGCCCGGCCCTGCGGGAGACCATGGAGCACGTGCGAAGGTTCTCCTTCGCGCACGGTCTGCTGGGCCCGGGTGCGGCCTCGCCCGACGTGGTGGGCATCGCCCTCCCCGACGGCACGGTACTCGGAGACGCGGGCAACGTGAAGCTGCGCTTCGACGCATCGCACCAGGCGATGGCCGCGGCGGGGTCCCTCTAGCAAGGAGGCGTGGCGCGGGGGGCGTTCGCGCTCCCCGCGCTGCCGCCCCCGACGGGTGTTACGAAACGTGTCGGCCGTACCCAGGCGAGCGAACACGGCACACGTGGTGCGCTTCAGCGTCTCGCTGCCGCACGATCTGGCGACGCAGCTCGACGCCATGGTCGGCGAGCGCGGCCTGCCGAGCCGGTCCCTGGCCGTGGCCGAGATGGTCCGGCGTCAGCTCGTGCGCCACCGGCTCGCGATCGGGGACCAGACCGTCGCGGGCGCCGTGACCGTGGTCTACCGCAGCTCCGACGCCAACCTCCGCGCCCAGATCCTGCGGATCCAACGGCGCTACCTGGACGAGACGATCTCCTCGCAGCACGTCTTCCTCGAGGCCGACCACGGCCTCGAGGTCCTGCTCGTGCAGGGGCCGGGCCAGCGGCTTCGCGCGCTCTGCGACGAGCTGTTGGCCTGCCGCGGCGTCGAGCAAGCCGAGCTGACCGCGACGGGCGCGCTGCTCCCGCCCCTGCACGCCCAGGGCCCCGTGACCCCCACGCAGACGCGCCCGGACCCGCCGGGAGGAGGCCGGACGCCGTGAGCGATACCTCGACCCCGGCCGGCGCCCGCGCCCATGCGCGCGCCCAGGCCGCCTCCGAGGCGGCGCTCGTCCGCGTGAAGCCGACGCTGCCCGCGCGCGACGCGCGCGACCTGCCCGCGGGTGTGCCGCGCGACCGCCTGGTCTGGGACGAGACCCTGGGCGCCGGCGGCTACGCCTCGCGCCTGATCGAGCGGGGATGCCGCGTCCGCATCGACGATCTCGAGGGCGGCGCCTGCGTGGGGCTCCTCGCCTACAACGCCGACCAGACCGCGGAGCGCCTGAACCTGGCCGACACGGTCAAGGTGCAGTGGCAGGTCTACCTCGGTCCCGGCTCCCTGCTGCTCTCCGACATGGGGCGCGTCCTGCTCTCGATCCTCGAGGACGCCTCGGGGCGCCACGATGCCCTCTGCGGCACGTCCTCCCCCCGCTCCCTGCGCAACGACGACGCGAGCCGCCGCGTCGAGCGGCCGAACGGACGCGACCGCTTCGTCCTCGCGCTCGCCAGGCACGGACTGACCAAGCGCGACCTGTCCACGAACCTGAACCTCTTCAAGCGCGTCGCCGTCGGCGCGGATGGCTCGCTCTCGCTCGAGCGGCCGCCGCCTTCTCCCTCCCACGTCGTGCTGCGCGCCGAGATGCGCGTGCTGCTCGTGGTCGTGAACGTGGCCCACGTCCTCGAGGACCGCCCGGATCCGCCGGTGACCCCGGCGCGCTTCCTCGCCTGGCGCGGGCCGCGCACGGCCGCCGACGATCCGGTCCGGACCTCCACGCCCGAGCGCCTGCGCGCCTTCCAGAACGTCGAGGACCTGTACGGCGACCCGGGCGAAGGAGGCGCGTGATGGCCGATCGCGGCGCGCTCCCCGGAAGGGTCCTGCACGACGAGGTGGTGGCGCCGCGTGCGCCCTGGTCGCGGCTCGTTGCCGCCGGCCAGACGCTGCGCATCGTCGATCTCGAGGGCAACCAGGCCGTGGACTGCATCCTCTACCACGCCCACGACCCCGACGAGCGCTACAGCGCCGCCGAGACGATCGTTCGCCAGCGCAACATCTTCCTCTCGCGGGGCAGCGAGCTGGTCTCCAACGAAGGCCGCGTGATGATGACCATCACCGATGACTCGTGCGGCTTCCACGATACGTCGGGCGGCGCGTGCAGTCGCGAGTCGAACGCGCTGCGCTACGGCCACCACACCAGGCACCAGCACGCATGTGTGGACAACTTCCTCCTCGACCACGCGCAGCGCGGCATGGGCAAGCGCGACCTGGTGGGCAACGTCAACTGGTTCATGTACGTGCCGGTGGAGCCCGACGGATCGCTCGGCATCGTCGATGGCCGCTCGGGACCCGGGAAGCACGTCGATCTCCGCGCCGAGATCGACACGTTGGTGGTGGTGAGCAACTGCCCGCAGGTCAACAACCCGTGCAACGCGTTCCGCCCCACGCCCGTGCGCATGATCGTGTACGCGCCGTGACCCCCCGGCCGCCCTTCGAACGCGTGCTGGTCGCCAACCGCGGGGAGATCGCCTGCCGCATCTTCGCCACGCTCGACCGGCTCGGGGTCGGCTCCGTGGCGGTCTACTCCGACGCCGACGCGGGCGCCCTGCACGTGCGCCGGGCAGACGTGGCGCGGCCGATCGGGCCCGCCCCGGTGGCCGAGAGCTACCTGCGCGGCGAACGCATCCTGGCGGTGGCGCGCGAGACCGGCGCCGAGGCCATCCATCCCGGCTACGGGCTGCTCAGCGAGAACGCGGATTTCGCCGCGGCTTGCGAGGCGGAGGGGATCGCCTTCGTGGGTCCGACCCCGGAGCAGATCCACGAGTTCGGCCGCAAGGATCGCGCTCGCGCCCTGGCGACCGCCGCCGGCGTGCCTACCTGCCCGGGCAGCGGGGTGCTCGGCTCGCGGGACGAGGCGCTTCGCGCCGCGCGCGAGCTCGGCTTCCCGGTGCTCCTGAAGGCCGTCGCCAGCGGCGGGGGCATCGGCCTGGAGCGGTGTGCCGACGAGGCCGGGCTGGCCGCCGCCTTCGAGCGCGTCTCCCGCCAGGCGGCCGCCCACTTCGGGAGCGCAGAGGCCTTCCTCGAGCGCTTCGTCGAGCGGGCCCGGCACGTGGAGGTGCAGGTCTTCGGCGACGGACGCGGCGGAGTGCGCACGCTCGGGGAACGCGACTGCTCGCTCCAGCGCCGCCGCCAGAAGGTGGTGGAGGAGACGCCGGCGCCCGGCCTGTCGCCGGAGCTGCGCGATGCGCTGGCGCGCGCCGCGCGGGGCCTCGCCTGCTCGGTGCGCTACCGCTCCGCGGGCACCGTCGAGTTCCTGGTGGATCCCGAGCGCGACGCCTTCTACTTCCTCGAGGTGAACACCCGCCTCCAGGTGGAGCACGGCGTCACGGAGGCCGTCTTCGGGATCGACCTCGTGGAGTGGATGATCCGGCTCGCGGCGGGCGAGGCGCCGCCGGCCGGCGCCACCGCACGCCCGAAGGGCCACGCCGTCGAAGCGCGGCTCTACGCCGAGGATCCGGCGCGCGGGTTCCGGCCGAGCGCGGGCGTCCTGTCCGAGGTCCGCTTCCCCGACGGCGTGCGCGTGGACTGCGGCATCGACGCCGGGAGCGAGGTCTCGCCCTTCTACGATCCGCTGCTGGCCAAGGTCGTGGTCCACGCCGGCACGCGCGCCGAGGCCATCGCCGGGCTGCGCGCAGCCCTCGGCGCCACGCGCCTCGGTGGGATCGCCACGAACCTTGCCTACCTCGCGGAGCTCCTGGGCTGGCCCGACTTCCTCGACGCGCGCCACCACACGCGTTCCCTCGAGTCGTTCGGGTTCACACCCCGCACGTTCTCGGTCGAGCGGCCCGGCGTCGCGACCACGGTGCAGGATCACCCCGGCCGGCTCGGCTTGTGGGCCGTGGGCGTGCCTCCTTCGGGCCCCATGGACGCCCTCGCCTTCCGGCTCGCGAACCGCATGGTCGGAAACCCGGACGGCGCGGCGGGCCTGGAGATGACCGTCGCGGGCCCGACCCTGCGCTTCGACCACGACGCCGACGTCGCGCTGGCCGGCGCCGCGGTCGAGGCCTCGCTGGGCGGAGAGGCCGTCGCCTGCTGGCGCCCGCTGGCGGTGCGCGCGGGGCAGACCCTGACGCTCGGGCGGATCGGGCGCGCCGGCGGCGCGGGCGTCGCCGGCGTGCGCGCCTACCTCGCCGTGCGCGGCGGCATCGACGCGCCCGTCTACCTGGGCTCGCGCGCGACCTTCACCCTCGGCCGCTTCGGCGGGCACTGCGGACGCGCGCTCGCCCCGGGCGACGTGCTCGCCTTCGGCGACGCGTCCGAGCCGATCCCTCTCGATCCGCCGCTCCCGCCTGCCCGGGCGGACGCTCTCGGCCGGCTCCATCCCCTCCACCCTGGGAGCGCGCCGGCCGCGCACTGGGAGCTGCGCGTGCTCGACGGGCCGCACGGCCTCGGCTTCTTCACCGAGCAGGATCTGCGGGATTTCTACGAGGCGCCCTTCGAGGTGCACCACCAATCGTCGCGCACCGGGGTGCGGCTCGTCGGGCCCCGGCCGCGCTTCGCGCGCGCCGACGGCGGCGACGCGGGCCTCCACCCGTCGAACGTCCACGACACCCCCTACTCGCTCGGCGCCGTGGACTACACGGGCGACATGCCGGTGGTGCTCGGTCCCGACGGCCCGAGCCTCGGGGGCTTCGTCTGCCCGGCCGTGGTGATCCACGCGGACCGCTGGAAGCTGGGGCAGCTCCGCGCGGGCGACCGGATGCGCTTCCGGGCGGTCTCCGAGGCCTGCGCCGCCGGGATCGACGCCGAGCAGGAGCGCTGGATCGCCGAGCGAAGCGTGGAGCGGGCGCCGCGGGCGGCCGCGAGCGCCCGCGGGCCGCGCGACGACGGCGTGCTCTTCCGGCGAGCCGCCCGCGACGGCCTGCCCGAGATGGTCGGGCGGCGCAGCGGCGACCGCGACCTCCTGATCGAGTTCGGCCCGCCGATCCTGGACCTGGCGCTGCGCGTCCGCGTGCAGCTCCTCCAGGAGGCGCTGCGCACGTCGCTGCGGGAGGGCGGACTGGACGGCGTCGTGGATCTCACGCCCGGCGTCCGCTCGCTCCAGGTGCGTTTCGATCCGCGGCGCCTCTCGCGCGAGCGGCTGCTCGAGGTCGTGGACGCGCTCGAGGGCAGGCTCCCGTCGGGGGAGGACCTCTTCATTCCGAGCCGTACGGTTCACCTCCCGCTCTCGTGGAACGATCCCGAGGCCCTGCGCGCGGTGGCCCGGTACGGCGATCTGGTGAGGGACGACGCGCCCTGGTGTCCGAGCAACGTCGAGTTCATCCGCCGCGTGAACGGGCTCGACGCCGAAGACGACGTGCGGAGCATCGTCTTCGACGCGCGCTACCTCGTGCTCGGGCTCGGCGACGTCTATCTGGGCGCGCCCGTGGCGACGCCGCTCGATCCCCGCCACCGGCTGGTCACCACGAAGTACAACCCCGCACGGACCTGGACGCCGGAGAACGCGGTCGGCATCGGGGGGGCGTACCTGTGCATCTACGGCATGGAGGGCCCGGGGGGCTACCAGCTCGTGGGTCGCACCCTCCCCGTCTGGAGCTCCCACGCCCGCTTCCGGGCGGCGGCGGCGGACGAGCCGTGGCTGCTGCGCTGCTTCGACCGCATCCGCTTCTTCCCGGTCTCCGCCGAAGAGCTGCTCGCGCGGCGCGCGGCGGTCGCGCGGGGCACGGGCAGCATCGAGATCGAGGACGGGGTGCTCGAGCCGGCGGCGTACGCGCGCTTCCTGGAGCGGATCTCCGCCGATACCGCGCGCTTCCGGGCCCGGCAACAGCAGGCGTTCCGGGCGGAGCGGGAGCGTTGGATCGCGGCCGGCGAGCTCGAGGCCGCGGCCCGCGCCGGCGAGGCGGCCGCGCCGGCCGCGGCCCTCGAGCCCGAGCTGGACGAGGGTGTCGAGTGGGTGACCTCGCCCCTCGGCGCCCAGGTCCTCCATGTGCTCGTGGCGCGCGGCGCGCGCGTGGCGACGGGGGACGCGCTCGCGGTGCTCTCGGCCATGAAGACCGAGACGTCGGTGGCGGCGACGCTCGGCGGCGTGGTCGAGCGGATCGCCTGCCGGGCGGGCCAGGTGGTGGCGCCAGGCGCAGCGCTCGTGGCCATCCGGAGGGACCCGTGAGCGGCGCCCGCCCGGTCAGCGAGCGCGTCGAGCGTTTCCTGGACGCGCTCGAGGGCACGACCCGGCCCGAGGCCTGGCTGCACGTGCGCCCGCGCGAGATGCTGCTCGGGCGCGCCGCGGACCTCGACGGCGCGGATCCCCAGCGCCAACCGCTGCGCGGGCGCCTGTTCGCCGTCAAGGACAACATCGACGTCGGGGGCTGTCCCACCACCGCGGGCTGTCCGGCCTTCCGCTACGTCCCCGAGACCGGCGCGCGCGTGGTCACGCGGCTCGAGGCGGCCGGCGCGCTGGCCGTGGGCAAGACGCACCTCGACCAGTTCGCCACCGGGCTGGTCGGAACGCGCTCGCCCCACGGCCCCTGCCGCAACGCCCACGAGCCGGCGTTCATCGCCGGCGGGTCGAGCAGCGGCTCGGCGGTCGTGGTCGCGCTCGGGCTCGTGGAGTTCGCGCTCGGCACGGACACGGCAGGCTCGGGCCGCGTGCCGGCCGCCCTGAACGGAGTGGTCGGCATGAAGCCCAGCCGCGGACTCTTGAGCACGCGCGGGGTGGTGCCCGCCTGCCCCTCGCTCGACTGCGTCTCGATCTTCGCGCGCGACTGCGCCGAGGCGCAGCGTGTGTTCGCGGTGGCGCGGACCGAGGATGCGACCGACCCGCACTCGCGCGCGCCGCGCGCCCTCGCGCGCTGGCCGAGCCCGCTGCGCTTCGCGCTCCCACCGGACGACGCGCTGGCGGAGGTCGAGTCCGAGGTCCAGGAAGGCCTGCGCGAGGCGGAGCGCCTGCTCCTCGCGTTCGGCGCGAAGCGTGTGGCCGTGGACTGGACGCCCTTCCGCGAGGCCTCGGCGCTCCTCTACGAGGGCCCGTGGCTGGCGGAACGGCAGCTGTCGTTCGGCGACTTCGTGGCGACGCACCCCGAAGCGGTGGACCCGACCGTGCGCGCGATCCTCGCCGGGGCGCACGCCATCTCGGGCCGCGACGCCTTCCGCGGGCTGCACGCCCTCGCCGTCCTGCGGCGCCAGGCCGAGCGCGCCTTCGAGCGCCTGGACGTGCTGGTGGTCCCGCCGGTGCCGCGCACGCTCCGCATCGCCGACGTGCTCGGCGACCCGATCGCCACCAACTCCGCCCTCGGCGCCTTCAACCACTTCGTGAACCTGCTCGACCTCTCGGCCTGCGTCGTCCCGATCGCCTGGCTGCGGTGCGGCGTGCCCACCGGCGTCGCGCTGTGCGCCCCGGCCTTCCGCGACGACGACCTGCTCCAGCTCGGCGCGCGGATCGAGGCCGCGCGCGGGCCGTGGCCCGAGCCGCCGCGCGGCGCGGAGCGCGTATCGCTCGTGGTGGTGGGGGCGCACCTGTCGGGCATGCCCCTGCACGGCGATCTCCTGGCCCTCGGCGCGCGTCTCGAGCGGGCGCTCCGCACCGCGCCCGTCTACCGTCTGTTCGCCCTGCCTGGCGCGCGGCCGCTCAAGCCCGGCCTCGTGCGCGTGGGGAGCGGGGGCTTCGCCATCGAAGCGGAGGTGTACTCGCTGGCGGCCGCGGCCTTCGCGCGCTTCGTGGACGCGATCCCCGCGCCGCTCGGGATCGGGCGCGTCGCGCTCGAGGACGGCAGCGCGCCGGCGGGCTTCCTGTGCGAGGCGATCGGCGTCGAGGGCGCCGAGGACGTCTCGTCCTTCGGCGGCTGGCGCAGCTACCTGTCCCGCGGCTAGCGGGCGCGCGGCGCGTCGCAGGGGCGCGCCGCATGAAGAACGAGAGAAGGAGAACCGCATGCGAACCCGATTCCTGACCCGATTCCTGGCCTCGCTGGCCGCGCTGGCGCTGCCCCTCGCAGCCGCGGCGGAGGACGACGACCCCTGCCAGGCGCACGCGAGGGCGACGGTGGAGGCGCTCGAGGACGGCCCTTCGGGCGGCCTCTCGGAGCGCGAGCGCGGTCTCGCGCTGGCCGCGGCGGTGCGCGGCTGCCAG
>Ga0302046_10005867_pt1 | contig 10768 bp, 5 predicted proteins | sample RVTome_11_FD_200261 | JGI IMG/M metagenome (GOLD analysis project Ga0302046, IMG submission 200261) | Soil microbial communities from uranium-contaminated site in the Upper Colorado River Basin, Wyoming, United States - RVT147D111 (version 2) ... | reverse complement strand
ACCGCTATGCGAGCCGGATCGATTCTGTCCTTGCAGCCCGAGGAAACCTGACCCGGCAGAGCAGCCTGCTTGGCCGTGCCGCCCGCGACCTGGAGCAAGTGGTGGCCGAGGCCCCTCGGGCTTCCCCCGGCGAGCGGGGAGTCTATTACACGCGGGGCATTGAGCTTGAGGACCAGCTGAGTCACCTGAACTCCGCCGCCTGGCACCTCGGCCGCGTGGTATTCGATGCCATCCTGGATGATGACCGGGTTGTGCCGGGCCAGTCGCTGCGCTGGACGCTGTCCTCGTGGAATGCCTCCGACGAGACGCGGGTAGCGGCCATGCGGGCGGCTGAGTGCATTCCGATGGCCGCCTGTTACGCGCCGGAGCAGGAGCCGGCGCCCCAGTCCATTCCTCCCGGGCAGGTGGGGACCGTAACGGTCGACTACGAGGTCCTGGATCAACCGCCGACCACACCCTACTTCCTCCGTCTGCCTCGCTCAGGCGACCTGTACCGCTGGCCGGAGGAGCGTCCCGACCAAACCCACCTGACCGGGGGTCTGCCCTACGGGGAGCCATTCGAGTCTCCCACATTTCTCGGATCGGTCGAGGTGAGCACGGGTCCCTCCGACAGCCTGGGGGCCTCACGCTCGGCGGAGGCGGTCTTCCGCTTCAACGACCAGGCTCGCGGGGAGGTGCGCCGCCCGGTGGCGGTAGCTCCGCGCATCGATGTGAAGCTCGACCCTACCACCGAAGTCTGGCCCACCAACCGTGCTGCACCCCACCGGCTTACGGTCACGCTCACCCACGGAGCCCAGGATTCCACCCGCGGCACGGTGACGCTCGAGCTGCCACGAGGCTGGCCCGCCGCTCGCGCTCAGGAGTTCCACTTTACCCGGGAGGACGAACGCAGAGCGTTCGTGTTCGATGTGAGGCCGCCAGCCGCACTCCGTACGGGTACCGCGGAGATCCGAGCCGTGGCCCGGGACTCCGGCGGCAGCAGTTATGACATCGGAGTCTTCACCGTCGACTATCCCCATATTCGCCCTCGTGCCTACACCAAGCTGGCGACCGCGACCATTCAGATGGGGCCCTTGGTGCTGCCAAGGCTCACCCGAGTGGGATACGTCCGAGGAGCAGCCGACCAGGTGCCCGAAGCGCTCGAAAGCGTGGGCGTGCCGGTGGAGCTGCTGAGCTCTGGAGCGTTGGAGCGGGGCAACCTCGGCAGATACGATGCGATCGTCGTGGGACCTCGCGCGTACGAGACCGACTCCGCCCTCGTCGCCAACAACCGGCGGTTGTTGGACTATGCCCGGCGCGGTGGTCTGGTGATTGTCCAGTATCAGCAGCATCGCTTCTTCAACGGCCGATTCGCGCCGTACCCCATGGCTGTGGGAGGACAACCTCTGCGACTGGAGGAGGAGAGCCCGGCAAAGGCTGGCGGCACGTTGACACGTCCGGCGGCGCCGGTGAGTCACGACAGGGTGACCGACGAGACCGCGCCGGTCCGGATCCTCGCCAGGAATCATCTGGTGGTACGAGCCCCCAATCGGCTCACTGAGGAGGACTGGAAGGGTTGGGTCCAGGAACGTGGACTCTACTTCGCGCGCACCTGGGACCGGCGCTATCGTCCGATTCTCGCCACCAGCGATCCGGGTGAGCCGCCGTTGCAGGGCGGCCTCCTGGTCACGACGGTGGGAAAGGGAACCTACGTCTACACCGGCTTCAGCTTCTTTCGTCAGCTGCCTTCCGGGGTGCTCGGCGCGTTCCGGTTATTCGCCAATCTTCTTGCGCTGCCGCATGGGCGGTGACGGGAAGGACGGGAAGGACGGGAAGGACGGGAAGGGCGGGCAGGGGAACGCTCGTTTCTGGCGTGGCTTCTTGCGTTCCTACCTTGCTCTCCTTCCCGTCTTTCCCGTCCTTCCCGTCCTTCCCGTCCTTCCCGCCTTTTCCGCCTGCTCAACTGACTCTCGCACCCCGGTCGTGCTGTACTCGCCGCATGGTCGCGATCAGCTGACCCTGCTGGAGCGCGCGTTCGAACACCGCCGGCCGGACATCGATGTCCGCTGGCTCGATATGGGGTCGCAGGAGATCCTCGACCGGCTGCGCTTCGAGCGGGTCAACCCGCAGGCCGACGTCTGGTTCGGTGGACCCTCGTCGATCTTCGACCAGGGCATCCGGGACTCGCTGCTGGTATCGTACCGGCCAAAGTGGGCCGACCGGGTGGACCCGCGAGCAGTGGGTCGCAACGATCTCTACTTTCCGGTATACCGCACCCCTGCGGTCATCGCTTTCAATAGCCGCGCGGTATCGCGCGCCGAGGCTCCCAGAGATTGGGACGAGATCCTGGAGCCGAAGTGGAACAACAAGGTTCTCATTCGTGACCCGATGGCGAGTGGAACGATGCGCGCCATATGGGGACTCATCCTGGTTCGTAGCCTGCGCCAGACCGGAGACACGGCTCAGGGCATGGCCTGGCTGCGGCGCCTGGATGGACAGACCAAGACGTACACCATCAACCCAGCGCTCCTGTATGAGAAGCTTGCCCGCCAGGAAGGGCTGGTGAGTCTGTGGGACCTCCAGGACATCCTCATCAGCGCGGCCAAGGGCATGCCGCTGGGCTACGTCTTTCCGCGGAGCGGCACGGTCGTCATTCACGATGCCATCGGGCTGGTCCAGGGCAGTCGGCACCCCGAGGCGGCGCGTGCCTTCATCGACTTCGTGGGGGGCAAGGAGGCCCAGCTGTTGGCGGCGCGCGAGGTGTTCCGCCTGCCGGCGCGCAGCGACCTGGCCACCGACTCGGTTCCGTTCTGGGTCACCGAGGTGGAGCGCGAGATGATCGTGAGTGACATGGATTGGGGACTACTGTCGGCTCACGGGCAGGAATGGATGAGGTACTGGGACCAGCATGTGCGGGGGACGGGAAAGAGTGAGAGGTGAGCAGTGAGAGGTGAGCAGTGACATTCCTGCGCCTCGAGGGCCTCACCAAGCGCTTCGACGGCACGGTGGCCGTGGACCATCTCTCGCTCTCGCTCGAGCGTGGGGAGATGCTCGCCCTGCTGGGCCCCAGCGGGAGCGGCAAGACCACGACCCTCCGGTTGCTGGCGGGCTTCGAGGTGCCCGACTCCGGACGCGTCTGGGTCGAGGGGGAAGACGTCACTGGGGTCGATCCGGTAGCTCGACGGTTCGGCATGGTCTTCCAGCACTACGCGCTCTTTCCCCACCTCGATCTCGGGGAGAACGTCGCCTTCGGGCTGGAGTCGCTCGGCATGCGGGGGGATGAGCTGGAGCGGAGGGTTGCGCGGGCCCTGGCCCTGGTAGACCTGAGCGGATTCGAGCGGCGTCGCATCAGCCAGCTCTCCGGCGGGCAGCAGCAACGCGTGGCCCTCGCCCGCGCGCTGGCCCCCGAGCCTCGGGTTCTGTTGCTGGACGAACCGCTGTCCAACCTCGACCCCGCTCTCCGGGAGCGGACCCGCCGCGAGATTCGCGAGCTGATCCACAGGGTAGGAATCACCACGGTGCTGGTGACCCACGAGCAGGAGGAGGCGTTCGACCTCGGCGACCGCGTGGCGGTGCTTCAGGGCGGCCGGCTCGAACAGGTGGGCTCTCCGGAGGACCTGTATGCCGCACCGGCGAACGAGTTTGTGGCCGAGTTCGTGGGACGGTCGAGCAGCATCGGAGTCACTGTGCTGGGGCGGAGCGACCGGGGAGTGCGAGTGGCTGTCGAGGGGGTCGAGTGGGATCTCACCGATATCACGCCTCCGGCCGGGGGTGACCCACCCTCCGGCCCCGCCCTCATGCTCGTTCGGCCGGAGGCGCTGCGGCTCCTGCCCCCGGCGGCAGGAGCCCTCATGGGAACCGTCACGGTGCGCCGCTTCACCGGCTCGGCCAGCCTCTTCACCGTCATCACCGACGGGGGGGCCTCGCTCGAGGTGACCGGCCCGCCCCGCTCGGTCAACGCGGGCGAGCGGGTCGGTATCATGCCGAGCCGCCGGTCAGGCGGTGGAATCCACCTGTTTCCGCGGGGTCCCGGGTGATAGGCGCGCGCGGCGGCAGGCTGGCCGGCGGTGCACTCCTGGTGCTGCTCCTCTGGCTCATCGTGTATCCGCTCGTCCTGGTCTTGATCGAAGGGTTCCGCGGGCCGGGCGGCTGGACCCTGGACTTCGTCCGGTTGTTTTTCCAGCACCGGAATGAGGCCCAGGCCCTTTGGGGAAGCCTCTGGATCTCGCTGGTGAGCGTGCTGCTGGCCGGGATGATCGGGATCCCTCTGGCATTCCTGTTTGCGCGCTATGACTTCCCCGGCCGGCGGGTCCTGGGCTGGCTCATAGCGTTGCCCGCCGTCCTCCCGCCACTGGTGGGGGTGATCGCCTTCCTGTTCCTCTATGGCGAGAGCGGCTTCGTCTCCCTCCTGATCCAGCGGTTGCTCCAGCTGGACCAGCCCCCATGGGCACTCCAGGGGGCCGGCGCCATCCTCCTGGTTCACGCCTACTCGATGTACGTGTACTTCTACCTCCTCACTCGAGCCGGGCTCGCGACTCTCGACGCGTCGGTGCTCGAGGCGGCGGCCAGCCTGGGTGCAGGGCGATGGAGGACATTGTATCGCGTGGTACTCCCACTGCTCTATCCGGCACTCGCAGGCGCGGCCCTCCTGACATTCTTGACCTCGCTCGCCTCATTCAGCGCGCCGTACATCTTCGGGGGCGGATTCCGTGTCATGACTACCCAGATCATCGCCACCCGCCTCAACGGCGACAACGAGCTGGCGATGATCGAGACGGTCTCGCTCACCCTGGTGGCACTGGTCGCGCTATGGCTGCTGCGGGGGTCACCAGTGCTGGACCACAATGCCGGCGGGCGCAAGGGCATGGCTCCCGCGCGGGTTCTGGTACGACGCCGAGGTGCCAGGCTGGCGCTGGGAGTGCTCGGCTGGGGACTGGCTGTGCTGTTGTTGTTGCCCCATCTCACGTTGCTTCTGGTGTCGTTCGTTCCGCTGGGTACCTGGACCACGGAGCCGCTTCCGCCGGCGTACACTTGGCGCAACTATCTCACGCTGGTCGAGGACCCGGTCCGGGCGCGCCCGCTGCTCAACAGCCTGTGGCTGGCAACGATCTCAACCGCCGCCGCGGTTGGAATCGCTCTCCTGGCCGGGATTTTGTCGCTGCGCCGCGGGGTACCCGGCCGGCGAGCGATCGAGGGGCTTCTCGCGATGCCGTGGGCGGTGCCGGGAACGGTCTTCGCCATCGCCCTGGCCACGGCGTTCAGCGTCCACGCTCCCTGGGCGGGCCGTCTCGTGCTGGTCGGGACCCTCTGGATCCTTCCGCTCGCGTACCTCGTGCGGAACCTGCCGATCACCAGCCGGGCGATTCTCGCCGGGTTCCGCTCACTCGATCACTCGCTCGATGAAGCCGCCGCTACCCTGGGGGCAGGCCGCTGGCGGACTCTTCGGCGGGTGACGCTGCCGCTGCTCAGACCAGCCATCGTCGCCGGCGGAAGCCTGGCCTTCGTGACGGCATTCGGAGACTTCGTTACCTCCATCATGCTCTATACCTACGACACCCGGCCCATCTCCCTGGAGATCCTGTCGAGCCTGCGGCAGTCCGACGTGGGAGTCGCTGCGGCCTACGGCGTGGTGCTGATGTTGGTGAGCGCGGCGGTGTTCGCGCTCGGCGCCGATCGGGGGAGTGGAGGGTGACCCAGGTGTCCTCCTCCCGGAACCAGTTCCGCCGGCTGGCCGTGCTCATCGGGGTGAACTTCGTGGACATGATCGGGTTCATGATCGTGCTCCCGCTGCTTCCCTTCTATGCCTTGAAGCTGAACGCGTCGCCCGAGACCATCGGACAGCTCATCGCATCGTACTCGATTGCCCAGCTGGTGGCCGCGCCCATCTGGGGACGGGTTTCCGATCGGTACGGCCGCCGCCCCGCGCTGCTGATCGGCCTCAGTGCCTCCGCCGCAGCCTACCTGGTCTTCGGGCTCGCGAGCAGCGTGTGGCTGCTCTTTCTCTCCCGGCTCGTGCAGGGAGCAGGCGGTGGCACCACCGGCGTGGCCCAAGCGTACGTAGCCGACACCGTGGACCCCGCCGACCGGGCGCGCGCGCTCGGCTGGCTTTCTGCTGCGACGTCCGCCGGCGTCATGGTGGGCCCCGCAATCGGTTCATCGGCGGCGCACTTCGGCCAGGCTGCTCCCGGGGTGATTGCCGCAGTGTTCTGCCTGATCAACGTGTTCTTTGCCTGGCGATGGCTGCCGGAATCGCGCGACCGGTCGGCAGCCCCGGCCGCGAGCCCCAGAAGGCCGGTGTGGCACCCGGCCTGGATGGCGCTCAGACACCCCTCGACGCCGATCGGCCGCCTCCTGTGGATTTATGGTGTGGGGATGCTCGCGTTCGCCTCGATGACCTCGATCATGGCTCTATATCTTGGTGCCGAATTCGGGTTTGACGAGAAGACGATTGGGTACGTCTTTCTCTACGTGGGGGTGCTCTCGGTCGTCATGCGCAGCCTGCTGCTCGGTCCCATTGTGGATCGAATCGGGGAGACCTGGGCCATGCGCATCGGCACCGGGCTTCTGGTGCTCGGTCTTGCGTTGTACCCCCTTCCACGCGATCTCTGGACGCTCGCCCTCGTCATTCCGCTGGTACCGATCGGCACCGCCCTGCTCTTTCCCGCCACGACTTCCCTCATGTCGCGGCAGGCCGATCCGGGAGAGCTGGGCACCACGATGGGTGTGGCGCAGACGTTCGCAGGTCTGGCTCGGGTGGCGGCGCCCCTTCTCGCGACCACGCTGTTTCAGCGACTCGGCCATGGCTGGCCATTCGTCGTGGCCAGCGGATTCGTGGCGGTGGTTGGAATCATGGCGTTCCAGGTGGACGTGTACCCCAGAGCCGCCAAGCGTGCGGCAGAAGGAGCGGGCGCCTGATGCAGGAGGGAGACCGGATCGATCGCCTGGAGCAGCGGCTGACGGTGCTCGAAGCGCTGGTGCGGGAGATGGCGGGGCGGCGGGGCAGCGGGGCAGCGGGACAGGAGACGGCAGGGCCGCAGGGCAGCGGGGCAGGGGGGCAGGGGGGTCCGCGAGCCGAACACGGACAGGCGGCCCGGTCCAAAGCAGCTGGATCGTCTTCCGAGGAATCTGCCCAGCGGCCCCGCCGCCCCGCTGCCCTGCTCAACCCCGAACAGTGGATCGGGCAACGCTTACTCCTGGCTGTCGGGGTGGTGGCTCTGATCCTGGCCGCCGGCTATCTGCTTCGACTCTCGTTCGATCGCGGGTGGATCTCGCCCGTTATGCGATGCATCGGCGGTGCCATTGGAGGCGTCATCGTCGGCGCGGTTGGCTGGCGGCTTCAGCCGCGCTACCGCACCTACGGAGCGGCCCTCATCGGCTGCGGCGCCGCGATCATCTATCTGAGCGTGTGGGCCGCAGCGCGGCTGTACGGCGTGCTGCCCCCGACGACGGGTATCGTGGGGCTGGCTCTGGTGTCCATCGCACTCGCGATGATCGCCTTTGCCATCAACGTAGAGGCCCTCGGGACCAGCGCCGCCCTGGGTGCCTTCTTCGCGCCCCTGCTCCTGGGACGCGATCAGGCTGACGCCGACCTCCTGCTTCTGTATCTCGCTTCAATGGCCGTGGGTCTGGGCCTAGTCGGAGCCCGACAACGCTGGCGCCTCACCACGTTCGTGGTCGCGCTCAGCTACTTCGGAGTGGCGTACACAGGCGCCGCCGATCGCGGCTCTCCATGGGCCGTGCTGCTCTACGGAGTGGTGGGAGGAACCGCCGGGATCTACCTCGGTCTCCGGGAGCGCTGGTGGGAGACGAGATTTCTCTCGTTTGCAGGGGGGTGGACATTCCTAGCCGCGGCAAGCGACCGCCTGCACCAACCGTGGGCCATCCTGCTCGCTGGGTTGCTGCTCGCTGCTCCGGTCTGGTGGTACGCGCTTCGCGCCACCCAGGTTCTGCCGCTGCACCTCGCTCCGGCAGTCGGAATGGCCGGGTGGTCGCTGGGCGAGGCGATCTACTTCTTCCTGACGCCCTGGCTGCTGGGCTGGGCGGTACACGAGCTGGCGCCGGTATGGTTCGATCGCCGGCCAGGGCTGGTCGCCCTGATCGTGGCCGTCCCCTACCTGTTCGCCGGCTACCAGCGGTCCCGGACGGTGTTCGCGCTCGTCGGCGCCGCGGCCACGGGCCTGGCCGCGTGGCAACATTGGGGCGGGGTCGAGCGAGTGTGGGTGTTGCTGGCGTTGGCCCTCCTCTGGGCCGCGCTGGATCACGCACTGAAGCGTGGGGACGGACGTTGGTTCGCGCTCGGTACCCTGTGGGCCGCTCTCGATCACCTCTTTACCGGTGCGCTGGCGCAGCGGACCGCCGCCGACAACGCGTTCGTAGGATCCTGGGCTCTGGCACTCTGGGCAACGGCGGCGGCGACAATCGCACTCGCGGCGGGCCTCTGGAGGTCGGTGGTAAAGCCGGGCGTTGCTCCACTGGTGCGAGGTGGACTCTGGATGGTGGGCGGAGCCATGGTGCTCTTCGGGGTAACCGGAGAGATCGGACGCTACTTCGAGCTGAAGGCCCTGTCGTCGCAGCAGGCGGATCTGGCATCCGGGCTCGCGGTGAGCGCTTGGTGGCTCATCTTTGCGGCGGCGCTGGTAGCGGTCGGATTCAGACGCTCACTCAAGCACGCCCGGGTGGCCGGTCTTGCTGTCGCCGGACTCGCTGTCGTGAAGGTTCTGGTTTATGATCTTTCCTCCCTCGATGCTCTCTATCGGGTTGGCTCCGTCTTTATCCTCGGGCTGGTATTCTTGCTGCTGGCATATCTCTATCACCGGCAGGCCCGAGGCGAGCCGGGCCGGGCCCGCTCGGGATTGTAGGCTGAAGCGGAGTTGTCGCGAGCGGGCGTGAGCCCGCGTGGCGATCCGGCGGCTCCGTTCTCTTGGCGGCCGGATTGCTTCGGACGCTCCGCGTCCTCGCAATGACTGGTGCTAGCTTGGGCCGGCACTAGTCAGTGTATTTTGCATGCATTCGGCGAGAGACCCACCCAACAGGAAGTCATCGTGACAGTTTCGGTTCTGCCTCCGTCCCCATCCGCCTTTGCCAAAGCGACATGGGACGACGTTGCTCCCTACTTCGACGAGCTGGCCGCGCGCCCGCTCGATCGCTCCACCATCGAGGCATGGCTCCGCGCCTGGTCCACGCTGGAGGAGCTGGTGACGGAGGCTGCGGCCCGGGCGATGATCACCTACACCATTGATACCAGCGACGCCGAGAAAGAGGCTGATCATCTGCGGTTCTCGACCGAGGTCCTGCCGCGGATGGAGGAGCGCAGCGTGGAGCTGGCCCGCCGGCTGGTGGACTCGGGGTACTCCGCGCCGGCGCTCAAGACGACCCTGGATAGGTTCCGGACCCAGATCGAGATCTTCCGGGACGAGAACGTCGCAATATTTGCCCAGCTGGAGGAGCACTGCGCGCGCTATCAGCGCATCACCGGTTCGATCACGGTGGAATGGGATGGAGTCGAGCGGCCGCTTCCACAGCTTCAGCCCTTCCTAAAGAGTCCCGATCGTGCCATCCGGGAGCGGGCCTTCAGAACCGCGAGCCGGCCCTATATCGACCGCCGAAGTGAGTTGAGCGGTCTGTTCGACGAGATGTATCAGTTACGGATGCGGGCGGCGCGCAATGCCGGCTTCGCGAATTTCAGGGACTACATCTTCCCGGCCAAGTTCCGCTTCGATTACACGCCCGCCGATTGTGAACGGTTCCACGAGGCCGTCGAGCTGGCGGTGGCTCCTGCGGTGGAACGGGTGCTGGAGGCGCGGCGGGAGCGTCTTGGGCTCGACGTGCTCCGCCCCTGGGACCTCGCGGTGGATCCCTACCGCGGCAAGGCGCTCAGGCCTTTCGCGACCGCCACGGAATTGGTGGGCACCGCCCAGCGGGTATTCGACCGGCTCGACCCCCCTCTCGGCCGTGAGTTCCAGACCATGATCGACGAGGGTCTCCTCGATCTGGAAAGCCGAAAGGGCAAGGCTCCGGGAGGATACTGTGAGACGCTGCACTTTCAGGGTCGGCCCTTCATCTTCATGAATGCGGTCGGGTTGGTGGACGACGTCATGACTCTGCTGCACGAGGCGGGTCATGCCTTCCATACCTTCGCCGCCCACGAGCACCCGTTGATCTGGCAGCGGCATCCCGGTTCAGAGGCCGCCGAGCTGGCTTCCATGTCCATGGAGCTGCTGGCCGCGCCCCATCTGGTCCAGCCGACCGGGTACTTCAGCAAGGAAGACGCCCAGAGCGCCTGGCTGGAGCACCTGGAGGACGTGCTACTGAGTCTGATCCATATCGCCGCTGTGGATGCCTTCCAGACCTGGATCTATACCAGTGGGCAGGGCGCGGACGCCGATGCCCGTGACGCTGAATGGCTCCGCTTGCGGGCCCGATTCGAGCGCGGCGTAGACTGGACCGGCCTCGACCAGGAACGGGTGGCCCGCTGGTATCGCCAGCTGCACATCTTCATGTATCCCTTCTACTACATCGAGTACGGGATAGCCCAGATCGGCGCGCTTCAGATCTGGCGCAACAGCCTGGACGATCCCACCCGAGCCGTGGCTCGCTATCGCGACGCCCTTTCGCTCGGGGCCGTCCGCAGCCTACCCGACATTTACCGGACTGCTGGTGCCAGGCTGACCTTTGAGGTCAATGCCATTCGGGAGCTGGTGGACCTGGTGGAGCGGGAGATCAACCGGGTGCGGGCGACGCTCCCTGCGCCCCCAATTCGTCCGCCCTCCAGCGCTCCGCGCACAGCCGA
>Ga0302046_10005866_pt1 | contig 10769 bp, 13 predicted proteins | sample RVTome_11_FD_200261 | JGI IMG/M metagenome (GOLD analysis project Ga0302046, IMG submission 200261) | Soil microbial communities from uranium-contaminated site in the Upper Colorado River Basin, Wyoming, United States - RVT147D111 (version 2) ... | reverse complement strand
CGCGTCGGCGGTGGCGGCCGCCACCCGGGCCGCGTGGGGCTCGAAGACGACCCCGGCCTCGGTGAGCGTGATCCGGCGGCCGCGACGCACGAAGAGGCGCTTGCCCAGCTCGCGCTCCAGCTCCTGGACGTGCCCCGACAGCGTCGACTGGGACAGATGGATCCGCTCGGCCGCGCGGCTGAAGCTCCGCTCGCGCGCCACCGCCAGGAAGGCCTCGAGCTGCCGGAACGTCATTCGGGTTTTCCCAATCGGGAAGTTCGAGACAACGTATTGGACCCTATCCCTCCAACAGGCGTAAGACAACCGTGGGCCGAGCGCGCAGCTGAAAGAGAGGGCCGATCACATGCCGAACGACCTGTCACCGGAGACCCTTGCGGCCCAGGCCCTCGGAGACGTCGATCCAGTGTTCGGGGCGGTGTCTCCTCCGATCCACCCGTCCACCGTGTACGAGGCCAACACCGACGGCACGGTTCGGGGAGGCGTCGCCTACACGCGTGCGGACAACCCGACCTACGATCACGCCGAGAAGCTCCTCGCCGCGCTCGAAGGCGGCGCCTCGTGCATGCTGTTCGCCTCCGGGAGCGCGGCCGCCACCGCCGTCTTCCAGTCCCTTCTGCCCGGCGATCACGTCGTGGTACCGCGGATTCTCTACTGGGGTGTCCGCAAGTGGCTGGCGGAGTTCGGCATCGCCTGGGGACTCGACGTCGAGTTCGTGGACACGAGCCAGCTCGCCGCCGTGCAGGCCGCCATCCGTCCCGGGCGAACGCGGCTCGTCTGGCTGGAAACCCCGGCCAATCCCACCTGGGACATCGCCGACGTCGCCGCGATCGGCGAGGTCGCTCACGCGGCCGGCGCGCGCCTTGCGGTGGACAATACCGTCGCGACGCCGGTGCTCACCCGCCCCATCTCGCTGAGGGCGGATCTCGTCGCCCATTCGGCCACGAAGTACCTGAACGGCCACGGCGACGTCCTGGCCGGGGCGCTCGTCACCGCCCGTCCGGACCCGTTCTGGGAGCGCATCCGGTCCTGGCGTCGCGAGGCCGGGTCGATACCCGGTCCGTTCGAGGCCTGGCTGCTCCAGCGCGGAATGCGAACACTGTTCCTCCGCGTGCGCCGCTCGTCGGAGACGGCGTGGCACGTCGCCCGGCACTTCGAGAAGCACCTGGCCCTGATGGCCGTGCTCTACCCGGGGCTGGCGTCGCACCCGGGCCACGAGGTGGCGGCGCGCCAGATGGGCGGCGCGTTTGGTGGGATGCTGTCCGTGCGGGTCGCGGGTGGTGAGACCGGTGCCCTGGCCGTCCTGGCCCGCGTGAAGGTGTTCAAGCGGGCGACCTCGCTCGGGGGTGTCGAGAGCCTCATCGAGCACCGCCGCAGCACCGAGGGGGCCTCGTCGCCGGTTCCCGCGGATCTGTTGCGGCTCTCGATCGGCCTCGAAGCGCCGGAGGACTTGATCGCCGACCTCGAAGCGGCGCTGAGCACCGTGGCCCGCGCCGGCGGCGGGGCGCCCGCCGGCGTGAGCCGCGCTGCTCGCGCGCCACACGAGTCCGACGTGATGCGCGCCGTGGTGGCGGTCGTCGAACGGAGCGTGGCGCCCGCCATCATCGCGCGTGGTGGCTCGGTGCGGGTCGTCTCCGTCGAGGACGGCGTCGTGACGCTCGAGGCGAGCGGCTCGCCCGGCGCCATCGCGCCGGCCACGGCGCGCATCGAGACGCTGCTCCGCACCGCGGTGCCGGGAGTCGCCAAGCTGCGGGTGGTGTCGCCCGGGCAGGGCCGGGATCTTCCCGGAGAGCCCGGGGAATTCACCGCCCGTGTGCGCCGGGTGCTCGACGAGCAGGTCAATCCGGCGATCGCCGGCCACCGAGGACGCGTGACATTGGTCGATGCCGCCGCCGGGCGAGTCCAGATCCGTCTCGAGGGCGGCTGCCAGGGTTGCAGCCTGACCGAGGTGACGATCCGCCAGGGCATCGAAGTCCTCCTGCACAGACACGTTCCCGAGGTCGTGGCCGTGATCGACGTGACCGACCATGGCGGTGGCAACGATCCCTTCTTTGCCCCCGGAAAGCGGTGAGCCGCGCCCAACGGACGCCCCGGCCTCAGGTCGGCCTCAGGCCACCGACGGCACGCCGAGCGGCCGCGGCTCTCGCATGGCCCGCGCCACGACGACGCCCGACACGAGCGTCAGCGCCGCCACCAGATGGATCGCCGCCCCCAGCCCGACGAGGTCCGCGACGGCGCCCGACAGGAGCGCCCCGACGGCGTAGCCGAGGTCGCGCCAGAACCGGTACACGCCCAGGCTCGTCGCGCGCCACGTCGGGTGCGCGTGATCGGTGATCGCGGCCAGGAGCGTCGGGTAGACCATGGCGGTGCCGAGCCCCTGGAGCGCGGCGGCCACCAGCCAGGCGGCATAGGTCGGGACGAGCACGGTCAGCCAGATGCCGGCCGCCTGCACGATCATCCCCCCGGCGATCAGCTCCTTGCGCCCGACGCGGTCGGAGAGCGGGCCGGTCGCGACCTGGAGCACCCCCCACACCATGGGGTACACCGCCTTGACGACGCCGATGCCCGCGACGCCGAGGCCATGGCTCGCGAAGAAGAGCGGATAGAGTCCCCACGACATGCCGTCGTTGAGGTTGTTCACCAGCCCGGCCTGGCAGGCCGCGAACAGGCTCACGTTGCCGAGGCTCGTGACGTAGAACACGTGGCCGAGCGAGGGGCGGGCGCCACCCGCCGCGGGCGCGACGCCGGCGGCCTCGAGGTGCGCGTGCGGCCGGGTCTCCTTCACGAGCAGCGCCGACATGACCAGCCCCACGACCGCGATCGCGATCCCCGGGTAGAACGGCTGGGGGCGCAGGGCGCTGTGGGCGGCGATGTAGCCGGTGATCCACGACATCGCCCCCACCGCGAAGTACCCGGCGAACTCGTTCAGCCCCAGGGCCAGGCCCCGCCGCCGCGGCCCGACCAGGTCGATCTTCATGATGACCGTCATCGACCAGGCCATCGCCTGGCTGGCCCCGAGAAAGACGTTGGCGAGGTCGATCCACCACCAGGCCGGCGCCCAGATGATCAGGAACGGCACCGGCAGGGCGAAGAGCCAGCCGGCCACCAGGATCGGCTTGCGCCCGACGCGGTCGGACACGCGGGCGGCGGCCAGGTTCACGACCGCCTTCGTCAGGCCGAAGCTCACGATGAACGACGTGATCGCCGTCTTCGAGCTCAGCCCGAATTCCTGCTCGCCCAGCAGCGGCAGCACCGTGCGCTCCAGGCCCACCATCGCGCCGACGAACGCGTTCAGGACGACGAGGAGCACGAACTGCGGGAGGTTCTCCCGCAGTCCGAGCCGTGGCTCCCTCATTCGCCGGTCAGGTTGCGCCGTCGATTGGCCGCGAAGGCCTCCGGCTGGGGCGGCAGGTCGGCCAGCACGAAGTCGACGAACTCGGCCCGGGTCGCGAACTGCAGCGCCGGGTTGAAGCGCCGCTCGAAGCCGATCGTCGTGTGGGCCTTGCCGCTCAGCCCCTTGCCGCAAGCCGCACCGCCGAAGTGCGCCGGGTACACCTCCAGATAGTCCGGGAGGGGCAGCAGCTTGCCGTGGAGACTGTCGTAGAGCTGCCCGGCCAGCCTCCGCTCGGCGCCGGCGCCGAGGAGGTCAGGACGGCCGACGCCGCCCGAGAAGAGCGTGTCGCCCGTCAGGACGAACCACGGCTCGGGCGCCCGGCTGCGGTCGGTGACGACGATCGACACACCGTCGGGCGTGTGCCCCGGCGTGTGCAGAAACGTCAGGCGGACGTTGCCCATCTCGTGCTCCTCGCCGTCGGCGACGGCGACGTGCGGGAACTCGACCGGCGCCGCCTCGTGCACGAGGATCGGCGCCCCGGTGGCGGCGGCCAGCTTCCGCGCGCCCGAGACGTGATCGGCCTGGACGTGGGTCTCGATGACGTGGGTCACGCGCATGGCCTTCTGGCCGGCGGCTTCCAGGTACGGCTCGATCTCCAGCTGTGGATCCACCACAGCGCACGCCGCGGCGCCGCTTCAGCCGAACAGGTAGCTGGCGCAGCCGGTCTTCGGCGCGAGAAACTGACGGAAGATCATGGGGGCACCTCCCTGGCGAGCGCGCTCGCCGATGCCCCTGTGGTACTCCCCGCGCCCGGCCAGGGTCCAATACGTTGTTTCGAACCGATCGATCGGGAAAACCCCCGAGCGTCCTTCACGCTAGAATCGCCCGGGGGTCTCATGGCCACGCTCGATCCGGTCCCGGCTGACCGTCCGAGCAACAGCGAGGAAGCGCTGCTGGTGGCGCGCGCCCGCGCCGGTGAGATCGGCGCGATCGAGGAGATCGCCCGCGGTCACCAGGCCTGGATCTACAACCTGGCGGTCCGCATGCTCCAGCATCCGTTCGATGCCGAGGATGCGACGCAGGAGATCCTCGTCAAGGCGTTGACCCGGCTGTCGTCGTTCGAGGGACGCAGCAGCTTCAGGACGTGGCTGTACCGCCTGGCCGTCAACCACGTGCTCAACACCAAGCGCGGGCGCCGGGAACGCGAGACATGCTGGGGGGAATGACGGTGGGAGTCGCCACGTCGCTGGCTCTACCCCTGGTCGAGAGCGAGATCGCGTTGATCCTGATCTACGGGCTCGCCGGCCTGGGGGTGGCGGCATTCACGCCGAGCGCACTCTCGGTCGTCGGCGACATGGCGCCGCCGGGCAGGGCCGGACATGCCTTCGCCTGGTACTCGACCGCGCACTACGCCGCGATCGGGATCGGGCCGTTCCTCGGTGGGGTGGTCGCCGAGTGGTGGGGATATCGCGCGGCGTTCGTCGCGAGCGCCGCCGGTATCGCCCTCGCCGTCATGGTCGGCCGTGCCGTCCTGATGCCGGGCGCCGCCATCACGCGGCCGCCGGGCGGGGCCACGTTCGCCGACGTCAAGGGCAATCCGGCGGTCTGGGCCGGATGGATCCTGTCGGTCAGCGGGCTCCTGATCCAGGGCGTCGTCTTCCCGTTCTTCCCCCTGCTGGCTCAGGAACGCGGCCTCGGACCGGCCGCCATCGGGCTCGTGTTCCTCGTCCTCGGGCTCGCGAACACGCTGGCGCGATTGCCGGCCGGGTGGCTGATCGACCGTACCGGCCGGGCCGCGCTGTATACGCTGGGTGGGGTGCTCGCCGCCTCGGTCGCGACTGCGCTGCTGCCGCATGCCGAGGGCCACGCGACGGTGCTGGCGCTGGCGGCCGCCTTCGGAGCAACGAGCGGCATCGCGTTCGTGGGCGTCAGCGTCGGCCTCGCGGCCGCTGCCACGCCGGCCACCCGGGGGCTCGTCATGGGCGGCTACAGCACGGCGCTCTACCTGGGGTTCGGGCTCGGGTCCATCGCGCTCGGTCCCGTGATCGCCCGTTACGGTACGCCGTCGGCTTCGCGGCCGGGGGCGGTGCGGGCTTGCTCGGCACGCTGTTCGCCGGCGTTCTCCGGGTAGCGCCGCCACCGCCCGTCAAGCGACCGTCGTAGACTGAGAGGCGTGACCGGCCGTGAACGGGTTCGAGCGGGACGAGGGTCACCGGTGACCGGCTGCTGCGAGATCAGGACCGGGGTCCCCGAGCGGCAGCGGGCGGTGCTGCGCACGGTGCTGTGGATCAACGGCGCCATGTTCCTGATCGAGCTGATCGCCGGCCTGGCGGCACATTCCACCGCCCTCCTCGCCGACGCGGCCGACATGCTCGGCGACGCGATCGTCTACGGCTTCAGCCTCTACGTCGTCGGCCGCGGCGAGCGCTGGCAGGCCCGCGGCGCGCTGCTGAAGGGCCTGATCATGGCGGTCTTCGGCGCCGGCGTCCTCGCGGAGGCGGTGGCCAAGATCGTCCTGGGCGTGGTGCCGGCGCCGGACGTGATGGGCGCGGTCGGCGTCGTGGCGCTCGGCGCCAACGCGACGTGCCTGGTCCTCCTGCGCCGTCACCGGGACGACGACATCAACATGGGGTCGGCCTGGCTGTGCTCCCGCAACGACGTCGCCGCCAACGGCGGCGTGCTGGCCGCCGCCCTCGGGGTCCTCATCACCGGAGCGGCCTGGCCGGACATCGCCGTGGGCCTGGCGATCGCCCTCCTGTTCGGCAGCTCCGCCGTCACGGTGATCCGGGGGGCCCGGCGGCGCCTGGGGGAACTCGTTCCCTCCTAGCGTCGAGTCAGAAAGTTCGCGGACTCGGAACACCACCTTCTGCGACCGGCGGGCGTCGATTCTTCCTGCTTGACAACGATTCGTCATTTCCATAGACTTCGAAACATGAAAATGATAGCCCGGCTGCCGGCCGCGCAGCTGGCGGCCAATGACAGCCACGTGGAGGCCTTCAAGGCGCTCGCCCACCTCACGCGGCTGGAGGTGTTCTTCTTCCTCGTGAAGGCCGCGCGCGAGGTGTCGGTGGGCGAGATCCAGGAGGCGGTCGAGATCCCCGGCCCGACCCTGTCGCATCATCTGGACCTCCTGCGGCGAGCGGGGCTGGTCGAGAGCCGGAAGGAAGAGCGGTACATCTACTATTCCGTGCAGCGCGAGCGCGTCACGACGCTGGTGCGTCTGCTGACCGCCTGCTGCTGAGGAGGGCGCCATGAGCGCGAAGGTTCACATGCACCTGCACGTGTCCGACCTGGGCAAGAGTCGAGCGTTCTACGAGCAGTTCCTCGGTGAGGCTCCCGTCAAGGTGAAGCCGGGGTACGTGAAGTTCCTGCCCGACTGGGCGCCCGTGAACCTGGCCCTCTCGGCCGGCGGCCACGGCGGCGAGGGCACCGTCAACCACGTCGGCGTCCAGGTGGACTCGGTGGACACCGTGATGGCCCAGCTCGCCCGCGTCAAGGGCGCCGGGCTGCCCGTGCGCGAGGAGATGGGCGTCAACTGCTGTCACGCGAACCAGGACAAGTTCTGGGTGCAGGACCCGGACGGCGTCGAGTGGGAGGTGTACCACCTGAACTACGACCTGGAGGGCGAGGACCAGGAGCCGGCGAGTCGTCCGAATGCCCTGTCCGTGGTCGCGAGCGGCGCGTGCTGCGGGGTGAGCGGCTGCGCCTGACCAGTTCTCGATGCGGGCGGGGTCGGCTGCTGATGGCCGACCCCGCCGGCATGGTCTCCCAGGCCTTCGGCAACTGCCCCGATCGAACCCAGGTCCACGAGGACGTTCCACTCGTCCTTCTTCAGCACCGCCAGGTTCCCGGCTCAAGTGGTTTGCGTGGTGCGTTCTCCTGGCGTATCCTGCCCGTGATGGTCGATTTCGCCAGGCGGATCCGGCTCCCCACACTGCTGCTCGCCGTCTTGGTGGTGGCGTGTGCGGCCGATCTCGCCCCCGCCTCGATGCTCATGGCCGACGGCCAAAGCTGCGTCGGTTCTGACTGCGAGGACCGGATCGCCTGCGGTCAGCCCACTCAGCCGCAGATCCCTTCCGGGTTCTCGATCCAGCTCGTTGCCCTTCCGGCATCCGGCGAGCAGGTGCTCACCGTCGTAAAGACGGAGGCGCGTACGGTCGATCCGCCTCCGGCGATGGTTCTCCGGCAATCGCTCGCCCCGCTTGGTTCGCGCTCGCCTCCCGCCGTCTAGCTCCGTCGCGACACGCCACACTTCATCCTCGTAACCGATAGTCGGACGTCCGTCTCGTGGTCATCCGTCCACCGAGAGGATGACGTCCACGACGGAGGGATCGTGAAATGAAGAGCATGGTGCTGCGAGGACGACTGCCCCTCGCCCCGCCACTTGGGCTCGTTGGGGGCGCGATCGCCGCCGAGAAGATCGCCGACCGCCCGCAATCCGATCCCCGCGCATGTGCGCCGGGCGATCCGGGCCACTGAGGTGAGCGCGATGGCAGCCACGGCACCTGACACCGTCAGATACTGCGCGTACTGCGGCCACCCGATCGCCGACGACGTCTCAGCCCCCGAGCGCTTCGGCGAGCCGTTCTGCTCGGAGCGTCATGCCGACGAGTTCGCGGCCGGCGTGCGGGCGGCACGGACCGAGGCGGCCGCGCGCCTGGATACGATCCACGCGCCGGCCACTGGCATGGCGTGCGCGATACCGCCGCCGGGCCAACGTGGCTGGCGGGACTATCGAAAGGCAGCCGCCTGCTGGGGCGCGCCGGTCCTGCTGCTCCTCGCCATCCCGCTCCTCTGGAGCGGTGGCTGGGCGGCGGCCGGGGGATCCCTGTTGAGCGTGCTGGCGCTCGTGGCCTGCCCGCTCGCCATGTACTTCATGATGCGCGGCATGATGGGCATGCAGCACGGAAGCGACCCGCGTCCGCCCCACGACGCCAAGGGGCGGGGTGGTGCGTGAGGCTGGGTCTTCGTGAGGCCGCCGGCACGGTGCGCGAATGGGGCGAGGACTTCGGCCGGAGTTCCCGCTCGGGCTCGACCCCGGCGGCGTTCGGCGTGCGTGGCCACCCGAGCACCGTGCTGATCGACCGTGACGGTCGCATCGTCGGTCGGGTACCGGGCGAGCGCAACTGGGGCTCGCCGGACGCGCGGCGCCTGGTGGAATGGCTCCTGGAGCAGGGGCGCGGCGACGACCAATCCACCCGATGAATCGAGGATCGATATGACCCCCAAGTCGAGACAGCCCGGAACGCGCCTCGGGCGCCGCACGCTCCTGTACGGAGCGGGGGCCACCGCCGTCGCCGCGCTTGCGGCCTGGCAGCTGTGGCCCGCGCCCACCGCAGGCGCGCCGCCGGTGACGACCGACGCGATCGGTGACCAGGTCCAGACGCTCCCGAGAGGGCGGTACCCTGTGTTCGCGGGTACCGGCGAGATCCGAGAACTGTACCGCTATGCGGTGGAGCACGGCGACGAGGTGCAGTACATCCCGTGCTTCTGCGGGTGCGGGAGCTTCGGTCACACGAGCAACCGCGACTGCTACGTCAAGGCGTTCAACGCGGACGGTACGCTCACCTTCACCAGCCACGCGGCGACGTGAACGGTGTGTCTCGACGTCACGCGTGACGTGACGCGCATGCGAGGCCAGGGCACACCGCTGATCGAGGTGCGGCGCGCCATCGACGCCAAGTACCGGGGTACGCCGACGCCGACCCCGTACCCGAAGGCGTGACGTGAGCGGGTTGTTCCTCGCCTGGTACGGCTGGCTCAGCGGGCTCACCCAGGGCCTGGTGTTCGCCCTGCAAGACCCCCCGACAGTGTGGCGGTGCCGGCCGCGGCCGCGGTGATCTTCGGGCTGATCGGGGCGACGTCGCCTTGTCAGCTCTCGACCAATCTCGGCGCGCTGGCCTACGTCGCCGCCCACCCGGGCCGGGGCAGGGCGTTCGCGCCCGCCCTCGCCTATGTGGCCGGCAAGATCACCGTCTACAGCCCTGCCGGCGCTGCCGTCGTGCTGGCAGGACTGCAACTGCAGGCCGTCTCGATCCCGGTCGTGGTGGCGGCCGCCGGCGGAGGAGAACAGTAGATGACCCACGTTCGCACGGTCGTCATGATCGCGCTGATCGCCGTCGGGTTCACGCCGGGCGAGCCCGCAGCGCAGCAGCCGGGCAATCCGAGCCGGGGGGCCTCGCTGTTCGGGCAGTGCGTCGCGTGTCACTCGATCGAGCCCGGCGTGCACCTGTCGGGCCCGAGCCTGGCCCGGATCTGGGAGCGGCGCTCCGGGACGGTGGAAGGCTTCACGCGCTACTCCGAGCCGCTCGCGCGGGCGAACCTCAGGTGGGACGAGCGGACGCTCGATCGCTGGCTGGAGCATCCGCAGACCGTGATTCCCGGCAATCTCATGACCTACCCCGGCCTGAAGGACGCCGGCCAGCGGGCGGACCTCGTCGCCTATCTCAAGGCGCTGGCCGCCGGGCAGGCCCCACCGCCGGCCGGAGGTCGCATGATGGCCGCTCCCCAGCGGCCCGATCTCAAAGCGGTGGGGCCCGAGCGTCGTGTTCGCTCGATCCGCTACTGCAACGACGGGTACCACGTGACGACCGAGGACGGTCGCACACGGCCGTTCTGGGAATTCAACCTTCGCCTGAAGACCGACTCGAGCCCCCTGGGCCCTCCCAGCGGCAAGCCTGCCCTCGTGGGCGCGGGAATGCAGGGCGACCGCGCCTCGGTCGTCTTCGCCTCGCCCGAGGAGATCAGCCGCATGGTGGCGAGGAAGTGTCCATGATCGGCCGGCGCGCGCTCCTCGGGATGGCCGCGGGCACCGCGGCCGGCAGCGGCCTCGGCGGGATCGGCCGGATGCTCGGCCGTCGACAAGAGTCCGCCGCAGCCGCCACGCCCGGCGGGCGCACGTTCCACCTCGAGGCGCGCGCGGTCTCGTGGGAGCTGGCACCCGGCAGGATCGTCAAGGCCATGGCCTACGACGGCCGCGTCCCGGGACCCGAGATCCGCGTGCGCGAGGGCGAGCGGGTCCGCATCGTCCTGAAGAACTCGCTCGCCGAGCCGACCACGATCCACTGGCATGGCGTCGACGTGCCGAACGCGATGGACGGCGTGCCGGGCGTCACGCAGAAAGCCGTGCAGCCGGGCGAGACGTTCGTCTACGAGTTCGACGCGCGGCCCGCCGGGACACGCTGGTATCACACGCACTTCCAGGAGCACCGGCAGATGGACCTCGGCCTGGCGGCGCCGCTGATCATCGAGCCGTCGGCGCCGGAGCCGCTGGCGTACGACCGCGAGGTCACGCTCGTCCTCGACGACTGGGCGACCGGCGCCGCCGAACCGCTGCCCCCGACGGGCGAGGGCACCGCCGGAGGCCGGGGCCGCATGGGCGGGATGATGGGCGGCATGATGCGCGGCCGCGGCATGGGCGGCATGATGGGGGGCGGGA
>Ga0302046_10005863_pt1 | contig 10772 bp, 9 predicted proteins | sample RVTome_11_FD_200261 | JGI IMG/M metagenome (GOLD analysis project Ga0302046, IMG submission 200261) | Soil microbial communities from uranium-contaminated site in the Upper Colorado River Basin, Wyoming, United States - RVT147D111 (version 2) ... | reverse complement strand
TGCATCTCTCGTAACCGACATTCGGGCCGCGTTGAGCGACGTCGATGCAGCCATGCCGACCGGTGACTATCAGTCGTTCGACGCGATCGTCGATCGGTCGGTCTCGCCACGTCGCTTCATCCTCATCATTCTCGGTACGTTCGCCGGTGCAGCACTGCTGCTCGCCGGTCTCGGGATCTACGCCGTCCTGTCCTATGGCGTGAGTCAGCGCATACCCGAGATCGGCATCCGCATGGCGCTGGGCGAATCGGCGGCGCAGGTGCGCCGGCGTGTGGTCGGCCGGACCATGCTGCTGGCCGGCACGGGTGTCCTGATCGGAGCGATCAGCTCGCTCGTCCTCGCCCGGCTGATCCGGTCGCTGCTGTTCGGTATCGAGCCGACCGATGCGCTGACCTTCATTGCAATGGCTGCGATCCTGCTCGCGGTTTCTGCGTTTGCGGGGTATCTGCCGGCCAGGCGGGCATCGAGCACGGATCCACTCGTGGCGCTACGCTCGACCTGAGCGCGCGCACCACGTCAGGTCAGTACGACCTGCATTGCCGTTGAAGTCGTGCACCATGCCCGTGTCGATCGTCGTGTCATTCTCGCAGCCTCCGGTTCAGCCGGTACCGAACTCGGCCGCATAGTCCTCGGCTGCCGCCGCAATGACACGTGCGGCATGTGCCCGGCCATAGGAGTCGCCGATCGAGAGCGCGGCCTCGCGGCCGGGTGTCGCCTTGTACGTCAGGAAGTAGTGGCGCAGGCGCTCGACCAGTGCGCCGGGCAGCTGGTTCAGGTCCTCGACGTGACTCCAGATCGGATCATTGGCGAGGATCGCGACGATCTTGTCGTCCGCCTCGTTCGCATCGAGCATGGGAAGGCCACCCACCACGCGCGCCGTGAGAATCACCTCCGCCCGCGTGATCGGCCGCTCACTGACGACGCAGATGTCGAGCGGATCACCATCGCCGCTCACGGCGCCCGGCATCAGCTCACCCACGCGCGCCCCGCAGTACGTACGCGGCACGAAGCCGTAGAGGGTCGGCGGCTGCGATGAGGTCTGCTGCGGCCGGTCGACTCGCAGATAGCCGGTCTCCTTGTCGATCTCGTATTTCACGAGATCGAACGGGCAGATCTCGATGTACGCGTGCACGAGGCCGGGCGGCGCCGGACCAATGCTCAGCCCGTGCCACGGATGCGGACGCCAGATCTGAAAACGGGACGACGACTCCATCCGATGCCAGCCTCGTTCCTGCACGACACGACGGTTCCCGGTCGCTCGTTGATGTTGCTCTTCGCCCGGACCGGACGCAAGCCGACCGCATCGTGCGGGCCCCTCGGACACGAACCGACTCCTCGCCGGCTGCCCGGTCGCTGTCGCAGGTCCGGCAGAGGTGCGCTGCCCGCTTTCGCTGGACATTGCCCCGTGCGTTCCGGTGCAGCCGGCGTTCACATTCCGGCCGCTCGCGCGTTCTATGCACAGGGTTCCCACCGCGGTGCCAGCTCCATGACAGGAGTCATCGTCCGGTCCCTCCGGTGCGAGCCGGAGGCACACCAACCTGCATCCGGAGAACGAGTGGCATGCGAACTTCGACCATGCGCTGGGGCGTGCTGATCGCCGGCATCGGATGCAGTGCGGGATTCGCCGGCTGCTTTTCCGAACGACCGACGACGCTCATCGATCCGCCGGACGCTGCGGATTGTCGCATAGGTCTGAACTCGCCGGCCATTGGCACGGTTGGTGCAATCGTTGCGATGCGCGACTTCCGGTTCCAGCCGGCGGAGATCCGCGTGCCGCGCGGAACGCGCATCACGTGGCTGTACTGTGAACCGCCCGGTCTCGATCCGCACACGACGACGTCGGATACGGGACTCTGGAACGCGGAATTCACAGCGGCGGACGATACGTTCAGCCGCGTCTTCGACCAGGCCGGCCGCTTCGAGTACCACTGCATTCCGCACGCATCGTTCATGCGGGGTGTGGTGATCGTCGAGTAGTTCCCCGGCCGGGCTGGAGTGATCCGGAGCCGCGTGGCATGCACGCGGCTCCGTACCCCCGATCCATCCATGGAGGGATGCACATGTCCAGCAGACTCAGGTTCGTACTGCCGGTCCTGCTCGTACTCGGTGTCGCAGTTGCGTGCGACGACGAGACGGGACCGGAAGCGGAGCGTTTCACGGCCGATCTGACCGGTGCAGCCGAGCGGCCCAACCCGGTGACGACGGACGCGACCGGTGATGCGAATTTCACGGTTCGTGGTGACGAGGTCGACTTCGAGATCACGGGCGAAGATCTGGTCGGCGTCCGGCTGGCGCACATTCACGGACCGGCCACGACCGAAGCGGCAGCCGGCATTCTCGTGACACTGCTGACACCCGTGGCTGCACCCGGTTTCAACGTCGACGGCGGCCCGGTCAGCGGAGGCACGTTCCCGAGTGATGCCTACGCGCTCGCGACCGGCATCACACTCGACTCGGTGCTGGTGCTCATGCGCAACGGCATGGCATACGTCAACGTGCACACGGTCGTGAACGGTGGTGGTGAGATACGGGGACAGATCCGCAGGGACTACTGACGTCAAGGCCCGGCCACCGTGCCTTTTTCACAACGAGCTCACAGTGGTCACACGAGGACGGACAATGAGATTGCGGATAGGGTTCGCCGCGTCGCGCGTCGGGCGAACGCGCGCGCGGCGGCCACACTGAAGGAGGCGACGACTGCTTTCGACCTCCGCATTTCCGCTCCTCGTCATTCTCACGCAGACGCCGGCGACCGGCATGCCCGGACGGTCGCCGGCGGTCGATTCCGTGCTGTCAGCCGCGGCACGACATGCCCGACAGTTCCCGGTGAACGGCACGGCCTGGCAACCGGCTGCGGCGCCGGCGCATGCATGGCACGGCTGGGCGGGCGCGTGGCGGTTGATGGTGCACGGTCAGGTCTACGCGGGTTACGTACACGAGTCCACGCACAAGGGCGGAACGCGGGCGGGCAGCAGCAACTGGATCATGGTCGGCGCCGCTCGCAGCGCCGCCGGCGGCGTGCTGAATCTCACCGCGATGGGCAGCCTCGAGACGATCACGTGGGGCGAGTGCGGCTATCCGCGCGTACTCTCGACCGGTGCCGCATGCGACAGCGACGGGTTTCGCGAGTATCAGCATCCGCACTCGCCGCTGATGGAGGTTGGGGCACGGTGGCTGCGCCCGCTGGCTGACGCGCTGGCCATCGAAGTATTCGGCGCGCTGGTCGCAGAGCCGGCGCTCGGACCGGCATCGTACGTTCACCGCGCATCAGCGGCCGGTGATCCGATCGCGCCGATCTCGCACCACGAAATGAACGCGGCGCACACGAGCGCCGGTGTCCTGACGGCCGGCCTGCTCTCGGAGCGCTGGAAGCTGGAGGCCTCGGTGTTCAATGGTGAGCCGGCCGACCAGGACCGTCTGATCCCGGATTTCCGCGCACTGCGGTCGGTGTCGGCCCGCGCCCAGTACGCACCCACGACAGCGTGGACACTGCAGGCGTCTGTCGGCCGGGTGCGGTCGGGCCAGCCCCATCATCCCGGCGCAGAACCGGTGCTGCGCGTCACGACTGCGAGCGTGATGCACGCGCAGCGGCAGAACAGTCCCGTTCGCGCGACGACACTGGCCTGGTCACGCATGGACGATGGCGTTGTGCCGCGTCACAGCGTCCTGCTCGAGAGCGCGTTCAGGTTCGGTGATGGCTGGACGCTGTTCGGCCGCAGCGAAGTGGCGCACCGTGTCGATGCGCGGCACACGATCATCGAGTTCCCCGACGGAACGCACGACCATCTGATCGATGCGCGCCGTGCGACAGTGGCCCAGCTGTCGGTCGGCGCACTGGTCGAGCTACGGCTCGGCGCGGTCCGCGCCGGCGTGGGCGGTCGTGCCTCGATCAGCAGCCTGCCGGACCCGGTGGCCGCGGTCTATGGCGGACACCACCCCGTGAGCTTTGCACTGTTCGCTTCGGTGCGCCCGTCCGTGGCGGGTCCGGCAGAATCGCACGACGCGACGACGCACGCACAGGGCCGCCATTCACCGTGATGGCGCCGGCAGCAGTATCAACCGGAAGCGTGTCCTTGCCTCGACGACGGCACGACTGTACAGCATCGGGAAGTACTCGGCGTTCGCGAATGAATCCGTGAGGTTTGCGTAGAACGGACTGCCGGGCTGGCCGGACTGGCCGGGCAGGTTCGTGGCCAGCGAGCCATCCAGGTCGGCGAAATCGATGATCTGACGGTATGTCGCACCGGTGGCCGCCACCGTACCGGCACCACCACTCCGTTCAATGGCGGGAATGTCGTAGGCGCGCACGAGCGGGTGGGGCAGCTCACTGCGCAGGATGCGGCCCCAGCGCCACTGAGCGGGATCGTCGCCCAGCTCCGCACGCAAGGTTTCGAGTCCGCGCGCAATTGCAGCCTCGAGTGCGGCTCGACGTTGCGCCGGTGAAGTTGCGGCCTGGCGCATGGCGGGCGACATGGCATCGCTGACATGGCTGTAGACAGCGGCGGCAGCACTTTCACGACGGTACGTGGCATCCCAGCTCGCGATCATGCTGCGCGCGCGCTCGATCACCGGATCGGCGGCTGTCCAGCCCTGGAACAGCGCGACATCGCGCGCTGCGGCCGCGGACCATGCGTCGAGCTGGAGCTGCTGGAAATCGGCCAGTGTGAAGGGCCGGCCGCGCGACAGCACTTCCGCCAGCCGGTCGAAGCGCGGATACGAGCCGGCCGTCCTGAAGAACAGCGGCGGGTCGTAGCCGGGCGGATGGATGTTGTGGTTGGCAGTGGCGATCCAGCCGCGCTCCGGATTGAATTCGCGGGGCAGGTCGTCGCGGAATCCGGTCCACTCGAACTGGCCCGTTCCCGGTACCGGCAGCCGGCCATCCCAGCCGCTGCGCGCAGGCGACAGGGCCGACGCCTGCCACGCGATGTTCCCCGCGTCATCGCCGCACACCATGTTCTCGGTGGGCGCTTTCCAGTAGACCTGCGCATCCAGGAACTGGCGGCAATCGCTCAGGCCGTGGTAACGCATTGCACCGAGGTAGCCGGCCGTACCCGGCTCATGCATGGTCGAGCGCATGGCGTACGCGACATTGCGTGCGGAATCGATGTGGAAGACCGGACCATGCCGTGTGTATCTGAAGTCGAGGATCACGGGCGCGCCATCCTTCACGCGGATCGTGTCGCGCACCGTGCGCATGGTCTCCCAGCCGTTCTGCCAACGAACCTGTTCACGGTTGCGCGGATTCAGCTGTTCGACGTACACGTCGGACTGATCCGTGCCCACGATGGTGAGTCCCCACGCAATGCGGCCGTTGTGACCGATCGCGACACCCGGCAGTGGCGGCTCCGTCGCACCGATGACGTTCCAGCCCGGTGCATTCAGGTGCACGATGTAGCGGATGCTCGGGTTCGCCACGTTGCGGTGCGGATCATTGGCGACGACGACACGTCCCGACGTCGTGAGCCGGCCGCTGACTGCCCAGTTATTGCTGCCGGGTGAATTCTCGATTGCACCACGATTCTCGCTGGGCAGCGCATCCGCCCATGCCTGGTACTGCGGCAGCAGCGGCGGCACCGGTCCACGCCCGCGCATGCCCTGCACGCCGGCGGCCACTTCCGCGTCGATGATCGAAAGATCGACGCCGGGCGGTACGACGAGATCGCGATACGGATCCGGTCGTGCCCGCCGGTTCGCTTCCGCTGCACCGTACTCGTTGACATTGCGCGCCAGGCTCAGTTCGGAACGGATGTCACCCAGCGGCGCGGCCGTCTGCGTGCGCAGCAGCGAGGTTTCCGCGGTCCAGGGCAGCGGCCGCAGGCCGGTGAGCCGGAACTCGACCGGCAGGTCGTCGCCGGCCTGCGCAACGAAGGCGTTCACGCCGTTCGCGAACGCCTGCAGGATGCGACGACCGTCCGGATGGTAGCTGGTGAATTCGCGATCACTGAAAGCACGGAACCGCACCAGCCGCTGCAGCCGGTCATGCCGGACCCAGTCGGGCCCGAGGATCTCGGCCAGCCGGCCCTCGTAGATACGCTGGTACATGTCCATCTGCCAGAGCCGGTCCTGCGCCTGAACGTAGCCCTGCGCAAGGAACAGGTCGTCAACGTTCTTCGCGTAGATATGCGGCACGCCCCATTCGTCGCGCAGGACCTGAACCGTGTCGCGCAGTCCGGCGATCCGCTGTTCGCCTTCGATGCGGGCGAGCGACGCTTGCGCCAGCGCATCGAACGAGGACTGCTGCGCCGACGCGGCGGTCGGAAGAGCCGCCATGAGGAACAGCACGAGCCACACGACGGTGAGGCCGCCGGCAGACCGGGCGAGATGCGAACGGCCGTCCCGGCATCTGCTCGTGCGGGCCGCGACTACCGGAGCGGGGGCTGCGCTCGTGCCGCTGCGAACCGGGACGTCGCAAAGCATGGGTATCCGGAACATGATGGGCTCCGGCAGAGGTGGGTGGGCAGGCCGCGCTCATGGCCAGGGCGGTGACAGCGTCGTGCGCGCCGACGCTCGCTGCATCATAACGCGTGTCCGCGGCCGCGCAACGGGCCGGTCAGACTGCGCGGTTGACGGCGCGGTGCCGCCGCGCGTACTTCTCCTGATCCCCTCTGCCGGAGGCTGGGTCTGACGGCGTCGCTCCAGATCGGCCAGTCGCTGTCCGCTGTGCGCGATGCCGTGGCGCAGCTCGGTCCTGCGGAACGCCGCCTGGTCGGCACGGCGGTCATTCTGCTCGGCGTGCTGCTGATCCGCTGGATCATGGTCGCCATCGTGCGCCGGCGTACCGACGACGCGCGGGTCCGGTACGCATGGCGCAAGGGCATCACCTACACGGCCGGCATTCTCGCGGTCTTCCTCATAGGCCGGGTCTGGTTCGAAGGCCTGGGCTCGATCGCCACGTTCCTCGGTCTGATCGGCGCCGGTATCGCCGTTGCCCTCAAGGACCCGCTCGCCAACCTCGCCGGCTGGCTCTTCATTCTCTGGCGCCGCCCGTTCCGCGTGGGTGATCGCATCCAGATGGGCAACGTCGCCGGCGACGTCATCGATACACGGCTCTTCCAGTTCACAATGCTCGAGATCGGCAACTGGGTCGATGCCGACCAGAGCAGCGGGCGGCTGCTGCACGTGCCCAACGGGCGCGTGTTCACGGAGGCGACCGCCAACTACACCATGGGATTCCCGTTCATCTGGAACGAGATCCGCGTGGTGATCACGTTCGAGAGCGACTGGGAAGCGGCGCGCGCCATCCTGCTGGAAATCGGCCTGCGTCATTCCAGTGAAGCGGCCAGCGCGGCGGAAGGCCACATGCGCACGGCCAACCGCAAGTATCTCATCCATTACTCGACATTCCAGTCTGCCGTCTACACGGATGTTCTGAACAATGGTGTGCGCCTGACCATCCGCCACGTGTGCCATGCGCGAGAACGGAGGGGAACGACACAGCGCATGTGGGAGGACATCCTGCGCGCCTTCCGTGCTCGCGATGACATCAACTTCGCGTATCCGACCACCCGCTTCTACGATAACGAGCGTGAAGGCAGGCCGGACGCGCGCGCGAACCCCGGATCCTGACGGCTCAGGGCGCGCGCAGTCGCCGCATGTAGTCGTAGCTCACACGCGCACTCTGCAGTGCGGACTCCGGTTCGTCGTGCTCGACGAACCAGTGCCGGATCCCCGCCTGTTCGCGGTGCCCGAAGATGGCAACGAAGTCGATGGTGCCCCGGCCCACGTCGACCATGCGATGGTCCGGCGGGCCCAGCGAATCCTTCACGTGGACGAGCGGGAACCGGCCCGGATGGCGAGCGAAGTACGCCAGCGGATCACGGCCCGCGCTGATGATCCAGTACAGGTCCATCTCGAATTCCACGCGCGACGCATCGGTCCCGGCCAGCAGCACGTCGTACGGCACCACGCCGCCGGTTGCCGGAAATTCGTAGTTGTGATTGTGATACGCGAAGCGGAGTCCTCGCTCGCGGGCACCCTCGCCTGTGCGGTTGAACCGGTCGGCCCACCGATTCCAGTCATCCGGTGATTGCCGCTGGTCCGCGTCGATCCACGCCGCAACGAGGTAACGACAGCCTGCTGCGGCCGTCTCATCCAGCGTGCGCTCCGTTTCGTTGACGACCGTGGCCGCAGGCACGTGCGAGGCCGGACCTTCGAGGCCGGCGCTCGCCAGTGCGGTCCGCACGGCAGCGGGGCTCCGGCCGAAGAAGCCGGCGAACTCGACCTCGCGGTAACCGATCTCCGCGAGTCCGGCCAGCGTGCCTTCGAAGTCGCGCTCCATGTCATGACGGACTGTGTACAGTTGGATCCCGACCGTGTCGAGGGACGAGGGGCTACGGCTCCGGCTGGGGGCCCGACCCGGGCGGGTGTCGTTGTCCATGACGTGCGGCTGCACCGCACTGGAGCTGCGGGTGAGGGGTCGGGTCGCACCGGGTGACAGTACGGCGCCGGCCAGGAGCTGGAGTGCGCGTCGTCGATGCATGACGTCCGTTCAGGTCAAAGGTACTGTTCGAGCTGGAACCGGCGCGCGGGCAGAAGCAGCGGCTTGAACAGATCGCCGTGCTCACGCACGCGTCCGGGCACGTTGAAGACGGTGAAGTCCTCGATCTCGATGCCGTCCTCGATCTCCTGCCACGTGACGGGGGTGGATACACTCGCTTGCGGGCGAGGCCGGACGGAATAGACGGAGGCGAGCGTGCGGCCCCACGCGTTCTGATTGTAGTCGACGAGGACACGGCCGGCAGGGCGTCGAGCGCATCGCGCACGAGCAGGGCGGCGGCGCGCACGGTGTCGAAGCCGGCGCCGGTCACGGGATCGAGGTCGAAGTGCAGGTGATCGGGCCGGTCGACGTCGTCGCACCGCGCGTACCACTGATTGAGATCGATGCAGCCGAGGTTGATGACCCAGAGCAGTGCAGCGAGATCCTGGATCATGGGAAAGTCGATGACGTTGCCCGAGCTGTGTTCGATGCGGCAGATCTCGATCCAGCGAGGGCGCGGCGATGGGGCGCGCTTCATGAAGAAGAAGTCACCCTGCCAGCCGTTCGGATAGCGCTTCATCACCATGGCACGATCGTGGACGTGCGGCAGCAGCGCATCCGCCACTTCGATGTAGTACTGAATGAGTCCGCCCCTGGTGATACCGGGATCGGGCCAGTACGGCTTCCGCAGGTTGGTCAGCTTGACGCGCCGGTCACCGGCCTTCACTTCCAGGGAGTCGTGCCCGCCGAAGACGGAGCCGGATTCCGCCGCTGTCGCGGCTCGACCGCGTCGCTCAGCCACGACGCCGCGCCGGTCGAGGTTCGAGGCGTGGCGGGCGGGGTCCGCGGCGCGGTCCCGCGTCCACCACGATGTAGCGCAGCTCGCGCCGATCGTCTGCACAACGCAGCATCAGGCCGCCGCGACTCATGTCGCCGCGGCCCACGAACTCGGCGGGGAATCGCAGCCGGTCGCCGAACACCCGGACCAGCGGCTCGACGTACTTGCCGGTCGCAATGCTACCGAGCAGCACGAGCTGCGTTGCACTGTCGATGCGCCGATCGAGTGCCAGCGCCGTACGCAGCAGGGCATCGACGAATGCTCGACTCTCCGTTCCGATCGGTACGGCCGCGAACTCGCGCAGCACGGAGATCGTGACGGGTTCATCGAAGGGAATCAGGCCACGGCTGGATGTGATCACGTACGCCGGCGCGACGCCCGGCGGCGGCTGTGCAAAGGCCCGCGCGTACGCCACCTTGCCCCTGAAATAGAGGCCGCTCAGGAACGTGAACACCTCCTCGAGCGGTGCATCCGCCTCACGCACGCGCAATGCGAGAGGGAACGCCGCCGCATCGCGCATGAGCAGCTGTGCCCGCCGGCCGGCACTGCTCGCGGGCGACAGCAGGAACACACGGGTGCCTGACTCCATGATGCGGAGGATACACCCGGGCGGTCGTGCCGGACAACGTGAGCCGGCCGCTTCACCGGTGCACGGGCGCGTGCCTGGCCTTCAGCCACCCGCGACGGCGGGCACGATCACGACTTCATCGCCGTCGCGGATGGCGGCGGCGAATCCACCGAGCAGTCGCGCATCCTCATCGTTCAGATAGTAGACGACGAATTGGTAGGGCGCTCCCTGCGCGTCGCGCAGGCGAGGCGCCAGCGCCGGGAATCGGGCCGCGACGTCGGCGACCGCTTCGCCGAGTGTGGCGCCGGTCGCCGGGATTTCGCGCGCGCCATTCGCCAGCTCGGCGAGCACCTTGGGCAGCTGGATCGTGATCGGCATTCGAAGTTCCTCCGGTCCGTGTGGTTGTCGATGTGTGCAGGTTCAGACCGCACTGGCGAGTGCGGCGACTTCGCGCAGGCGCGGGGCGATCACGGGCGATTCCTCGAGCGCCGGTGCGACCGCCTCGACCGTCTTGAGACCGTTGCCGGTGATGCACAGCACGACTTCATCGTCGGGGCGCAGGAACCCGGTGACCGACAGCCGCTGTGCCACGGCAGTCGTCACGCCACCCGCGGTTTCCGTGAAGACGCCGGTCGTCGCGGCGAGCAGGCGGATTCCCGCGACCAGCTCGGTGTCGTTCACGGCTGCGGCCCAGCCGCGACTGCTGCGGATGGCATGAATGGCTGTCGGTCCGTCGGCGGGATTGCCGATGGCGAGCGAGCGCGCGAGTGTCGCGGGGATGACGGGCGCTGGTCGCGCATGGCCCTGTTCGACCGCGCGCACGATCGGTGCACAGCCATCCGCCTGTGCACCGAAGAGGCGTGGCAGGTCGCCGTCCGCGAGGCCCGCAG
>Ga0302046_10005862_pt1 | contig 10773 bp, 6 predicted proteins | sample RVTome_11_FD_200261 | JGI IMG/M metagenome (GOLD analysis project Ga0302046, IMG submission 200261) | Soil microbial communities from uranium-contaminated site in the Upper Colorado River Basin, Wyoming, United States - RVT147D111 (version 2) ... | reverse complement strand
AGGTACTGGTCTTCCTCGGGGCACCACCGTGAGGCCAGTTGCCCCGTCCTGCGGTCCACGAGCACCGCGTTGAGGCCTTGTGGCATCTCCCAATCCTCCGGTACGGCGAGCAACGATCCGTGCCCCGAGCCGGCGTCGACGTCGGCTTCGAGCCCCATGTAGACGCGGCGCATGAAGGCGGCCCACACGGGGGCCGCGAGCCCGCCGCCCGTCGCCTGCCGGCGTCCGGGGCCGAGCGTGAAGATCGGCGCCGGGCTATCCATGCCGAACCAGACTGTCGCAAGCAGGTTCGGCGTGAATCCGGCGAACCAGACGTCGGTGCCGTCGTTCGTGGTCCCGGTCTTGCCTGCCGCCGGGACCTCGTAGGGCAGCGCGCCCGCCACGCGCACCGCGTTGTATCCCGTTCCACGGCGGACGACGTCCTGCAGCATGTCGACCATGATGCGGGTGGGAAGGCTGTCCAACACGGCGGTCCGTTCCGGCTGCGGCTCCCAGATCACGGTACCGTTCGCGTCCTCCACCCGGAGGATGGGGAAGGGGCGAACCTTCGTGCCCAGGGTCGGATAGGCCGAATACGCTTCGGCGAGCTGCATCGGTATGACGGTGGCGGCTCCGATCGTCGTCGACGGGAAACGCTCGATCTCCGTCTGGATTCCCATGCGCCGCGCCGTTTGCGCGATGGTCTCGATTCCAACCTCCTCCCACCCGAGTCGGATCGCGATCATGTTCGTCGAGGTGTACAGCCCCTCCCGGATCGTCATGGGCCCCCGGAACTCCTCGGTGAAGTTCGAAGGTCGCCAGTCGGTTCCGTCGAGCTGCGGGTACACGACGGGGATGTCCTCCACGATGTACGAGGCGGGAATCCCGGTCTGGATCGCGGCGGTGTAGACGAACGGCTTGAACGCCGACCCCGCCTGGCGCCGGGCGAGACGAGCCCGGTCGAACTTCGACTGATCGTAGTCGCGGCCCCCGATCATCGCCTTCACGTGCCCCGTCGTCGGGTCGAGCGCGACGAACGCGCCCTGGAGGTAGGGTGTGGAGCCGGGGAACACGCGTACCGTGTCGAACTCGGCGTACCGCGGGTGCCTGAAGTTCGCCGAGTCACCCTCGATCTGCGCCCACCCGTCTTCCATCGCGGAGCGCGCCGCTTCCTGCATGTCGACGTCGAGCGTCGTGTGGACACGGAAGCCGCCGCGGTAGATCGCGTCCCCGAAGCGGTCGCTCAGGATCTGGCGCACCCACTCCTCGAAATAGGGGGCCACTCCCGTGTGCTCACCCGTCGGCTCCTCTTCGGGAAGCGGGAAGTCCTTCCACCGACCGGCCTCCCCTCGCGTCAGGTAACCCTCCTGAGCCATCAGGTCGAGAACGAGGTTGCGGCGCGAGCGAGCCCGGTCGGGATAGCGGAAGGGGTCGTAGCGGGCGGGGACGTTCAGGATCGCCGTGAGCAGGGCGGCCTCGGCCACGTTCATGTCGATCGCGTCCTTGCCCAGATACCGCTGCGACGCGGTCTGGAATCCGTATCCCCGCCCCATGTAGATCTCGTTGAGATACGCCTCGAGGATCTGCTCCTTGGTATAGGAGCGTTCCAGGTCGAGGGCGACCTGGACCTCCTTCAGCTTCCTGAGGTAGGCGCGGAGGCCCTCCCGCTCGAACCCGATCTCGTCGAACATGTTGCGGGCGAGCTGCTGCGTGATCGTGCTGCCGCCTCCCGCGTACCGGAAGGTGAGCTTGCCGACGACGGCTCGCGCGATACCGACCGGGTCGAAGCCACGGTGCCGATAAAACCGCTTGTCCTCGGTGGCGACAACCGCCTGGGCCACGTAGGCCGGGAGCGCACGAATCGAGACCGGCGTGCGGCTCTCGAATCCGAACTCCGCGATCTGGCGTCCGTCGTGCGCGAGGATCCTGCTCTTCTGCTCGTGCTCGAACGTGCGGATCTGTGCGACGGAGGGACAGGCGTCGCCCGCGCAGAGGTTCTGCCAGCTCCCCCAGACTCCGCCCAGCCCGAGCGCGACCACGAACGAGAGCGCGAGGAGGCACTCCCGCGGGTACCAGTACCTCGACCCCCGGAGCCCGGCGAGGCGCGCGCGCCACGTACGGCCGGACGCATCGCCCACCTTCGGTTTCGCTCGTGCCATCATGCCGGTCTCGGCTCCATCGAGAGGCGCACTCCGGCAAATGCAAGCGGAGTGCCACTACATTGTTCGTATCCAAGCTAGTGTGAGTTCCGTGGCCGCCTCAAGAACGTTTTCTTTTCGTCAAATGAATACCATGAGAACAGTCGGATGCGCCGCTCTCCTTCTGGCGCTCGGGTCGGCCGCGTGCGCCGGGCAGGACGGTGTCGATCTGGTCGTCTCCTCGGACGCCGAGCTCGGGGCGCTGGCCGCCGATCTGCTGCCCGACCTCGCTGCCCGAGCGGGCATGGAGCTCAGGTCGCCCGTGCGCCTCGAACGGCGCAGCCGGGCGGCGCTCGTCCGATATCTCGAGACCAAGCTCGACGAGGAGCTTCCCGTGGACGAGGCACGTAACCGCGTGGACGCGTATGCACTGCTCGGACTCGTGCCCGCCGACGTGGATCTTCGCGGCGTCCTGTTGGAGTTGTACACCGAGCAGGTCTCAGGTTTCTACGAGCCCGACTCGACCACGCTCTTCGTGCTCGACGATCAACCCGAGGAGGCGCTCCGCGCTCTGCTGGTGCACGAGCTCGTCCACGCCATCCAGGATCAGTCGGTGGACCTGGACGCCTTGACCGACCCGAGCCTCGGCAGCGACCGGGCGACCGCCGCGCAGGCGGCGATCGAGGGGCACGCGACCCTGGTGATGTTCGAGTACCTCACCGAGCAGATGACCGGTGCTCCGGTCGATCTCGGTAGTGTTCCCGACTTCGCCGCCCAGGTGCGTCCCGCGCTGGAAGCGATGAGCGCCCAATTCCCGGCGCTCGCCGGCGCGCCGCGCATCATCCGCGAGTCGTTGCTCTTCCCCTACGTCGACGGGGCGGGTTACGTCCAGCGCCTCTGGACGGACGGGCGGCGTTCCGACCCGTTCGGCCCTGGGCTCCCGCTTTCCACCGAGCAGGTCCTCGATTCGGGCGCCGCCGCCCCGGTGGTGGTCCGGCTGACGGTCGACGGTGCCACGCCGGTGCACGACGACGTGCTCGGCCGGCTCGAGCTCGGCATCTTGTTGGAGGACGTAGTGGGCCTTTCCGGCGGTACGGAGTCGGCGGCGAGGGCGGTCGCGGACGGATGGGACGGGGATCGCTACGCCCTGGTCGAGTTGGCCGACGGGAGGCGGACGCTCGTGTCGGTGATCGTGTGGGACAGCCCCGGGGCTCGGGACAGATTCGTGGACGCCGTCGAGTCGTCCTCCGGGGGTTTCGGCGGCTCCGTCGCAGTGACGCGCATCGACGTCGGCGGGAAGGCCGCGAGCATGCTGCGGATCGGGGTGGGCGAGTACACGGTGACGGCATCGCTGGAGCACGACGGGGCGTGAAGCCCGACGGGGCCCCGGGGAGCGAGGGTCGGCTGCATGTGCGGACCCGGACCGGCTCGTACCCCGTTCTGGTGGGGCGAGGGCTTCTCCAGCGCCTTGCCGGCATCGTGGATGAGTTCGCGAGTGTCGATCGGGTCGGGCTGGTCACGGACGATCGAGTCGGCCCACTACACGCCGAGCGCGTCGCCGAGCAATGCCGACGTGCTGGGCTCGACGTGACCTACCTCACCGTTCCAGCGGGTGAGGCGTCGAAGACGCGCGAATCGTGGTCCGTTCTGACGGACCGGATGCTCGACGCCGGGCTGGGGCGGGACAGCGCGGTCATCGCGGTCGGCGGTGGAGTCGTCACGGACCTCGCCGGCTTCGTGGCGGCGACCTATCTGCGCGGGGTGCCGGTCGTACAGGTGCCGACGAGCTACCTCGCGATGATCGATGCCTCCGTGGGGGGCAAGACCGGTGTCGACGTGCGTGCGGGCAAGAACCTGGTCGGCGCGTTCCACCCGCCCGCGGTGGTCGTCGCGGACACCGACGTCCTCGCCACGCTCCCGACCGTCGAGCGGGCCGGGGGGCTCGTGGAGGGCGTCAAGCACGGGGCCGCGCTGGACGAGGGGCATTTCGAGGCATTCGAGCGCGCGGCGCCCGTGCTCCTCGACGCCGACGCCGACGCCGCGGCGTCCTACGTGCTCGACTCGGTGCGGCTCAAGGCCGAAGTGGTCGGTACCGACGAGCGCGAGGCAGGCTACCGTCAGGTCCTCAACTTCGGCCACACGATCGGGCACGCGCTCGAGTCAGCGTCGGGGTTCGCGCTGGCTCACGGTGCCGCGGTCGCGCACGGCATGATCGCGGAGGCGGACGCGGGCGAGCGCGCCGGCGTCACCGCGGGCGGCACGCGGGATCGTTTGGAGGCGGTGTTGCGTCCGCTCCTGGCGGCCGCGGGCGCCCGACGCCTCACGCTCCGGCCGAGCGACGTGTCGACCTTCCTGCGCGTCGACAAGAAGGCTCGCCGCGGGCGCCCGCGGTACGTGCTCCTCGAGCGGGTCGGGTCTGTCTCGCGAGGCGACAACTGGACATACGAGCTGCCGGACACGCTCGTTCAAGACGTCCTCACGCGGCTCCTAGATGAGGCGTGACTACGGCGCGGGCGGTGGTGGTCGAAACCGCGCGACATCGCCTATAATGTGAGGCGACTTCGCCCCAGCAGGAGGTGCCATGCCGCTCACCGAGCGCTTGGAAGGCTCAACGATCGCGTCCGTGCTCGCCACCCGCGCGACGACGGACCCTGGTCGGACGTATCTGCGCTCGGACGCGGGCGAGCTCACATTCGCCGAGGTCGATTCACTGGCCGAGTCATTCGCCGCGGCCCTCGCGAGTCTCGGCGTGGGGGCCGGTGACCGTGTGGCTGTGGTCCTTCCGGCCTGCCCGGAGTTCGTGGTGTCGTTCTTCGCCGTGGCGAAGCTCGGAGCGGTCGTCGTTCCGCTGAGTCCGGGGCTCGCGACGCCGGATCTCCAGTACTTGCTGAGGCACTCGGAGGCCGTGTGCGCGGTGACCGTCGAGGAATCCGAGGGCACCGACTTCCTCCAGCTCTTCGAGGAGCTGATGCCCCAGCTCCCCGAGCTCCAGTACCTCGTGACGGTGGGTGAAGAAGACCTATGGTACGACGATCGGATCTTCCAGTTCGAGGATCTGATCTCGTCCGGCGCCGGGAGGGATTTCAAGGCGACGAGCCCGGAGCCCGACGGTTGCTTCGCGCTTCTCTACACCTCCGGAACGAGCGGGAAGCCGAAGGGGGTGGAATTGAGCCACGCCAACCTATTGTGGACGGCGGGTGCCACCGCGGAGGTTCTCGGCCTGGAGGTCGACGACCGGATCGTCGGGATTTCGGCGCTCTTCCACGTCTACGGGATCGGACCAGGCCTGCTCGGCAGCTTGCTCGCAGGCGCTTCGATCGTGCTCCAGCCCGATGGCGGGGCTTCGGCCACGCTGGACGCGATCGAGCGGTACCGGGCCACGGTTCATTTCGGCATCCCCACGCTATTCGTGGCGGAGCTCGCGCTACTCGACGAAGAGGAGGAACGGGATCTCTCCTCGCTGCGCCTCGCGATCCTGGCGGGCGCCCCCGTCCGTGACAGACTCGTGGATCGGGTGTCCGACCGATTGGGCTTGCCCGTGGTGACCGGTTATTCGCTCACCGAGACATCGTCCACGGTTAGCATGTCCCGCCCATCCGATCCGGTCGACGTTCGGCGTTCCACCGTGGGTGCGCCCATCGCGGGGACCGAAGTTCGCATCGTGGAGCCCGAGGCGCCCGGACACGAGGTGCTGCCGGTCCAGAGCGTGGGTGAGATCAGGGTGAAGGGTCCGGGCGTCATGCTCGGGTATTACCGACAGCCCAAGCAGACGGCGGGCGCTTATGACGACGAGGGCTTTTTCCGGACCGGCGATCTGGGCCTCCTCGACCGCAATGGATTTCTCCAGTTGGTGGGCCGTACCAAGGACGTTATCATTAGATCTGGTTTCAACGTGTATCCCCGGGAGGTCGAGGCTCGTGTCGAGTCGCACCCGGCGGTGCAGGAGGTAGCTGCCGTCGGGATACCCGACGAGTTACTCGGTGAAGCCATCTGTGCCTGCGTCGTCCCCGTCGAGGGTGCGATCGTCACGGATCGGGAGATCGTGGACTGGTGTCGCGAGACCCTCGCGGACGGCAAGGTCCCGGACCTCGTCCGCTTCCTGGACGAGCTACCCAGAACGGACACGGGGCAGATACGAAGGGTCGAGCTCTCCCGAACCGCGTGAGCGGAGGGACGGTCGGCCCGAAGGGGTCGCGGTGCCCGTGGTGGGCGCTCCCGAGACTTCCCCGACCTCGTTCGCGATCGATCGACGTGACGAGGTGGGGAGGTCTTGCGATTGAACAAGAAAGATTGCGAGACAATTCATGAGTGTTCCCTACACCAGGGCTCCCCATCAGGGGGGACTGGGCATGGCGGGTGTGGATTCCCTGCACGCCGCGCTTCTCATCGACTTCGACAACGTCACGATGGGGATGCGCAGCGATCTCTCGAAGGAGCTCAAGACGCTCCTCGATTCCGACGTCATCAAGGGCAAGGTCAGCGTTCAGCGCGCCTATGCCGACTGGAGACGTTACCCGCAGTACATCGTGCCGCTCTCCGAGGCGTCGGTCGACCTGATCTTCGCCCCGGCCTACGGCAGCAACAAGAAGAATGCGACCGACATTCGGATGGCGATCGACGCGCTCGAGCTCGTCTTCGTGCGTCCCGAGATCGGGACGTTCATCCTGCTCACCGGCGACTCCGACTTCTCCAGCCTGGTGCTCAAGCTGAAGGAGTACGGCAAGTACGTCATCGGCGTCGGGATCCAGGAGTCCAGTTCCGACATCCTCGTGCAGAACTGTGACGAATACTATTCGTACACGTCGCTCACCGGTCTCACCAAGACCACGGATCTCTCATCGTCCGGTCGCGATCCGTGGGTCCTCGTCAAGGATTCCGTGGCGAAGATGGTGCAACGTGGTGACGTCATGCGCTCCGATCGGCTCAAGCAGGTGATGCAGGAGCTCGACCCCGCGTTCGACGAGGGTTCGATCGGGTTCTCGAAGTTCAGCAAGTTCATCACCGAGGCGTCGTCGCGCGGTCTCCTGAGCCTCAAGAAGCTGGACAACGGGCAGTACGAGATCGCTCCGTCGCACGGACGCCCCTCCAAGAGCGGCGACGACCACAGGGGGCGTCGTGATCGCGGACGCGGGGGTCGGCGTGACCGCCGTCCCAGGGAGTCGACCACGTCGACCAGCCCCACGACGGCCAGGTCCTCGCCCGAGGCCGCCGCCGAAGGGGTCGCGAGCGGCGGCGATCCGCTGAACGACGCTTACGACTTGCTGCGGACCGCACTCGAGGCCCTCCACGACGCGGGGCGGCACCCGGCGCGAGACTCCGACGTGAAGCGTAGGATGCTCGAGAGCCGCCCCGATTTCGACGAGGCCGAGCTCGGCTTCCCGAAGTTCAGCCGGTTCATCCAGCAGGCGGAGGAACACGGCGTGGTTGCGCTGAACCGTGGTGAGGCGGGCAACATCGAGGTGTCGCTTCCCGGACCCGTTTCTCCTCGACAGGACTCCGCGCGGCCAGGCGCCGCGGACCGGAGCAGGGACGGAGACGAGCGCGCTGCAGAGGATGGTGCCCGGTCGACTTCGGAGGAGTCACGTTACGTCGCGAGGGACGTCCCGGACGCCGAGGCCGGTTCGGGCGAGGCGACCGTCATCGATGTCGAGCCGCCGAAGAGGGGATGGTTTGGGCTGCGGTTGGGACCGAGAAGGGGCTCGACTCGGCGTCGAGGTGCGGACGACGCCCCACCCATGTTCGAGGGCCAGACGGCCGAGCCCCCCGCGACTCGCGGTATCGGGAACGTGGTCGCCGAGCCGAACCCGGAGCCGAGCCCGGAGCCGAGTCGCGCTCCGAGTGCGGACGCCCCGGCCTCGAGCGCCGGCAACTCGTCCGGGACCGCCACCGCCCAGGAGCATCGGGGCTCCGTCGCTATGGAGGGATTGGGGCTTCCGACGGACCGGGGCGCGATCGTGCGCTACCTCGCGCATCGCTACAAGGGTGTCGGCGAGAAGACCGCGGAGACGCTGGTCGATGAGCTCGGGGTCGACGTCTTTCGGACCTTTCAGGAAGATCCCGACGCGATTGCGCGTATCATACCGCCCAAACGCGCTGAGCAGGTGCTCGAGGCGTGGCGGGCCGACTACGACCGCCGTGCATCGTCGAGGGGAGGAGGCCGGTAGCCGGGTCGGCACCGATCCGGCCGCCGTTGTCCGACGCGCCGTCGCTTCCCGAGTTGGGAGCGGCGGCGCGTTTTCCGTACGCCTTCTTCGAGCAGCCGGTCGTGGACGTGGCGCGTGAGCTGCTGGGTGCTTGTCTGGTCTCCTACGTCGGTGGAGCACGATGCGCGGGCGTCGTAGTGGAGACCGAGGCGTACGGGGGGCCGGACGATCCCGCGTCGCACGCGGCGACTCGGATCGGGGTCACGGCCCGCAATCGAGCCATGTTCGGTCCAGCGGGGCGCGCCTATGTCTACCGGAGCTACGGCGTGCACTGGTGCATGAACGTCGTCACGGGTAGGCGGGGTCAGGGGCAGGCGGTCCTGCTGCGGGGGCTCGTGCCGATCGATGGTGAGGAGCTCATGAGGGAACGGAGGGCGGGGCGGCGGCCGTTGGCCGCGGGACCTGGGCGGTTGGCACAGGCGCTCGGGATCACGGACGAGGTCTACGGGCACGACCTGTCGAAACCGCCGCTCGTCCTGCTGCCGGGGTGGGTGGTTGCCGACACCGACGTGGTCGTCACCGGTAGGGTAGGCGTCACGGCTGCGGCGCATTGGCCGCATCGGTTCTATGTTCGGGGGCGGCCCGGGGTGTCCCGCGCCTCACGAACGCACATCGTCCCGTGAACGCCTTCCAGGAGACCGACCGTACATGAGCGACCCGACGTGGATCTCGGTCCTGCCCCCGGTCCTCGCGATCGTGCTCGCCATCTGGACGCGCCAGGTATACCTGTCCCTCGCCGGGGGACTGCTGCTCGCCTGGACCATCCTTTCCGGGTGGAATCCTGTTGCCGGACTCGGGGCCTCGATCGAGGGAGCGGTCGGTGTCCTCGGGGGCGCCGGCGACGCCCGGGTCATCATGTTCACGTTGGTGATCGGCGCGCTCATCGCGACGGTCGAGGCGTCGGGCGGAGTGAGGGGCTTCGTGGCGCTCCTCGAGTCGAACCATTGGGTGAACTCGGCCAAGCGTGCACAGCTCCTCGCATGGATCACCGGCGTCGTGATCTTCATTGAATCGAACATCACGGTCCTCGTCGCCGGGTCGGTTTCCCGACCCTTGTTCGACCGCTACAAGTCGTCGCGCGAGAAGCTCGCGTACATCATCGACTCGACGTCGGCGCCGATCTGCATTCTGGTTCCCATGAACGCGTGGGGCGCCTACAACCTCGGCATTCTCGAGGGACTCGGTGTCGAGAACGCTTTGAGCGTGTTCCTGCAGTCGATCGTGCTGAACTTCTACGCCATCACGGCCGTCCTCATGACGCTGATCGTCATTCTCTTCGGCATCGACATCGGGCCCATGAAGAAGGCCGAGGCGCGAACACGGGGCGGCTTGCTGCTCTGGCCGAACGCGACGCCCATGATCGACGAGGAGGTCCTGTCACCGCCCCCTTTGGAAGGTGTCGAGCCGCGCGCACGCAATATGCTCCTGCCTATCGCGACGATGGTCGTGTTCATGCCGGTCGCGCTCTTCATAACGGGCGGGGGCGACCTCCTCGCGGGATCGGGATCGACCAGCGTGCTCTGGTCCGTGCTCTTCGGGCTCGGTGTCGCGTGGGTCATGCTGAAGGCCCAGGGGATCTTCACGATCGACCAGCTCGTGAAGGTCGGGCTCAAGGGCGCTGGAGCGCTCGTCCCTCTGGCGTTGATCTTGCTCCTCGCCCTGGCGCTCGGCGACGTGATCGAGGCGCTCGGCACGGGCGTCTACGTCGCGCAGGTGACGGCCGGGACCATGCCGAACTTCGTGTACCTCCCCCTCGTCTTCACCGTGGCGTCAGGCATCGCCTTCTCCACGGGAACGAGCTGGGGCACCTTCGCCATCATGTTACCGATTGCGGTTCCCGCGGCGGCCACCTTGGGTCTGCCACTCGCGCCGTTCGTCGCGGCCTCTCTCGCCGGAGGGGTGTTCGGGGACCACTGCTCTCCCATTTCGGACACCACCATCATCTCCTCGATGGCCGCGGCCACCGATCACATCGACCACGTGCGAACCCAGTTGCCCTACGCGTTGATCGGGGGCGCAATCGCGACCGTCTGCTTCGGCATTCTCGGAGCCACGTTGTGACGGGCTCGGCCCGGCCGGAGCGCGGCCCGAGGTATGCTCCGGCCGACGTCGAGACGTGAGGCGAATTCCGAGGATCCGGATTTGGGGATGGGGGTACGGGGGCCCGACCGTACAAGGGGGCATCGAGGTTCGATTCGCCATCCCGGGCCATTGGACGCGAGCACGTATCCGGAGTGATCCACTTTGAACGTCATCGTCTGTGTGAAGAGGGTTCCCGATACCGAGGCTCGTATTCGTGTCGACGGCTCGGGGACCGCGATCGACAAGGCCGGCATGAAGTACGACATGAGCCCCTACGACGCGTTCGCCGTCGAGGCGGCGCTCAGGCTCAAGGAGAGCAGGGGCGAGGGGGAGGTCACGCTCGTCGCCCTGGGTGATGCGTCTGCTCAGGA
>Ga0302046_10005861_pt1 | contig 10773 bp, 14 predicted proteins | sample RVTome_11_FD_200261 | JGI IMG/M metagenome (GOLD analysis project Ga0302046, IMG submission 200261) | Soil microbial communities from uranium-contaminated site in the Upper Colorado River Basin, Wyoming, United States - RVT147D111 (version 2) ... | reverse complement strand
GGCGGAGACCAGGCGCACGCGCGCACGGCCCCCCACGCGATGGGCGGCCCAGAGCTCCGACTGGTCGCGGCCGTCGAGCTCGAGGGTGGCGTGGGAGCGGGTGGCGCGGCTCTCGTCGCGGCGCGGCCCGGGTCGGTACTCGCACACGCCGGTGTCGGTCACCACGCGCTCGCCGCCCACGGAGAGCTCGAAGGCGAGCGCGTCGGCGTGGGCGTGACCGGGCTGGTGGGCGGGCGCGGGGCCACCCAACGAGGCCAGCAGCACGAAGGGCCCGGCTTCGAGCCGCACGAAGCCCGCGTCGGCCAGCAGGCCCGGCGGGTCGGGCGCGCGCGCCGCCACGCCCAGGCCGCGGCCGTAGGCCTCGAGGGTGGCCGGCGCGTGCGCGAAGCCGAAGGCCGAGTCGCCGAACAGGGCGATCTCGCCGTCGGGGTGCGTGAGCACGCCCAGCGCGCCCAGCATGCGCGCGGCCGCGTCGCGCAGCGCACCGCGCAGCGCACCGGAAGCGCGGCCCGAGAGGTCCGCCACGTGGAGCGCGTCGAGCACCTGTTCGAGCAGCGCCGCGTGGTACATCGGCGAGCGCTCCTCGTGCAGGCCGTCGGCGCCGACCTGGGCGGCGAGCTCGCCCTGGAAGGCCGCCGAGTGGGCCAGCCAGCGGTCACCGGCCGACCCGCCGAAGGCCAGTCCCGCGAGCGTGAGCGCCGAGAGGTTCGTGAAGTAGTGGTTGGCCAGCAGGTGCGTTTCCAGGTGCCGGGCCAGGGTCTCGCACTGGGCGGCGAGCGAGCCCGCGATGCGGGCGCGGGCGCCCGCGTCGTCGGGCAGCGCGCCTGGCGAGAGCAGGAACTTGCTCCAGTTCAGGATCCGGAAGCTCGTCGGATCCGCGAGCCAGCCGTGTCCCGCGCGGCAGCGCTCGATCCAGTCGAGGATCGCGGCGCAGCGGGCTGCGGCCGGGATCGACGGGTCGCGCGCCCAGTGGAACTGGTGGAGCAGGAAGCTCCACAGCGGCCCTTCGCCGGCGAACTCCCAGTCGATGCGGCCAGCGAACGTCACCTCGCGCTCGAGCAGCCGGAAGCGCAGGGCGCCGTCCCACGCGCCCGCCCGCGGCGCCGGCAGGAAGCCGGCGAGCGGCGGGCGCGCGGCCAGCTCCGGCGGCGGGCCCGCGAAGGCGACCGGCCGCACGCCCCGCAGCCGGTGGCGCAGCTGGCCCGCGAGCTGGACCGGCCGCACGTGGCGGAGCGTGCGCCAGAGCGTGCCGGGCTTCACGAGGGCTTCCCTTCGCCCGCGCTCGCGAGCACGCGCGCGTAGAGCTCGCGGCGCCCGCGGCCCGTCTCGAGCGCGAGCTGATCGGCGATGGCGCGCGTGGCGAGCCCCTCGGCGCGCAGCGCGCGGATGCGTCGCTCGATCTCGAGCTCGCTGGGCGCAGCGGGCCCGGCCGCGTCGCCCCGCACCACGAGCGTCACCTCGCCCCGCAGCCCGCCCGCGCAGCGCTCGGCGAGCTCCGAGAGCGTGCCGCGCAGGACCTCCTCGTGCAGCTTGGTGAGCTCGCGCGCCAGGCACGCCTCGCGCTCGCCCAGCGCCTCGCGCAGGGCGCGCAGCGTCTCGCCCGCGCGGCGCGGCGACTCGAACAGCACGAGCGTCTCCGGCCGTCCGCGCCAGGCGGCCAGCAGCCGCGCGCGCTCGCCGGCCTTGCGCGGCAGGAAGCCGAGCACGGCGAAGGGCTCCTCGGGCAGGCCCGCCGCCACCAGAGCCGCCAACGCCGCCGAGGCGCCGGGCACCGGCACCACGTCGTGGCCGGCCGCGATGGCGGCGCGCACCAGCCGGTGGCCCGGGTCGGAGACCAACGGCGTGCCGGCGTCGGAGACCAGCGCCACCCGCGCGCCGGCGGCGAGCTCGGCCAGCACCTCCTCCACGCGGCCCGCCTCGTTGTGCGCGTGAAGCGAGCGCGGCCGGGCCTTCACGCCATGGTGGTCCAGGAGGACGCGCGTCCGCCGCGTGTCTTCCGCCAGCACCAGGTCCGCATCGGCCAGGACCCGCAAGGCCCGGAGGGTCACGTCCTCCAGGTTGCCGATCGGCGTCGCCACGACGTAGAGCGTCCCCACCGCGCCGGAGCATATCGACCCGGGGCGCGGGGAGAAAAGCGCCGTGATGCTAGGCTCCGCGCCCATGGCGGAGACGGAGCCCGCGCCGGGAGCGCGCCGCGTCGAGAAGCCCTGGGGCTTCGAGCTCATCTGGGCGCACACCGATCGCTACGTGGGCAAGCTGCTCGTGATCCGCGCGGGCAAGCGCCTCTCGCTCCAGTACCACGAGCGCAAGGACGAGTCGATCTACGTGCTGCGCGGGCGCATGGCGCTGCACCTGGCCGACGAGCGCGGCGAGCTGCGCGTCCACGAGCTCGGCCCCGGCGAGCACCGCCGCATTCCCACGGGCCGCACCCACCGCTTCGAGGCGCTCGAGGACGTCGAGCTGATGGAGGTCTCCACACCCGAGCTCGACGACGTGGTGCGCGTCGCGGACGACTTCGGCCGCGAGGGCACCTCCGCGCCCTGAGCCCCGCCCCGGTCCCGGGGAGAACGAGCCTGCACGAGACCCCCGATGCGCGGCGCACGCTGGGCGCCGCAGGAGAGGAGGCGGCCGCGCGCGCGCTCGAGCGGGCCGGCTGGCGGGTGCTGGCGCGCAACGCGCGCGCCGGCGGCGTGGAGATCGACCTGGTGGTGGCGCGCGGCCGCACCGTCGCCTTCGTGGAGGTGAAGACGCGGCGCTCGCGCCGCGCCGGCGCGCCCGAGGAGGCCGTGGATGCCCGCAAGCGCGCGCGCCTGGTCCGCGGTGCCACCGCCTGGCTGCGGGCGCAGCCGGGCCTGCGCGCCCGCGTGCGCTTCGACGTGGTGAGCGTCGAGCCCGACGGCCGCGGCGGCCTCGCCGTCCACCACCGCGAGGACGCCTTCGACGCCGGCGACTAGGCGCCGGGCGGCACCTCGACCACCGCCGTGGCCTGGAGACCCTTTTCACCGGCCTCGAGGTTCAGGCTGGCGGCGCGACGCCTGCGTGGGCTGGAGCACGCCCCCGAGCGCGCCGAGCAGGGCAAGCTCGGCCTGTGCGAGAGCTGCGGCGGCCAGATCAGCGACGCGCGACTGCGCGCGCTGACCGACACCATCATGTGCATCCGCTGCGCGCGCCGCAGCGAGCCGCGCCGCTAGCGGGCGCGCACGCGAGCTTCGCCCGAGCTTCGCTGACGCGTTGCCGTGCGGAGCCCGCTGGCGCTTGGGAAGGGTCCCGGAGCGGCCCGCGGCCGTGGTAACGTGATCGGCTCGAAGGGAGGTCCGATGCGCCGACTCCTACCCCTGCTCCTGCCGGTGGCGTTGGTCGCGACCGGCTGCCTGCTCGCGCTGTCCGCCGAGACCGATCGCGAGCGCTACGCCGTCGGCGACGACGGCACCGCGACCTTCCGCAACGGCGGGCGAGTCGAGGTCTTTCTCGAGGGCTGCAGCAGCTTCGTCCACGAACAGCTCGACCAGGGCACCTGGGTGCCGCGCTGGCCGGAGGTGGTCTGCGTGTGGGAGGGCTTCGCGCGGCCCGTGGCCCCCGGCGCGAGCCTCGTCGAACCCTTCAGCCTGCGCGGCGACGCGGGCACCTGGCGCCTGAGCTACCGCGTGGGTCTCGCGTGCAATCCCGATCGGCCGCTCAGCGAGGCGGACTGCGACTCGATCCTCGAGGTCACGACGCAACCGTTCACGGTCCAGGATTCCTGCGAGCCGCAGGCGTGCGGCCCGGAGCTCGGCATGCCCAACCGCCTGTGCCCCGACGGCGTGAACGTCGCCGGCCCCACCGGGCGTTGTCTGCGCGACCCCGCCCTCGACGTCTGCGGCTGGGAGATCGCGACCTGCCCGGGCGAGGGCCGCTAGCAGCCTGCCAGGCCGCGCTCACACGTCGAGCGTGGCGCGCGCCTCCCAGCCCGCGCCCACGCGCTGCAGGGCCAGGCCGTGGGCCGTGGCGGCCTTCACCTCGCCGGCCGCCACGTGGTGGCCGGCCCGCCAGGGCTCGCCCACCAGCTCCGCCTCGAGACGCGCCTGCCCGCCGTCCTGCGTGACGCGCAGGCTGCGGGCGCGCAGCAGAAGGCGCTCGGCGTCGCGCAGGTAGACGAGCTCGTTCAGGAAGCGCAGCAGGAGCAGATCGAGGTCCGGCGCCACGAGTGTCACCCGCCGGACTTCGCGCGGCTCGACGCCGGCCGGGTCCTCGACGGTGGCGGCCAGCAGCGCCTCGGCCGCGGCGGCGAGCGCCGCCTCGCAGCTCTCGCCCCGCGCCACGAACGACAGATCGCTCGTGGCGCCCTCCACGAACTCGAACGGCACCGCCCCGCTCATCCCTTCACGTTGCCCACGGGCAGCAGGTGGGCGACCCGGTGCGAGAGCCCGGCCGCCTCGGTGGTGGCGGCCACCTCGTCCACGTCCTTGTAGGCGAAGCCCGCCTCCTCGGCGACGCCGCGCCGCGAGGCGGCGCGCACCAGGATGCCGCGCGCCGCCAGGCGCTGGATGAGCTCGCCCCCGCGCACGAGCTTGCGCGCCTTGGTGCGGCTCATGGTGCGGCCGCTGCCGTGGGCCGTGCTGAAGAAGGCCTTGGCGCCGCTCTCGCGTCCCGCCAGCACGTAGGAGCCCGTCTCCATGCTGCCGCCGATGATGACCGGCTGGCCGGTCTCGCGGTACTCGGCCGGCAGCTCGGGATGGCCCGGCGGGAAGGCGCGCGTGGCGCCCTTGCGGTGCACGAGCAGCTCGCGCGCGGCGCGGCCCGTGCCGTGGCGCTCGAGCTTCGCGGTGTTGTGGGCCACGTCGTAGACCTGGCGGATGCCGAGCTCCTCGGGGCTGCGCCCGAACACGTCGGCGAACACCTCGCGGATCCGATGCAGGATCACCTGGCGGTTGGCGAAGGACATGTTCGCGGCGCAACACATGGCCGCGTAGTAGTCGCGGCCCTCCTGGGAGTCGAAGGGTGCGCAGGCGAGCTCGCGGTCGATCACCGGCAGGCCGAACTTGCCGGGCATGGCGGCCAGGAAGCTCTCCAGGTAGTCGCTGGCCACCTGGTGGCCGAAGCCGCGGCTCCCGCAGTGGAACATGACCACCACCTGCTCGGGGACGTCGAGCCCGAACGCCCGCGCCAACGCCGGGTCGAACACGCCTTCGGCCCGCAGCACCTGGATCTCCAGGTAGTGGTTGCCCGACCCGAGCGTGCCGAGCTGGCGGATGCCGCGCTGGATGGCGCGCTCGCTCACGCACTCGGGGTCGGCGCCGGGCAGGCAGCCCTGGCCCTCGGTGCGGCGCAGGTCGTCGGCCGTCCCGTAGCCCTCGGCGACGGCCCAGCCCGCGCCAAGGCGCAGCACCTCGCGGAAGGCGTCGGGATCGAGCCTCACGAAGCCGTCGCGCCCCACGCCGCTCGGCACGCGCTCGGCCAGGGCATCCACCAGCTCGCGCAGGCGCGAGCGCACCTCGGGCCAGGCGAGCCCCGTGCGCACGAGCCGCATGCCGCAGTTGATGTCGAAGCCGATCCCGCCGGGCGAGATCACGCCGCTGCGCGGGTCCATGGCCGCCACGCCGCCGATCGGGAAGCCGTAACCCCAGTGGGCGTCGGGCATGCAGAAGCTCGCCTCGACGATCCCGGGCAGCGTCGCCACGTGAGCGGCCTGCTCGAAGACCTGGTCGTCCATCTCGGTGAGGAGCTTCTCGCTGGCGTAGACGCGCACCGGCACGCGCATGCCCGGGCGGAAGTCCGTGCCGAGCTCCCAGCAGTCGGGGCCCGTGCGGCACACGCCCGGCGGCGCGCTCATGTGGTGCCTCCCATGGGCCCCGGGCAACCGGGTGGAGGCCCCGCTCGCTAGCTCTCGGGCTTCTCGGCGGGGGCCTCGGACTCGCCCTCGGCCGCGGCCACGAACTCGGTGCTGCCCGTCTCGGCGGCGACCTCGGCGTCGGCCGGGGCATCGGCCGCATCGGGCGCCACCAGGCCCGACAGGTCGCGCACCTTCGAGCGCAGGCGAGCCTTCTTGCCCTGCAGGTCGCGCAGGTAGTAGAGGCGCGCACGGCGCACGTGGCCGCGGCTCTTGATCTCGACCTTGGCCACGTTGGGCGACTCGAGCGGGAAGATGCGCTCCACGCCCACGCCCGAGGAGATCTTGCGCACCGTGAAGGTGGCCGACGGGCCGCGGCCGCGCCGGCGCGTCACGACGCCCTCGAACACCTGGATGCGTTGTTTGTCGCCCTCGGTGACGCGCACGTGCACGCGGACCGTGTCCCCGCTGCGGAAGGGAGGCAGGTCCCGCCGCGCCGGCGCCTGCTGGATGCGGTCCATGACGTTCACGTTCGTTCTCCCTCTTTTTTCCGCTCGCCTTCGGCTCGCTCGGAGGCTTCTCGTTCGTCTGTCGCCGGCTCGCCGTCGCCCGCCAGCAGGTCGGGCCGCCGCTCCCGGGTCACGGCCCGGGCCTGGCGCTCGTGCCACCCGGCCACCTTGCCGTGGTCTCCGGAACGGAGCACCTCGGGCACGGCGCGCCCCCGGAACTCCGCCGGGCGCGTGTATTGCGGTCCTTCCAGCAATCCGCGACGGAACGACTCGCGTTCCGTCGACTCGGGGTTGCCGAGCACCCCGGGGAGCAGCCGCGTCACGGCCTCGACCACGGCCATGGCGGCGACCTCGCCCCCGCAGAGCACGTAGTCCCCGATCGAGATCTCCTCGTCCACCGCGAGGTCGATCACCCGTTGATCGACCCCCTCGTACCTCCCGCACACGAGCACCAGGTGCTCTTCGCGGGCCAGATCCTCCACGCGGGCCTGGTCCAACCGCCGGCCCCGCGGCGAGAGCAGGATCACTCTCGCCTTGCGCTCGCCTCCCTGCTCTCCCGCCAGCGCCTCGATCGCCGCCACCAGCGGCTCGGGCCGCATCACCATGCCCGGCCCGCCGCCGTAGGGCGCGTCGTCCACCGTGCGGTGCCGGTCGGTCGCCCAGTCGCGCAGGTCGTGGACCTCGATCCGGGCCTTCCCCCGTTCGCACGCGATGCCCACCATGGACTCGCCCAGGAACGGCTCGAACAGCCCCGGAAAGATCGTGACCACGTCGATCCGGAGCATGGCGCCTCGCCTCGCTGGGGTGCGTCTAGCGGGGATCGTCGAGCAGGCCCGGGATCACCTCGTAGACGATCCGGCGCCCGGCCGGGTCCACTTCCCGCAGGAACGCCCCCGCCGCCGGCAGGAGATGTCGCTGGCCCTCCTCGTTCTCCACCACCAGGACGTCGTGCGCCCCGGTCTCCCAGATCTCCCGGACCGTCCCCACCGGCGCGCCGTCGGGATCTTCCGACGCGTACACGCGGCAGCCCACCAGCTCGTACCAGCGGTACTCGCCCGGCGCGAGCGGCTCGAGATGTCTGGCCTCTCCGATCACCTTCCGACCGCGCAGCGCGGACGCTGCATCGCGGTCGTCGATCCCTTCCACGGCGACGCGCGCCTCGCCCGGCCGCCCCGCCCTCACCCGCAACACCCGGCAGCGCCGGGGCTGCGCATCGTCGAGCCCCGTCGCCAGCTCGACCGCGGGCATCGCCGAAAGTCCTCCCGGCCCGTCGCCCAGCAGCTTCACGCGCAGCTCGCCGCGCAGCCCGTGAGCGCCGACCACGACGCCCAGCACCACGCGCTCGCGAGCGTCCGCCGCCGCGGCCCGGGCCTCCCTCAGTCCACGATCTCGAGGCGGAGATCCGCCCCGACGCCCGAGGCCGCCAGCACGGCGCGCATGGCCTTGGCCACGCGGCCCTGCCGGCCGATCACGCGCCCGCGGTCGTCGGGCGACGTCTCGAGCTCGAGCGTGCGGCCTCCGTCCACCTCCGCGACCGCCACGGCGTCCACGTTGGCCACGAGCGCCTGCGCCATGAAACGGACCAGCTCCGACGCGTCGGCCGTGCCCGCCATGTCAGGCCGCTCCTTCCTGGGTCGGCGCCTGCTGCGCCGAGCGCTTGAGCAGCGACCGCACGGTGTCACTGAGCTGCGCGCCCTTGGCCACCCAGGCCTGGATGGCCTCGGCGTCGAGCCGGATGCGCGCCGGGTCCAGGTTCGGGTCGTAGGTCCCGAGGAACTGGAGCGCGCGGCCGCTGCGCGGGCGGCGCCCGTCGATGGCGACGATGCGGTAGTGGGCGTGCTTCTTGGCACCGCCCCGTTGCAGGCGAATCTTGACCATGAAGGGAGAACCTCTGGCAATCGAAAGTGCGCGCGGAGTCTATGAAAGGGCCCCCACGGCCGCAACCGGGGGTCCAGGCCCGGGCCAAAGCCCGGGCGACCCCGGCTTCGCCTCGCTGCGCGCGCTACCGCATGACTCCGCTCGCCTGCGGCTCGCTGCGCGCCGGCTTCGCCGGCTTGCCGGCGCGGCGCGGACCCGAGACGGGCGCCCCCCTCAGCCCCGGTCGAGGCCGGTGCGCTGGCGCTCCTTCTTCTCGGAGCAGGTGGGGCACGCGTAGCGCTCGGCGTGGCGGATCTGGAGGCGGTCGTAGCCGGAGTCCAGGGCCACGCGCCGCACGCGGGGCACGATCTGGCCGCAGAAGTCGCAGCGCATGCCTTCGAGGGGTGCCTGGGCCTCGCGTTCGGGCTCGCTCATGGCGCGCGAACGTAGCTCAGCCCCGGCGGGCGCCTCGGCCGGCGGGGGCTCAGACCGACTGCCCGCGGCCGATGCGCAACCGCAGGGCACGCGGAGCCTCGCCCCCGAGCCGGTCGGCCAGCGCCGCCAGCAGCTCGGGGCAGCGCAGCTGGAGGTGCTGGGCCCAGACGCTCGCATCCACCGCCACCTCGAGCGTCCCGCCGCGCAGGGCGGCGGGCCAGCTGTGGGCCGCGGCCTCGGCGCCCACGAGCTCGGCCCAGGCCTGGGAGATGCGTGCGGCGGTGGCGGCCTCGCCGAGCCCGAGGTCGCGCAGCACGTCGGGCAGCACGCGGCCCACGGCGGTGGGCTGGCTCTTGGGCCGGCGCTTCAGCGCAGCTCCTCGTCGAGGGGCCGGAACACCAGCCCCGTCGGGAGCTTCGGGACGAAGAACGTGGACTTCTGGGGCAGGATCTCGCCCGCCCCCGTGACACGGAACACGTCGTCGGGCGAGAGCGGGTTCAGGTAGAGCACGAGGCCCGCCCCGGCGCGCGCCTCCAAGGCAGCCTCGCGCGTGCTCTTGGCGTAGCCGATGGCGCCGCCGCGCACGGCCTCCTCGCCGAGGCCGAGCAGGCCGGCCACCACCTCGCGGTGGATCACCCGGATGGCCAGGTCGCCGTCGCTCGCGCGGCGCGAGAAGATGCGCAGGGTCCCCGAGCCGTCGTCGGCGGCGAGCGCGGGGCCGGGGGCCAGGGGCGCCAGGTGCTCCGCCAGGGCCGCCGACACCGCCTCGGCGTCCGCCACCGGGACCCGCGTCTCCCGCCAGCCGGGCAGGCGCGCGGCCAGCTCCTCCGGCTCGGGCAGCCGCGCGCCGGGGATCACGCGATGGATGGGCAGGAGCAGGCTGCCCGGCGAGTAGGCGTTGGCGAAGCAGCCGAGCGTGAACTCGAAGGGCGCGGCGGGCCCGGCGCCGGGCTGGCTCGCGCGGCAGGCCTCGCGGTGGGCCAGCGCCGTCTCGTAGCGATGGTGGCCGTCGGCGATCACCACCGGGCGCTCGGCGAGGAAGCGCTGCACGGACGCGACGATGGCGCGGTCGTCGATGCGCGTGAGCCGGTGCTCGGTGCCCGCCGCGTCGCGGGCGCTCCAGGTGGGGCCGGCGTCGAAGGCCGGGGCGAGCACGCCCGCGAGCTTGTCGTCGGGATCCTCGTAGAGCAGGAAGATCGGCGAGAGATTCGTGGCCGTGGCGCGTAGGAGCTTCAGGCGGTCGGCCTTCGGGCCGCTCATGGTGCGCTCGTGGGGCCGCACCACGCGCCGCGCGTAGTCCTCGAGATGCAGCGCGCCGTAGAAGGCCTCGCGCACGCGCTCGCTGCCGTCGGGCGCACGGAAGCGCTGGCGCAGGCCGTAGAGCGCGGGCTGCGCTTCGCGGATCAGCACGCCCTCGGCGCACCAGGCGGTGAGCGTGCGCGCCACGTCGGCGTAGTCGCTGGCGGCCTCGGCGCCGGCGTCGCGCGTGAGGATCAGGCGGATCGCGCAATGCGGATCGCGATCCCAGAACGCGATCCGCTCTGCGGGAGTGATCACGTCGTAGGGCGGCACGATCACCTGGGAGAGATCGACGAGCTCGGGGTCGTAGCGCAGCCCGCGGAAGGGCCGTACGTCGGTCATCGGGCGTTTGCCTCTCCTGCTCGGGCGCGCGCGTCGCTCGCAGCCGCGGCCAGGGCCGCCGCCGGGATCGCGCCCTCCCGGACCAGACGGAAGGCCGGGCCGGTGCAGTCCACCACCGTGCTCGGCGCGTCGCAGGATACCGGGCTCGCGGTGCCGAGGTCGACGAGCCGGGGCCCGGGGCGGCGCCGGCACAGCTCGCGCGCCTCGCCGGCGCTGCGCGCGGGCGGCTCGCCCGTGCGGTTCAGGCTGGTGGCCGTGAGCGGTCCCACGCCGGCGCGCGCCAGGGCGCCGGCGAGGGCGGCGGCCGTGGGATCGGGCGAGCAGCGCAGGCCGACCGCGCCGTCGGCGCGCGCGATGCCGGGAGCGAAGCGGCCGGGGGGCGCCGGCAGCACCAGCGTCAGCGGCCCCGGCCAGAAGCGCGCGGCCAGGCGGTGGGCCTCGGGCGGCGCGCGCACGCCCAGGCGCTCGGCCACCTCGAGCCCGCCGACCAGGATCGAGATCGCCCGTGCCGGCTCGCGGCCCTTC